>SMVB01178531.1_pt1 | contig 24021 bp, 21 predicted proteins | sample 2456461 | NCBI WGS metagenome assembly SMVB01 (sample SAMN11095934, study PRJNA526329) | marine sediment metagenome | biome: Marine sediment; feature: Surficial sediment; material: Deep marine sediment; isolation source: Hadal surficial sediment | place: Pacific Ocean | collected 2014-05 | depth...
CACCGTGCTCGCGCGGGGGGTAGACGGCACGGCCGTGCTGTTCTCCGAGTCGTTCGCCGCGCCCGAGCGCGCCCAGACCGCCCGGAGGATTCGATGATCAAGCCCACCAGCGCTCCCCTCCAGCCGCCTTACGGCCTCTCGGACCTCCGTCGCGTCGAGCTCACGTGGCAGCAGCGCAAGGGGCTGAACGCCGCGAACGCGGACAGCCAGGGCCCGCCCGAATGGCGCGCGCGCAAGCTCGTCGAGGCCACGGACGTCTTCGCGCTGTCGCAGATCTCCTCGCGCATGCAGGTGCTGGCGCTCGACATGCGCACCGAGCTCAAGTTCATGATTCGGCTGCGCTGCCCGGTGCCGTGCAAGTCGCCCGCGTCCGACGACATCGCGGTCGCGCCGTACGCGGAGATCGCGATCCGGTATCCCGAAGATATCTTGCGTGGGCCGCTGCCGGGGTACGCGCTGATCCAGATCGTCGCCCCGCGGCGGGTGTGGTTGCCCAACTCGAGCTACGACGTGGCGCAGCGGGTGTGCCTCGGGGTGAGCATCGCGCGCAACTTCCCGCTCAAGGAAGTCATCCTGGCCTGTCACGCCGCCATGACCCTACAGGCGATCACGCTCGACAGCCGTGACGTCGCGGGCCTGATGAATCAAGCGGCGTGCACGTGGTGGCGCGCGAACACGCACCGCATTCCGCTCTCGCGGGTGCCGTTCCTCGGCGACGAGGACGAGAACCGGAACGAGCACGGGAACGGGGAGGAGAGCTGATGATTCTGAGTCGGATCTCCGCGGCGCCGGAGCGTCAGGCGGCCGCCAAGGAGCTGGGCTTCGAGCTGGTGAGGGGGGGCGGTGCGCGGGTGCGGGACGCGCTCGCGCCCGGGTCGACGGGCGAGTGGATCGCCCTGGTCGATCGCACGCCCGGCGTTGGGGAACGCCGGGGTGAGCTCGGTGTACCCGGCCCGTGGCGGACCGTGCGCGCGAACGGCAGGACCGCGCGCACCTGCGACCTGTGGCTCGCCAGGGTCGACGCGGAATCCGACGCGGATGCGGAGGGCGCGCCCGAGCCGAGGGGGGCTCGGCCGCCTTTCGCCTCCGCCCTCCAATGGGCCCGGGCGACCGCGGACGGCACTCTGCCCGACAGTTGGCGCGCACCCGCGGCCGCCGAGGTCGAGGGCTGGCTCGAGCCACGGCGGCTCGCGGTGCGCTCCGGCGCGCACGTGGCGCAGGCCGAGCTCACGTGCGAGCCCACGCGCCTGGCGCTGCGCTTCCCCGAGCTCGTCCGGGTGCCCGGGGAGCTCGGCGCGCCGCGCGTCGCCTGGTTGCGTGAGGTGTGCAGCGCCGCGCAGGACCGCTACCGCCTGGTGCGCCTGGGCCTGGTCGAAGGGGTCGTGCAGGCCGAGGTGGACCTCACCGGCGTGCCCTCCGCCATGGCGCCGGCGATGGTCGAGCTCTCGTTCGCCGCCCTCTGTCGGGTCGTCGAGTGGTTGCTCGCCCCGCTCCACATGATCGCGAACCCCAGCGTGAAGAGTCGTGCGCTGGATCTCCAACTTCCGTGGGCTCCGGCCCGCACAACCAACACGAGGAAAGTCCGATGATTCGAACCGAGCAGCCGCACTCATCCCGGGGGCTCCTGTCCTTCCGCGCCGGCAACGTGACCGGTACCCGCGAGCTCCCCGTCGAGTTCGGGCGGGAGCTGTCCGTCCGCGACGTCACCGACGTCCTCGTCGACCGCATGGCCCTGCCCGACGACGTGAGCTGGGTCCTGCGCGACGACCGGAGCAGCGCGTTCCTCGACGAGTCGCGGCCCATCGGCGACCAGCTCGAGCCCGGCGCGCACGTGACCGTGACGCCGATGACCCACCTGGGGGGGCGGCGCTGAGCCGCGCGGAGAGGCGATGACAATGGCCCGAACCACCAGCGAAGCGGGCGCGCCGCGGCTGCGCTCGTCCCACGCGCTCGCGGTGTTGCTGCGCCGTCTGAACGGCGGCCCCGTGCTCGCGGTCGAGAGCGTGACTGAACGCGACCTCTTCGACGCGCTCGCCGAGCTGTGGTTCGAGGCCAACTTGCGCAAGGGCCACCCCGACGTCGCGCCGGAGACGGTCGAGGCGGAGCTGACGCCGCTCTACCTCGACGGATGGAGCGAATCGGGTCCCTCGCGCAACTTCTGCGCGGGTTTCGCGCTCTCGACCCGGAACCCCGGTGACGAGACGATTCGCCGCGTGTTCGGCCGCAGCGCGGTCGAGTCCGTCGCGCGGCGCGCGGCGCGCAAGCTGATCGCCACGGGCGCGCTCGAGAACGACGACGAGACGTTCTACGAGCTACGCGTCGAGCCTGCTTCCGAAGGATCCGAGCGCTTGCGCCCGAGCGCACTCGCGCAGGCGGGTGGCGCGCCGCTGAGCTACGCCGTGTTGCCCCTGGCGCCCCTGCTGGAGCGCGCCGAGGCCGTGAACGTCGATCCGGCGGACGACCACTTCAAGGTGTTCTACACGCGCGCGGCGCGCGAACGCGCCGAGCGCCTCTCCCGCAAGGGCGGCAGCGTGAGCCCGCCGGTGGAGACCGGCGGCCTCCTCATCGGTTCGCTGTGCTCGTGCCCCGACACCGGGGACATGTTCGCCGTGGTGGTGGACGTGCTCGAGGCCACGCACGCCGAGGGCACGACCTACTCTCTGACGTACTCCGGCGAGACCTGGGCGCGGATCCAGGCGGTGATGCGCGCACGGGGTGCGAACCCCGCGACGAAGAGCCACCGCATCCTCGGCCAATGCCATGGGCACTCGTTCCTGCCCCTGGACGGCGCCGCCCCGTGCGAGGACTGCCTCGCGCGCGAAGTCTGCTCGCGCACGACGTGTTTTCTCTCCGAAGCCGACCTCGTCTGGCTGCGGGCCGTCTTCCACGGACAGCCCTGGCAGCTCAGCCACATCTTCGGGTTCGACGCGCAGGGCCGCGAGGTCGACGCCTTCTTCGGACAAGGTCACGGCCGCCTGGGACCGCGCGGCTACCACCTGATAAGTGACTTCGAGCTTCCCCCGATTCCAACGACACCCGACGAATAGAGCACTGAGATGGCCAAGAAACCCAAGAGCATGGCGGAGATGCTCGCCGATCCCGCGGCGCCGATCGAGCTCAAGAAGCAGATCCTGCGTGGTCTGTGCGCCGACGACGGTGAGCCCGCCGACGCGGTCCTCACGCATATTCTGGAGACCGTAGCGTCGGCCGGGGGGGAGGCGGCCTACACCGAGCTGACGAAGAAGCTCGCCGAGCTGGTCGAGCAGATGATGGGCGGACCCCTGCGGCAAGGGACGTTCGAGCGCCTCTTCGACTGTGGGTCGCACGGCCAGCGTGCGCTGGTGCTGCTCCCCGACGGCTCGAGCGCGTTCTGCGTCGTGCCGGACGAGGAGCTCGCGCGGAAGATGTGCTGCGGGGACACGGTCTGGCTCGAGGCGCAGGCGAAGGCCGTCCTGTTCCACGAGCCCACCGCGCACGTGATCGGCGAAGTGGCGCGGCTCGAGCGGCGCCTCGACGGCGGCGTCGAGGTCTCGATCCGCGACCACGGCCGGTTCGTCTACCGGCTCGCCGCGCGGCTCCTCGAGCAGCTCGAGGCCGGCGAGGCGGAGCCCGGGAGCGACGTGCTCGTGTGCCCGCAGCGCATGATGGCCTTCCACGCGATCCCGGCGGCGGAGGGCCTGGGCAACATGCGGTTCCTCTCGCAGCAGCCCGTCCCCGACGTGGTCGTCGCGCGCGATATCGGCGCGCCTGCGCCCTACATCGACGAGGTCATCGGGCACCTCGCGGGCGAGATGACCAAGCGGCCGGGCGAGCGTGACTACCGGCAGAAGCGCTCGCACACCCGCATCCTCACGGGCATCCCGGGCAGCGGCAAGACGTACAGCATGCTTGGCTTTTGGAACCGGATGTACGCGCTCATGAGCGAGGTTACCGGGGTTCCGGTGGCGGAGCTTCCGCAGCGCGTCATGCAGTTGCGCGTGGCCGACGTGCTCAGCAAGTGGCTCGGCGAGTCGGACAAGAACATCGCGCGCTTCTTCGACGAGATGGAAGAGCTCGCCGCCAAGCCCTTCGAAGCGCCTGACGGCCGCACCTGGATCCTGCCCTTGCTCGTCTGCATCGAAGAGGTCGATGTGGTGGCCAGGTCGCGGGGGGATGACTCCATCCACGATCGGATCCAGGGCACCCTGCTCGACCGCCTCGACGGCAACCGCCCGGTCTACCGCGACGGATTGGTCGTCGTCCTGGCCACGACGAACGTCCCGGGCATCGTGGACACGGCGTTCCTCCGCCGCGTCGGCGGCAAGGTCGAGAAGTTCGGACGCCTGCGCCGGGCAAGCTTCCATTCCGTGTTCGACAAGCAGCTCGATCGGCGGCCCTTCGCTCTCGCCGGGGCGCGCAACGAGACCCAGGCGCGCCTGGGGGCCGTCGCCGACGTCACCGCCTGGCTCTTCGGGAAGAACTCGGAGGACGGCGGCCAGGTCGAGATCTCGCTGCTCGGCCGCAGCGAGCCCCTCGTGGAGCGGCGCCGCGACTTCCTCACGGCCGCCCTCGTGGAACGCGCCGTCGAAGACGCCTGCTCGACGGCGTGCACCGCCGAGCGCGCCGGACAAGAGGACCCCGGTCTCACGACGGCGCTCCTGATGACGGCGATCGACGGCCAGGTGCGCGGCGTGATCGACCAGCTCGATCCAGGTAACTGCGAGCGCTACCTGGACCTGCCCGACGGCGCACGGGTGGGCACGGTGCGCCGAGTCGTCCAACCCGCCGCGCTCCCGCTCGAGCTGGAACGCGTTTCCTGAGTCACGAACCCACGATTGGAGCCAACGATGTCCGAGAGACAGATGACACATGAGCGCCCGGGCGGGCGTGGAACCGGTCCCAGCGTCTGGGACGGGCAGGATCCGAGCGCGGTGATGGCGACGGTGTCGCACGCACCCTACTCCGAGGCCCTGCCCGTCGCGGGCATGACCGTGGCCCAGATCCGGTCGCGCTTCCGCGACCGGTTCGACCTCCACCCCGCCGCGATCCCGGTGATCGACGGGCATGACGCCGAGGAGGACACGACCCTGCTCGCCGGCCAACTCCTGACGTTCATTCGCCGCTCAGGCGAGAAGGGACGTGCGCCGTGCCGCGCCAACTGAAGTTCGCCCCCGACTCGGAGGAGCGCGTCTTCATCGAGGAAGACCAGGTCCGCGCCGTTTCTCCGGAGGGCAAGCAGGCGAGCATGAAGCTCGGCGAGATGCTCGAGCGCGCCGTGCCGCGCAAGATCGACACCGGTGAGGTGATCCTGCCCGACGGCGTGAAGGCGGTGCGGCAGACCGCGTGCGGCCTCGTCGTCGTGCACCAGACGCCACCGCGTCCCTGGAGTTTCAAGTGGATCGCGGAGGACTCGCCCGCCCGCTGGGGGCCCGGCACCAAGTATCGGACGGTTCGTCTCGCGCTGCCCTACCTCGTGGTCCTCGCTGTCTTCGAAGAGGGCCCGCGCGGCGCGTTGCTGCTCAGCGGGCGCAACGAGTGTTTCTTCACGAACGAACCCCTCGACCGGGCGGGCATGGAGACGAAGCTCTGCTACCCCGCTCTGCTCAACTGCAGCCGGCTGCCCAGCGATCCCGGGAACAATCTGGCCTGGGTGTGCACGCAGCACCTCGACCGGTCGGTGCTCCTTGGCCTCCCGGACATCGCCAGCGCGGTGCGGGTGGGTCTCGGGGCGCTCTTGCAGCACCTGCTCGAGACCGGCTTCAATTACTCCTCCGAGGATCACGAGCTGAACTCGTGGTACTCGGAGACCGTCGCGGCGGGTGTCGACGAACGCATCAGCAGCATCCCGGCCTGGGAGGCGGCGAGCGCCGCGAACCCCGTCTTCGCGCTCGATGTTCCCTGGCTCGACACGGGCCAGAGCCTGGGGCAGATCGTCGGTCGCATCGTCGACCTGTACGCAGGGCAGCGTCCGGCGCCAACTCACGCCGGCGACATCGCCCGCATTGTCCTCAACGGCACGCGGAGACGGAGGGGCGCATGACACCGCTAGCGGATCGAACGGATCCTCCGATCACACCCGTGATCATCAAGACGAAACCCGAGGCGGTCGTATGGCCGGAGGGCGAGCGGATGTTCTACGTACTGGGCTCGAACGGCCTGTACATCTGCCGCAATCACGGTTTCTTCAAGAGCTGCGCGCCGGCGCGCGACTGGCCGAGCGAGCTCGCCGAGCAGGAGTCGTTCTTGCTGCCCGACTACCCGAAGATTCCGCGCGAGGCGTTCGAGCGGATCGTCGGCTTCTTCGACCGCATCGGCGAGCTCCACGGCTCGGAGGCGTCGGTGATCCTCGCCTGGGACCCGACGCGAAGGTGCGTGGAGATCGTCGTTCCGCGCCAGACGGGGACCGTCTACACGTCGAGCACGACCGGCAAGCCCCATCCGATCGGCCTGCACTACTATCCGCCGACCGATCTACCGCCCGAGTGGATCGTGTTCGGGGACGTTCACAGCCACGTGAACCTCTCCGCCTACGCTTCCGCGACCGACAAGTCGGACGAGGAGTACAGCCCGGGCCTCCACATCGTCGTCGGGCGCCTCGACACCGAGCCGCCCGAGATCCACATCGATGCCGTCGTCGACGGTACACGATTCCCGATCGAGCGCGAGGACGTGATCGAGGGGTACCACGAGCGTTCCCGCGACGTGCCGCAGGCCTGGATCGACAAGGTCGAGGTCGAGCTCGAGGAGTACTCGAGCTGGTCGTACTCCACGTCGTACGGCGGAGCAGGCGGGGCGCATGACGCGCCGTGAGCCGCTCGCGCCCGACCTCTCCGGGGTCCGCGCGGTCAAGATCATCGGACTGGGTGGTGTCGGCGGGATCGTGGCCCGCTTCCTGATCATGTTCCTGGCGGCCAGCCGGGCCACGGTGCGGGTCGTCCTGATCGACGGCGACGAGTTCGAGCTCGACAATGCCCAGCGCATGTTCTTCTCGCGCTGCGGCAACAAGGCGGCGGTGCTCAAGGACGACCTGATCGAGCACATCGAGGGCTCGCGCCTGACGCTGATCGCCGTGGAGGAATTCGTGACCCCCGAGAACCTGCCGCGGCTCGTGCAGGAGGGCGACGTGGTGATCCTCGCCGTCGACAACCACGCCACCCGCAAGCTGGTCAGTGACTTCTGCGCGCGCGAGCGACGCGACGTCGTCCTGATATCGGGCGGCAACGACGGCGTGGGGCAGGACTCCACCGGGTACGAATTGCGCGGCACCTACGGCAACGTGCAGATCCACGTGCGTCGCGATGGTCGCGACGAGAGTCCCACGATCACGCGCTTCCATCCGGAGATCGCCACGCCGGAGGACCTGCTGCCCACGGACCTCTCCTGCACCGCGGCCCTTGCTTCCACGCCCCAGTTGCTGTTCACCAACCTGGCCGCCGCGTCGTGCATCCTGAATGCCTTCCTGCTGCACGTCTGCGGCGCTCTGCACTACTCGGAGCTCTGCTTCGAGATCTACGATGGCCTGATGCGCCCGATGATGCCCCTCGCGGGCCCTGGCGCGCGGCCCAAGCCCGCTTCTTCCACCCACTGAGGATCCAATGAGCTCTGAAAGCGTGAACAGCTTCACCATGAACAAACTCGAGCGCGCGGGCGTGCACGCGATCCTATTACTGCTCGACCTGATCCTGCACTTGTCCGCGGGTTCCTAGCCCGGACTCTTCATGAAGCCGTGGCTCTGACCTGGCGGAGTTGGAGGCGTGCGGGCGCGGGCCTCCGGAGGCCCCACCCCCCATCTCGCAGCGCGACCGCCGGTGGGGAGTTCAAGTTGCCCCGACCATCGCGTACAGTGTCCACGGGACGCCGACCGTCGTCGTCCAGGAGCTTGCCCCGCGGAGCCCCTTCCGGGGCCTCCGGAACGACACTCCGGAATGACACTCCGGAACGACAGAGGAGCACGAGTCATGACCTTCGAGACGCTGAACCCCTCCGCGACCCAGGTGCGGATGAAGGCGGAGGATAGGGCCTATGTCGACGTGCGCACGGTCGAGGAGTTCGACCAGGGCCACGTGCCCGGCGCATGGAACATCCCTTTCGTCTTCAGCAACCCCGCCGGAGGCATGCTCCCGAACCCCGACTTCGTCGAGGTGGTCAAGGCTCACTTCACTTTCGAGTCGCGGCTCGTGCTCGGCTGAGCGGCCGGCGGCCGTTCGCAGCGTGCCTGCGAGCTCCTGGCGGCCGAAGGGTTCGAGCATCTGATCAACATGGACGGCGGCTTCTCCGGCAAGCGCGACGAGGTCGGCCAGATCGTCGAGGAGGGGTGGATGGGCTGTGGCTTCCCGACCGAGGGGACGGCCCCGACCGAGCGGACGTGGGAGAAGCTGAAGCACTGAGCCTCTGCGGCCGGCCCGTGTGATGAGGCCTGTCGCGCGGTCGGATCGCGCGTCTTCTCGCCCTCCACTCCCATCTCGATCGATACGGTCTCGAAGAGCGTTGCACAATCGCTCTGCTCGTCTTCCAGGGACACCCAGATGTCGCGCCGATAGTGGCTCGAGAGTGGCTCGAGCCGTGCATCCGCGACCGCAGCCGATGTCCGCGACGACCTGACCGGGGAGCAGATCTGGGACTTCGGGCACGCGGTCGGCTTGCTCGCCTGGGGAGAGTGCGCCGGGGATGAGTGCTACGGCCGAGGTCGACGCGATCATGTCATACTCCTTCGTGTTCTTGCGGAAGGTCGTGAGAGCGCACGTGGTCCGCCGGGGCCGTTGGCGGCGATCCCTGGGAAGAAGGGATTCATGTCCGCCCAGTGACCCATCCGCGCTGAGCGCAGGTCCAGATCGATCGCGCTGAACGAGTGAGTCGCTTGCGCACCGAATCGAACGCGGTGGAGGGATCGTCATGGACGGCGGCATGGGCACGGCCGCCGGGGACCGTGGCGCTGGGGCCCGCGCAGGAACAACTTTCCATTCTGGACGGCCCTCAGGCGAGCACCGTGGGGCTCGAGCGCCTTCCTTACGGAGGCCGGCCGGCGGCTGAATCGTTCGATTCACCGGGACGCCTCTGTTCCTGGCGCCGAGCTTATTGTCGCGAATACGTACACCGTTCAGGCCTGTGGCGACTCCATGGAGAGCGATGGAAGCGACTCGTTCAGGGCGGGCTTTCGATTCGAATTGTGTCAACTCACCGAGGAGGATCGAGCGGAGCGGCTTTGACAGGTGGTCAACGCCCCTGCGGTCCGAGACCTGCGGGGTGCCGCCGCACGATCGGATTCAGGCCTGATCGCGGCCTGCGTGGCCATTCCTGGACCACCCAGGCCGGGATTGGTCCCGGCTGAGCGAAGTCGGCGCTCAGCCTCGTGCTCAGGCAGAGAGCTTGGCGCGAGACGACTTTGACCTCTTCGTGGGATTGCCCGAAGCTGGGGCACACCCCTGGGAAGTCCGGTAGCGATCCCATGAAGTCATTTGACTGGCGATAGGGTCTGCTGGTACAAGGCCCATATGGCCACAAAGAACATCCAACAAGAGATTCAGGACCGCATTGAGAGTTTTGTGAACGAGCTGAGCGGGCTCGTGAGGCAAGCCGGACTGGCAGCCGTTCACGAGGCCCTGGCCGGCGACACCGCACCGAAACGAGACGGTCGCTCCCGGAAAAAGCGCAGTGCCCCCGCCCGGCGCAAGGCCGTCAAGCGCGTGGCGCGCAAGCTCGGCAAACGTGCGAAGCGGTCGACCGCGCAGGTCGAGGCTGTCGCCGCGAGGATTCTGAGCCACGTGAAAGCCAACGAGGGCACCGGAGTCACCGAAATGGGAGCGGCCTTGCGCATGACTCCCAAGGAAATGCGGCTGCCGATTCTGAGACTGGTCGCGGACAAGAAGTTGAAGACGAGCGGCGCGCGGCGGGGGACGAAGTATCACGCGGCGGGACGGAGCACCGGTGCGAAGAAGAAGGCTTCGAAGAAACGTTCCAAGAAGAAGGCGGTTCGGCGCAAGACGAAAGGCGCGGGGCGGAAGGGCGGTAAGAAGAAATAGCGCCGCCGCCGACCGACCTCGCCCCGCTCGCTGACCTGCACCGAAGCCCCGCCGGCTCGCCGGCGGGGCCAAGTTGCTGGGGTCGATCCATTCCTGTGCGCTGCGCAGAGGGAGACTCAGTCCATTCCAGGGATCGGCGTCCCCGCTGGCCCTCGCTCAGGGATCGTCCGCGAGCCGCCTTTCGAGACGTGCGATGTCCGCGGCTCGGTGCGGGTCGCTCGGCAAGCGGTCGACCGCCCGCACCGTTCCCGTGACCTCTTCACCCCATCGGTCCGCCTCGCCCCCGGCGAGCCTCGGGCGGCGAGCGAGCGCATCGATAGCCCTCCTGTAGCGTTCCACGCGTCGCGACTGGGACGGCCGGCCGTGGTCCTTGCCGTAGCAGTCGAGAGCCGTCCTGTTCGTCGTGCCGAGCGTGACGAGCAGGCGCACAGCGGCGGCGCATCTCGCCCTGCGTATCCCGCCGCCAGTGCGAGTGCGACGATGGGCGTCCGCCAGGGCAGGGACGCATGGAATGAGACGAGTGGGACTCGGTCGTCATCGGCTCGTCGTGCCGATGCGCAGGTCATGGCCAGGCCGCGCGCTGCGCCACGGGGTACGGCGGGACAATCCGCGCTCGTGGTTAGAAGGATGTGGATTTGCATGTGAGCAAGAATCGGTGCTCTCAGCGTGCTACGTGGCGATCCCCCCATGCCCTGCCATGCCGTACCACCCCCTCACGCTCGTTCTCGGTCAAATGACGCCCGCTGACGCGTGCGAGCGGCGGCTCACGACAAAAATCCAGACCCGTTAGAATCCCCTGCCAATGAGCCTCTCGTTGAAGGACTACGTCGACTTCGTGCTCCTTTGGCTCCCGTCCACTGCCGGTTCATCGACTCGACGGAGGGCCGGGGGGTGCTTCGACCGGTCACTTCGGCTTATCACCGTGATCAGGCGACACGGCAATCCGCTTTCTACAGCCCACACACTTGGAATCATGAGAGATCACTCGCTTCGGCTCCAATCCGCGCGTCTCGTGCTCTCGGTCCTGCTCGGTGGTCTCGCGTCGGCCCAGTCGACCTGGTACGTCGCCGACGTTCCCTGCGGAGGCACCGGGGCCGTGAGCGATCCGTTCTGCCGCATCCAGGACGGGATCGACGCGGCGTCCACCGGCGATACAGTCCTCGTGCTTCCGGCCATCTACGTAGAGAACCTGGACTTCCTCGGCAAGGACATCTCCGTAGTCGGCACAGCGGGCTCCGAGACGACCATCGTGGACGGCAATCAGGCGGGTAGCGTCGTGATGTTCCGGACCGGGGAGGGACCGGGAGCGCGGCTCGCCGGCTTCACCCTGATGAACGGTTCGGGCTTCGACGACCTCGTGATTCCCGCGCGGGGCGGAGGCGTATTCTGCATTGGGGCGAGCCCGCGGATCGAGGATTGCGTGATCGTCTCGAACGGGGGGCAGTCGATCGCGTATTGGGGCGGAGGCGTCTACGCGCTGGATTCATCGATCGCGCTCTCGGGCTGCACGATCGAGGACAACTCCGTCGACCTTCAGGGAGGCGGCATCTATCTGGAGAACCCGAGCGCAGCGAGCATCGACGACTGTCTCATTCGTGACAACAGCGCAGAGGGACAAGGGGGCGGGATCGCGGTGTTCGGCGGCAGCGTGGCAATCACGAGCACGATCGTCTCGGGCAATCGGGCCTCGTTCGACATGGGAGGCGGCATCTCTCTGGACGGCGCCCTGGCAACGATCGCCGAGTGCGAGATCGCGGACAACGACGCATTCGACGACCACTCGGGGGGTGGGTTGGCGGTCCTCGGCGGCACGGTGACCGTCGTGCACACGACCCTCGCCCGTAACTCCGGGGCCCATGGCGGAGGCGCATTCGTCTCGTCCGGGCAAGCCGACTTCGTCGCCTGCACATTCGCGGACAACCTCTCCCAATCCGTATTCGGCGCTCTCAGTGGAAACGGTGGCGGCCTGTTCGTCGGGCCAGGCAGCGCCGTGACCGCTCGTGGCTGCGTATTCACCGGAAACCGGGGGCTGGAAGGCGACAACGGGATCGCCCGGGGGGGCGCCGTGTTCGGTCCCGCCGATCTCTTTCACTGCACTCTCGTCGGCAACGAGACCACCGAGCTCGCGGGAGGAGCGTGGGGCGCGTCGCTCTGCAACTGCATCGTTTGGGACAACGCCCCCGGCGCGCTCGGGGGTGCCGCGACCGCCACGGCTTCGGACGTTCAAGGAGGCTGGTCCGGCTTCGCCAACATCGACGCGGACCCGGGCTTCTGGTTCGCCGAGTCCGGGGATTACCGCCTGACGCCGGGCTCGCCGTGCATCGGCGCCGGGCTGCTCGATTGCTCCGGGGTGGTGCTGGGCACGGACATGGGCGCGCTCACCTTCGACCCGGGCTACTGCCCGGCGCCACAGAGCTATTGCACCACCACGGTTCACTCGGAGGGCTGCGCCCCACCCATCTCGTTCACGGGTACGCCGACGCTCTCGGGCGCCGACGACTTCTTCATCACCGCGGACGAGATCGTCGCGCAGCAATTCGGAATCCTGATCTGGAGCGGCACGCCCGACGAGGCGCCATTCATGGGCGCGACGCTGTGCTTGGCAGCGCCGATCGTACGGACCCCCGTCCAGAATTCCGGCGGCATGGGCGGTGCTTGCGAGGGGGCCTTCGCCTTCCACTTCTCACATGCGTACATGGGCTCGCAGATGATCGCGGTCCTCGATGCCGTCTTCGTGCAGTACTGGTTCCGGGATCCGGGCAGCAGTCCGGCGATCGGCCTGTCGGATGCGCTGGCGTTCGTCGTCTGTCCCTGACTTCGGACCGCCTCCTGGCCACACCCCGACGCGGAGCCCGCCAGCCGGCAACCGACTCGCCGGACGGCGCACCCATCGTGGGGTGGAGGCCCGATGTCGGACCCCCGCGCGGTCAGGGATGCCTCGCGCCCGTCTTCAGGCACTCCTGTTCGCAATCGATCTTCTTCGGGTTCGTCAGCAGGCTGCAGCGCATGATGCGCATGAGCTTCGTCGGGTTGAAGTAGCGACGCGCGACGTCGACGTCTGCCATCATCCCTTTGCGGGGGCAGGCGAGCTTGCGCTTCACCAACTCGTTGCGTCCGACGATCATGGCTACGACGAAGAGCGCCGTGATGGGAATCAGTACGAAGAGAGTCATCGTAAGCCTCCTGCTTAAGTTTGGGACCTGGGCGTCCCGACGCCCATGGGTCAGAGTGCGTAGTGGAGGATTCCCCGCCCCGTTCTCTCGCCTGCGGGGCTGTCCTGACCGAACCCGGTGCGTCAAGAGTGCCGGCAGGGGCCGAGTGGGAGCGCTCTGGGTGCTCATTCATGAATGATCCGGGCTACGATCGTGCGCCATGTACGGCAGAGTGGAACACACTGCGCCGATGCGGCGGTGGGGACGGTGGGGCGCCGCCGCGCTCGCCGCGTCGGTATGGGCGTGCGCCGACGAGCCCATGCCCTTGATGCGCGTCGAGCGCGTGCATTTCTCGCTCGTCGCGCGCGAGGACCTTCGAACGGCCGTGCGCGTGTCGCCCGGACACACCGTGCGCGCGACCACGCTCGCGCCGTCACCCCAGCCGCGCCTCGACGGGACGGCGCTGCCCGCGCTCGAGCTGGTCCCGCCGTGCGAGGTCCACGTATCGCTCCCCCCGCTGCCGCCGGGGGCCGTGCTTCGGTACGCCGTCGGCGCCGACGCGGCGGCGTACGCGGACGAAGGCGGGGCGGAGGTCACGTGGCGGATCGATGTCGACGGACGGAACGTGCTCGACCACACGGCGCCCGTGCACGCCGGCGTCGGCATACTCGACCGGGCCTGGGAGCGTGGCGATGTGCCCCTCGCGGGAGCACGCGAGCTCGTGCTCTCCACCGCCGTCACCGGCGACCCCGCGGGTGCGCTCCGCGTCGGATTCGCGCTGCTCGAGGTCGTCACCTTCGGCGAAGTGCCGCGGGCGCGCGCTACCGAGCACTCGCCCAACGTCGTGATTCTCGTCGTCGATACGTTGCGCGCGGACCGCATCGGCGCGTACGGCGGCGGGGAGCTCACGCCCGCGATCGACGCGCTCGCGGCGCGCGGTACGCTGTTCGAACGCGCCCTCACCGCGTCCTCGTGGACATGGCCGTCGACGGCGTCGATCCTGACGTCGCTCTCGCCGCCCGAGCACGGGGTCGCGGGCGAGAAGTCGTGCTTTCTCGCGCAGGAGTTGCTGTCGGTCGCCGAGGTGTTCCAGCGCGAGGGCTGGACGACCGCCGCGTTCACGGTCAATCCGCTCATCCGTTCGGACAAGGACTTCGACCAGGGCTTCGAGTACTTCGCGGAGTACTTCTGGGCGGACGCGCACGAGGTCGTGAACGATGTGGGCAAGTGGCTCGATGCGAATGGCGAGTGGCGCTTCCTGCTGTACCTGCACCTCGGCGACCCGCACGAGTACAAGCCCGAGGCTCGCTTCGCTGGCCCGACGAAGCGGTTGAAGCCGAAGGACCACGACCCCGTCGAGTGGGCGCGCATGGTGCTGGCGCGCAAGCGCGGTGAACCGTTCGACGAGCGCGCGTTCGAGCACTACGCGCGCTACCGCGTCGCGCAGTACGACGCGACGGTGAGGCAGGTGGACGACGCCCTCGGCCGGTTGTTCCAGGAGCTGAAGGATCGTGGGCTCGAGGACACGACGGTCGTCGCGTTCACGTCGGATCACGGCGAAGAGTTCCTCGAACACGGGATGATGGGGCACGCGCTCCAGCTCTACCGCGAGTCCCTCGCCGTGCCGCTCGTGCTCGCGGGGCCCGGCGTGCCGCGTGGGGCGCGGGAGCGTCGCCTCGTCGAGAACCGGCTCCTGGCGCCGACCTTGATGGCGCTCGCCGGGATCGACGAGACCGGGAACCTGCGCGGCGGGAGCCTGCTCGACGACGACCACCTGCGCCGGCGGGCGGACGAGCCCGTTTTCGCCACGACGGAGAAGGGACTGTGGAAGGACGCGGACGCCGCCGCGCTGGTCGAGGTCGGCGTGCTCCACGCGGTGCGGCACGGCGACCTGTTCCTCGTATGGGCGCCCACCGCGCCCGACGGCGAGTCGCGATTCGCGCTCTTCGACCTCGATGACGATCCCGGGGCGCAGCGGGACATCGGGGAAGCTCGGCCGGAGGACATCCTTCGGCTGCGGCGCGAGATCGAGCGCTGGCTCGTCGAGGGTGCGCGCATCCGGCCCGCTGTGCTCGGGGGCGGCGATGCCGCGGTCGAGCTCCTGAAGGCCCTCGGCTACTCAGGCGGCGGGGACGAGGACGGCTGAGCGCGATGGCGCCGCTCGCGGGCGTCGGTGCGGGGATCAGGCGGTCGTGGACGAACTGGATCCCCGCATCGGTGCCCGATCAGCCCAGGCGGATCGGTGAGCTGGTGGTCGCGCGAATGCACCACGAGTACGGCGGGACGCACGCGGATGGTCAGCGTGCAGCACTGTGCCGTCGGCCGCGGCGCACGACCGCCGGGCGCGAAGGTGAGCGGGACACTCGCCTCATGGACCCTGCTACCGCGGGATCGGGATTCCCAGCTGCTTGAGTGCGGCCCCTGAAATGGCTTCCTGCACGTCCTTGTGCGCCATGTTGCCGAGGTGCCCACCCGTCTCGAAGAAGATGGCGTGGTCCCCAAAGGTCTCTTCGGCCCAGCGGATGTCCTCCGGGCGGAGCAGGGGGTCGTTGCGGTTGGAGAAGTAGAGGATGTCCTCGCGGTCCTTGAGCTGATCCTCGATCGAGCGGATGTCGCACAGGTAGAGGAGCCGCTCCGCTCCGGCGTCGTCGAAAGTGATGTCATCGCGGACGCCGGCGACATAGGGCAGGAGGAAGGCGTACATGTACTCGAGGAACGAGAACGTCGAGCACTCCATGTAGGACATGCTCTTGCGGTACCAGGTGCGTTTCGTCTTGAGCACGCCCAGGTCGTTGTTCGCTTGCGTCTGTTGAATGACCGCGATGGTGGTCAGCCGGAATGCGAAGCCGATCAGGAATTTTGCCTCCCAGTCGACGAACGGCAGCGCCTCCGTCGGCGTCAGGTCCCCGGACGTGCCGAGGTCGAGCACCTTACGGAAGAGACCACGGACTTTTTCCCGCCGCTCCTCGGGCGGGAACTGGAGCGGGGTGTTGAAGAATCCGTCCAGGACACTCACGGCGTGCCCGAGGGAGATCGGGCAGTCGATCGCGAAGTAGGAGTCGAAGTCGATCAGCTCGTTGGCGGGGTCCGCGTTCGCGGCGGCGACGTAGAGGCTCGTCATGGCGCCCAGGGAGATGCCACCCATCCAGAGCTCCTGGAAGCGCTCCGCGGAGTAGCGCTGCACGAGGTCCTGGTAGATCGCGTCGAGCGCGATGTGGGTGTCCGACGTATCCGAGGGCATGAACCCGGGAACCGAGTTCGTCAGAGTGTTCTGAATGAACTCGTTGTGGAGTGCACTGGAGATCGACACCACGCTGCGACCCTTGTGGTAGGCCCGCTCCGAGATGGCCAGGGCCGAGTTGTCCAGCCGGTGTCCGCCGGTCCCGGGGATGAAGAAGAGGAGCGGGCCGGGCTCATCGTGGATCCAGGCCGTGTAGACGACCTTCCGGCCGTTGGGGAGGCCGATCGTGCGCGTTTCCCCCTCGTCGTCCCAGTTGGGATCTTTCGGCTTGAAGAAGACGGACTCGAGAGTCTCCGTGTCTCCGGTGTCCTCGGATTCGTAGCTGTAGTCTTCGACCTGAATCTCGCGGTTGAGGATGAAGAGCAACTTGGAGAGCTGGTACGGGTCGTAGTTGCGCTCGACGAAATCGATGATCCCCGGTACGAATTCGGCGAGCCGGTTGAACACCCGGTAGTACTGCAGGTATTGGCCCTTGGGCTGGTCGAGGTAGGTCAGCGGGTCGAGGTAGAAATCTCCGATCTGTCCCACCCCGTCCCGGAGCGTGCTCGGCCCCAGGACCGGTACCACGATGTACGTCGAGAAGGTCCAACCCCAACTGTGGAACGTCTGCCCCAGGTCCTCTTTCGAGGCCTTGATCTCCCATTTGCTCTTGGCCGGGTCGAACAGGCCGGCGACGCCGACGGTCGTATTGATCAGGAAACGCTGGGTCTCCCGCTTCGCGCCGCCCCACTTGCCCTGCAGGACGTTGTTCACCAGGCGCACGGGGTAGAGCGCGTTGTCGAACGCCTTGCCGACGGACTCGCGTGCCGGCTTGGGAACGATGTGCCTGTAGACCCAGGCGATCGGCTGGACGATCCCGTAGATGAGCGCGTAGTTGAACACCGAGATCGGCCGGTTGATCGGCTCCAGCGGGTCCTTCATGAGGTCCAGCGGGAACTCCATCTCCTCCTCCTGGAAGAGAGCTGCGCCCGGACCGTCGTAGGCCTCCCAGTCGTTCTCCTGATACGGGGTCCGGCAGCCGCTGAAGAGCGGCAGGCCGAGCGCCAGGGCGATGAGGAGGATCGGGCGTGAGCCCTTGGGCTGTTGTGTCTTGATCATGCCTTGCACGAGATTGGACCTGCCGAGGAATCCGAGAAGCTGGCGAATGGTATCGTCGGGGCGGCAGCGTGGGAACCCTTCCTGGCCCGACGCTGACTTCGCCACCGCGCTCTTCACCCCGGCGGTCCCTGGCGAAACTCACGACTCACTCAGAATCGCCCGGGTCCGCGCTGGCTGCGTTGCACGGGCTCCGATGTAGCCACGGAATATGCGGCACCCGGGCGCCTTGCCAGCACGAACCCCGCCACGCCCGAGCGGGCCGTGCGTCCCACGACGGGCTGCTCGTCGCACTCTCGATGGAGTCGAGGGCCTGGTCGCGAGGCTATCCGGCTCGGGTCGATGAAGAGGGAGACCGGACCGTCCTTGATCGCTGTGGAGCCGTCGAGGACGGTCACCGGCATCGTGATCTTGTCGCCCTCGACCTTCGGTGGGCCGAGCGTCATGACGATCTCTTCCCCTTCTTCCGACTCCGAACAGAGCCTCGACGTCCTGAGGCACTCACACCTCTTTGGCGGACTCGACGACGCGGTGCTGCGCCAGGCGCTTCCCGCGATGCGACCCGAGCGCCATGCGATGCACAGTGTGGCGCTCGACGCCCAGGACACCGATCGCCGCTTCTGCGTGCTGCTCGAGGGGTGTGTCAAGCTGCTCGCTACCGAGCCGGGCGGTGGCCGCGAGTTGACCGTGCTCCGCCTGGGTCCGGGCGATGCTTTCGACCTCGTGAGCCTCCTCGACGGCCAGCCCCACCGGGTCTCGGCGGTCGCCGTGGACGACGTGCGCCTGCTCTCGGCGCCGATGGAACGGGTGCGCGAGTGGATCGGGCGCCACCCGGGCTTCCACCGGATGTGCCTGCCTTACCTGGGGCGGCAGATGCGAGCCCTCACCGACCTCGCGACCGACCTCGCGCTGCACGACACGGGCGCGCGGCTCGCGCGGCTGATCCTGCGCCAGGTGGACGCGACCTCACCCACCCACGAGGTCCCGCTCATCGACGACCTGTCCCACGCCGAGCTCGCGAAGATGATCGGCACCGTGCGTGTCGTCGCCAACCGCCAGATCCAGAACCTGAAGCGCGAGGGCATCATCGAAGCCCGCCGCGGCCACCTGATGGTGAAGGACCTCGAAGCGCTTGTCGCCAAGTGCGAGCAATTCCCGGCGGTCGCAGATGGGAGTCAGGCTGGACCGGACGGGTAGGTCCGCTGGGTTCGCGCTTTCTCGGCGATTCGCTCCGAGTGTTCGTCGTTCCTCCGGGACGAGCTCGGGGCCCACTCCCCGCGCCCGATGGTCGCTGGCTTTCTTGAGCGGCGCTTGCCCCACGGCCGTGGGTTGGGGTTTACCCTGGAACTCCTCTGAAACCCGAACACGACCCCTTGGAGCTCGAAGAGAAGGCCCGATGAAGTCTCGCACCCTCGTCCTCGCCATCCTGATCACCAGCACCGTCGCTGTCGCCGCCGTCCAGGAGCGCGTCAAGAGGAAGACCGTCGCTGACTTCCCCACGGTGCACGCCGAGATCGGCAGCGCCTGGAAAGCCCAGAAGTACGGATTGTGCATGGAGCGCACGCGCGACCTGCTGACCTTGATCACGATCGAGCGTACCGCGGTCATCCTGGCAGCCTTTCCGCCTGCGCCCGCGGGCTACGAGATCGTGCCTCGGAAGCAGGCCGCGGAGACCGCCGGCAACCCTTTCGCCGCCTCGATGATGGCCAGCATCGGGAGCATCGTCGAGCGCAAGTACCGCGCGACGGAAGGCCGCGGGAGCGTGCAGATGACCGTGACCGCGGACTCGCCGCTGGTGCAGATGTTCAGCATGTGGATCACGAACCCGGCCATGCTCGGCGAGGGCGCGGAGCTCATCAAGTACGGCGAGTACAACGCCGTGCTCAAGCCGGAAGGCTCGGGCTGGTCCCTCACGCTCCTGATCGCGCACAGCCTCTGCGAGGTCAAGACGCGCACCGAGAGTGACGAGTTCCTGCTGAAAGTGCTCGACCAGGCGGCCGTCGACCGGCTCGCCAAGGCGATCCTCGAGTAGGTCGGCTGGGGGGCGCCATCAGGGCACGAACCCGTCCTGTCCACCATCGCCCCGCGCTGCGCCCCGAGGGCTGTTGTCCGTCCTCCTGGCGCTAGCGCGCGCCATGAGACTCATCGGAGTCGTGGGAATCTGACACGCGACATGACTTCATGATGACTTCGGCTGACGGCACATCTCCCGGCATGACAATATTGTCGGGGAAGTGAACCACTTCGAACTCGACCTCGTAGATGGGGTCTCTCGGAGGGGCACCTTGTTCGAGGGCCGGTGCATCAGCGGGGGTTGCGTCGGTCACGTCCAGGAGAATCAGAGCAATCCTGTGAACATCTCCTGCCTGTCCCTGCTCGCGCAGCACGAAGATGTTGTCTATGTATGGAGCATCCAGGAAGGACACCGAGAAGCGTGCCTTGTTTGTATTGTCAATCACTACTTCGACGTCGATCTCTGTCGCGATATCATCTATAGGTCGCTTGGTCCTGCTGTCATCAGCAGCAGCCACGACTTCAGGCGCCTCAACTACATCAGCCACTTTTACGTTCTCGACCACGATGCTTATCGTATGGTCATTGGTAAGTTGGAATGGCTGTCTTGCGTCTTGCTGCGCTTGTGACAAGTCACCCTTACTCCAGTACACTACTCTTCTGACACGATCTCCGCCATGAGCTACAATGTAGTCTGCTTGTTGGCGGGCAACGCGCTTTGCCAGGCGCCTGAGCTCATGTCGAGCCTCAGCCCCATGGACCTCCCTCAGGAATGCGGCAAACACGGGCCGCGTGTCCATGAATTTACTGAAATTCCCGTGGAATGCAGCCAGAAGGGCGACCTTTTGGAAGTCCTTGTCCTGAATCTGCGGCACAACGTTCTGCGCTAGCACATCGAATACGCTGGCCCGAAGCGAGTCTCTGGCCGTCTCGCGGTTGCTCTGCTGTGCAAATAACTCACTATGCTGGTGACCCTTCGCAATCGTCGTATTGATGACAAAACCCATGATGGCAGCCATGAGCACTGCGAATGCCGCTATCACGGAGCCGATGATCCGAGCCCAATCGAAAGTGCGATTAACGGATTGCTTGCCTGTACCTCCCTGGTCTGGAGCCTTACCGTCTGGATTGCTGCTCGTGAGTTGTTCAGAAGAGAATTCAGATGAGTCTGACATGCGTTGCCTCGTTGGTTCGGGGTCTGGGATTCAATTGTGGTCCCTGTGCCTCCCAAGAATCCACCGCAGGGTTGTTCCTCCCGAGAACCCAATGCCGGGCCCCCCCCACGTTGCTCTCGCGGGCCTCGGAGACACCGTAGCGTGGGCGCGGTAGCGCGTCCAGTCGCAAAGTCGCGCGCCGGTAGTGCCTCGGGGGCGGGACTCGCAAGCGCATCGGTACTCGTGCGCAGCATGCTCGCAGAATCGAGAGCGTCCCGAGCGGGGCTTGGAGTCAACTCCGCTTCGCCCCGCGGTTCAGGCCGCGGGCACGGGTTGCGAAGCTGCTGTGCGGTGGGATACTACGGGTTCTCGGGATAACCATCATGCGAAGCACCACCCTCGGTTCCTGGCTCGTCCTCTTCGCCGCCGCGAGCCCCGCGGCCGGGCAGATCCGCGCCGAGCTCGTCGCCTCGGGCTTCACGGAGCCGCTCTACCTCTGCGCGCCTCCGGCGGACACCCAGCGCCTGTTCGTCCTCGAGCGGGCCGGTCGCGTCCGGATCGTGAGGGACAGCCTGATCCTCGTGACACCGTTCCTCGACATCGAGCCCCTGGTCGTCGAATTGGGCGAAGGGGGGATGCTCGGGTTGGCGTTCCACCCCGACTACGCCGCCAACGGGCGCTTCTTCGTCTCGTATACGAACGGGAGCCTCCAGACCGTCGTGGCCGAGTACGCCGTCTCCGCCGATCCCGACGTTGCCGATCCCACGCCGGTGCAGAGGATCTTCACCATGCCCCACTCCGCGTTCGGGCACTTCGGAGGCTGCCTGCAGTTCGGCCCCGATGACCTGCTCTACTTCTCCACGGGCGACGGCGGACTTGGCGAGGTCGCCCAGGACGGTTTGGACGATCGCGGCAAACTCTTGCGACTGGACGTGGATCTGCCTCCGCCCTTCGTCCCGCCCTCGAACCCCTTCGTCGGCGACGGCACCGTCAACGACGAGATCTGGGCCCTGGGCCTCCGCAATCCATGGCGCTTCAGCTTCGACCGCCAGACGGGCGAACTCTGGATCGGCGACGTGGGCCAGGGGCTGAGGGAGGAGATCGACTTTCAGCCGGCGGACAGCCCTGGCGGCGAGAACTACGGCTGGCCCTGTCTGGAAGGTAGTTTCTGCAACGACTCGTTCCAGCTCTGCACGTGCGGCGATCCGACCCTCGTCGAACCCGTCATCGAGTACAGCCATCTCGCGAGCAGCGACTATAACTGCGTGATCGGGGGCTACGTCTACCGCGGGGCCGCGATTCCCTCCCTGCAGGGGCAGTACGTGCACGGCGACTTCATCTCCAGCGAGATCTGGTCGTTCGTGCTCGAGGATGGAAGAGTCACGCATCACCGGACGCACACGATGGACCTCGAGCCGGATGGCGAGCTCACGATCGACCACGTGAGCTCCTTCGGCGAGGATGCGCTGGGCGAGCTCTACATCACCGATCCGGGCATGAACTTCGGCGCGGGCGAGGGCGAGATCTGGAAGATCGTGCCCGCGCCCTGCGACGTCGGCACGCTCTCGTGTTACGGCATCGGGTGTCCGTGCGGCAACGACGACAGCCAGGCGGGCTGCGCGAGCTCGACCGGGAGCGGGGCCTTCCTCACGGCCTGCGGCTCGACCAGCGTCGCGAGCGACGATCTGCGCCTGATCGTCTCGGGGCTCCCCGCGAACCAGTTCGGGATCCTCTTCATGGGCGGCGGCACGTCGCGGGCGCCCTTCGGCGACGGCATCCTGTGCGTGGCGCCGGTCGACATCGGGTTCTGCCGCTTCAGCATTCAGAACGCCGGCGATCAAGGGATGTTCACCGAAGGGCCGGGGATCGTCGCGTTCACTCAGGGTCCAGGCGGGGCCTGCCGCATCGATCCCGGCGAGACGTGGCACTTCCAAGGGTGGTACCGGGATCCGCTCGGGCCCTGCGGCGCGCTCTCCAACCTCAGCAACGCCGTCTCGGTGACGTCCACGCCGTAGTAGCGCCGCTCGAAGACCTCGTGAGGGGCACACGGCTGCCTGCGAGTCTCGGCCGGTCGAGGGGAATTGATCGCGGGACCGTTCCCCCGCGCCAGGCCTCGCCAGCTATAATCCCCGCCGTCGGGGAGGTGCGAGGATTGGCGGCGCGCGTTTTCATTTCCTATCGCCATTCGGATTCCAAGGCGCTCACGGACCGGCTCGTCGAGCATCTGAGCGAGCGGCTCGGCCCGGACAACGTCTTTCGCGACGTTGGCTCCATCGAGCCGGGCGATGACTTCACCGAGGTCCTCGCGGAGAGCCTGGATCACTGCGACACCGCGCTGGTCCTCATCGGCGGGTCGTGGTTCGAAGCCGAGGACGAGCACGGGGCGCGGCGCCTGGAGAATCCCGAAGACTGGGTCCGCAGGGAGATTCTCGCGGTCCTCGAGCGCGACATCCGGGTGATCCCGGTCCTCCTGGACGACACGAAGATGCCGCGCGAGCGCGACTTCCCGGCGCCCTTGCGGCCCCTGGCGCGCCGGCAGGCTGTCAAGTTGCGTCCGGATCCGGACTTCGAGACCGACCTGGAGCGTCTCCTGCGGCGCGTCCCCGGGGTCAACCCGCCCGTGTTCCGCCGGAACCTGACCCTCCTCGTCCTGATCCTGGCCCTCGTCGCCTTCTGGGCACTGCGCTATTCCAACTGGTCGGGCAGCGTCCTCGCGGCGGTCGTGGGTAGCTGTGCGGTTCTGCTGGGAGCGCTCTTCAAGATCCTGCCCGATCACCGCATCCGTGCCATCAAGGGCGGGATCGAGGAGCGGATCTTCCTGAACCCGCGAGCCAGTGTCGCCCTCGGCTCGTGCTTGCCTCTGACCGCCCTCGGCTTCAGCTTCTTCGGGGGCGTGTGCATCACCACGCCCGCGGACTCGCCTTCCCTTTCCGTGTCGATCTCCGACACGGACGAGCCCGGCGAGTACTCGCTGCTCGATCCGGGTGAGTGGCGTGAGGTGTTCTGGACGCTGCCCTGGTCGCCGCGCCGGCTCACCGTCTTCGTGCAGCACATGCCGGAGGTGCGCCTCGAGCTCTCCTCCTGGGAACGCGAGACCCTGACGGTGCCCGGCGACTTCGTCAGGCCCGCCGTGCTCGTCTATTGCGATTCCCTGTTCCTGGCCGACTCGGCGAAGCACCCGCCCTCGGGCCACGTCCTGCGCTGCAGCGTCACCGTGGGGGGCGAGAGGCTGGAAGAGATCGACTACGAGGGCCAGTCCTTCTACGTGGGATGTGGGCAGGAAGTCGGGCTGCCGCCCGTGGTTCACAGCGTCTGGGACGGCGTCCTGGCGGGCCGCGCATTGGACGAGCCCAGCAGGAACAACCTGA
>SMVB01366481.1_pt1 | contig 24016 bp, 22 predicted proteins | sample 2456461 | NCBI WGS metagenome assembly SMVB01 (sample SAMN11095934, study PRJNA526329) | marine sediment metagenome | biome: Marine sediment; feature: Surficial sediment; material: Deep marine sediment; isolation source: Hadal surficial sediment | place: Pacific Ocean | collected 2014-05 | depth...
AAGGAGAAAAAAATGACCGATTGCTATATTTACGATCATGTGCGCACGCCGCGCGGCAAAGGCAAAGCGACCGGCGCGCTTCACGACATCACACCCCTACAATTGGCGACACAAGTTCTTCAAGGCATTCGCGACCGCAACGACCTCGACACCGGTTTAGTCGATGATCTGGTGTTGGGATGTGTCGCGCCGGTCGGCGAACAGGGTGCGGATATAGCGCGCATTGCCGCGCTCAATGCGGATTATGACGAAAGTGTCGCGGGCGTTCAGATCAATCGCTTTTGTGCATCGGGTCTTGAGGCAACCAATATGGCGGCCGCTCAGATCATGGCCGGGCAGTCGGATATGACGATCGGTGGCGGTGTCGAAAGCATGAGCCGCGTGCCCATGGGATCCGACGGTGGCGCGTGGGCGAGCAATCCCGAGCCGGCGTTTAAGACCTATTTTACACCGCAAGGCATCGGTGCTGATCTTATCGCCACGAAATACGGCTTTAGCCGCGATGACGTGGACGCCTTTGCGGTGGAAAGCCAAAAGCGTGCGGCCACAGCTTGGCAAGAAGACCGCTTCAAGAATTCTATTTTGCCGGTCAAGGATCAATTAGGTCTGACGGCGTTGGACCGTGATGAACATCTGCGTCCCGACACCACCATGCAATCTTTGGCCTCGCTCGATCCGTCTTTTGCCGGAATTGGCGAGTTTGGTTTTGATGACGTGGCGCTGCAGCGTTACCCCGAAGTCGAAACCATCAATCACGTGCATCATGCGGGAAATTCATCCGGCATCGTCGATGGCGCCGCGGTCATCCTTTTGGGCACGAAACAGGTGGGTGACGCCGCCGGACTAAAACCCCGCGCTCGGATCCGTGCCTTTTCCTCGATCGGCTCGGAACCCAGCATCATGCTCACCGGCCCGGAATTCGTCGCGAGCAAAGTGCTCAAACGTGCCGGTATGAAGTGCGAGGACATCGATCTATGGGAGCTCAACGAGGCTTTTGCCGCGGTCGTGCTGCGCTTCATGCAGGCCCACGACATTGATCATGAAAAACTCAACGTGAATGGCGGCGCGATCGCCATGGGTCATCCGCTGGGCGCGACCGGTGCCATGATTTTGGGCACGGTGCTCGACGAGTTGGAACGCCGTGACGCCCATACGGCGATGGCGTTGCTTTGTGTCGGCGCCGGCATGGGGACCGCGACCATTATCGAGCGCGTCTAGAGCACGTTGACAAAAGATGGACTCCCTAACGTGCTCTAAAGTCTTTATTTTGTCGCGCATTCGGACGGAAAAACCGGGGCCACTTTTCCTGAATGCGCTCTAAGGAGAGATAAAAATGGAAAACTTCACCATTGAGGTTGATGGCGACGGCATTGCTCTCATTACCTGGGACATGCCGGGCCGAACTATGAATGTTATCTCGGCTTCTGCGCTGGAAGAGATCACCGAATGGGTCGAACGGATCGCCTCCGACGAGTCGATTAAAGGGGCTGTCATCACAAGCGGCAAGGAGGCGTTCTGCGCCGGCGCCGATCTCAATGAGATGGAGATGTCGGCCGGATCAAATGCCGATGACGGTTTAACGGACGAACAAAGGCTTGAAGCCGCATTCGACCGCGTGTTCACAATGAACCGCGTGGTGCGCCAACTTGAAACCTGCGGCAAACCCGTCGCCGCGGCGATTAATGGCACCGCATTGGGCGGTGGGTTGGAAATAACCCTTGGCTGCCATTACCGAGTCGTCTCCGACAATCCCAAGACGCAGTTGGGTCAACCGGAATGTAAGGTCGGCCTGATGCCCGGCGGCGGTGGCACGCAACGGTTGCCGCGGCTTATCGGCGTGGCCAATGCGGGCCCGTTGTTACTGGAAGGTAAGAGTTTGCGACCTGCCGCCGCGGTAAAAATGGGCGTGGTGCATAAGATGGTACCGGCCGGCGATTTGATTGCGGAAGCCAAGCGTTGGATCAAAGAGGAGGGCGATCCCGAGCAACCTTGGGATAAGAAGGATTATAAGATTCCCGGCGGCGGGCCTCATCATCCGACGGGTATTCAGAATTTCGTTGTGGGTAACGCCATGCTGCACGCCAAGACATTTGCCAATTATCCGGCGCAACAGAATATTATACAGGCGGTCTATGAGGGCTTGCTGGTCCCTATGGACAAGGCCATACGTATCGAGAGCCGCTATTTTCTGAAAACGCTTATGACGCCGGAAGCGCGCAATATGATCCGCTCGCTCTTCATATCGAGCCAGGAGTTGAATAAAGGCGCACGGCGGCCCCAAGACCAACCGGCCAGCGATGTCAAGAAACTGGGCATTCTGGGTGCCGGTATGATGGGTGCCGGTATTGCTTATGTTTCCGCCGCGGTCGGCATTGAGATTGTTTTGATCGATTCGGACCAGGAAAAAGCGGAGCAGGGCAAACAACATTGCGCCAAAGTCATGGACAAACGTATCGAGCGGGGTCGCGCTACGGAACAGCAAAAACAAACAATCTTGGATCGCATAACGCCGACCACGGATTATAGTCGGCTCGATGGCGCCGATCTTATTATTGAGGCGGTTTTCGAAGATCGCGACATAAAGGCCGACGTGACCGCCAAGGCGGAAGCGGTGATTCCCCATAGCGCCATATTCGGATCGAACACATCGACCTTGCCGATCACCGGCTTGGCGGAAAAAAGTTCGCGGCCGAAAAATTTTATCGGCATCCATTTCTTCTCGCCGGTCGATCGCATGCCCTTGGTCGAAATTATTATGGCTAAGGAAACGGGCGACCGGGCGCTTGCCGTGGCGCTCGATTATGTGCGCAAAATCGGCAAGACACCTATTGTCGTTCAAGACAGCCGCGGCTTTTATACGTCGCGCTGCTTTGCCACATATATCAATGAAGCCATTACCATGTTGAGCGAGGGCATTCCCCCGGCGCTCATTGAAAATGTCGGCAAGATGACCGGCATGCCGGTGCCGCCTCTTGCCATGAACGATGAAGTTCAGCTCGAACTTTCTTACCATATCATGGAGCAGACGCGGAAAGATCTGGGCGACGACTTTAAAGAGACGCCGGCCTATAGGCTGGTCAAAAAGTTGGTTGTCGAACATGGTCGGCTGGGTAAAAAGAACCGCAAGGGTTTTTACGATTATCCGGAGGACGGCAAAAAACACCTGTGGCCGGGTCTGGCGGACTTGGTCGAAGCGGCGACGGAGATCCCGGATGTGGCGGATCTTAAAAAGCGTCTGCTTTATATTCAAGCGTTGGAGAGCGCGCGCTGCTTTGAAGAAGGTGTCTTGACCGATGTACGGGACGCCGATGTGGGCTCTATTTTCGGATGGGGTTTTGCTCCCTATAGCGGCGGTACGTTGTCGCTGATCGACACGATCGGCACCCGGAAGTTTGTCGAAGAATGCGATCGTATGGCGCAGAAATATGGCGAGCGGTTTACACCCAACAAACTTCTGCGCGATATGGCGGAAACCGACGATACTTTTTATAGCCGGTTTGATCCCAAGGCGGATCAAACCGCGGCCGCCTAGAGTGTTTACAGGAAAAGTGGACGCCGGTTCGCGTTAAGAGTGAGGCTGTGGAATACAGCCGAACGCGACCAAACAAGAACTTAGAGCGCATTCAGGAAAAGCATGGAGCCCAAGCGAGAACAATTTGATCGGCCGGGAGAACACGGCAGCCTGTCGGCTTTGGTCTGGGATCACGCCGGCGATGCAGCGCCATTGCTGATTTTTCTTCACGCCAATGGTTTCAATGCCAATACCTACAAACGCCTGTTAACCCCCTTGGCGGATCAAATGCGGATCGTCGCGCTCGATATGCGCGGTCATGGCTTCTCGGACCTTGCGGCGGACCCGGATCGACTTCGCAATTGGTATATCTATCGCGATGATTTGAATGTTTTGCGCGACACTCTGAGCCGGGGTCAACCGACCGTTCTGGCCGGCCACTCTCTTGGTGCGGCCACGGCTGTATTGGCTGCACAATCATGCCCCACCGGCATTGTGGGACTGTTTCTCATCGAGCCCGTCATGGCACCCGGGTGGGCGTGGCGTGTCGCTTCATTGATGCGTCGTATGGGTATATCCAACCGCGTCGCACGCCTATCGCGTGCTGCGGCGGCGCGGCGTATGACTTGGCCCGATGCGGCGACCATGCTGAATACCTATCGCGGCCGGCGTGCGTTTCGGACCTGGCCCGACGCAACCATTGCCGATTACATAAAAGGCGGCACGCGACCCTCCGCCGGCGGCGGGTTGGAGCTGACTTGTCATCCGAACTGGGAGGCCGCCACGTTCAAGGCGCACAGTCATAATCTTTGGGCCAAACTGCCGTCGCTTAATTGTCCGGTACACATTATGGCCGGCAGCGCCCATTCGACATTTCCGCCGGCGCTCGCGGACAGAGTGGAGAAACGTCTAAAAGACTTGACGATTCAGCGGATCGAACAAGCAACGCATTTCCTGCCGATGGAACAACCGGAACGCATCCAACAAGAGCTGCGGCGTTTCATGAGCGATGTGACCGACCGTGCAACGGCTACAATTTGACCATGGCTTTTTCCAATTGCGTCCGAATCTGAGGGTCAAATTCGGTGGCTCTGCGTTGATCGAGATCCATGAGAACGGCGGTCACTTCCACCGTTGCGGCGATCCGTCCTGATGCTGCATTGAAAACCAGATGGGCGAAACTCATTGTTTTGCGTGCCACATGGCGTACATAACTTTTGAGCAGGATCACGTCGCCCGCTCTAAGCGGACGTCGGTACGAAATGAAGTCCTCGACCGCTACTGTCCCTAGGCCGCGTTGGTATCCTTCCTTAAAGTCAACGCCGACTTGGTTCCACACATGTGCGGCGCCGTCGGAGAACCGGGCCACGTAATGGCGGGTGGTCATGAAGCCGGAGGCATCGCACTCACCGGGTAAAACAATCCCTTTATAGGTCGACATCAAACCCTTGGCGTCGGCTTGTTGAAGCGTGACATCGGGTAGCGGCCCGTCGCGCCCGGCCGATCGCAGCTGAGCGTCGTCGGGCAAGTCGACGCGGTATTGTTCCGCCAATGCGCGGGAATGACCGGACCACGGCGCGGAATTGCCCGTGGCGGCATCGATATGATCCCAGCGAGAGGCATAGGTCGCCGACAACTGCCCCGTCGAAACATGGCGCATCTCGTGATAAGCCACGCATGTGGTATCCTGCCAGTCGACAATGCCCGACTTGATCGTAAACATATCGGCAACGCGCAATTCGCCGTGAAACCGAATGTGATCATAGACGGTTGATACATGCATTTGTGAGTCGGGCAGGTTGCAGGGAGGGAGGCCCAGTGCCAGGCGAAAATGAGCCTGTGCTTCGTCTTTTTTGGCGGCAAAGAACTGAACGTTATAGTGATCGTTTTCGTCGCATTCCCAGGCATTGACGAAACCTCGCCCGGTTTCAGTGAGCGCTGCCATCTAAAGCTTTCCCCTTTGCGCTCCGATGTGCCAAGCGACGCTCCAGCGATCGGGTTGTTGCTGCATTGGCGGCATTGTCGGCAACATCAGATGGGGCCGATGGCGTCTTTACACGCGTCGAGAATGTTGTTGGACAAATCCTGATCATCGACCGCCCGGGCCAAAGCAACCCCACCGGCGACCAAAGCGAGCTTGGCCAAGGCCTCGTTTGATGGATTGTCCGACGTTCCTGCCAAACGGCCGGTTAATTCATCGACCAAGCTCTTTATGGCATTGGTGAAAGCGTGGCGGACTTGAGGGGCGGCTCGCGTCACAGAAGAGGCATGGACGGCAATGGGGCAGCCGCCGCCCACATTGTCCCGGTGTAACGATCCCACATACTCTTCCAATACCCGGCGCGTCCAATCGTCGGGCTCACCACTGTCATGGGGATGCCGATTCAATAAATCGAGCACAGGCGTTTCCGAAATCGCTTGGGCAAAAAGCTCGTCTTTGGACTTGAAGTGGGCGTAAAAACCGCCGCGGGTGAGCCCCGCATTGCCCATAATGGTGTCGATGTTGACGCCCTCATAGCCGCGCTCTTTAAACAGGCGCCGGGCACTTGCGAGAATCCGTTGCCGTGTGCGCTGCGTGTGCTCCGGTGTATATCCCATGACTGCCTCTCGATTCCGGTGTGATGCGAATCACCCCCATGCCGCAGAATCATAATATGGAAGTCCCGGCAAACAGGGGCAATAAGCACCATCGGCCGAAGATTGTTTAATCCTGCCGCTTAAATCTTCCCAACAAGCGTTGAAAACACTCAGCGCCCCTTCGCTGTCCGGCGAAGACGTCCTCGCTCTGAACGCTATCGAGCTGGGCGCGCACGCCGGGCTTACCCGACTGCCGCTGATAGTGAATTTCTATTTCATTGTTCAACAAACCGGCGAAGATTTGCTGGAAAGTTTCCCGGTATATGGCGCAAAACCCCCCGTTACCGCAAGAGAAACTACTTTGCTCGGTGTCTGCCGTTGATGTGCCGCCGGCCAATATGTAGGCAGACGGAATATCAAATGGGATAACATCCGGATTGCCGAAAAGGTTGACGACCATATCGGCACCCTGAACATTGAAAGATATGGTGAGATCCGCCCCTGGTTCGTAAAAAGTGTTAAAAAAGCCCGTCAGTTGAACGTAGCGGGCTGGAACCAAGCTGAGGTCCCGATGCACGATCTTGTATTCGAAACCGCAGCCTTTCAATTCCCCCTCTTTGGTGTGTGTCACGCCGGAAAATGACGTTGTGCCGACCATTGGACTCGGTCCTCGATCGTCCGTTAGCTCAGGCTGAGCCTGTGTCGGATGTGCGGCCAACAGAAAGACTATAATGAAAAAGCGGGGCATGATGTCCTGTCCCGATCAAGCGATCATGTTTTTGTTGCTCAACGTAGAAAGCCGAAAAAACCAGCGGAAAGATCGGTCCATAATTGCTTGAGAAACGGTTCGGCTGAAGCTTTTTCGGTTTTTTCTCGTGGACCGAGATCAAGATCCGGTGGCGGGATCAAAAACGCGTCGTCAATATAAAGACCCCATAAAGAACGGTTCGCCGCTTCGGTTAAGGCAGCGCCTTCATCACCCGCGCCAAAATTCTCCAGTACCAGGCCGGCATAAAAGAAACATTTAGTCAAAGCTCCCACACCCATTTCGGCCGCGTCATAGCGTTCGCCGGAATCATAAAGATCCATTGTGGGTTGGGCACTTTCAACGCATTTATCGGCAATGGTCTCTTTAGTCTCAATGGTCTGTCGCAGCCTGTCTTGCGGGATCATGTTCCAGGCTGCCTCAAGTTTGGCGAGGGCCGTGCCGCCATAATTCCTGCCCACCGGCAATAATTCACGGGCGCAATCCTGTGCATTGTTTTGGTCGCGCATATCCGCATTGCAAATATCGGGGACGACAAAAGACTTTCTCGTCGCCTTATCAACCCCCATCGGGCCCGCACACCCGCCCAGCACAATCAAAAATGATGCCGATATTCCAAAAATAGTCTTTGTGGCGCGGTGAGGTCTCATCACTTAAGCCTAACCTATGAGGGGGTAACAATCTCCGGTTCCAATTGCCGAGGTCGAGACAGGTACCTGTGGGTAGATTATAAAATCTTCATTGAGAAATATCTACGCTTATTGGGGTGTAGCCAATGCACGACAAAACAAAGACGTAGAGTACGTTAGGGAGTCCATCTTTTGTGAATGCGCTCTAATGTGTAAGTCTCGATGTTGAATTTCGAGACCCGGCAGGAAAATGAAATCTACCGGCCACAATGAGTCGATATCGGCCCGTTCAGTTGATCGGCGTCAGGAACAGCTCCCGCTCTTTTGTGCGAAGGCTGGTCAGAAAGGCATTCTCAGTCAATTCGCCGTTGCGCCGGCTCTTATTCCACATAAGAAACGCATCGGCCGCTGCGGTTCGATTGTTTTGATTAAGCTCGCGCAGCACACTGGAATTGGCGAATTGGTCCACGCCAATGTTATAGGCGAGCACGACCATGGCGCTGAATTGATTCTCATTGACTGGTGTCTGCAGGCGAGCGCGTATGGTCCGTTCGATGTCTACCAGATCCTGCCGCAGGAATGCTTCCGCTTGCTCCGCCGTCACGGTCATGCCGGGTGCCACGCCATCGGCATGCCCATAGCCTATGAGCATTTCGCCCGACGGCCCCTCATAGGCTTTTTGCCGCAAGCCGACACGCCCTTTGATCAGGTCGACCGCCATTTGATTGGTGCTCAATTGGGCGGCTTGCGCGACGGCCGCCTGTTTATCGGTTACCCCGTCCAACAGAGACGTGATCAAAGAGGGTTGGTCGGATGCATGGGAAATTCGAGAAAAGTCGATTTTGCCGGAATGTTGCGCCGAAAAAACCACCAGCGTGGCCACTGTCCCCAGTAGCCAGGCATATCTCAGTGTCATCGTTATTGCCATAGGGGCGCCCCCCACCACGTGAAACTTAGACCTCACTTAGCGCCGCGGGCGTATTGTGGCAAATTTGTCCGGATCCGGCAATATGCCAACCGGCGTCTCGCGATGGCGCCCTTTTTTGCCTAGACTGTGGGTCCGACAACCCATTTTTCAAGGCATGAGGGCCCGTCATCATGACCTATACTTGCTTCAAAATCGACATCACAGACAGCATCGCCCATATCCAGCTCAATCGTCCGGACGAGCTCAATACCATGATCCCGGCATTTTGGAACGAATTGCCGCAAATTGTCCGCCGTATTGATGACCAGGCGCTGGCCCGTGTCATCGTCCTCACGTCGACCGGCAAGCACTTCAGCGCCGGCATGGATTTGGCCGTTTTTGCCGATGACGACAGTTTGGCGGGCGGCGATCCGACGAGTGGGACGGAAGGGCAACGTCGTGAGGCGTTTCGTCATCAGGTACGCATGCTGCAGCGTTCGTTTAATTGTTTGGATGAGGTGCGCATGCCGGTATTGGTAGCCATTCAAGGTGGTTGCATTGGCGGTGCGGTGGATATGACATCGGCCTGCGATATTCGCTACGCCACGGCGGACGCGTTCTTTTGCATCCAAGAGATAAATATTGGCATGACGGCGGATGTCGGAACGTTTCCCCGATTGTGCCATTTGATTCCACAAGGATGGCTACGTGAATTGGCTTATACGGGCCGGCGCTTACCGGCGGCAAAGGCGAAAGAAATAGGACTCGTTAACGACCTGTTCGATACGCAAGAAGACATGCTGTCCGCGGTGATGGAAACCGCCCATGAGATTGCATCGAAAGCTCCACTGGCGGTGATGGGATCGAAGACGATGATCAATTATGCACGGGATCATTCGATCGCAGATAGCCTCGATTACATTGCAACCTGGCAAGCCGGCATGTTCCAGCCGACCGATCTCATGGAAAGTTTTACCGCTAAAGGCGAAGGACGCGCCGCCCAATTCGCCGATTTGTCGCCTCGGAAAAAGGAAATGTAGGCCGCCTCCAACCGTTCTTTGGATTTTTGGCGCGTCCTGCTTTATATCATTGACCACGGGGCCATACTGCGCAGCCAACACATGGGCGAGCATGTGCGGAAAAAGGGGGGGATCTTGGGCGCTCGGAGCCACCGATATATTGTTGTCTGTCACTTATTTTTCTTCATTTCCGGCTGTCCGTCGGTTGCAGCTGAGAAAGAGTCGAGTGCTAATGCATCTACAGTGAAAGGCTATGCTTTCGGCATGGTCTACACGGGCGAAGTCCTGAGCAATATGCGAGGGGGCATACAAACCCACGCGCGCTATATGGATAATCTGGATGTGACGCTCGAAATCGACACCGAAAAAGCGTTCGGGCTAACCGGCGGAACTTTTTTCGCCTACGGACTTTACAACAACGACGCAACATTGAGCGAAGATGTTGTGGGTGACTCTCAGGTTTTGAGTAATATCGACACGCCCGAAGCGTTTCGGATATTCGAACTGTGGTACGATCAAACGCTTCTTGATGATCGATTGTCCATGCGTTTGGGTTTGTACGACCTTAATTCCGAATTCGATGTCAACGAAACGGGCGGGCTTTTCATCAGCAGCTCCCATGGCATCGGTATCGACTTTTCTCAAACCGGTCGAAATGGTCCCTCGATTTTTCCGGTCACTTCTTTGGCTTTTAGGGCGCGATGGCAAATTAAAGATAATTGGTCCGTGCAAGGTGTCGTGCTCGATGCGGTGCCCGGTGATCCGAACCATCCGGCGCGCACGGCCGTTAAACTGGGCAATGGCGAAGGGGTCTTAGGCGTCGTCGAGCTTGATTATGCAGCCGATGACGGCACCAGATTGGTTGCCGGCTATTGGCGTTACACGGCCGACTTCGAAGATATTGTTAGAACCGACGCAATGGGCACGCCCTTGCAGCGTTCCGGTAATGACGGATTTTACTTGTTGGCCGAGAGAAGTGTTTTTCAAGAAAAAAACAGCTCGGAGCAGGGCCTGTCGGTTTTTGCGCGCTATGGCAGGGCTCAAGATGATGTCAACCAATTCAAAAGCTATTTGGGATTTGGTGCCGTTTACACGGGACTCGTTTCCGGACGAGGGGAAGATCAATTAGGACTTGCGGTGGCTATCGCCAAGAACGGAAAACCCTTTCGGCGCGCCCAAGCTCTAGCGGGTATGCCGGTCGAAAAACGAGAGACCGCGATCGAACTCAGCTATCGTGCGCCCCTCTCTCCCTGGCTAATTGTTCAACCGAATGCGCATTACATCGTTAATCCGGGCACGGATCCGACTTTGAAAAATGCGTTTGTGCTAGGTCTAAGATTTGAGATCGGGGTTGGTTGGCAGTTCTAGAGCGTTTTCAGGAAAAGTGGATACCGGTTTTCCGTCCGGAAACACGACAAAACAATAACTTAGGGTCCGGTTTTGATTCTATCAAAACCGGAAGGACCCTAGACAGCAAAGCGGAAGTGAATGACGTCACCGTCTTGCACCATGTAATTACGTCCTTCCAGTCGCATTTTACCGGCATCGCGCGCCCCTGACTCGCCTTCACATGCGACGTAATCATCGTAGGTAATCGTTTCTGCACGGATGAAACCGCGTTCGAAATCCGTATGAATGATACCGGCGGCTTGTGCGGCTGTTTTACCGCGCGGAACGGTCCACGCGCGCGCCTCCTTTGGGCCTGCGGTAAGAAAGGTAATGAGGTCCAAAAGATCATATCCCGCGCGAATCAGGCGGTTAAGTCCCGGCTCCTTGAGGCCAAGCTCCGACAGATAGTCGATCTGTTCGTCCGGTTCCAATTGGGCGAGTTCCGCTTCGATCTTGGCGGATATGTTGATCACATAGGCATTTTCTTGTTGGGCGCGCGCCTCGATCGTTTTGGACAAATGATTGCCGCTTGCGGCCGACGCCTCATCGATATTGCAGACGTAAAGAACCGGCTTTGCCGTTAACAATTGCAACTCTTTAAAAGCCTTCTTGTCATTGTTTGGAATATCGGCCCGCCGCGCCGGCACCCCCTGGCGCAACAGGGTCAGAGCTTGGTTCATGAGTGCGAGCAATTTCTTGGCGTCTTTATCGTTGCCTTTTGCCCGCTTTTCGAGGCCCGCTGCGCGACCTTCCAAGCTTTCGAGATCGGCCAGCATGAGTTCCGTTTCAATGGTGTCGGCATCGGCCATCGGATCGATACGCCCTTCCACATGACTGACATCGGGATCTTCGAAACAGCGCAAGACGTAAGCGATCGCGTCAACTTCACGGATGTGGCCAAGAAATTGGTTGCCTAGGCCTTCGCCCTTGGAAGCGCCACGCACCAGGCCGGCAATATCGACAAAGGTGAGCCGGGTCGGAACGATTGTCGTCGACCGCGCAATCGCGGCAATCTTGTTGAGCCTGGGATCCGGCACCGCCACATCACCCACATTGGGTTCGATGGTACAAAAAGGATAGTTTTCGGCCTGGGCCGCCGCAGTCTGAGTCAAAGCGTTAAACAGGGTCGATTTGCCCACATTGGGCAGACCGACAATGCCGCATTTGAAACCCATGACGTGCTACTCCTTGGGTGGGATGATCTTTTTGACGACGCGCGTCACCCGCGATGTTACGTCGCCCACCCGGTCGACAAACCGCCGGGGCCGTCTTTGATTTTCCGTTTTTTTGGGCTCTGTCTCGGGCTCTTTTTCTTTCGACGGCTGAGTTGCCAAATGCACCCGATTCATAAAAGCACTGTCTTCACCCGACACCAACAAGGGTATAGCTTTGGCCACTTCGTTCAGCAACGGATCCAACCAGTGCTTTTCCGCTTTTGTGAAATCGTGCAGCGCATATCGTGCCACAGCTTCCTTGTGACCCGGGTGACCGATGCCGATTCTGACGCGTCTGAAATCAGGCCCGAGATGGGCCTGAAGCGATCGCAAGCCGTTATGACCTGCGGTGCCGCCGCCTAGCTTGACGCGCACTTTTCCCGGCACCAGATCGACTTCGTCGTGCAACACAATGACATCGGATACCGGGATTTTATAAAAGCGCACAGCTTCGCCGACGGACCGGCCGGACTCATTCATATACGTGGTCGGCTTAAGTGTGAATGTTTTTTGGCTGCCGGACGGTGTGATCACCGTTCCTTCGGACAACAGCCCTTGAAACCGGCTGCGCTCGGCACGAAAGCCATGTTGTCTCCGGATCTCGTCAATTGCCAGAAAACCAACATTGTGCCGATGATGTTGATGTTGCGGTCCAGGATTGCCCAGGCCTACTAGGAGGATCATCTCAGGCTTCCATGTACGGCTTCGTGAGGTCCTGAATGCGCTCTACTCTTTCCTGCCCGCGCGTCCGGGTGCCGCTTCGCCGTCTTCAGATGGTGTCACCCCTTCTTCACCTTCAATAGCTTCGGCGTCTTCCTCCAGCTCGGCCGCGGTCGCCGCTTCCTCGGCTTCCTCTTCCGGCGTCTTGAGGACGGACGGTGCCGCCACTGTGGCCACGGTGAAATCCCGATCGGTAATTATCGGACGCACACCTTCGGGAAGCTCGATCGCCGAAATCTTAATGGCGTCGCCGATATCGAGACCCGTCAAATTCGCTTCCAAGCTTGGCGGGATGGCGGTAGCCGGACAACTGAGCGCCACTTCGTGGCGCACCACATTGAGCACGCCGCCGCGGCTCAGGCCGGGCGAATCTTCTCCATTGATGAAACGAATGGGCACATCCACCGTGATCCGAGTGCGCTCGTCGACGCGCATGAAATCCACATGAATGATATGATCGCGAACCGGATCTGTCTGGACCTCGCGCGGCAGAGCCATCACCGCCTCGCCGTTGAGTTTTACGGTGACCAATGTCGACATGAAATTGCCCTGGCGATAGGCCTTGGTGATCGGCAGGGGATCGAGATTAAGCGGCACCGGGTCATTGCCGCCACCATATAGAATGCCGGGCAGTTTGCCGGCCCGTCGTGCCGCCCGCGCGCCACCGGTTCCGGTGCGCTCCCGCGCGTCGGCCGTGATCGTTTCAAGTTCGCTCATGGGCGGACCGCTCCTCGCTGTCCCTTGTTGAAGGCCGCAATGGCGGCGCTGCCAAAACACTCAATCTCGCGGAGGCTTCTACAGGAGTGGACGGTAAAACTCAACCGGGGTTGGGCGCCGGCGACTGTTAGGGCCTGGGATCGGACGGAAACGCGCCGGTTTGGCGCAGGCCCTCGCTCAGCACCATAGCCGCCGCCAGTGCGACATTGAGCGATCGGGCGGGGGCCTTGATGGGGATACGAATCCGAAGATCGGCGTCCCGGTGCACGGCGTCCGGTACACCGGAACTTTCCCGTCCAACCATCAAGACATCGGACGGGGCATAGTCGATTTCCGTATAGAGTCTTTCCGCTTTGGTGGATAACAGAATCAGGCGACGATTTTGCTGTTTCGAGGCGGCCATAAAGGCGTGCCAATTAAGGTGGGTGGTAAGCTGGACGAGCTCCAGATAATCCAACCCGGCGCGCCGGAAGCCCTTGTCTGAAAACGGAAAACCGCACGGCTCGATGACATCGACCGGGACCTCTAGACAGGCGGCCAACCTCAAAATAGTGCCCGTATTCTGCGGAATATCGGGTTGGAACAAAGCAAGGCGCATGGGCTCGACCTTTTCTTGCGGATTTGCGGCGCGGTTCATCACGCGCCAGCTTCGATGGGTTGACCTTTCCGCCCGGCACGCTGCCGCATGCGGCATCATGCCGCAAGCTTTTCCGGCCCTGGACATCGCGGCTGATTAAGTGCAAATAAGGCGCGATCTGAAGGCCCCGGCCGGCCGGCCGTGCGGCACTAGCGGATAATGGCGATTGGAAAGGGGTCTCCATGGCTGAGGCACATGTCGAGGAAGATCAAAGCCCGGACACGGATCGGCGCGACTTTCTTTACATAGCAACCACAGCAGTGGCGGGCATCGGGGCGGCTATTTCCCTATGGCCGTTTATCGATCAAATGAACCCCACGGCCAATGTTCAAGCCTTGGCCACCACCGAGGTGGATCTATCGCCCATCGAGACCGGTCAGACCATTAAAGTCGTGTGGCAAGGCAAGCCGGTTTACGTGCGCCACCGGACGCAAGAGCAAATCAAAGCAGCCCAATCCGCACCGGTCGACGATCTTCCCGATCCTGAAACCGACGCGGATCGTGTGCAACAAGACCAATGGCTGATCGTGGTTGGCATCTGTACCCATCTCGGCTGCATCCCGGTATCCGATCCGGATAATTTGCGCGGCGAATTCGGCGGTTGGTTCTGCCCCTGTCACGGATCGCACTATGATGACTCGGGACGCATCCGCAAAGGTCCGGCGCCGGACAACCTGGCGGTGCCGCCCTACCAATTCATTGACGACAACAAAATTTTGATCGGCTAGGGGAGGCCGAAATATGGCACATGCGTCGACTTACAAGCCGCGAAGCGGGTTTGCTCGCTGGCTCGATTCCCGGTTGCCGATCATGCGTCTTGCCCATGATTCGTTTGTCGATTTCCCGACACCGAAGAATTTGAATTATTGGTGGACATTCGGAGGCATTCTGAGCGTTTGCCTGGTCATCCTGATTGTTTCCGGTGTTGCGCTGTCCATGCACTACACGCCCCATGCGGATTTTGCATTTGCCAGCGTCGAGCACATCATGCGGGATGTGAATTACGGATGGCTGTTGCGCTATATGCATGCCAATAGCAGCTCGATGTTCTTTCTTGCGGTCTACATCCATATGTTACGCGGACTTTACTACGGGTCTTACAAAGAACCCCGCGAAGTCCTGTGGATCTTGGGCGTCATGCTTTTTATCTTGATGATAGCTTCCGCTTTCTTGGGTTATGTGTTGCCTTGGGGACAAATGAGTTTCTGGGCGGCGACGGTGATCACCAATCTGTTTGGCGTCATCCCTTTTATCGGCGACGAGGTGCTCGCCTGGCTATGGGGCGGATTCGGGGTCGACGGCCCGACGCTCAACCGATTTTACAGCCTTCATTATCTTCTCGCGTTCCTTATCGCCGGTGTCGTCGTCTTGCATATTTGGGCGCTGCACGTGCCGGGCAATAACAATCCCAAAGGGATCGATGTCAAAGGGCCCCAGGACACCATTCCGTTCCATCCCTATTACACGGTAAAGGACGGTTTCGCGCTGGGTGTCTTCTTGATCGTCTTGGCTTTGTTGATTTTCTATGCACCCAATATATTGGGGCATCCGGACAATTACATTCCGGCCGACCCCTTAACGACGCCGGAGCACATTGTGCCGGAATGGTATTTCTTGCCGTTCTACGCGATCTTGCGGGCGGTTCCGGACATTCTCTTCATTCCGGCGAAAACGGCCGGCGTCATTGCCATGTTGTTGGCGATCTTCACGTTATTCCTATTGCCATGGCTTGATAGTTCGAAAGTTCGTTCGGCGCGGTATCGGCCGCTGTTTAAGCAATTCTTCTGGATCTTCGTCATTGCCTGCGTGGCGCTTGGGTGGGCCGGATCGCAATCGCCGGAAGGAATGGCGCTCTTGGTGGCGCGCATCTCGACCTTATATTACTTCGCTTTCTTCTGGGTCATCATGCCGCTCTTGGGTGTCATTGAAACGCCTAAAAGCGTGCCGGATAGTATCAGCAAACCGGTCTTGGGCTCCGGTAGCGCGGCGGCATCTGGAACGAGCGGCTAACAGGGCGGGAATAGAAAATGATTACACAGACAAAAAGATACCCGCCCCGCTGGTCCGTGCTGACGATCGGCGTTGCCATGGGGCTAGCCCTTGCCGCATGGGCGCCGGTTCGGGCGGCAGACGAAGCAACGGAAGCCCTGTCGCCATCGGCTCGGGATTGGAGTTTTAGCGGTCCGCTTGGGGTTTTTGACCGGGCCGCTTTGCAAAGAGGCTATCAGCTCTATCGGGAAGTCTGTTCCGCTTGCCATTCCTTGGAATTTATCGCGTTTCGCAATCTGGCCGATCCCGGCGGACCGGAATTTTCCGAAGAGGCCGTTAAGGCCCTGGCCGCCGAGCATAGTGTGCAGGACGGGCCCGACGAGTTCGGCGAGATGTTCGATCGACCCGGTCGCTTGTCGGATTATTTACCGTCACCTTATTTGAACAACAATGAGGCGCGCGCCGCCAATGGCGGGTCTTTGCCACCGGACCTTTCCGTGATCATCAAAGCGCGCACCAATGGTCCGAATTATCTCTACGCTTTGCTTACCGGCTATGAAGATCCGCCGGCGGATTTCGAGCTGGCTGATATGATGAATTACAATCCCTATTTCTCGGGCCGTCAGATTGCCATGGCGCCGCAATTGTTTGAGGGGATCGTCGAATATTCGGACGGCACCGAAGCAAGTGTCGCTCAAATGGCCAAAGATTTGGTTCAGTTCTTGACGTGGACGGCGGAACCCAAATTGGAAGAGCGCAAGGCGCTGGCGATGCCGGTTCTCATCTATATGCTCATTCTGACGATCCTGCTTTATGCCTCCTATAAGCGGATTTGGCGCGATGTGGACCACGATTGAGTCGTAACGTCTGCAACCAGCCTATAGGCCAGATGAAGCCGTCCCCATTGGGGCGGCTTTTGCCGTTTTGGCTTGTCACCGGATACCATTGCATCCGCCCCTAAAAACATGGCACCGTTGTCCCCCGCCTAAATCTTAGGCGCACGGATCTCCGATAGAGCATTTTCGAGCGAAGTGGATACCGGTTCGCGTTAAGAAAATGCGACCAAACAAGGACTCAGAGCGTTTTCGCGATTCTGTTAAGTTCGGAAACGCTCTAGAATGACCAAGTCCGATGATGGAATGACAGCGCATGAGTGAAACTATTCTGGGTGTAATTGGCGGCAGCGGCGTTTATGAAATAGACGGATTGCAAGGGGCCGAATGGCGCAAGGTGGACTCACCATGGGGTACCCCGTCCGACGAACTTCTGATGGGTCGGTTGGATGATGTGCAAATGGTGTTCCTGCCGCGCCACGGCCGCGGCCATGTTCACTCGCCGAGCAGCATAAATTACCGGGCCAATATCGATGCGCTGAAGCGCGTGGGTGTGACCGACATCATTTCTGTTTCCGCTTGCGGATCTTTTCGTGAAGAGCTAACGCCCGGCACCTTCGTTCTCGTCGATCAATTCATCGATCGCACCGACCAACGAGAGAAGAGTTTTTTCGGGCCGGGCTTTGTCGCTCATGTGTCCATGGCCCATCCGGTGTGCCCGCGGCTGGTCGACGCCTTGGCCGAAGCTGCTGGGGAGATAGGTATTCCCTATCATAAAGGCGGCACCTATCTGGCCATGGAGGGCCCGCAATTTTCCAGCTTGGCCGAATCCAATCTCTATCGTGCCTGGGGATGCGACGTGATCGGCATGACAAATATGCCCGAAGCGAAACTCGCGCGCGAGGCGGAAATTTGTTACGCGACGGTGGCCATGGTCACCGATTATGATTGTTGGCACCCCGATCACGACAATGTGGAAGTTCAAGATATCATCCGTGTCCTGGCCGATAACGCTGATTCGGCGCGCCGTTTAATCAAAAGCGTGGTGCCGAAATTGGGGCCTGAGCGCACGCCGTCGCCGCTCGGCATCGAACGGGTTCTCGATACGGCCATGATTACGGCGCCGGATGCGCGCGATCCCGACCTGGTTGCAAAGCTTGATGCGGTGGCCGGCCGCGTGCTCAAGTCGCAATGAGCGACGCCTCGTTGCAAAAACTCGTTGCAAAAAAGAGAGTCAGATTATGGATATTAAAAGCGTCATTCGCACCATTCCCGATTATCCGAAACCCGGCGTCATGTTTCGCGATATCACGACGCTTTTGAACGACGCTCAAGGGTTTCGCAGTGCCGTCGACGCGCTGGTTCTGCCCCATGCAGGCACCAAGATCGACAAAGTGGCGGGTATCGAGGCACGCGGCTTTATCCTGGGCGGTGCCGTGGCGCATCAACTATCCGTGTCGTTTATTCCGGTGCGCAAGAAAGGCAAATTGCCCTGGAAAACCCACGCACAGGAATATGCGCTGGAATACGGGACCGACGTGGTGGAGATTCACGTAGATGCCATCGAGCCGGGCGAGAAGATTCTTTTGATTGACGATCTGATTGCAACCGGCGGAACGGCCGAGGCTTCGATCAAATTGATCGAACGGGCCGGGGGTCAAGTGGCGGCGTGCAGCTTCGTCATCGATCTACCCGATCTGGGTGGCCGCGCGCGGCTCGAAGCGTTAGGCAAATCGGTCATCTCCCTGTGCCAATTCGAAGGCGGATAAAGGTTTTTTATTTAAACCGGATCCCAACTGAACACGTCGGCGCTGACTTCCAAATCCACCATATCGGGCCTCATGGCCGGTAACGCGTGATTGATGAGGGTTTCCGGCGTCCAGCCGCCCACCTTGGCCATGGCGCGCACGGGCCGTGGTTGGCTCATCAAGAAAATTTCATTGCCGCGCGCCGCAAAAAGCTGCCCGGAAATATCCGCCGCCCCCGGTGCCACCAGCGCCACCGCCAATGGGGCCACTTGATCGGCGCGCATAAAATTTTTCATCCGCTCCACACGTTTGCGCCCTGCTTCGTCCTTGATCGGGATGGCTTCGATCATGCGGGTCCAGGCAAAGGGCGCGATGGCATTGGACCGCACGTTCTTGCGCGCGCCTTCCAGGGCGATGATGCGACTCAAGCCGGCAATGCCCATTTTTGCCGCCGCGTAATTGGCTTGACCCAAATTTCCGATCAGGCCGGATGTGGAGGTGAAAAAAACCAAGCTGCCGTCTTCCTGATTGCGGAAATGTTCGATCGCCGCCCGCGCCACATGAAACGATCCGTTCAAATGAACGTCGATCACCGCTGCCCAATCCGCTTCGCTCATTTTGTGAAACATGGTGTCGCGCAAAATACCCGCCGGATTGATCACCGCGTTGAGCCCGCCAAAGGTGTCCATGGCTTGTTCAACCATAGCGGCCGCCCCTTTGGCGCTGGCCACGGACTCCGAATTGGCCACCGCTTCGCCGCCGGCATTTTTTATCTCTTGGGCGACCGCATCCGCCGGGCCGGCCGCCGCTTCATCGCCGCCGTCCAGAGCACCGCCCAAATCATTGACCACCACGCGTGCTCCTTCGCGCGCGGCCAGTTCGGCGCAGGCTTTGCCGATGCCGCGCGCCGCACCGGTCACCAGCACCACTTTGCCGTCCAGCAGACCCATCTTCGTGTCCTCATTTTTGTTTCATGGGGCGGCAAACCTAGCGGCGGGCGAGGCCCACGTCGAGGGGCGACGGAAAAAGTGTCGCGAGGCCCATTATGTTGGTGCAAGGATGGGCGCGGCGTAACGTGCTGGACAAAGTCCAGCGGCTGCTGTAAGTCACCGGCCCATGACACGCATACAACACCGCCGATTGCGTAGCCCGCGGCATCCGGAAACGGATGCCGGCGCTGGGGTGTGGCGTTGATGCGGTAAGGGTCTTGCATCGGTGCGTTCCAGGCCAAAGCCAAAATCGACACCGACATGGAAGACCCAAGACATGACCAAAATTTTATCGCCCTTGCATATCGCTCAAGAACAGCCGGCCCATGGGACTGCGATAGATCGGCTTTTGGCGGCCGCCTTCGGGCCGGGCCGCTTTGCCAAAACCGCCGAGCGTTTGCGCGAGGGCAATCGACCCCTCACGGCCTTGTGCATGGTGGCGTCCGAGGGCGACGCCATGCGCGCCTCGGTGCGCTTTTGGCCGATCCATATCGGTCAAACGGCGGCCTTATTGCTCGGACCCTTGGCCGTCGATCCGATGGAGCGCGGCCGCGGTATCGGGCTCGACTTGATGAGCCACGGGCTTGATAAAGCGGTCTCGCTGGGCCATGAGCTGGTGTTGTTGGTCGGCGATCTGCCCTATTATGAAAAAGTAGGCTTCATCCGCGCCGGCGACGGCCGCGTGCGTCTGCCGGGCCCGGTGGATCCGGACCGGGTATTGGTGCGGTCGCTTACCGCCACGGCGTTCGATAATGTATCGGGTTTGGTGACCATCGCGCCGGAATAGCTTCGGCTGATTAGTCTGTAGGCGCATTATCGGCCTTCCCGGTACCAGCCGAACAAAAGCGCGCTCAAAATAAGAATGAGAGCGAGGATCGGCACGAGCAAGGGAATTTGCGTGACCGAGCGCACCAAATATTGATTGTTTTGTTTAAGGCCCAGCCATGTGCGGCCGGCCATGTCGCGTCCGGCGCGCACCCGGCGAATGTCGGGAACGTTGAGCCCGTCGGACAGGCCGAAAAATTGTTCCGACGGTTCCGCCACCCAAAAGACACCGCCGCCGGTCGCGTCGACAAGCGGGGCAAGCTTGCTGTCGGTGGCGCGCACGTCGGCATATTCGAGCGGATTGAGCGGACCCATTGCGGCCACAGCCGAATGGGTCATGTCGTTTAATTTATAAAGGCCCATCTCCTCGGCCGGGACGACGGCGCGCCAGATACCGGGTGAGACCTGTTCGGGCATCACGGTTTGTACGATGCCGGAAGGGGACGTGACAGTGACCGCGCCCACTTGATCGGAAATGCTACGCCGCGTGATCTCGATGGTGCCGGCTTTGGCCATGGCGCGCAGATCTTCTTCCTCCAGATCCGGTTCCTTCATGAGCCAGTGGGCGAGGCGGCGCAGCATTTCCGCTTGAGGGCCGCCGCCTTCAAAGCCGCGTGCCCACAACCAAACATGATCGGACATGAGTTGTGCCACGCGGCCCTCTTTAAACCGGTCGAGCACCAGAAGCGGTCGGTCGTCCGGGCCTACCATCAAGGTTTCGCCGCTAATCTTTTTGCTGTCCACCAATCGGAACCAGCGGCCCCAGGAGGCCTCGCCCGATGCACGGCCATCTTCGCCGGGCGGAGCGGCGCCGGGCAGGTTGGACGTCACCGGATGGCGATAGCCCAATTGAGTTACCTGTGGCTTATAACCTTGGCCGAGCACATCGCCGGTGGGTTGGGCGGGCAACACGGCGGCCAAAGGCGAACGATAAAGACTGAACGGCGTGGCAAAGGCCGGTCCCGCGGCGGTCAACAGGGCGCCGCCTTGTTCGACAAAGCGGGCAATATTGCTCAAATAAATCTGCGGCAGGACGCCGCGCCGACGATAGCGATCGAAAATAATGAGGTCGAATTCCTCGAGCTTGATGGAAAACAATTCGCGGGTCGGGAACGCAATCAACGAGAGTTCGCCGATCGGCGTGCCGTCCTGCTTCTCCGGCGGTCGCAAGATCGTAAAGTGCACCAGATCGACGCTCGGATCGGCTTTTAACAAATTGCGCCACGTGCGTTCGCCGGCATGGGGTTCACCCGATACCAATAAGACACGCAAGCGATCGCGGATGCCGTTGGTCAGGACGATGGCTTTGTTGTTTTGCAGGGATAATTCATTTTCGATCGGCGATACGTCGATTTCGATCACATTTTGACCGCCATGGTCGATTTTCACATCGATGTTGGTGGTCTGACCGGTCAGCACCCGGCGTGTCATTTTTAGCTCGCCGTCGATGCTGAGTGTGACCGGCACAAGCGCCCGCGTCTTCGATGCGGGGCCATAATCGTCGACCCGAACGGTGACGGTCACCGTTTCACCCACAATACCGAAGCGAGGTGCGCGAATGACGGTCAGCTTGCGGTCCTGATCGGCTTTTTTGCCGGTAATCAAAACATGAATGGGAGCTTGGAATCCCAAAGTTGCCGGGGCATCCGGCACATCGTGAACTTGGCCGTCGGTAATCAAGATGGCGCCTGAGATGCGCTCCTGCGGTACGTCGATCAGGCCGCTTTCGAGAGCGGCAAATAAATTGGTGCCGTCGGCTTGTTGGCTGCCGATGTCCGTGCCGACCCGCAAAACCCGCACCTCCAAACCGTTCAACGCGGTCAATTGCTGTTCGAGCGTTGCTAAGGCGGCGGCGGTGGTTTGCGCGCGATCGCCAATCTTTTGACTGGCGGACTCGTCGACCACCAACGCCACCACATCGTCCACCGGATCGCGTTCTTCTTCCAGAATGGACGGATTGGCCAGGGTCAAAATGACAAGTGCCAAGGCCACGCCGCGCCACAGGGCGCCACGCAATCGGGTCCAGGTGCTGAAGCCGGTGAGCAGCACGGCTGCCGCCAGCGCCGCCCAAAGAAAGGGCGCGGATATAACGGGCGAAAAGACAATTTCCCAAGCCATTATTGTCCCAGTCTTTCCAGCAGTGCTGGGATATGGACCTGGTCCGCTTTGTAATTTCCGGTCAATGTGTACATGACCAAATTGACGCCGAAGCGGAACGCCAATTCCCGTTGGCGCCGGCCGCCCGGCACGACCGCGGCCAGAGGTCGACCAAAACTGTCTTCGGCCCAAGCCGCCGCATAATCATTGCTGCCGATGATAATGGCGGAGACCCCGTCATTGCTGCCGCCGGTGCCGTCATCTCCCGGTCCCATCGATCGCGCTTCGACCCAGACCCGGCCACCTGTCCAGCGGCCGGGAAATGCTTGGAGCAAATAAAATGCTTTGGTCAGCACGTGGTCTTGGGGAACCGGTTCAAGGGGTGGAATGTCGAGCGAGGCCAGAAGACGTTGCAGGCTCGCATTGCCCATTTGGCTGCCCGGTAGCCCCAGAATCGTCGACTGGTGATCTTGGGTGTCGAATAAAATGGTGCCGCCGTTTTTCATAAAGGCGTCTACTTTGGCTAGAGCCCGGGCGGACGGCGCTGGTTGGCCTTCGACCACCGGCCAATAAAGAAAAGGAAAGAAGGCCAGTTCATCTCGTTCTATATCGACGCCCATGGGGGCGGCCGGTTCCATCGCCGTGCGTTCGCTTAGGACGCGGCTTAAACCGGCAAGACCGGCTTGGCTCATGGCATCCACGTCTTTGACACCGGTTACCACATAAGCCAGCGGTGTTTTCAATGTAGCTTGAAGAGCAAAGGCGTCATCGGATTCCTGGGCGATGGCTTGTGCCGTCAGCCAGGTCATCAGTGTGATGGTTGCGATGATCATCGCAGAGGCATGTCGAAGCCGCCGGCGATCTGCGCGCAACGAGGGAGGCATGAGCCGGCCGGCCAGTGCTGCGGCGCACAGACCGTCTATGAGAATCAATAACAAAGCCGCCGCCAGGAGTGCCGGTTTAAGGGAGCGTGCCGGCGTCGCGACAAATTCACCCAACACGGCGTCGTCGGGCCAATTGGCGATTGCGGTCAAGGTAAATTCTTCGCTGATCGAATTGAGCGCAAAAGTTATTTGATCGTTGCCATAAAGGCCGGGCGGATGACGCGGTTCGACAACGATCGTTTCCAGATCGGCCGACATAATCGGCGCCGCCGTTGGCGGCGGTGTCGACAAAATTCCGAACCCGTCCAAGCTGCGCAACGGCCGCAAGTTTGCCAAGGACACGGCGCTACGTGTCGTGCCGGCATCGCCCGATGTGAGTGTCGGCGATAGGCCGGCCGCCAGAGCCGTGATCCGTTTCAACATCTCGACATAAAGACCGGAAATGGGCAGGGTCGACCATTCCGGACCGGCCGTGACATGAAACAAAACGATGTTGCCTTTGCCGCGCGCCGCCGCCGTGACGAGAGGCGTGCCGTCGGAAAGTCGCGCCCATGTCCGTTGCGAT
>SMVB01091984.1_pt1 | contig 24015 bp, 18 predicted proteins | sample 2456461 | NCBI WGS metagenome assembly SMVB01 (sample SAMN11095934, study PRJNA526329) | marine sediment metagenome | biome: Marine sediment; feature: Surficial sediment; material: Deep marine sediment; isolation source: Hadal surficial sediment | place: Pacific Ocean | collected 2014-05 | depth...
CGCCACGCTGTTGCCAGTTGCCGTTCTGGTTCTTGCGAAACACGTCGCCGTTGCGGCTGGTGTAGACGTTGTTGGCGCGGTTCGGCGCCGTTGCCGCGGTCGGCCGGTTGCCCGCGGTCGGCCGGTTGCCCGCGGTCGGCCGGTTGCCCGTGGCCGGCCGGGTCGTGGCGCGGTTGGCATTGCGCTGCGACCGGTAGATGTTGTTGCGCGCCGATTGTCGTTGGCCGGCACGATATCCGGCTCGCGCCCCGGCCCGGTAGCCATTGTGCCAACCGCGATGGTAGCCGCGGTGGTAGCCGTAGTACGGCCGGCGCCAGGCGCCGCCATAGCCGCCGAAGCCGATGCTGAAGGTAAAGCGACCGGTGCTGTAGCTGAAGCCGAAGCCCCAGCCGTACCAGGGGTTGTAGCGGACGTGGAATCCCCAGGTCGGCGGCCGCGGATAATAGACGGTGCCGTACCACGGTGCGTAGTAGTACCCGGTCCCGTAGATGACGGTGCCGCCGTACACGTAACTGTAGGAATAACCGGGGGTGTAACCGACGTAGACGACGGTGGGCTGAACGTCGTAGATATAGACGTACTTGACGTTGTAGTTGGGGCAGCTCGCCGGGATCGAATCGACTTCGGCCGGCCGCTCGATGGCCACCGCATAGGGTCCCTCCGGCGTGTCGGAAACGAACCACACGCCCTCGTCAACGGCGAAGTACCGCCCCTCGTCGAGAAGCACCTGGGTCGCCGTATTGACGGCGTACTGCAAGCTCAATCCCTCGATCACGGCGAACTCGGGGTCGCCGTCGTACTCGACCGTCAGGGTTGCCGACCGATCGATCGCCGCTGTTTGCGGGATCTGCTGGTCGAGCACTGCGTCGTTCGACTCGGGCGTGTCCGGAACACTGACCAGCAGCGACCCCATCTCTGATTCGGGCGGGATGCGGGAGAAGTCGCCGGGCAACTCATCGGGCGCAACATGCTCCCACGGGCCGTCGAGCCCGGCGCCGGCGAACCAGCGGCCGGAGAGAACGACGAAATGGCGCTGAGTCGAGACCTCCATCACCACGTCGCTGTCGGTGTTGGTGATGTACAGCAGGTCGGTCCCCATGATCGGCGAGTATTCGGGCGCCCCGTCGGTGACGATGAGCTCGGTCGGCTCGGTGGCGATGATGATTTGCGGGATCTCGGGAGGATCTTCGGCCTCCGCCTCATCCTCGGCGAACTCTTCTTCGTCGGGATCCTCGGGCTTCAAAGCCTCCACCCCCGTGGGCACGCTGGTCGTCACCTGCCAGCCGGAAGCGATGTCGCTCGACGCGTACCACGTGCCGGCGCCGGCGTAGAGATAGGTGGTGTTCGTCCCCGTGTCCTCGATGATCGTGAACGCCGTGTTGACCACCCGCATCAACCGCCCATCGCTGTCGGCAGGCTGCGTCAGCGGCTCCCCGTCGATCGAGATCAGCACCGCCGGGTAGTCGACGAAGATGATCGTCGGCGGATCCATCCTCAGGTTGGCCGACGCGCGCTCGCGCTCGGCGAGGTCGAGACCGGCGATGACGCGGTCCATCGAGATCCTCAAGTTCCACTCGGGAATCTCGTCCTCGAGGAGGCCGGCAAGGGTCGCCTCTTGCTCGGGCGTGGCGTTGGGGAACCGCACGTTGGTGACCGAGACATCCAGAATCTCGACCATCCGACTCTCGCGATCGGTCTCGATTCGGGACTCGATCCATACGGCGCCGAAGACCGGTGTAGTTTCTCCCGCCACGGTCACCGACACCGCGGCCCGTCCGCTCAGCGTGTTGCCGCTGAAAGCCTCGATCTCGGGCTGGTACATGATGATCGTGGCGCGCGGGTCGTCGATCTGGCGCGGCCAACCAGCGTCCTCTTCGACCTGTTGCCGGGTGGGAACCGGCATCGACGCGGCGCTGACCGGGAGTGTTTGGCTGACCGCGACAACACCGACGATCAGCAGCACGGTGGCGCAGCGACCAATGGCACGTTGGTTCATCGGATCCTCCAACACCAGGGGATTTCGCGGTTGCGTTAGCGGGTAGGGACCGGCCTGGCCGTGCCAGCGAACACCCGGGAGTTCTCCAGCAGCTGCTCAGAGAGTACCGCCGTTTACGCCGAAAGGCGCGGCGGCGGGTTGCGATTGAGGGCCGGGTCGAGGATCAAACCAAGTGCTCGAGCCCTTCGGCAACCGAAGGTGCCTCAGTCGAGCCGCTTCCGAAACCGCAATGTCGCCAACGTCATCGTGACGAGGAAAAAGATCCCGAGCGCTCGAACGTTGGGCATCAGCTCCTCGAGCGCCGCCCCACGCAGCACGACACCCCGGACGATGGCGATGAAATGGGTCAGCGGCAGCAAACGGCCGATCTGCTGTGCCAGCGGCGGCATGCCGTCGAACGGAAACATGAAGCCCGACAGCAAAAGCTGCGGCAGGAAGGCGAAAAACGCCAGCTGCATCGCCTGAAACTGGGTCTTGGCGAACGTCGAGAGCATCAGCCCCAGGCTCAGCGAGGCGGCGATGAACAGCAGGCTGCCGGCGTACAGGTCGAACACCGAGCCGCGAACCGGCACGTCGAACAGATAGCGGCCCACCAGCAGAATGATCGTCACCTGAATCAGCCCGATTGCAACGTACGGGATGATCTTGCCGATCATCAGCTCGAGGTTGCGGATCGGCGTGGTGATCAACAGCTCCAGGTTGCCGCGCTCGCGCTCCCGCACAACCGCAACCGAGGTGAACAACACCATCGTGAGCGTGAGAATCACGCCGACGAGCGCGGGAACGATCTGCACGGCCGAGCGACGCTCCGGGTTGTAGTAGTTGCGCACTTCGAACACCGTGGACGGTTGTTCGACGCCGACCTTCCGGAGCTCGAACGGCATCGCTCGGAGCCGCAGGGCGATGTTCGCGACGGTCGGATCGGAGCCGTCGACCAGCAGTTGCGCGGCGGGTCGGTTGGCTTCGCGGACGCGGCGTTCGAAGTCGGCCGGAATCACGATGCCGACCGTGATCTCGCCGCGGCGCATCATGTCCTCGAGCTCGCCGGCGGTACGCGCCCACGCCACGATGTCCAGCACCTGGGAGGCCTCGACGTCGGCAATGAGCTGGCGCGATAGCTGGGTTGTCGCCTGATCGGCGACCCCGGCGCGCAGGTGACGGACGTCGAGGTTGATGGCGTAACCGAAGAGAAGGATCTGTAGCAAAGGGATCCCGATGATCATGCCGAAGGTCAGGCGATCACGGGATAGCTGGCGGACCTCCTTGCCGATGATGGCCCCCATGCGCAGCAACGAATTCATGGGCGCGCCCCACCGGAATCGGCTCCCCGGTCATCGGGTCCCCGCTCATCGGCTCCCGGGTCATCGGCTCCCGCGGCCGCACCGGGTGCGGGCACCGCCGCGTCGCCGTCGAAACCGGTGGCTGCGACGAACACATCCTCGAGGTTGGCGCTGACCCGTTCAACGATCCCGGCGACGCCACCAGCTTCGAGCGCCGCGCGCACCTGCGCCTCGGGTTCGTCGGTGCCGGGGTCGACCATAACGTGCAAGCGGGCGCCGAGCTGGGTGACGGCGCGCACGAACCCCCCCGACTGGAGGGCGGCGCGGGCGCGCCGCGGCCGGTCGGTCTCGACCTCGAGCACAACCGCGTCGATGGTGCTCGAAAGCTCGCGCGGCACGCCCTCGGCGACCAGCTTTCCCTCGGCGAGAATGGCGAGCCGGTGGCAGCGCTCGGCTTCGTCCATGAAGTGGGTGGAGACCAGAATCGTGGTGCCGCCCTCGGCGAGCTCGAACAGGCCGTCCCAGAAATCCCGCCGGCTCTGCGGGTCGACCGCGCTCGTCGGCTCGTCGAGCAACAACAGCTCGGGCTCGTGCAGGGTCACGGCGGCGAGGGCCAGGCGTTGCCTCTGGCCGCCGCTGAGGGTGCCGGCGCGCTGGCGCTGGAGATCGTCGAGCGCGTAACGGGCGAGGTTGCTCTCGATCCGCTCGCGCCGGCGGCGCCGGCGCATGGAGTAGATCCGGCCCATGAACTCCAGGTTCTCGCGCACCGTGAGGTCCTCGTACAATGAGAACTTCTGGGTCATGTAGCCGATCCGCGGCCGTACCTTCTCGGCGTAGCGCGGCAGCTCCATGCCGAAAACGTGAGCGCTACCGGCCGACGGCTTGAGCAAGCCGCACAGCATCCGGATCGTTGTCGTCTTGCCGGATCCGTTGGGTCCGAGGAAGCCGTAGATCTTCCCCTTGGGGATGGTCAGGTCGACGGCGTTGACGGCGATCAACTTGCCGAACGTGCGCGTCAGGCCGGCGGCAACGATCGCCGCATCGCTCATTGCGAGCCGGACGCCGCCGCCGGACGCAGGCTGGGGAAATCGACCTCCACGGGCACGCCGGTGGGCAGATCGCGCGCCGCCGGCTCGGTCAGCGTGATCTCGGCGACGTAGCTCAGGCGGCTGCGGTCACGCTGCGTCAACGAGTAGTAGGGCGTGAACGCGGCGTCGGCCGAGACGAAGCGCACCGCACCGGCGAACGTGCCGTCGACGCCGTCGACGACGATCGTGGCAGCCAACCCGGGAGTCACACCGGCGCGCAGCGGCTCGGGGACGTACACGCGCGCGTACGGGGCGCCGTCGGCCATCATCACGATGACGGTCGCGCCCATGGGAGGCCGCTCGCCGAGCTTGTAGGGAATGGCGTCGATTCTGCCGGCGCGCGGCGCCCGGATCGTGAGACGGTCGGCAAGGAGCTGGACGCGCGCATGGATGGCTGCGGCCTCCGCCACCGAGGCCCGCGCCTGGCCCAGCTCTTCAAGCGTGGTGCCCTCGAGCAACTCGGCGAGGCGGGCCTCGCCGGCGCGGACGTTGGAGGTGCCGACCTTCACCGCACCGTCGGCGCGATCGAGGCGCGCCTCGGTGGAGACACGCTCCTCGACCAAGGCTCGAACCCGATTGTACTCGAGGCGCGCGGTTTCAAGCGTGTTCTCGAGCGCCTCGAGCTCGGCACGCGCGGTCTCGATCTGCTCCGACCGCGGCCCGCGAATGAGCTCGGCCAGGCGTTGTTCGGCACGATCCCACGTCGCCCGCACCTGCAACAGATCGGAGTCGTACAGGCTCAGGTCGAGGCGCATGAGGATGTCGCCGGCTTCGACGACATCGCCCTCGCTGACGAGAACCTCGACGATACGCTCGCGCGCGTCAGCGACCAGCTCGAGGCGATCTCTTTCCAGCGTCCCGACGATCGGCAGCGGCGACGGTTGAGGTTGGCAGCCGGCAACCAGCACCGCGCTCAACGCCACGCACATCATCCGACAGGTCATCTCGAGATCCTTTCGAGAGAGAAGCTATGCCGCGCCGAAGGTATTTCGCAAATCGTTCACTGGCGGCGCGGCGCCGACGGAGTCTGCCCACAACCTGCGGTGGGAGTGACCTTGGCGGCGGCACCAGACCCATCCCTCGGTCACCACAACCTTTTGGCAACCCGTGGCCTGCTAGCATCGCTGGCATCGCAGCAGACACGGAGAGCCGGTAACCGATGTCGAGCGCCTGGGAAGAAGTGTACGAGATCGTGCGGCTGATACCGCCCAGACGGGTGATGAGCTACGGCCAGGTCGCGGCGCTGTGCAGCCGCCCGCTGACACCACGGGCGGTGGGCTGGGCGATGCACGATTGCCCGTCCGATGTGCCGTGGCATCGCGTCGTCAACGCCGGCGGCGGTTGCTCGACCGACCGCGTGGCCGGCAACCAGCCAGGGCGCCAACAGGGACGTCTGGAGGCGGAGGGCATCGACTTCTCCGATGTCGGAAGACTCGATATGAACCGCTACCGCTTCGAGCTCGATGTCGACGACGTCGTCGAGCTTCTCGTCGACACCGAGGCGACCCCGTGAAGCTGGCGCTGCTCGGCTACGGGCGCATGGGGCGCGAAGTCGAGCGCCTGGCGATCGCCCAGGGTCACGAGGTCGGCGTGCGCCTCGATATCGACGACAACGCCGCGGCGGCCGGGATCACCGCCGAGGCCTTCGCATCGATCGACGCGGCGATTGATTTCAGCGTCCCGGCGGCGGTGTTCGACAATATCGACCGCGCCACGTATGTCGGTGTTCCCCTCGTCGTCGGCACCACCGGGTGGGACGACCGCCTCGCCGACGTGCGACGACTCGTCGACGAGCGCGCCGCCGCCGTCGTGTACGGCGCTAACCTGTCGATCGGCGCCAACCTGTTCTTTCGCATTGTCGAGCACGCGGCGCGGCTGTTCGACGCGGTCAGCGAGCACGCCGACTATGACCCTTACGTCCTCGAGCACCACCACCGCGGCAAGCTGGACACGCCGAGCGGCACCGCCTTGCACCTTGCCGGTCTCGTGATAGTAGCGAGCAGTGCCAAGAACACCATCCAGGCCGGCAATCCCGAGGCATCCATTGATGTAGACGCGCTCCACGTCGCCAGCTTGCGGGCCGGTGCCGCCTGCGGAGAGCACACGGTGGGGTTTGATGGCAGCGCCGACACCGTGCGGCTCACCCACACGGCTCGCAATCGCGAGGGCTTCGCGGCCGGCGCCCTGCTGGCCGCCCGGTGGATCGTCGGCAAGAAGGGCTGCTTCGAGTTCAGCAGCGTGCTCGACGAGCTCTTGGCCCGCAACGGGACCCCCGGAAAACACTCAGCACCCCCAGAAGGAGGGCGTTGAGATATGCGGGCCGGGAGACATCGATGACACCGCATGAGCTACGCGACGAGATCGAATCGCTGTTCGAGCTCGGCGCCGACGAGCTTCCCGACAGCGCCATGGAGACGTTCGCCGCCTTCCGCGATGCCCTCGGCGCCGGCACCGTGCGCGCCGCCTCACCGGGCGCCGACGGCTGGCAGACAAACGCCTGGGTCAAGAAGGGCATCCTGGTCGGATTCCGGCTCGGCCGCAGCGAACGCACCGCCGACGCCGGCCCGCTCGGCTTCGTCGACAAGCACACCCTGCCGGCGCGGCGCTTCGACGACGACGAAGGCGTCCGCGTCGTTCCGGGCGGCTCCTCGATCCGCGCGGGCGCCTACATCGGCCGTGACGTGATCTGCATGCCGCCGATGTTCGTCAATATCGGCGCCTACGTCGACGACGGGACGCTCATCGATTCGCACGCCCTGGTCGGCTCGTGCGCTCAGATCGGCAAACGGGTGCATGTCTCGGCCGCCGCCCAGATCGGCGGGGTCCTCGAACCGATCGGCGCCCTGCCGGTGATCGTCGAGGACGACGTCCTGATCGGCGGTAACTGCGGCGTCTACGAGGGAACCATTGTCGGCCGCGAGGCGGTGATCGCCGCCGGCACCGTGCTGACCGCGTCTACGCCGGTGTACGACCTGCACAACGAGACCGTCTTGCGGGCCACCGAACATCAGCCGCTGGTGATCCCGCCACGGGCTGTGGTGGTACCCGGCAGCCGCCCGGCCCCCAGCGTCTACGCCGGCGAGCTCGGCCTGCAGGTGTACTGCCCGCTGATCATCAAGTACCGGGACGACAGCACCGACGCCGCCACCGCCCTCGAGCAGGCGCTGCGATCGTGAACGATCGCCGTGGTGTTGCGCGGCGCCTCGACGGCGTCTCGCTGTCGCTCATCCGCCAGGTCTTCGAGAAAGCCCCGCCCAACGCCATCAACCTCGGCCTCGGCGAACCGGCGTTCGCCACCGCGGCGGTGATCGTCGATGCGGCGCGCACCGTCCTGGAGACCGAACAGCTCCGTTATACGTTCAACGGCGGCATCCCGGAGCTGCGGACGCTCATCGCCGAGCGCGCTCCCGGAGAGCACACGGCGGATTCGGTGTGCGTCACGGTGGGCGCCAACGGCGGCCTGCTGGGCTCGATGCTCGCCGCGGTCGACGCCGGCGACGAGGTCCTGGTCCCGGACCCCGGGTTTCCGACCTACGAGGCGATCGCCTCGCTCGCCGGCGCCCACCCGGTCCGCTACCCGATGGCGGCGGATGACGGCTTTTGCTTTTCCGCCGCCGCGCTCCAAACGTTGATCACCGACAAGACCCGGGCGGTGGTCATCAACAGCCCGTCGAACCCGACCGGGCGCATCATTCCCGAATCGGAGCTCCGGAGCCTGGCCGCCCTCGCCGATGCCCACGACCTGATGGTGATCTCCGACGAGGTCTACCGCGAGTTCCACTACGGTGTGCCGTGCCCGTCGTTCCTCGACGTCTCCGATCGTGGCTTGGTCGTCAACAGCCTGTCGAAGACCGAAGCGATGACCGGCTGGCGCATCGGCTGGGTGGTCGGGCCGCCGGAGTTCATCGGCGCCATCACCGCCATCAACCAACACTCGGTGACCTGCGCCCCGACGCTCTCGCAACGCGCCGCCCTTCGCGCCCTCGGCGACGACGCGGCAGAGCGGGCCGCGGCAACGCGCGCTGACTTCGACCGCCGGCGGCGACTCATGCTGGACACCATCGACGACCAACTCGGCCTTCCCCGAATCGAGCCCGATGGTGCCTTCTTCGTGCTCCTGGATGCGGCTCCCGGCGGCGACAGCCTCGAGATGGCGTTGGACATCCTCGAGAAGACCAGTGTCGTGACCATCCCCGGTGTCGCATTCGGCCAAGAGGCCTCGCGTTTCCTGCGCCTTTCGTTCGCCGCCACGGAAGAGGACATCGCCGAGGGCCTGCGGCGCCTCGCCGACTACTTTTGAAACGTTGCGCCGCACGCGATATAAGAACGGCGGATCTTCGCCGACCGGGCCGACGCGCATTCAGCCTCTTTGTCGTAGCAACCAGACCCAGCTCGGATATCTCGACGAGTCGCGGAGCCGTGACCGATTGAGACCTCCGGGCTGCTACCAAGCGGAGCACATGTCATGAAGAATCGTCGCTTTCCCGCCGCCTGCGTGTCTCTTGTCGTCGCCGTGCTGGTTGCGTCGCCGGCCGCGAGCGCGCCGCAGCAAGAGCAGATCGACCTCGAGATGGTCGCCAGGATCCGCGCGGAGGGACTCGAGCGATCCGAAGTCTGGGCGACGTTCAGCCGGCTCGTCGACGTCTTCGGCCCGCGTCTGACCGCATCGCCGGCGTTCAACGCGGCGACGCTCTGGGCGCGCGACGAGCTCCGTAGCTGGGGTATGGACAACGCCCGTCGCGAGAGCTTCGAGTTCGGCCGGGGCTGGACACTCGAACGCTTTTCGTTGGAAATGGTGGAGCCCCGCTACATGCCGCTGATGGGGTATCCGAAGGCGTGGAGCCCGTCGACCGACGGCGTCGTCGAGGCCTCGCCGCTGATGCTTGCCGGGCTCGACAGCGAAGAGGTCGCCGCCTACCAGGGCCGGCTCGCCGGCGCCATCGTCATGACCCGCCCGGAGCAAACCCAGTTCATCACCGAGGACCGCGACTACCCCCCCGACTACCGCGACGCCGGCGTCGACCCCGGCAGCGGGCGGCGCTGGAGCCCGACCAGCCGCGCCGACATCTCCGAAGCGGATGCCGCCCGAGAGGAGGCGCAGAGACAGACGGCCCGCGAGCGGCGCGAATCCGAGCGCGCCCTCGCCCGGATGCTGCGGACCGAGGGCGCGGCCGTGGCGCTCGAGCCTTCCCGTAGCGAGCACGGCACGATCTTCGTCCTCGGCCAGAGCCGCGACGATGACGACGCCGTACCCACCGTCGTGCTCGCGCCGGAGCACTACAACATGATCGTGAGGCTGATGGAGCGCGGCGTCAACGTAACGCTGCGCGTCAACATCGAGAGCCGCTACCACGAGGAGGACACCAACGGCTACAACGTCCTCGCCGAGATCCCCGGGGTCGATCCCGAGATCGGCGACGAGGTCGTCATGATCGGCGCCCACCTCGACTCCTGGCACTCGGCGCCCGGCGCCACCGACAATGCCGACGGCGCCGCCACCGTGCTCGAGGCGATGCGCATTCTCAAGGCGTTGGGCGTCCAGCCGCGGCGCACCATTCGCATGGCGCTGTGGGGCGGTGAAGAGCAAGGGCTGCACGGTTCGCGCCGCTACGTCGAGCGCCACCTCTCCGGCGCCGACAACGCCGCCGCGCGCGACAACTTTTCCGTGTACTTCAACCTCGACCCGGGCGCCGGGCCCATCAAGGGCTTCTTTCTCGAGGGCAACGAGGCGGTGCAGTCGTTTTTCATCGCCAACCTCGAGCCGTTCGCCGATCTCGACTCGACCATCCTGAACATGGGCGGCATCTGCTGCACCGACCACCTCAGCTTCATCGCTGAGGGTCTGCCGGGCTTCCAACCCATCCATTCGTACGACGATTACGACGTCCGCACCCACCACACCAACGTCGACTCGTACGAGCGCATCGACGAACAAGATCTCGAGCAGGCCTCTGTCGTGATGGCTTCGTTGCTGTACCACGCGGCAATGCGCGACGAAAAGATGCCGCGCGCTCCGGCGATCGGCGGACGCTGAGTCCCACCGGATAGATCCTCGGAATCCCACCGCGGCCTGCTAGGCTAAGGTGGAGTGCGTCGGGTTCATGGATCCGGGGGGATCCGGGGCCCATAATCCGATCCCCGGTGAAACCCGCATGAACAGCGACAGCGGACCGTATTCACCGCTTCGACGGTGCTGTGTGTCCCGACTTCCATGCGTCGCGCTGGCCGCGATCGTCGTGTTGGTGACCTCGCCGACCGGCGCGGGCGCTCAGCAACAGGGGTTTCGCACCGTCGTCATCGACCCGGGACACGGCGGCTCGGAAGTCGGCGCCGTCGGCGCCACGGGCCTGATGGAAAAAGACGTCGTGCTCGACATCTCGAAGCGCCTCGGCGAGCTTCTCGAAGAACGGCTCGGCCTCCAGGTCTACTTGACCCGTGACCAGGACATCTACAAGGAGAAGGAAGACCGAACCGCCCTCGCCAACAACGTCAAAGCCGACGTATTCCTTTCCATCCACGCGAACTCGTACCGCGGAAATGGTGTGCGCGGCGCCGAGACTTTCTTCCTGTCGGATCGAGCCACCGACGACGATGCCCGCCGCCTCGCCGCCATCGAGAACGACGCCCTGGAACTGCAGGAACCGGCCAGCGGCGACTCGGATCTCCAGATGTTGCTCTGGGACATGGCGCAGACGACGCACCTGCGCGAGAGCAGCGTGCTGGCCGAGATGATCCAAGCCAACTTGAACACGCTGGGAGGCACAACCGACCGCGGCATCAAGCAGGCGCCTTTCGTCGTATTGAAGGGCGCCAACATGCCCGCCGTTCTCGTCGAGGTCGGGTTTCTGTCCAATCCTGACGAAGAGCGTCAACTGGCCGACCCCGCCTACCGGCAGCGGGTCGCCGACATGCTCTTCCAGAGCCTCAACCGGTACCGGCAACGCGCCGCGTCGCTGGCCGGTGGCGGTTCGTCCCGCTAACTTCGCAATAACCGTCGACTGGGAGCCGCAGCCCGTATGAGTCGCAATGACCCTAGGTTTCCGTGGCGCGTCATCGCGATCGCCATGGTGCTGTTCGGCACCCTCGCCTTCGCCGCGTGGATGTTTCTCGTACCCGGCGGAGTGGGAGTTTCGGGTATGGCTGCCGGCACCGGCGAGACGCCTTCGATGCCGCCCGCATCTGGTGCCGCGACTGTGCCTGCGGTCGTCGACCCTCCGACGCCTGGGGCGACGGTCGATCCAACGGCGCTCGATCCGACCGGCCCTGAGACCCACGCGGCGCTCTCGATCGCGCGTGCCGAGGCGGGAACGATGGACCTGCGGCTGTTCCTGGTCATTCCGGGGCTTGAACGCCTCATCCCGGTTCCGCACACGGTCCCCGCCCCGGCAACCATCGACGCCCAGGTGCGCCGCGCCATCGAGGAGCTCATCAACTGGACCGGCACCCAAACCGTGTCGCCGGTCCCGCCGGAGTCTCGTGTTCGCGAGGTCTGGGTCTCGCGCGGCGGCATCGCCTACGTCGACTTCGACCGCTCCTTCGTCGATTTTTCCGGCGGCGGATCGCTCGGCGAGCTCCACACCGTGTACAGCATCGTGACGACGTTGACGGAGAGCTTCCCGGAGATCGTCGCGGTGCAGTTTCTCGTCGAAGGCGAGCAGATCGAGACACTCGCCGGCCACGTCGACCTGTCGCGCCCGCTGCTTCCCTCCGCGGACTGGGTGCTGATCGAGCAGGGAGACGCCGCCAACCGGCGAGCGCAGGAATCACGCGGGGCCGAGGAAACGGGCAACGGTGGCTGACGCGCATATGTCAACGCCCTTCTCCGCGCCCGCAGCAGGAGGGCGTTGAGGTATGCGGAGTAACGGCCAAAGCGCCCGTCGCCGGCTGGTCTTCGCGACCCGCAACGAGGACAAGCTGGCTGAGCTCACCGCGATGCTCGAGGGAACGGGTTGGGCCGTCGAGCGATTGCCGCCCGAGCTCGGCGAGTACGAGGAAACCGGCGAGACCTTCGCCGACAACGCTCGCGGCAAGGCTCTCTTCGCCGCCGCGCGGCTGCGCTTCCCGGTCCTGGCGGATGATTCGGGGCTCGAGATCGAAGCGCTCGGCGGCGAACCGGGGGTACGCTCGGCACGTTACATCGACGAGGCACTCACGCCATCGGAGCGCAATCGGGCAGTTCTCGGCAAGTTGGCCGGCACCCCCGCGAAGCTGCGCGCGGCGCGCTTCGTCTGCCACCTCGTGTTGGCGCTCGGCGGCAACATCGTCCGCGAGACCACCGGGACGTGCAGCGGCTCGATCGGTTTCGCCCCGCGCGGCGAGCTCGGTTTCGGCTACGACCCGATCTTCGTTGTCCCCGACCTCGGCTTGACCTTTGCCGAGATCAGCCGCGAGCAGAAGTCGGAACGCTCGCACCGTGGCGCCGCGATGCGGGTGATCGTCGAGTTTCTCCGCCGTTGGACCCCCGACTGAGACTGGTTTCAGGCGCCCATCAGGATGCTGAAGATCCTTCGAAGCCGGGATATCGTTTGGTAACCCGGCCTCGGGCTCGGTATCCTCAGGGTCGAACGGGGTGTGGCGCAGTCCGGCAGCGCACCTGCTTTGGGAGCAGGGGGTCGGAGGTTCAAATCCTCTCACCCCGACTTGATCACCGATAGAAAGTCGCGGCGACAGTTGCCCGCGAGGTTTCTGCATGGACTCCGGAGCAACAGGGCGCCTCGACGCCGCAGCCGATCGAACATTCGCTGACACGCTCTGGCCGGACGCGGAGCGCCGCTCCGCCCAGGACGGCGAAGAGGAATCGCCCCGCAACACCCTGCTACTGGATCGCCATAGCCTCCGGATCGGCGCGGATGCTGAGCGTCGTCGTGTAGATCTCGCCGTCGACCGTCAGCCGCACCAGATAGGTCCCCGGAGCAGCTTCCGCACCCTGGGGCCCACGGAAACCACCGCGGCCACCGCGCCCACCTCGGTCACCCCCACCGCGGCCTCCGCCGCCACCGCGACCCGCGCCCGCACCACCGCCGCCGGCCGCTGAGAACCGCATCGGCCAGAAGTACCGGTTGATGCCCGCAACGGCATCGATCGTCGCCTCGAAAGTCTGCTCACCGTTGATGTCGCTGATCGCGATGCTCACATCGCCTTGCGGCTCATCCCTCAAGTAGAAGTTGATCGCCGCCGACGTGATCAACTCGCTCGGCGAGTTGCCCGGCCCGCGCTGATCGATGGTCAGCGGGTTGCGACCCATGAACAGCTTGTGGCCGCGGGTGGCGCCGCGGCTGATGCCTCGCCACTGGGTCGCCACTTTGTTGTCGAACAGGTGGACGTCGGCCGCCAGCACCTCGGCGTCGAGCTGCTGCAACGGCGTGATGTCGTCGAGGATCCAGATGCTGCGACCGTGGGTGGCAGCGATCAAATCCCCCTCGCGCGGGTGGATGATCAAGTCGTGCACCGGCACGGTGGGCATGCCGTTCATCACCCGGCCCCAGCTCTCACCACCGTTGACCGTGCCGTACACGGCGAACTCGGTGCCGACAAACAGCAGGTCGGCGTTCTTCGGATCTTCGACGATGACGTACACCGGCTCGTCCGGCAGGTTGCCGCTGACGTCGGTCCACGTGGCGCCGTAGTCATCGGTGCGGACAACCCATGAGCCGAAATTATCGGAACGGTGGCCGTCGAACGTGACGTAGGCCCGCCCCTCGGCGTAGCGCGAAGCGACGACGCGGCTGACCCAGAGACCGGCCGGGACGTCGGGAACGTTGGGGCGGACGTCGGTCCACTCGCCGCCGTCGTCGCGCGTCACCTGCACGCGGCCATCGTCGGTGCCGGCCCAGATCAGCCCCGGCTTGATCGGCGACTCGGCGATCGTGAGGACGTTGGCGTGGGTCTCGGCGCCCGTGACATCGCGCGTCAATCCACCTGATTCGCGATCGGTGGTCTCCGGATCGTTGTACGACAGATCGGGACTGATGATCGTCCACGTGTCGCCCCGGTCGATGCTCTTGAAAACGTGGTTGCCGGCGAAATAGATCGTCGTGCTCTGATGCGGCGACAAGATCAGCGGTGAGCTCCAGTTGAAGCGGAACTGATCCTGCGGCAATCGGTTGGCACCACCACGACCACCACCACCGCGGCCGCCGCGGCCCCCACCTCCACCCCCCGGTTCCGGCTCCGGTTCATCGCTCTCGACGAGGTAGTCCTCGATGTTCAGCACGTTGCGGCGATTCGGCGTGATGCTCTTGCCCTGCTGGCGAAACACGGCGTCGAGCCGGCGGATGTTGCCGCCCTGGCTCTCCGTGTAGACGGTGCGCCAGTCGTTCGGGTCGACGGTCGTGTGGAAGCCATCCCCGCTGTGAAACTTGAACCAGTGGTCGTTGAGGATGCCATTGTAGTCGCGGCTATTGGACGGTCCGCCCCAGTTGCCGTTGTCCTGCAGCCCTCCGTACACGTAGTACGGATCGCGCATGTCAGCGGTGACGGCGTAGAACTGGCCGATGTCCATGTTGTCGAACATGATGAAGCTGTAGCCCTGGTCGTAGGTGACGTACGCCCCCTTGTCGTTGCCGACGTAGAAGATGTCGGGGTCGGAGGGATTGAGCCACAGGGCATGAAAGTCGCCGGAAATGCCGCCCATGCTGCGATCGAACGTGCGGCCGCCGTCGGTCGAGATCTGGGCGCTGCCGGACAGTACGTACACCGTCTCGTCGTCGAGCGGATCGACCCAGATGTGACTGTAGTAGAAGGGTCGGTTGTTGTAGCGGCTGACGTACTCCCAGTCGTCGCCGCCGTTCTCGGACCGGTAGATACCGGTGCCGAGCCGGCTCATGTCCTCGTAGTCGGGGTTGGGCTGGCCGTCGGCGCGCTGCGGCGGCTGGAAGCCGTGCTCGATGATCGCCATCACGGTGTCGGGGTCGGATAGCGAGATCGCCAGACCGATCTTGCCGGTGTCGCCCTCGGGCAGCCCGACGGTGAGCTTCGCCCAGGTGGCACCACCGTCGGTCGATTTGAAGATGCCGCCGTTGGGCCCACCCGAATCGAAGCGATGCGGTTGCCGCTGGCGCTGCCAGAAGGCGACGTACACCACTTCGGGATCACGCGGGTCCATCACCAGATCGGTGGCGCCGGTGCGATTGTCGTCCGGAAGCCCGCCGGCCTGCCCGGAGCGGGCCTCGACATCCGTAACCACGGGTAACTCGGCACCGAGTTTGGTCCAGGTGGCGCCGCCGTCGGTGGTCTTGAAGAGGCCGCGATCGCCAGTGTAGCCCCACAGGTGGCCTTGGGCCGCGACGTACACCGTGTCCGGGTCCGTCGGATGGGTCAGAACCTCGCCGATGTGGTGGGTATCGGCGAGCCCGACGTTGACGAACGTTTCGCCGCCGTCCGTCGACTTGTACACCCCGTCGCCCCAGCCGATGCTGTTGCGGGTACACGACTCGCCGGTGCCGACCCAGATGATGTCGGGGTCGGGCTGGAAGACGGCGATATCGCCGATGTTCGAGGTGCCGTAGTCCTCGAAGATCGGCGTCCACGTGGTACCGGCGTTGGTCGACTTCCACACACCCCCCGAAGCTGCCGCGGCGAACACCGTCGAAAAATCGTCGTCGACCGCTTCGATGTCCGTCATCCGTCCCGCCATGTTCGCGGGGCCGATGTTGCGCCACTGCAGGTCGGCGAACAGAGCGTCTTCGAGGGTCGCCGCACGTTGCGACGCGCCGACCGGTGCCGGGGCGGCCACCGCCGGGCTCGGCAAACTCGCCGTTGACGTCGTCAACACGAGCAAGAGGAAGGCAATCAAAACAAACGGCTGCGGGCGAAACAGCGGGCGCATGTCAGCGAGCTCCTAGCTGGGGATCGATACGGTCGCGCCGATATTACTCGGTGCGCAACGCCACGACAGGATCGACGCCGCTGGCACGTCGTGCCGGCAGGTAACTGGCAGCGAAGGCGACCGCCGCGAACGTCAGACCGACGATCGCCAACGTGATTGGATCGAACCCGGCGATACCGTACAGCATGCCGGTCATCGCCAGGCTGAGGCCGGCCGACAAGCCGAGACCGAACACTAGCCCGATCGCCACCGGGATCAGCGCCTTGCGCACCATCAAAACGGTGACCTCCCGCCGCCCCGCACCGAGCGCCATGCGCACCCCGATTTCGCGGGTGCGATCGACAACCGCGAACGAGACGACGCCATAGATGCCGACCGCGGCGAGCGCCATCGCCAACGACGCAAAGGCGCTCAGCATGACAAGCGTGAAGCGCTGCGCCAAAAACTGGGCGGCGAAGGACTCGTCGAGCGTCTGCACGGCGTACACCGGCTGGTCGGGGTCGATGGCCACTACTTGGGCGCGCACGTCGTCGAGAATGCTCCTCGGGTCGACAGCCGCGCGAACGATCAGAAATACCTGGTTGTTGACGCCGTTCGCCTGCCGCAGGCTGACGAAGAACTCGGGCTCTGTCTCGGTGCCGAGGCCGCGGTTCCGAGTGTCGGAAACGACCCCGACGATCTCGAAGCTCGGATCATCGTCGTCGGGTGTGCCGATCTTGATGCGCTTCCCGATCGGGTCGACTCCCGGAAAGTAGGTGGCCGCGAGCGTCTCGTTAACCACCGTCACCAGCGGCGTATCGGGGCGATCCTGGGTCATGAAACCACGACCTCGCCGCAGCGGCATGCCGAGCGTCAAGAAGTAGTCTTCGTCGACTAGCGTCAGGTACGCTACTGGCAGCGATCCTTCATCCCCGATCTCACCACCCTCCGGGACGAACTGGCTGCGCGAGAAGGCGCCGGGCGGAAACTGCGTGCCGGCGCTGACCGCCGTGACACCCGGGATCGTGGACACTCGATCGGTCAGATCGTCGAAGAACCCGACAATCGCCGGCCCCTCGTACTTGTTCCACGGTAGCGTCAGCCGCATCGTCAGCACGTTGTCGGCATCGACGCCTGGTTCGACGGCGTTGAGCTGGATAAAGCTGCTCATGAGCAAGCCGGCGCCCATCAGCAGGACGAGGGCCAGGGCAACCTCGACGGCGATGAACGTGCCATGCAGGCGCCGCCGACCACGGCTGCCGGTCGACTGGCCGGCCTCCTGGTTGAGCGTCCGCTGCAGGTCGAAGCGGGCGGTCTGCAGCGCCGGAGCGAGCCCGAATACGATGCCGGCGAGCACCGAGATCACGGCGGTGTACGTGAGGACGCTGCTGTTGACCGCCAACTCGGCCGTCGTCGGCAGGAGCGTAGCGGGCAACTGAGCCGTGAGCCCACGCAACCCGAGAAATGTGATGAAGACGCCGAGGCCTCCGCCGAGAAGCGCCAGGAGGGCGCTCTCCGTCATGAGTTGGCGAACGATGCGGGCCCGTCCGGCGCCCAGCGCCGCGCGCAGCGCTATCTCGCGCTGGCGGCCAGCGGAGCGCGACAACAGCAGGCTGGCAACGTTCGAGCACACGAGCAGCAACACGAAACCGGCGGCGCCAAGCAGAATGGCCGCGGCGGGCTTGAGCGTCTGCACGTTGACGTCGGTCCAGGTTTGCGCCACCAGCCGCCAGCCTTCGTACTCGTCGAATTCGGCGCCATACTCGCCTTCCGTGCGGCGCGCCACCGTCTCGAGCTGGGCGTTAGCCTCCGTGAGGCTCGAGCCTTCAGCCAGCCGGGCAACGATGTTGAACTGGCGACGGTTGCGGGGCAGCACTTCAGGGTCGGCCCACATCGGCATCCACAGATCGGTCCCGTAGATGTTCGCCGCCGACGGAAAGACGCCGATAAGCGTAAAGGGCTCGTCGTCGATGCGAATCGTCATGCCGATGACCGCCTCATCGGCGCCGAATCGCGTCTGCCAGACACGGTTGCTGATCAGCGCGACGCGCTCGCCCTGAACGATGTCCTGGTGCGAGAAGCCTCTCCCGAGGACAGGCTCGAAGCCGAGGACCGGCAGTACGTCGTGCCACCAGAACCCGGTGAAGAGGTTCTGCGGCACGTCGCCGCCGACGATCTGCCGGTTGCCCATGTCGAAGGCGGCGACGGCCTCGAAAGCGGTCACGTCGCGTTCGATGTCGGCGAGCTCCGGCCCCGAAAGACGCTCGAAGAAGCCGAGATCCACGTTGAGATGCGGGTAGATCGTACCGACGCCCGTGATCCGATCGGGCTCCTCAAAATCGAACGGATTCAGAACGACGGCGTCGACGACCGAGAAGATGACCGCATTGGCGCCGATGCCCAGGGCCAGCGTCACCACGACGGCGAGTGTGAACGCCGGCCTCGCCAGCAGGGTGCGAATCGCGAAACGTACGTCATGGCTCAGCATGTCGATTCTCCAGTCTTCTCTCGCATGCCACAGGGCGTCCGGTAGGGCGCCGCCCGCATCGCGGAGCGGCCCGAACGGGCGCCCAAAACGGGGCGGGGGTGCATTCGAGGGAGCCGGGGAGCTCGTGGAATCGGGGGTCATGTACCGGGCGTGAAGCTCGCTCTGCCATTCCTCGACCCAGTCAGCGCGATCGAGTCGCGGCACGAAAATGCTCATGGCGCGAACGAAGGCGAGCGCGGCGTCGATCGCCAGCCTACGGGCGAACCCGGATGCGGCGGTCTTGCTCACGACAATTCGGAGACCTTGTCGCCGGGTGCTTCTTCGAGCGGCTCGTTAAGTACTCGGAATCGTTGTAACGCCTGTGCCAGCGCCACGCCACCTTGCTTGCTGATCTCGTAATACCGGCGCCGCGGACGCTTCGCGTCGTCGGCGATTACCTGCGCTTCCCAGCTCGAGCTCACGTAGCCGAGCTGCTTCAATCGCCGCAACGCCGGGTACACCGTGCCACTGGGCAAGCCCGTCGCGTCCATGATGTCGAATCCGTAACGGTAGCCACGCGAAACGGCATGCAGGACGGCCACCGACGAGTACGTCAGATGGAATCGTTGGACCATGTGCTCACCTGGTTCGAGGGTGGAACTGATCTATGTAGCATTCATTATAATCTATGTAGAAAGCTACAGTAAGTCCGTGCGAAGAGACGCACACGGCTCAAATTCACTCCTGGCTCAATGTTACGCTTCGAGAACTTGGGCGAGAGTGCCGTGTTGGCAAGCATGGACGCCTACGAGTACGAGTGGTTCGTCTTCGACCTGAGCGGCGGGGCGACTCCTCGGGGGGTCGGGATCGACCGGGAGATCGAGAGCCAGTGAGCCGCGTGTGGATTCTGGGTTTCCTCGCCGCTGCCCAGGTGTTTATCGCCGCGCCTGGCGACACCGCTGTCTCTCCGACCGACTCGCCGGTCGCCATAGCGAGCCAAAGCCGTCGCATCGTGGCGGTGGGCGACATTCACGGCGCCTTTGACGAGCTGACCAGCATCCTTCAGGAAGCGGGATTGATCGACGAAGAGCTTCACTGGAGCGGCGGCGACACCATCTTCGTGCAGACCGGAGACTTCACCGATCGAGGCCCGAACGTCCGTCAGTGCATTGATCTTCTGATGCGCCTGCAGCAGGAGGCTCCCGATTCCGGCGGCGAAACCATCGTTTTGCTCGCCAACCACGAAGTGATGAACCTCGTTTCCGCCGTACGCGATGTCGCACCGGTCGAGTACGCGGCGTTCGTCGACGACGGCTCGGCTCGCCGCCAGGACGAAGCCTTTGAAGCCTGGGCCGAGATCCGGGCCGAGCGTGCCCGCGCGGCGGGAACGCCCGAGCCATCGCGTGGTGACGATCTGAGAGCTGCCTGGGAGGCTCAGTATCCGCTCGGCTACAGCGAACGCATGGATGCGTTCGGGCCGCAGGGAACCTACGGTAGATGGCTCCGCACATTACCGACCGCGGTGCGCATCGGCGATATCCTTTTCATGCACGCCGGTGTCAGCCCGGCGCTCGCCGACCGCACCATCGATCAGATGAACGAGCAGATCTGGAGAGAGATCGGTGTCTTCACCGCCACCAAAGCCGAGATGGTGGAGCGCGATCTGATCACGCCGAACGCCAAGATCGAGGAGATTATCTCCATCGCGGGCGCCGAGGTGCGCCGCGTTTCAGCGACATCCGATCCGGCCTCATCAGGGGCCACACCGGACGATCGCGAGGGGCGCTTCATTGCGTCGCTGCGACTGGTGGCCAACGTCTCTCGATGGCAACTGCTGGATGAGAACGGCTTTCTGTGGTTCCGAGGCTGGGCGATGTGGACCGACACCGACGAGGAAGTAGTCACCGAGGTCCTGAGCAAGCAAGGTGTCTCGCGTATCGTCGTGGCCCACACGACCCAGCTGGACGCGACGATCAAGGCACGCTTCAGCGGCGGCGTCTTCCTCATCGACACCGGAATGCTGACGTCGCACTACGGCGGCCGACCCTCGGCACTCGAGATCGTGGGTGGCCGCTTCACCGCGATCTATGTCGGTGAGCGCGTCGAGCTCTTCTAGCCTGTATATCTCAGCGGGTAGCTACTGCGCGGGCGCGGAGAAGCGCGCGTCTACGGCGTTACGCTCGGTCGGAGACCGTGGAGGCTGTCGCCGCGCCCTTGTATTGATACCGAGCGTGTCTCAGAATGCGGCTGTCCTAGCTTAGTAGCCACAAACCTGAGCACCAGCCCGGGTACCTCAACGCCCTTCGTCGTGAGGGCGTTGAGATATGCAGGCTAGCGAACCCAAGGCAGGTGGACCGTGTCCCAGGCGTTCTTCGGGCTGGCCCTTTTGGCCCTCGCGGTCTCTGCCTCTCCTCTGCATGTCCTCTCGGCGCCGTTATCATCGCCGCAGCCGTCCGCCCTCTCTCAGGCACGGCTCCGTGTCTGGCTGGAGCTGGTCGGGATGACGCCCCAACAAGTCGACACCGTCAGGACCGGGTTCACCGACCCGGCCGGCGAAGCGACCCACTTGGCCCCCGCCGGCCGCCCGGAAACCGCGGATCTGATCGTTCGGATAACGGTCGGTGCGGCAGGAACCGCCAGCGTAAGTCTGGCGGAGTTCGGCGCAAGGGTCACCGAATCGGGTCGCGGCGCCGCTGACCTTCCCGGCGATAGGCGCCCGACGATAGAGGTTTCCTTCGTTATCGTCGACGTTCTCGACGGTACTTTCCTGATGGAAGAAAACGTGACGTGCCAACTCCCTCTCACACAGGGGAGCGTCATCACGGCGCCGTGCCTGCGCACCCGACTCCCCCGTATGGTTGCTCGGATGGACGAGTGGGCCGAGAACGCGGCGGCGAACCTCGAAACCGCCGCCGACTTCGGCCTCTCCGACAGCGATCGCACCGGCCTCAGCGCTGCTGATCTAGCGGCGGCGTACTATCGGGAAGGGGTCCGTGCCTCGCGTGCGGGCTTCGAGGCGCGGGCGCTCGACCTGATGGCGGCGGCACAACCGTTGTTCAAGGAAACCGGCATGCGCCGGGAAGAGGGCGCCGCCTGGGGGCACCTCGCCTATTTGATGGCGGCGATGCAGCGCGACCCCGGCCGCGCCATCGCCTACGCCGAGCAGACGATCAGGATCGCCCGAGAGCTCTCCGACCCGGTCGCGGAGGCTCGCGTCCTGGGCCTGCTCGCCGCCTGCGAGGCACGCAACGGCGACTACACGCGGGCGGCGAGAATTGCCCGCGCTGCCGCCCGGCAGGCGCGCGGCAACGGCGACACGCTCACCGAAGGCATAAGCATCGCGATCCTGGCCGGGGTGGCCGCGGTGCGTGGAAACTTCGACCAGGCGCGGGCGCTCCAGAGCGAGGCTCTGGAGCTCGTTCGTGCCGCCAGCAATCGTCGTGCCGCCGCCCGCGTGCTGCTGGCGATCGCCGCCGTAACCGCAGAGGATGACGATCGCATCCGCTCGGCGAGCATGGCGCAGCTCGACGAGGTACGAAAGACGGCGCTGGAGAGCGGCAACCTCGCGCTACTGCGGGACGTCACGTTCGCGATGGCGGATACCCGCTACGACACAACCGAGATCGAGCTCGTCAACGCCGGCGAAGTGGATGCCATCCGCGCGATCAGGCTATCGAGCCGCCTCGGCGACGAGATCGGAGAGACGGCCGGCATCAGCCTCCTCGGCGCCTTCGCCGTCCGCCTGGGCAGGCTCGATCGCGCCGCCGAGTATCTCGCGATTGCCCAGGAACGTGCCCTCGATGTGGGGTTCGTGGAAGGCGCGATCGACAGCTTCCAGGTGATGGGCGAGACGACGCTCGACGCGTCCGAGGGTGTCACGTTGCTGGAAGCCGTCGTCGAATTGCGGGTCGTGCAGGAGGATCTGCGCGGCCAGGTCAAGACGTTGTCCGATCTCTCGCGACTTCAAGCGGGACTCGGGCGCAACGACGAGGCGTGGGCGTCCTATCGGGGCGCCGTAGCCGCGGCCAACCGATACGTCGCACTGTTGCAGGAGAACCGAGACCGCGAAGATATCCGGGGAAGCTTCACGATGGTCCTCAGGTCGCTGATGACCACCCGTACCGAGCTTCCCTTCCTGGCCGGTTACCTGAAGATCAACCGGTTGCTGCCGCTCCTCAACCCCGTCTGGACCGAAGGATGATCGCGCCGCGACCGATCGCTGTGGCCGTTGCGCTGGCGTTCCTCGCGCCCATCGGGGGCACCGCTGCCACGGCGGCGGCGCAGGAGCGGGCGGCGCGAGAAGCGTTCCTGCGGACCGCTGAGGTCGTCGACGTTGAAGTCTTCGGCGTCGGCATCACGTTGCCGCAGCGCGTCGAGCTCGAGCAAGGCGGGGTCCGCCGCTCGGCCATGTTCAAGAGCGTCGACGTCACGTCTCCACGCCAGATTCGCGTCGGCCGGGAGGTGCAGGAGGGGTTGCGGGACTCGTGGACATTCGAGATTGCCGCCTACGAGCTCGACAACCTCCTCGGCCTGGACCTGGTTCCGATCACCGTGGCGCGAACGATCGGCGGCAACGAGGGGGCGCTGCAAGACTGGGTCGAGGAGACGATGCCGGAATACGGCGTATCCCCGGAAGGCTTCGACATGGCTGCGTGGGAAGACGAAGTAGCCAAGGTCTGGTTCTTCGATTACCTCGCCTACAATATCGACCGCACGCCCGGAAACCTGCTGCTGGTCCCGGGGTTCGGCGTCAAGCTGATCGATCACTCGCGCGCCTTCCAACGTTTCCTGGTGCCGATGCGCCCGCTGATGCGCTTTCCTCGGCAGGCGATCGACCGGCTGCGAGCCCTGTCCGACGACAAGATCAGGGAATCGCTCTCCGCCTACCTGACCGGAGAGGAGATCGAAGCGCTACTGACCCGGCGGCGACGCGTTCTTGATCGAGTCGACGGATTGCTCGCCACCAAATCAGAACACGAGGTCCTATTCTGAGCGGATATGCGACGGGATTGCGCGTATACCTGGTGACAGTAGTTTCCCCTTATGAGTAAACTGGGTGGGCCTGAGTGGAGTTTCTTCCACCCGACGGAGGAATAGGAATAGCTATGGCGACACTGCGCAAGGGATTCGCTGATGCGGTGGCCAACCTGACGGTCGTCGGTTTTTGTGCTCTCGCGATTCTCGTGCTGACCGCGTTCCCGGCATCCGCCTTTGCGGCCCAGGACCCGATCCTCACTATTCCGAGTACGCCCCTACCCCAGCGCATGTGGATCGACGTCAACGGCGACCCACTCCCCTTCTACAACGAAGACCAGATCATGGAGTTCCTGCGCACGGCCGACATCGTCGGCCGTGAGAGCCTACCGGTGGGCGTCACC
>SMVB01062563.1_pt1 | contig 24004 bp, 14 predicted proteins | sample 2456461 | NCBI WGS metagenome assembly SMVB01 (sample SAMN11095934, study PRJNA526329) | marine sediment metagenome | biome: Marine sediment; feature: Surficial sediment; material: Deep marine sediment; isolation source: Hadal surficial sediment | place: Pacific Ocean | collected 2014-05 | depth...
TCATCTGCTCGCGATCTCGGGCTTCCATGTAGGAGTGGTGGCGCTCCTCGTGAGTGTCGTCATTCGCGGTGCAGGGGCCGGCCCGCGCCGAGCGCCGGCATACGCCGCCTCCATCACCTGGCTCTACATCGGCCTGATCGGCTTTCCGGCCGCTGCGACTCGGGCCGCGCTCATCCTCACGTTTGTGGCTGCCGCACAGTTGAGGGCTCGACCTGCGGGGGCACTCGGCGCGATCGCGTCCGCAGGGATCATTCTGTTTCTAGTCGATCCGTCTGCGCTCCTACATCCGGGATTTCAGCTATCCTTCGCCGGGGCGCTTGGACTCGTGATGTTGAGGCCTACCGTTCGGCGGCGTCTGGATGCAGCGGCCTTCAGCGTAATACCGGCGATGCTGAAGGATGGGGTGGCGGCGGGTGTCGGAGCCACGCTGGCAACGATGCCGTTCGTGGCGTTTCATTTCGGGAGGGTTTCAGTCGTGGGTCTGCCGGCCACGCTCGTAGCTACGCCACTCGTAAGTGCCGCGATTCCCGGTCTGCTGTCCGCGATCGGGATGTCCTGGATTTCACCATCGTTTGCCCATTTCCTTGCCGGCGGGACGGACGTTCTGCTCCGCTCGTTGGAGTCGGTAGCCCGCCTGTGTGCCTCACCTTCCTGGGCCTCCGTTTGGGTGGGGGACGCGGTTCTGATTGGTGGTCTCGTGGGCGGCCTCGGTGGCCTGATCGGAGTGCGCTTCTTTGGTGAAGGGGTCCGAGGGTGGGCACGCTGGCTGACGATCATGGTCTGGGCCGCGACGGGCGCCGGAGTGGCCCCGCTCGCCGAGCGATGGGCCGGCTTGGGCACCGTGGAGATCGTTTTCCTAGACGTTGGCCAGGGGGACGCCTTGGCCATCCGATCCCCCAGAGGGCGGTGGATTCTGGTGGACACGGGTCCACGGGGACCAACGTATGACGCGGGTGCGCGCGTGGTCCTCCCCTACCTGCGCCGCCGAGGAGTGGCGCGGATCGAGGCTCTCGTGTTGACCCATCCGGATCTGGATCACATCGGTGGAGCCGAATCGGTCGTCGAAGCGCTCGACGTGGGGTTCGTGTTGGACCCCGCCCAGGCGGCGGGAAGGGACGCCTATGTACGGGTCCTGGAGGCGGCCAGCCGTAACTCGGTCCCCTGGCTTGAAGCGCGGAGGGACGTGTCGATTATGTTGGATGGGGTCGAAATCTCGGTTCTGCACCCTGACGGCCCTACGCTTGCGTCATACGACGGGACGGACTCCAACGCACAATCCGTTGTCCTTCTCGTCCGGTATGGGGAGTTCGAGGCGCTTTTGACGGGCGATGCACCGGTCGCTGTGGAGGAGGCGATCCTCGACGATCTTCCTTCGGATCTCGAGGTTCTGAAGGTCGGTCATCACGGGTCGAACACCTCTACCTCTCCGTTACTTCTCGCACTGACCTCTCCGGAGCTGGCCGTGATCTCGGTTGGCGCGAGGAACCGTTATAGTCATCCCCACACCGATGTGCTTAATCGGATCATCGAGTCGGGCGCCCGTATCCTGCGAACGGACCTGAGCGGCGACATCGTGGTACGGGCCCGGCGTAGCGGACTCTACGACGTCCGAACCGAGTGGTGAGACCGGACCTCGGTGACCAGAATGAACGGTACGGTCGACAGGAAAAGGGTGTCTTTGACCTCCAGATGGCCCCAGCTATGTTTTCTAGCTGTGCAGAGCTTCCCAGCAGCCCACGTCCCATGAGGCCATGACGAACAGCAGTGTCGTAACGTTAGAGAGACATATCGTCGAAGAGGAACGGACTCGCCCGGAGGCGACCGGCGCCTTCAGCAATATTCTCTACTCACTGACCCTTGCTGCGAAAATCATTTCCAGGGCGGTGAATAAGGCCGGCATCGTTGATATGCTCGGAGGCACCGGAGACACGAACGTACAGGGAGAGCGTGTCCAGAAACTCGATCTTTTTGCAGAGGACGTGATCTTCCGGGCGATGGATCATACGGGGGCGCTGTGTTGCATGGTCTCCGAGGAGTCCGAGGACATCCTCCCCATTCCGGAGCAGTTTCCGAAGGGGAAGTACGTCCTGATCTTCGATCCGTTGGACGGCTCTTCGAACATCGACGTCAACGTTTCGATCGGCACCATCTTTTCGATTCACAGGAAGGTATCCGACGGCGAGGACGGCACCCTCGAAGACTGCCTTCAGGCGGGATGCAGACAGGTCGCAGCGGGATATGTGCTCTATGGATCGTCAACTATGCTCGTGTATACGAGCGGGAAGGGGGTGTATGGGTTTACGCTCGACCCGTCGATCGGTGAATTTCTGCTGAGCCATCCGAACCTTGTCATCCCCGACCCCCCCAGTCGGATGTATTCGATCAACGAAGCTTACTATCCTCGCTGGTCCAGGGGGCAGCAGAGGCTCATGCAGCATTTGAAGGGGCTCGATGGGGAATCGACGGTCTCCTACAGCTCACGCTACATCGGCTCTTTGGTGGCGGATTTTCACCGCACTCTTCTGAAGGGCGGGATCTTCATGTATCCAGCGGACTCCAAGAGTCCGCATGGGAAGCTGCGACTCCTCTACGAGGCCGCACCGATGGCTATGATCTGCGAGCAAGCGGGGGGGCGAGCATCCGACGGGGGAACCCGAATCCTGGACCTCATTCCGGAGGCCATTCACCAACGGACGCCACTCTACATCGGGTCTTCCGAAATCGTTGGGATGGCCGAGGCCTTTCTGGCCGAAGACGCCTAGAAGGGTACGCCTAGAAGGCGGTCACAGGGGCCATTCCTTCCTACGAGCCACGGCTCACCGGATGCCGTTCTTGGAGGGTGATCGGCAAGGGGGGTGGGCCGCGTTGCGGATGCCACGGCCCCAGCTACTAGGCGGAGCGACGACGTCATAGCATTCGCTACGGCTAGGAGCTCCAACAACGGGGCACCGCGCGTAAGCGTGGTCGGGGTCGTGCCACCACAACCCCTTCAACTTGTAAGGTCATTCCATTCATGTTCGTGGGCACATGGCGGTTGTGCGGTTGATCCTGCGTCTCTCCTCCTCGGACCACGGCCTTCGGCCGCGCGGTGCCCGCCGTTGCTACGCCTCGTCGTCAGTCGTTGTCTGAACGCGCACAAGCGCCATGTGCGCGACCCGCCCCCCTTGCCGATCACCCCCTTCCCGGCCGTCGAGCAACTCACCCCTTGGCATCGGAGTAGTTGGCCGCAACGACGTCCCAATTGACCACGTTCCACCACGTTGAAATGTAGTCGGGCCTCCGGTTCTGATAGTTCAGGTAGTAGGCGTGCTCCCAGACATCCACGCCGAGAATAGGGATCAACCCTTCGGAGAGCGGGTTGTCTTGGTTCGCGGTCGCGGACGCGGCGAGATCCCCGGAGGGTCCAACCGTCAGCCAGCCCCAGCCCGAACCGAACTGCTTCCCGGCAGTCGCGCCGAGAGAGGTCTTGAGGTCGTCGAACGATCCGAAGGCACCGTCGATGGCCTCCGCCAGCTCTCCGGAGGGTGCATCAGCGCCCCCAGGGGCCATGATCGCCCAGAACAACGTATGGTTGACGTACCCGCCTCCGTTGTTTCGCACTGCCGTACGAATGGCTTCGGGAAGGTGGGCCAGCTCTGAGAGGAGTTGTTCGCCCGAATGACCGTGTAGGTCGGGATGTGCTTCGAGGGCGGCGTTCAGATTGTTGGTGTAGGCTTGATGGTGTTTCCCGTGGTGGATCTCCATGGTCCGTGCATCGATGTGTGGCTCCAGCGCGTTATGGTCATATCCCAGTTCGGGCAGTTCGAATGGATATCCCATCGTTATCTCTCCTATGATCAGCGGGTTGCTCGATACGTCAGCCGGGCGCCGCGATGACGCCGTGGTCGGACGGTGAACCGGATTGTACCGTACTTCGATTCCCCTTCGCAAATAAAGAAGGCTATTGAAGGAGTGGGAGACACCGTAAACTCTACGCGATCCCCTGAACGTCACCCTTCCCCCCCTTACATTCCATGGCATCGGACAAGTTGGGTCAATCGCGACGGATCCTCCTGGTGGATTGCGACGCGTTCTTCGTTCAGGTGGCGCGGCTCGAGGATCCCGAGGGTGCGGGGAAGGTGGACTTACTCCTCGTCGGCGGCTCCCAAACGGGACGTGGCGTCGTGACGTCCGCATCCTACGGCGCGCGCCGGTTCGGCGTTCGGTCTGCAATGCCGACAGCCCAAGCCCTCCGCTTGTGCCCGGACGCAAAAGTCGTGGCCGTCCCTCGGCGGGCGTGCAGTCAGAAGAGCCGTGAGATCAAGTCTTGCCTGGAAACGCTCGCACCCGTCGTGCAGGCCGCATCGATCGATGAGTTCTACCTGGACCTCAGCGGCACCGAACGTCTCTTAGGCGAATCCTTGGAAGTGACGGCCCGCCGCATACGCGAAACCGTCCTCGAGGCGACCGGAATTTCGGTGTCCATCGGAGGTGGAACGCGCCGAATGATCGCCAAGCTCGCCTCCGGTCGGGCCAAACCCGGAGGCGTGCGGATCGTCCCGACGGGCCAGGAGGCGGAATTCATGAAGGGGCTGGACCTCGCCGAAATCCCCGGAGTGGGCCCGGCGCTCGTCGAGGCGCTGCGCAAACGGGGGCTGGTTCGAATCGAAGAGGCACTGGAGGTGCAGCAGGCGTGGCTCGAACGGTGGTTCGGAGCCCCTCGGGGGCGCTGGCTCCACCGCCGCATGCGAGGACTGGATCCGTCGAGGGTGGATCCACGGGAGCCTCGCAAGTCCATCAGTTCCGAGCGCACGTTCTTCCAGGACTTAACGTCGGATGAAGACCTGGAACGCGTGTTGTTACGCCTCTGCAGATCGGTCACTCACACGCTCCGCAAGGCAGGTCTTCGGGCGCGAACTATCACCGTCAAACTCCGGGACGGAGACTTCAAAACGCGTTCACAACAACGGACCGTGGCCGAGCCGCTTGAAACCGACGGCGCCACCTACCGGATCGCCCGAGAACTGCTGACGGAGCTGAGAACCCGACGCAGGACCCCCGCGCGGCTCCTTGGCGTGGGCCTGACCAACCTTGGGTCGGGCGACGATCCCGTTCAATTCGGACTGTTCGAGGAAGAGGATCGCCTGGAGGGCCACCGAGAACGGACCCTCGGCCACGTCGTGGACGGTCTACGCGAACGTTTCGGAGACCGCGCGGTCCTGCCCGGCCGCATCATCGGTGACTGACAGGCCTGTTGAAGGAGTGGGGTGCGGCCGCGCGACCCACGCCTCGGCGCGGGTGCCCCGGTCTTGCGGAGATCAGGCAAGGAACGATGACGAGGCGTAGCACGGCGGGCACCGCGGCCGAAGGCCGTGGTCCGAGGAAGAGAGACGCCGTATGGTCCCGCAACCCCCCTTCGCCCTACGGGTTAGGGCGGCACGGGGCCATCTCCGTTGTTGGACCTCCTTCCCGTAGCTTAAGCTATGTGTGCGGAGCTCCGCCTAGGATCTGGCGGGGTACCCGCCGGAGGTGGGTCGGCGCTCCTAACGCGGCTCGCCCCACTCCTTCAACAGGCCTGTAACGTGAGTCGGGCCAGGAAACGCCCGCCAGAGCCACTCCAGATTACCTTCATGTTCCACCGGGCGAGCCGGGCCCTGGTGTCCAGCGTGTCGGGATCGACGAATAACTGCGGAAAGATGTCGCCCACGTGTTCTCCGACGGAGAGCTGGTAGTGTAACTCACCGATGTAGCGGTCGTCGCCGCCAAGGAGACCCTCGTCCCCGTCCGTGTCCACGTCCATGGCCCCTACGGTGGCCCCTACGTCACGCAGATCGGTGGAGTCGAGGATGAGCGCCCCTTGCGGCTCGAGCACCGTGGCCGCACTCGCGAGCAGCCGATCGAGACCGGAGAGGGTCTCAGCGATCATCGAGCCGTTCATGAGCAGGATCACCGTGTCGTAGAGGTTCTCTGACGGTAACTCGAAGAGGGTCCCCTCCCTGGCGTCCTCCAGCCCCCGCTCGCGCATGATCCGGACGGCCTCCGGAATCAAATCCAACGCGGTGACCTCATGCCCCCGCGCCTGAAGCACCAGGGCATGGGCGCCGGCGCCCGCTCCGATGTCGAGGACTCGGGGGCCGCACTGGCCGAGTGCGATCGACTCCCACTCCTCGAACGCCTCCTCCTTGCGGAAAAAAAACGACGGGTGGACTTCTTCCGTCGGGCCGAAGTCGTTTCGAACCGTCACCACGACGTCCTCTCCGCGATCGTGGAATGCCGCCAAGGCCGACCCGAGCGGAGACCAAGGACCGCTCACACGAAAACGGGGGACGCTAGACCCTACCGGTGACCTTCCAGGGTTCTCTCTCGAAGTAGTCGTCGGTCAACTCCTTGATCTTACCCGAAAGCAGAACCAAGGCGATCAGGTTGGGGAGGATCACGATCCCGAGAGCGATGTCCCCCAATTCCCATACGAGATTCAGAGCAACCAACGCCCCTACGTAGTGCATGATCAGGTAGATCACCTTGTAGGGTAGAACGGCGCCCTCACCAAACAGGTAAATCGCGCAGCGGTCCCCGTAGTAGCTCCACGCTATCGCAGTAGAGATGCCGAAGAGGAAAACCGAAAGGATCACGATGTAGTGACCCCAATCGCCGAGAGGCGAGAGTCCGCGTCTGAAGGCATTCGACGTGAGCGGTGCTCCACTCTCGACCGCCATTCCCCAGAGCGACGCATAGCGCGTACCGTCCTCCCCTACGGCCTCGCCTTGGGCTGGAAACACCGAACCCGTGAACGTCTGCGTCCTGGCCTCATCCGTGAAGAGGGCCTCCACAGCCACTTCATGCCACGCCACGAGAGCAGCGCTCCCTGCAACGTGTGCTCCGTCTTGGATTCGAATCTCGGCGGGCGGATCGACGTCTTCATATCCCGTCGCTTCGTCTCCGGAAACCCAACTGAGATCGCCGCCGTCGAGAGTGATTTCGGTGGGGAAACGCTCATCGTACACACCCGTCATGACGATCACGAGCGCCGTCATCGTGACGATCACGAGGGTATCGATAAAGGGCCCAAGAAGTGCAACCACGGCCTCGGATACGGGCTCTTCGGTCTTTGCGGCTGCATGGGCGATGGGTGCGGAGCCCTGACCCGCCTCATTGGAGAAGAGGCCTCGATTGACGCCCCAGATCATGGTGACGAGGATGGCGCCCACCCCAGTACCGGCCACTCCAGCCGTGGGATTGAATGCCTCGCTGAAGATGGTGGCGAACGCGGGGACCACGTCTCCCAGGTTCATCAAAACGATGACCAAGGCCGCGAGCACATAAACCGCAGCCATGAACGGCGCCAGAATGCTCGTGATGCGACCGATGCGGGTTATGCCCCCCAATATCACCGAGGCCACGATCGTGACCGTGATCGCGCCCGTGATCCACACGGGAATGCCGAACGCGGTCGCCGCCGTATCGGCCACCGTGTTGGCCTGAATGGCGTTCCCCGTGAAGAAGGCCGTGAACCCCAGCATCCCGGCGAAGAAGACGGCCATCCACTTCCACTTCTGCCCCAGTCCCTGCTCGATGTAATACATGGGCCCGCCAGAGACGGTGCCCACCACCTTGTCCGCGTCTGGGTGCACCGAGCGGTAATGCATGGACAGGGTGACCTCGGCATACTTGGTGGCCATTCCGAGGATCGCGGTCAGCCACATCCAGACCAAAGCACCGGGACCTCCCCAATGAACAGCCAGCGCGACGCCGGCAATATTGCCGATGCCGACCGTGGCCGAGAGCGCGGTCGAAAGCGCTTGGAAGTGCGAGACGTCACCGGTGCTTTCGGGATCATCGTAGCGGCCGGTGGCAACCGCGACGCCATGGCCGAAATGCCGCAGCTGGACAAACCCGAGGCGCAGCGTAAGGAACGTGCCCGCCCCGATGAGGGCGATGACCACGAGGGGAATGGTCGAATCCCCCACAGGAATCCCCGCCTCCCATACGATTGACCGGATGGCGCTGACGACGTTCTCGAGTGTTTCCATTACGCTTCCCTAGAAGGCTTTTGAAGACGAAAGCGAGGAAGATCGTGTGGTCGGGTCACCCGGGCAAGGCGTTCCGAACGGACGTCGGGGTCACTCGGGATCCGACAACATCCTTCCGAGGGGGCGCCCACCGAGCAGGTGCAGATGGACGTGAAAAACTTCCTGGCCCGCGTGGGCCCGACAGTTCAGGATGAGCCTGTATCCCGCCTCGTCGATCCCCTCCTCCTCAGCGAGCCTGGCGGCCACCCGGATCATGCGGCCAAGCGCCGGCTCGTCCGCTTCGGTCACGTCGGCGACGGTCGGAACCGGCTTGTTGGGGACGACGAGAATGTGGGTGGGTGCCTGGGGTTGGACATCCCGGAACGCCGTAACCAAATCGTCCTGATAGACGAGATCGGCGGGAATTTCCCTGCGGATTATCTGCGCGAAAACCGTGTCCGTCATCTTGAACACCGTCCCGCGTACATGAAGCTCGGCGTGTCCATGCAAGTTGATGCAGTCGCCGCCGGCTACCCCACCGCGTTGATCATGTCGAAGATGGGCAGATACATGGCTACGATCATGCCACCCACAACGACGCCGAGCACGACGATCATGATCGGCTCCATCGCCGCCAGGAGCACTTCGACCGCCGCGTCGACCTCATCGTCGTAGAAGTCGGCGATCTTCGTCAGCATGTTGTCCAAGCCCCCTGTCTGCTCACCCACATTGATCATCTGAACGACCATCGGCGGGAACACGCCCGACTCCTTGAGGGGCCCAGCGATCGTCTCACCGCCGGCGATCGAGGTGCGGGACATCATGATCGCGTCGTGGATCACACGGTTGCCTGCGGTCTTGGCTGTAATCTCGAGTCCTTCCAGAATCGAGACACCCGAAGAAACGAGGGTTCCCAGCGTTCGCGTAAACCGCGAGACCGCCGACTTACGCTGGAGATCTCCGATGATCGGCAACGATAGGAGAATCCTGTCGATCGCGAGTTCCCCCCCGGGGGTGGCATAGATCGCCCGAATGGCGAAGGCACCGCCTATGATCCCTGCCAGGCACGCCCACCAGTAGGCCTGCAGGAAGGCCGACATTCCGATCACGATTCGCGTTGGAAGCGGAAGGGGGATACCCGCCGACTCGAACATCGTCTGGAACGTCGGGATCACGAAGATCAAGAGAATGACGATGGCCATCCCGGCTACGGAGAAGATCACGGACGGATAGACCATGGCACCCTTGATCTTCCGTAGGAGGGCGTCATTCTTTTCCAGGAAGGTCGCCAGACGCAGCAGAATCGTATCGAGGATACCACCCGCCTCACCGGCGGCCACCATGTTGCAGAAAAGTTCGGTGAAGACCTTCGGGTGCTTCGCAATTGCAGCAGCGAGCGTATGGCCCGATTCGACATCGTACAGTATTTCCCTGAGAACCTTGGCCAAAGCCGCGTTCTCCGTCTGCTCGGCCAGAATGTCAAGGCTCTGCACGAGAGGCAGGCCCGAGTTGATCATCGTCGCAAACTGTCGCGTGAAGATGACGATGTCGCGAGTCGTGATCCCCGTGCCAAATTGAATATTGAACTGCTTTGACTTCTCCCTCACGACGACCGGGATCAGCTTCTGCTTGTGGAGGAAGGCAATGACGTCTTCCTTCTTGGCAAGCGTGATCGTCCCCTCTTTTATGTCGCCACCCGCCGCGGGGCGGGCACTCCAGTCAAAGCTTGGCATCTTGGTTTACCTACCTCTTCCTTGAGTTGGTCATGAACCCGGCGCGAGTTCACCCACAGCGCGCAGAAATTCGTTCGGGTCGGAGGAGCGCTTGAGTGCCTCCTCCTTTGTGATCATGCCCTGCAAATAGAGTACCTGAAAAGCATCGTTCATCGTCTGCATGCCGTGTTTCTTGCCAGCCTGCATGAGTGAATAAATCTGATGGACCTTCTCGTCACGGATGACGGCACGGATCGCGGGAGTGCAGATCATGACCTCCGCGGCGACCACTCGGCCGCGTCCCTTCGCCTTCGGGAGCAGCATCTGGGTGACCACTCCCTCGAGAACGAAGGAGAGCTGGGCGCGCACCTGCGATTGCTGGTGAGACGGGAAGGCGTCGATGATCCGGTTGATGGACTCGGCGGCGGAGTTGGTGTGAAGCGTGGCGAGCACCAGGTGACCGGTCTCGGCGATCGTGAGCGCGGCGGAGATGGTCTCCAGATCCCGCATCTCACCGATCAGGATCACGTCGGGGTCCTGCCGAAGTGCGTACTTGAGTGCCTTTTTGAAGCTTTGGGTATCGGCACCCACCTCACGCTGGTTCACCATGCACCGTTGGTGCCGGTGAATGAACTCTATGGGGTCCTCAATCGTGATGATGTGCCCACGACGTTCGCGGTTGATTTTGTCCACCAATGCGGCCAGCGTGGTCGACTTCCCTGCGCCGGTAGGGCCCGTTATGAGAACGAGCCCGCGCGGGCGATCCGCCAACGTGGCGAGAATCGGAGGCATGCCGAGCTTTTCGATCGTGGTGATCTCGTACGGGATCTGCCGGATCGCCATGGCCACACAGCCTCGCTGTTTGTACACGTTTCCCCGGAACCGAGACAGGTTCTGGACACCGAAAGAGAAGTCCAACTCGTCCTCGGTCTCGTAGCGCTTCTTCTGCTGCTCCGTAAGGATCGAATAAGCGATCTGGAGCGTGTCCTTGGGCTTCAAGACGTAGTCGATCGACGAGTCGCGGAGTTCCCCATCGATCCGGATTTTAGCCCTCACACCCGCCGTGATATGGAGGTCCGAGGCTCCCTTCTGGACCATCTCCTGAAGGAGAAGCCGGAGATTGATCTCAGGGTCAGCCCGCTGCTGTGGTGGTGCAGCGGGGGCGGTAGGGGTCGTTTCGTTCATTCGGTTCGCTTCAGGAGAAAGAGTTCATGAGGTCAATCGGAGACCGAGGTCTCCTTGATGACCTCCTCCAACGTCGTGGCACCTCTTGAGACCTTCTTGAGGCCGTCCATGCGAAGAGTGAGCATGCCATTGTCCAACGCCACCTCGCGAAGTTCGTCCGTGCCGAGACCCGCCATGATCGCCTTCCGGATCGCCGAGTTGACGAGTAGGACTTCGTACAGACCCTGGCGCCCCTTGTGTCCTGTGCCACCACACGAATCGCAGCCCTCTCCCTTATAGAAGGTCGTCTTACCGGCCCAGTCGAGCGGGACCTTGGCGGAGTTCAGGAACTCCTCCGTGTATGTCGTTTCCGCCTTGCAATCCGAACAGATACTCCGCAGGAGCCTCTGGGCCGTGAGACAATTCAGGGCCGCGGCCAGATTGAAGGGCTCCAACCCCATGTCGATCAGTCTCGTGATCGTCGAGGGCGTGTCGTTCGTGTGCAGCGTGGAGAGCACGAGGTGACCTGTGAGCGCAGCCTTGATGGCGATGCTGCCCGTTTCGAGGTCTCGAATCTCACCGACCATGATGATGTTCGGGTCCTGCCTCAGGAACGCCCTGAGCGCCGCCGCAAAGCTCAAGCCGATCTCGCTACGAACGAGGACCTGGTTGATTCCGTGGAGGTTGTACTCCACAGGGTCCTCAGCGGTCATGATGTTCACGTCCTCAGTGTTGATCTGGGAGAGAGCGGAGTAGAGCGTAGTGGTCTTCCCGGATCCGGTCGGCCCCGTCACCAGGACCATGCCGTACGGGTTCTCGATCGCACCCATGAACTCCTTTTCGGCCTGGGGCTCGAACCCGAACGACTTGAGATCGAACGTGAGGTTCCCCGCGTCCAGGATACGCATCACGATCTTTTCGCCGAAGATCACCGGGAGCGTCGAGACGCGGAAGTCGACCACCTTACGTTTCATGCGGAGCTTGATGCGCCCGTCCTGCGGAACCCTGCGCTCGGCAATGTTCAGGTCGGCAAGAATCTTGATTCGAGACACGAGTGCCGCCTTCATCTTCATCGGCGGCTTCATGACCTCGTAGAGCTTTCCGTCCAACCGATAACGTACCCGGATTTCTTTCTCATACGGCTCGATGTGTATGTCGGAGACACCCTTGCGGACCGCGTCGGTGAGGAGACCATTGATGAACTTGACGACCGGCGCGGCGTCGACCGCAGCCTCGAGAGCCGCGAGGCTGTCGTCCTCTTCTTCATCTTCCATGAACTCGAGGTCTTCCTCGAGAAAGTCACCGAGAAGGTCCTCGACCTGGTCCTCCGAGACGCCGTAATACTTCTCCAGGTGCTTCCGTAGTGTGTACTCCCCGACGATTACCGGCTCGATATCGTAGCGAGTCTTGAACCGGAGGACATCGATGGCTTCAATCTCGGAAGGGTTGGCCATTGCCACCGTCAACGTCCGGCCCACCCTGCGCAAGGGAAGCACGAGGTGTTTGTACGCCATGTCCCCATCGATGAGTTTATAGATCTTGGAATCGACCTGAACCTTCTCGAGGTCGACCGCCGGAAGGCGGTACTGCTTGGAGAGCATCCGAGTCAGCTCGTTTTCGCCCACGAACCCGAGCTTGACCAAAGAGTACCCTACACGTGTACCACCTTCCTTGGCGTCTTGCAGCGCGGCTGTGAGTTGTTCGGCATCGATGAGACCTTCTCGAACGAAAAGGTCGCCGAGGCGAAGTTCTGCGACGTTCGTTGCCATCGCTGGAGGCCCCCGCAGAGCAGAATTGGTTGGAAACGCTTGTATCCCTAACGCCAAATTTAGATTCGGGAGCCCCCGGCGGGCAAGAAGAAAAACACTCAGCCCCCTACGATGACGAGGGGCCTGAGCCGTTCGATGGTGGCCGATCCAATCCCGTGGACCGATCGAAGCTCCTCCAACTTCCGGAATCTCCCAACGTTCTCGCGGAACGTCAGGATGCGCTGAGCCATCACCGGTCCGATCCCCGGAAGTCGCTCCAGCTCTTCCCGGCTGGCACGGTTGAGGTCGAGTCGAACTGGCTTGCGAGCCGCCGGATCTGTGTCAGGACGGGGCCGCCGGGCGGAACCGCCGAGCTGGGGATGGGTCGGCCACTCGAGGTAGGGTGTGATTTTGGCAAGTGTTGCCGGCCCCACGCCCGGCACCGACAGCAGATCGCCGGGCCCGGCGAACGGCCCGCGGTCCTGCCTCATTCGTACGATCCGGCCGGCCACGACCGGACCTATGCCGGGTAGGCGATCCAGATCCTCCTCTCCGGCCGTGTTCGGGTCGATACGTTCATCGCCCAGCAGAGGAAGAGCCCGCCTCCGAGCCTCGTCCCGGCTTTCCCTGCTCTCATCCAGGAGCACCGCCAGCCCGGACGAATCCGCGACCGCGGCTCCTTGGGTCGTCATCGGGCTCCGGACACTTTCTGCCGCAGTTCGAAGAAGGCCGAGGCCTAGGACCAAAAGGGCGGCGTGCTTGAGAGCGCGAGTCTCGGAGAAGGTCATGCGCCACGGTGCACCCGACGGCCGGGCGTAGCCATGGTTATCTGAGCAGCCCCTCATCCGCTATGACAAAACGACCAAAGAGGCCGATCTGAAATTGAGTGGACCCTGACTGGAGCCCGACGAAGGACTGCCGATCCGTGTACGAAAGCTGGAGCCGAACGTCGGTGCGGGATATGGCGGTCTCCACGCGCAACACCAGGCTCCGAATCAATTCGTCCAGGAACGGCACGCACTTCGTTCGGGTGGCCGTGGTACGACAGTTTCGATTCGACGCGTACTGAAATAGCGCGGACATCGTGATCGGGCGGGTCAAGCGGGCGGCCCAGCGGGACGGGGGCCGCATCGAGGCCGTGAGTGAAACCGTATGATTGTTCCTGCTTCGTTCGGTCTCTCCGGTGGGGTCACTTCCTTCACCACTCGTGAACGATCCCCGATAACTGGTCGACAAGCCACCACCCCATACGAGGGCAATTTCCACCGGGATGCGCTCGTCCCGCTGAAACTTCTCCTGGAGGCCAAATGCGCCGAAGGCAGCTCTCTGCCTGATTTGCTGAAACCCTGCGGATAGGCTTACACGGGTGATCAACCCCTGGTCTGGGAGGGGCAAATTCGCGAGCGAAAGGTTCAGGTCTGGCCAGGTCTTCCGCCGGAGCGTCCGGTCACTCCGAGTGTCCAATGTGTTCGTCGTCGCCAGACGATAGTTCACTCCCACTCGAAGACCCGCAGGCAGGCGCACGCTGGATCGGACAGTCCAGCCGACACGGTCCGTAAAGGTCGTGGCGGTGTCGGCCCCCAACACGGCATAACCCTCCCGACCCGCCAAGCCGTAGCGGTAGGAGAACTGCGGGTCCACCGGATCGCGATCGTATCTCGACGTCACCCCGGCTTGGTAGGTGACGTTAATCGGGTCGATCGCACCCGCCAACGCTCTTACCCCTCTGCTGAGCGCCGATCCTCCGGCGCCCCCGCCGCCAGACGTCCCAAAGACTGTGGCCGGAATGACGGTGATCTGGCCGGTGAAATCGCGGCCGCCGGTGACGTTGCGCACCAGCGCAGCAACCGTGTCTCCGACGGGGTCCACGGAGCGGTCCACAAAGGTGGCCGTCCGATGACTGGAGTAAAACGTCTGCCAGCCAAGACCCGTACGAATCCAGTCGCCGAACCGTGGCTCAAAGTTCATCCGCGTTCGTACGACCTCGTCGGTTTTCCACCCGAGATCGACTCCCAGCAGCGTGAGAGCCTCGTCGAATAACAGATCCTGAACGTCGGGATCCACAACCGTCTTTTCCGGATCGAGAAGGTCCCGGATCGACACTACATCCGCCCCAACCGATAACGTCTCGAATGGCCGGAAAACGATCTCGAATGCACTCTCCAGCGATTCTCGGGGCGACCGTGTGGGCCTCACCAAGGAATCACTGTCCTGCTCGAGGATCTGGTCGAACCGTAGAACCGCCTGACGGCTGCCGGCGTAGGAGGCGCCGAAGGAGAGGCGTTCCGGACTCCACCGAAAACGGCTGTTGACGACGTCCTCCTCCCATGCCCGTGGGAGTAACCAGCGCAGCACCGGCTTCAGGAACCCAGGGACGATTCCGAAATCACGCCGACCCACGGCCCGACCATATCCCAAGTGCCCATCGATGCCCCTTGCCGACCCTTCGGAGGTAATCGTCGTCGAGCTGGCGGTGAAGTAACCGGCCCGGGCTTCCAGTCCGTCGAGCAGGAGGCCGATCACGGGATTCGCGGCCGGCGTACGTTTCCGAAACGCCACCTCGATACGTGTTCTCCGTGACCCCGGCTCCCTCAGGTTCTGAACGTTGTCCACCCGAACGTCACTCCCGCTGAGGAACCGGGGCTCCTGGTTGCTTCTGACGTGGGTCACCGTGACGGGAATCTCGACTCCCCAGTCCGCGGGAGTCATTCGGTCGAGATTGAAGGTCGACGCCAAGCGGACGACTCGGTCCCCCTGAAACGTCGGATTCTCCGTCAACTGTCTGAAGAGCGCACCACGGCTACTGACTGCCAGATGCGTCGTCCAGACGTCCGAGGCCTCGACATCCAACGCGAGATAAGAAGCCATCCCCGCGTCCCGCAGCGGGGAAGAAAGCCTCATTTCGTTGATCCACACCTCTCCCGTTGTCGGGAAGTCCCCCTCGTTCCAGACCCCCATCGACAATTCACGGACAGCCGCGAGGTTTGGGGCTCGTCCACGGTCCTTGAGTACGATCGCATAGGTCGAATCCCGTGCCCAGAATTCGAGCGGTGGGTCGTTGGGGCCGCGTGGATCGAAAATGAGGCTTTCCTCCGCTCGTCGTCGAAGGTCGATCCACACGTCAAAATCTATGACGATCTCGGGGAGCCAATCCTCAGGCGCGACCATTTCCGGATTCGGTACCGGTTGAAGCCGGGTGCGATACAGATAGAAGTTCTCGGCGTCCTCTCCGACTTTCACGAAGAAGGACACGGGCACGGTGGCCCCCCAGTCACCAGCACGTGCAAGCGCCCAGAGCTTGAGCTCCCGATACGGCAGAAAATCCCTCGGACGCTGCGGAAACCGGTCAAAAACCTCCGCTCGGGATCCGGGCTGCACACCCCCATACTCCAGCTTGAGACCCTTTTCGTTGAACTCCCTGCCGAGCCCGCCAAAGGCGGCCGACGGATCGTCCAGTTCCTCGATCACACCGGGGGGCGCCTGGTAGGTATCTCCGTCGGTGACGGCGCTCACGGGGCCCACCTCGGCGCGCCCGAGCATACTCGCCGTATCGCCCACGATGCCGTCCAGGACGCCCGACTCGGTTCGTTTCACCCAATGGGCTCCGACCAGGCGCATTCGGAACAGAGTGACACTTCCGCCGACCCGGCTTGCGACCGTCATGCGAATGTGCTTCACCGCTCGAAAGTCGGCCTCCGAAAAGGGTCCGGGCACCTCGATCGCTCCGGCGCCACGAATCGGGATACGATAGAGCTGAAACTCGGTCCCCGTCTCCGCCTGGTTACGTACCAGAAACGGGGATGAGCCGTCGAGCCGAACCACAAATCGCAGATATCGTTCGAGGTTGTCCAGGTTCCCGTCCCCGTCCAGATCTTCGGTGTCCTGAATGCCATCGCCGCGGGTGCAGTTCGCCCTCGGGTCACCGAGGTCGTAGACTGCCCTGGGCTCCCCCTGGCAGGTCTCTCCCCACACGCCCCTCTGGTCGGCGTCGTCACTCCAGACTTCCCCGAGCCGCGGGTCCGCCTCGTGATCGAGACGCCCGAGCCCCCATGGGACACCGTTTTCCTTTACCCCCGTAGTTCGGCCCTGGTCATCGATGAACATCGCGTCCTCGCCGACTACGCCCAGGTCGATCACGAGGCTGAGGGAGTCGCCGTCCGCCGCATAGAACTCGAGCGACTCCGTTTTGGTGAGGTCCATCCCGGTCGCACTCAAGCTGGTCGTGATCGATCGCCAGGATGGCTCAGTCGTGTTGTTGGGATTCGGAGTGAACGTCAAGACCATACCCGTCTCACGGGCCTGACTCCCGACCACGTGGATCTGGTGATCGACATCAACCTCCGGGAGGAAGCCGACGAAGAGGCCGAGGCTGTCCTGTACCACCGGCCCCCGGACCACCCAGGTATGCTGCCACACGAGACTCCCCGCTGTGGACTCGTCTACCGAAAGCGGCAAAACGGTTTCCGCTCCGTCCCAGAAAGCCGGGGCGCTACCCAGGAACCAATCGGGCGAGTCGAGAGAAAGCGCCCTTTCATTGGACGTATCGAAGTCGTCCAGAAACACATCAGCGCGAACATTCGGATTGGGGAAAGAGAGGGCTACCTCCCCCTCCAGGCCAACCCTGGAAGGTCCCCCCACCCGCAGGGCTGGGATCTTCTCCAGCAACCGGTCGAGGCCACTCGCCGGAAAATCGAAATCCATGCTGAGTCCGCTCAGTGTGATCGCCGCAGCTTCATTTCCCAACTGTGGCCGATTGACCAACGCCTGCTCACTCTGGCGGAGAGCCAAAATATTGAAACCCCCGAAGCGACCGGCCCGGACGCCGCCGTTGAAGCCGAAAACCGAGGTCGGGGTGACCTGAAAGATCGACTTCTGCTCCCACGAGACCCGTACAACGGGCTCGGATGCCGTGGCGAAAAGCGCCTCCGGCTGAGTCAACGTCACCTGCCCGATCGTATAGTCGATCGTATAGTCGAGGTCTCGGACCAGGAGACGATCTCCAAGGAAGACTCTTTCCGACTCGCCGCGGATACCCAGCGCACCCAGCGAGAAGGACGAGATTACACCTCGGCTTCGTAGCTCGAAGGGGATGGTCAGGCGGTAGAGCCCGCCGCTCTCCCGCAAAAAAGGATCCTCGGCTTCGTAGATCGTCGGGTTCCCATCGGACCCGAGAATCTGCTTCGTATCGTCCGCCGTCAGGCCCAACACCGGTACAGGCGGCGGGGTCTGGAACGGGCGGAGCGTGGGAAAGAAAATGAAGACGCCCGTAACCACAGGCTGCTCCTGAATAAACTCAGCGGTCCACTGGTAGAGTCCTCCCGGGTCGAGGACGTCGACGGGGGACTCTTCGTCCAGCCCGAAGAGCCGCAGGAACGTCACGTCCCTCCCGGCGAAATCCCTCGTGAAGGTGCGACCTGCGCTGAGCTCGCCCAAAGAAATCGACAAGCCCACCGAGGACGGCTCCACGTCGGGCGACGAGGTGACACGGTACACGTGATGCATCTCCTGATCCCAAGTGGGCAGGCCCGGCCTGTGGTTGGCCCTCGAGGCCTGCAGCAGCCTGAGCGAGGGGCGCCCGCCGGCGTTGTAGACTTGCTCGGGATTGTACGTACCGATCGTGTCGCCCGTCGCCGAGACGTAGGTCACGGCGAGCATCTCATCCCGGCCGAGGGGCCGCCTCAGCGCCACCCACAGCCCGCTCGAATGAATCGAATAGTCGACGCCCGGTTGAAGGAAGCGGAACCACCCAGACTCCTCCACAGCAATTCCGTTCCGGCTGGCGAACCCGTCCGCTTGGATGAGCCCGTCCACCTGCTGCCGCGTCACGGGATCCGTCTCGAATCGATAGATCTGAACGGGATCCACCCCGGGTGCCACGTCGAGAGGCACCGAAGACGGATCCAAGCCCAGAACGTCGATATGGGGGCTGCCAACGATTTCCGCAGGGTCGACGAGAAAGAAAAATTGGCCTCGCACGTAGTCCGCGTCGTCGAGAACGAGCGTGTCGACCTGCACGAAATTTTCCCGGCCGGGGCCGCCGCTCAAACGGAATTCTCTACTCGACACGTCGCCCGTTTGTTGAGCCCAGACACCACTGAAATCCAGCGGACCCGCCTGCCCAGTCACCAGAAAACCGAAGTTCCCGGCGGGAACGCCTTGGGTCAGAAAACGCGACCTGGGAAGAGCGAAGGTGACGTCCCCCAACTCCAGCGTCTTCAGGACCGCGTCGGCGTCACCCTGGTAGAAGATATTGATGTTGTTGGCGGCGGAGAACTCACGCGCCTGATCGAAGTCCACGTCCAGTGTGATGCGATCGGCGATCGTCCCCGCCGCCCGAATGGAAAACTGAATGTCAGGATTGAGCTGCGGAAGCAGACTGGGTTCGCATGAGAACTGCACCTTTGTATCACAAGGGCGGAACCGGGTCCAATCGCCGCCCAATTCGGCCTGACCCACGATCTCAAAGTCCAGGTCGGCGATTCCGCTCACCAGACCGCCGCCCGTTGGCACACCACCACGGGACGTGCGGCCCGGAAGGACAGGCTCGAAAAGGGCCCTCCACCTCAAGGCCAGCCGCCGCCGGATCAGCGTCGGCCCCCGAGCCACCACCCAACGAGACAGATCATGCGTGGGCCCGTCAGTGACAATCGCGGGAACGTCCAACTCGATCGGCACGAGGAGTGGAACCGGCTTCAGGCCTATTCGGCCAACCGTATACCCTCCCTGCCCTGTCCGGCCTGGAAAGGGCGAAAGAAACGCGGGGGGCTCGAACTCGGGTGGCTGAAGACGCACCGTGTCCGCAAGCACCGTTGATCCTTGCCCATATACCGCCCGGGGTGCAAACATGGTGAGGACGAGAATGGCCAGCGTCAGAGCCATGAATCGGCTGCTTCTCTGGGATCGGATCTCGGCGTACGGTGTAGGGGGGTCGATATGAGGATCATCACCAGGTATCTAATCCGCGCCCACACCGGACCGTTCCTTTTCGCATTCTCGGCTCTCACGGGGCTCCTGTTCCTGAACGCGTTCGCTCAGCGGATGGACGACCTCGTCGGAAAGGGACTCGCCTGGAACGTGATCGGCGAGTTCATGCTCCTGTCTCTCCCTCACACCATCGCACTCACACTCCCCATGGCCATCCTGGTATCCGTACTCTACACCTTCAGCGAGCTTACCGCCGCGAACGAAATTACCGCCATGGCCGCGGGTGGTATTAGACCGCTCCGGATTCTTCTCCCACTTCTGGGGGTCGGTACAATCCTCGCAGGCGTGATGCTGTTTTTCAACGACCAGGTGCTCCCGGATGCCAACCACAGACTCAAGAACTTGATTGTCGACATCTCGAGAAAGAGTCCCACATTCGAGCTTCGCGAGCGTGTCATCAATAAGATCGATACCGAGGACAGAGGCGGAGCGGTGTACCTTCAGGCGGCGATCATCGACCCCGTCACCAACGAGATGACCGAGGTCGTCATTTACGATCTCACCGACCCGAGCGCTCACCGCACGACCTATGCGGCGCGTGGAACGATGGCGTTCAATGACAGCGGCGGCGACCTGTACCTGACCCTCTACGACGGCGACGTCTTCGAAGCCGCCCAAGATGGGGGCGGGGAATTCAACCGATCGGAATTCGAGGTCCAGATCGTTCCGCTACGGGGGGTCGGAGATGAACTCGAGCGCCGAGAGGGGGGCGTCGTACGGAGCGATCGCGAGATGTCCATCGCGCTGTTGAGAGCCGAAGTCCTCAGCCGTACCGAGGATCTCGTCCGGGTTCGGCAACGAAGCCTCGAGCTAGCTCAGAAAACGATCTCGGATGCACTGGGGTATCCCGACTCCAGCCTGAACGGACCGGACCAACCGGAACCCGCGCCCCTTCGTGGACGTGGTTCCATCATCGCCGGAAACCGCTACCGACGCCTCAGCCCCAGGACCGACGATCTAACTCAACTGGTCGCGTTGTCCAGCCGCCAGAACCTTGGCCGGGTTTCGGCTCTTCAGGCATCGGCGGACCAGTTTCGTGTGGAGATCCACAAGAAGTACTCGATCGCGTTCGCGTGTATCGTGTTCGTCCTGCTCGGCGCCCCACTGGCCATCCGCTTCCCCCGAGGGGGGGTTGGTATGGTCATCGTCACCTCGGTCGTGATCTTCGCCGTGTACTGGGCAGGCCTGATCGGTGGAGAGAACCTGGCGAATGAAGGCGTGGTCACACCGTTTTGGGCCATGTGGACCGCGGACCTCGTGTTCCTCGGGCTCGGCCTCGCGTTGGCTGCACGGATGAGCCGAACCACAGGCACGAATCGCGGAGGCGTCCTCAACGATGTCCTGTTCAACCTTTCGAGTTGGGTGCGCATGATGGCAACCCGTTATCGCAAGGCATGATCAGAATCCTGGACCGCATGATCGTAGGGACGTTCCTTCGCATCTTCGTTCTGTTCATCCTCGGCGCACCCCTCTTGTTCATCGTCGGAGACATCGTGGAGTACGTGGATCGGTACTTCGAACGGGGACTTACGGTGGGGGAAGTCGCCACCGCCTACGTGTACATGCTCCCCGAGTTCATCTCCTGGTCCTTTCCGATCGCCGCCCTGATCGCCGTGGTGTTCACGATCCATTCCATGACGCAGCATCGAGAGATCCTTGCCGCCAAGGCTGGGGGAATCTCGTTTCACCGCCTGATGGCACCGCTCGTCGTATTGGGACTGGCCCTGACCGGCGCCGGACTCCTCCTCAGTGAGGTGGTGCCCGTGGCAAAGAGACGCTCCGGGCAGATTCTTCGCAGCGAAGACGTAGGACGCCAATGGCGGTCCAACTTCGTGTTCAAGACCGACGACGACCGGACGTTGACGGTGAGAAGACTCGACGTCTACCCACCGAGGCTGGTCCAGCTGGTGCTGGAGGTTCCTGCTGGATCTGAGGGGGAGCCGGCCCAACATCTTCAGGCGATGGAAGCGCCGTTCGACAGCGTGCGGGGATGGACATTCCTGAACGGGTATCTCCGTATCCTCCCCGACCGGGAAGCCCCGCTGACATTCTACTTCGACTCGCTCCGGTCGAGTGGCTTCGGCGAGCCCCCGACGGGTCTTCTCGGACAGCCCAGAGAGAAGGGCGAGATGACCGACTCCGAAATCGACCGGATGGTGGCCAACCTCACGCGCTCTGGAGGGGACGTCAGCGCGTTGTTGGTCGAGAAGGGACAACGGAAGGCCATCGCAGTTGCGACGTTGGTGATCATTCTGTTCGGTGCCCCACTCGCGACAAGCTCGCAACGGGGGGGAAGGGCCTACGGAATCGGGGTCGCCCTGGCATCGGTGATCCTCTACCTGCTCGTGTTCCGCTTGGCGGGAGCCGCAGGCCAGTCCGGTGCCATCTCACCGCTGCTGTCCGCCTGGCTTCCCAACCTCCTGTTCTTGACGTGCGGACTCATCCTTCTCAAGCGCGTGAGGACTTGAGGCCCACTTCCCATGGCGGGTCTCTAAAAGGGCCCGCGCAGAAATAGCTTCCGGTTTCAGATGTGGCCGGCCGACGCGATCGTGTAGTTCCATTTTGCGTGTGGAAGGGAGAGGAATCGACGGTCCCCCTCCTTCGAGCCATATGAAAGCTACCCTTCTGGACTCATAAGCGAATGAGCCATTAGCGGGTCGTCATGAACCCTTCCATGGTGAGACAATAATCCGCTATTGCACCGCACGATATGCGCACCGCAAGATGCCAGATGGGAGAGTTACTGGGATACTCGTTGCGCTCAGGGTGGGTGCCACTCATGATGGGGCGGGTGAAAAAGTACAATCATTCGTTAGATGGCCCGGGCATTTGAAGTGCGGGCCCCTGAAGACGGTAGAAGGCTGAATGTCTGATCCCATCACTCGTCTGAATACTTCATTCCCGGACCGCTGCCACATCGAGCAGGAGCTCAGGGAGGGCGGGGTCAGCACCGCCTTGCGGCCGCCCCGGCCAAGCTGAGCGGTCCGTTGCCCGCCAACCATGCCAACGTGAAGAGGGGTTCACGGTCCCGCGCAGGACAGTCTGCGGCGAAGCCGTAGAGCGAAGCGCTGGCCGGAGCGGGATCGTGAGCCCCTCTTCTACTACGAGAAAAACAGGAGGGCCCCGGCCCCCCGCCGACCGCTCGGCTGGATCTATTTCTACGCGGACCCTAACGTTCTACGCGGACCCTAAAGTTCTACGCGGACCCTAAAGGCCCGCCAGAAGTTCCAGAAACCCTCCCGTCAAGCTTCCTCCGGACACTTCCTGCACCGGTCCCGTGAGCGTGATCTCCATCGCCTCCGTGACGGTCACCTCCATGCTACCGCCCTCCATGCGAACCTCGAACTGGCCGGGTGCGGCTCTTCCGGACTTCACCGCGGCGGCCGCGACCGCGCAGGCCGAGGTTCCAGAGGCGGAGGTCGGCCCCACGCCTCTCTCCCAGATCAGCGCCTCCAGGGTTCGGCCGTCGAGTACGCGGGCAACCTGGACGTTGGTACCGTCAGCAAAGGCAGGGTGAACAGAGATCTTCGGCCCGATCTCGTCGATAAGCTCGCGCCTCCACTCGCTGGGAAAGACCACCACGTGGGGATTGCCAATAGACACGGGATGTATGATCGGGCTACCGGCCACGCCGAGATCGAGTTTTTGGTCCGCATCCAAAGCTTCAGGGTCGAGTCCGACGGCTTCGGGTCCGTGGCCGGACCGGCCCATCTCCGCTGAAATATCGTACAGGCCTCGCTCCGGAGGACCCAACACATGCAGCCGCACGGTGTCTCCTCCCACCGAGACGTCGAAGGGCTCGCCGCCCACCAGCCCCTCGCGCGCCAGGTACGCGGCCAGAATCCGGAGTCCGTTACCGCTTCGCTCGAACTCGGAGCCGTCCGGATTGAACATGCGGAGGAGAAACGGCCGGCGGGTCCGATCAAGAAGGAGCACGATTCCGTCGCTGCCGGGCCCCCTCCAGCGGTCACAGACCGCGCTGATGCTGTCGGGATCGAGCACCCAATCGTCGCCGGCCTCGAACACGAGATAGTCGTTTCCAAGACCATGCCCCTTGAAGAACGCCGAGCTGGCGTGGGCCGTGTCACGTGCTGAGAGTGTCACTTCGAGCTCCCCACCGTCCGTGTCCGAGATCGTTTTCCGGCTCATGCGAAACCGGAGGAATAGAGAAGACTGCAGCCTTCTAGGCCTACCGTGTGGAGGACCGGTGCGCAACCAGGAACACGACCTCATGAACGTCTACACTCGAGAGGCCTAGGAATCGCTTGGAAGACGCACTACCTTTTTGGGAGACGTTGGATGGGGTGATTTGAGGCGTATTGCGGCCCGATACAAACCGCTAAAAAGCCAGACCTCGACGCGGAAGGATTGCGGCGGGGTTTTGAAATTCGGACCGCCCCTCCCCGCA
>SMVB01044418.1_pt1 | contig 23997 bp, 23 predicted proteins | sample 2456461 | NCBI WGS metagenome assembly SMVB01 (sample SAMN11095934, study PRJNA526329) | marine sediment metagenome | biome: Marine sediment; feature: Surficial sediment; material: Deep marine sediment; isolation source: Hadal surficial sediment | place: Pacific Ocean | collected 2014-05 | depth...
CACCCTACGAAGCAGGGGCGCAGGACCTTGCCGACTACGATTACGAAAATCTCTCGTTTCGAGGTATCTCCTTTGACGTTGGGTATCTTTACGCCGACAACGTCGAGGATACGCGCACCCTGGGAGTTCGATTCGACCTAGGCTTCCTCGGTCCCGGTTTCAGGATCATGCCCGGCGTGACATACTGGAAATCCACGCTGGCCGACACCGAAGTGGAGCAGTTCGAGGCACGGCTCGCCACGCTCACCGCGGACCAGGGAGGCACCGTTCCCCCAGGCGGGTTCAACTTGGGCGTTATCGACCGTCGGGACATCGTGATGAGCCTGGACGGCCATTACGTATGGGCGGTGCCCTTGAACTTTTTCTTCTCAACCGGCGTGGGGTTGTCCGCGCACTTCCTCGACGGCTCCGGTACCCTTATCGACGGGACCTTCGTCGAGGATCTGCTCGACTCGGTCGCCGCCGGCTTCAACCTCCACACGAGCTTGGAATTCCCGATCACCGATCGTATCCGTATCCATGGAGGATCCAAGGTCGAAATACTCGGCGATCTCAACTACGTCGAGTTCCGGGGAGGGGTGACATTGATCTGGGGAGGGTTGGTCGCGGGGGAGGACCGGTGATGTCCGAACGGGAACGCCAGCCTGTCAGCGTCGGGATACTGGGCGTTGGCGCGGTCACGCAGGTTGTTCACCTGCCTATGTTTTCGGAGCGACCCGACGTAGAGGTTATCGCCGTTTCCGATCTGGACCGCGCGAAGGCGGAGGCGCTCGCCACCCGTTTCGAGGTACCGCTGGTCCTGTCCAACGAGGAAATTCTTTCGCACGACAGGGTCCAGGCCGCGGTGATCTGCACGCCGAATTATCTTCACGAGTCGATGGCGGTCGAGGCCTTTGAGCATGGCAAACACGTCTTGGTCGAGAGACCTTTGGCCCTGACGGCAAAAGGTGTAAGAAGGGTTCTGGACGCTGCGGAGGCAGCGGGGCGGCATCTCGCTGTCGGAATGATTCATCGATTCCGCCCGGACGTCGGGGCTTTGGGAGCCTTCGTTGCCGGGGGAGAATTGGGCGATATCTATGCCGTGCGGGCCAACTCGCTCACGCGGATGCCTGCCGTACGTTCCACGTGGCGGCAGAACCAGGAAGAGGCGGGCGGAGGGGCGCTCATGGATTTGGGTGTCCCGATCCTGGATCTCGCATTTTGGCTGGTGGACTATCCTCGGATCAAGCGCGTGACGGCCGTCTTTCGGGATGGGGATGGCGAGGTCGAGGAGGCCGCTACGGTGTTCGCGGTATCGGAGTCCGGTATCGCGTTCAGCGTCGAGGTGAGCTGGAACCTCTTTGCCGAGGCGGACCGGCACCGTGCTCGCGTGATGGGCACCGAGGGTTCAGGCGCCCTACCCCCGCTGGACATCCACAAACGTTTGGGGGGGCAGCCTGTGGACGTGACGCCGCGCCAACCGAGGACGAGGGGTGGCGAGAACCGATACCAGAACGCATATCGGCGCCTTCTGGATCAATTCGTGCGTGCGGTTCTTGGCAAAACCGATCTCCCTGTCCCCGTCGAGCAGGTCCACCTCATGGAGGTCATCGCGGCGGCGTATCAATCAGCGAGGGAGGGCCGGGAGATCCAACTTGGCGAGGACTGAGTTGCGAGTCCCCTGCCTGGCACTCGTCGTGTGGGCGACGGCCTTCGGTCCCGGTCCGCTCAGGGCCCAGGGTACTACGACGAGTGGCGCACCGCGGAACGTCGAGTCGGACGCCCCGCCCGGATCCCACCTCCAGATCTCCCTCATGACGATCGGCCCCGGGGACGCTATTTGGGAGCGGTTCAGCCACAATGCGCTCGTCATTCGCGATGATCGAGCCCAAACGGAGGTCGCGTACAACTGGGGAATCTTCGACTTCAATGACTCCGACTTCATTTCCCGGTTGGCGCGAGGCCGGATGCGGTACTCCATGCGGGGCTTCCCGACCTCGACGTGGCTCGCCGTGTACCGTCGGGAAAACCGCGACGTATGGCTTCAGACGGTAAATCTCACACCCGGGGAGCGTCTCGAGCTTCAGGCGGTAGTGCAGGGACTGGATACGGAGGCAAACCGCTATTATCGCTACGACTACTTTCGGGACAACTGCTCCACCCGAGTGCGGGACGTGCTTGACGGTGTCCTCGGTGGACAGATCCGTGCGGCCACCGGGGAGACCGATACGGGGACGACCTATCGGTGGCACACGGCCCGATTGCTCCAGTCCGCGCCAGCTGCTTACGCCGGAATCCAATTCGTTGTCGGGAATCGTGGTGATGAGCCGATTTCCGCCTGGGATGAGATGTTTCTTCCGTTGCGTCTCAAGGAGCATCTGGATGGCATCCGGATCGTGGACACGGAGGGAGAGTCGGCTCCGCTCCTCGGCGAGGCGGTACGGGTCGTCGAAGCCGTGCGTGACCCAACGCCGTTGGCCGCCCCCGATTTCCTGGTTCCCTTGCTTCTGTTCGGCGCTGCCCTGGGAGCGTTTTTCGCCGGTTTGGGGTGGGCCGCGGGCGAAGGAAAGCGCTGGGGCCGCTGGGCCCTTGCGCTGTTGGGAGCGGCATGGAGTACTGGAGTGGGGTTGCTGGGCACGGCATTGCTGCTGTCGTGGTTTCTCACGGACCACATTTTCTGGGCGTTGAACGAGAACGCTTTCCAGTCGAACCCCATCTCACTGGTCCTGGGGGTGCTGATGATTCGTGAGGTGCTCAACCGGAAGGGGCACCGGATCGGCTCTTCGGCCGGAAGGCAGGTGGGTACGGTCGCAAAAGTGGTAGTCGGCTTGGCGTTCGCCGGATTCTTTCTTCAGCTGCTCCCGGGTTTCGATCAGGTCAACGGTGAGGTTCTGGCGGTCCTCCTTCCAGCCCACGCGGGACTTACCTGGGGTGTGCTGCGAGCGTGGCCGCCCGCAATAGTGTGATCCCGGAGCGCGGCGACCGGCTACTTCCGACGGTATCGGCCCTCTTGGCGGTCATCGCGTTCCCCCCCTTCCATCTTCTGATTCCGTCGTTCGTCGCGCTCGTCCCGCTGGCGGTATGGGTGACCGACCAGAATGACGGACGGGGGGCTCTGGGAAGAAACGGGCCAGGAATACAGGCTTGGGAGCGTGAAGCCTCCGAAAGGGAGGTCTCCGGACGGGTTTTCCGGGGCGGCGTGTGGTTTGGCATGCTCTACTTCGGGCTGCTCCTCTACTGGATGCCTTTCGCTCTGGCTGCCTTCACTTGGTGGGCCGTCCCCGCCTACCTGACGGTGGTGGCCGTGTTGGCGCTTGGCGCCGGTTGCTTCACCTGGTCGCTCCGCCGTCTGACCCATCAGGGTGGAATTCCTCTTTGGTTGGCGCTTCCAGTGACGTGGACGGCGCTCGAGTGGGCGCGAGCGCACGCTCCGGGGGGCATGGCCTTTCCGTGGTTGGGTCTCGGAACGTCCCTCACCGGGTACCCTGAACTCGTGGGTGCAGCCGAGCTGGTGGGTGCGCGCGGGATCACGCTGTGGCTTGCACTGCTCAACGGGCTGATCGCTGAAGCAGTACGAGCGGCTCGGGCACGCGATGCCGGTCGAATGTTCGCACGTTGGGCGGCGGCGTTCGCGCTCGTGTTGGCTGTGCCCGCGGCCTTCGGTTACTGGAGGGCCCGCACTATTCCCCTCAGAGCTGTCGGCGAGGTCGCCGTGGTGCAGCCGAACATTGCGGCGCAGGTGAGGCTGGACGGGAGCCGGAGCAACGACAGCACCGTCGCCTCGTTGACGCGCCTCCTTCCCGAGGGCGGGGAGTTTTCGCCGGACCTGGTGGTGTGGCCGGAGGTGACGTTCTTTGGACCGATCGAAACCGAACGCGCCCTGTGGGAGCGCGTCCGGGAGGTCGCGGAGCAGTGGAGCGCCCCGGTGGTTTTCGGAGGGATCGGTCAACGCGTTACCAGTGAGGGTAATCTGATCCCGCTGAACTCGGCGTTTCTGACGGGACGCGATGGCCGGCTCGCGGGTTTCAGGTACGACAAACACCGGCTTGTGCCCTTGGTTGAGGGGCTTCCGTTCCGCCCGGGTGCCTGGATGGATGGAGGCGCCGAGGTCGACTCCTATGGGAGAGGAGCGGATTGGCCTCTCGGAACCATGGGGGCGGGCGCCCGCTTCGCCATTCTCATCTGTAACGAATCCATCTTTGCCAGCCACGCCCGCCGGTTTCGGCTCGAAGGGGCGGACTTCTTCCTGAACCTCACCAACGACGGGTGGTTTGGTAGGGAGCCTTGGTATACCAGGACATCGGCTTTCTGGCAGCACCCGGCCCATCTGGTCATGAGGGCGATCGAGCAGCGGGTGGGGATCGCGAGGGCTGCCAACACGGGGTTTTCACTGTTCGTCGATCCACTTGGACGTGTCTACGGACGGACCGATCTGTTTGAGGCGGTCGTCCATAGCGAGACGATGTACACGAGTGACGTTTTGACCCTGTATACCCGCACCGGGGATGTCGCCGGATGGACGGCTTTGCTTCTCACGCTGGGTCTCTTGGTAATTCCACTTCCTTGGCGTCGCCCCGCTTGAACTCACCTCCGGCAATTTTTATATTCCCCGCGGCTGAAGAGTGGGCTCCAGGCTTCTGCATCGCACAGAAACCGTAGCCCACTCTTCGTTGATTCCGGAGATAGGTCATGAAAAAGGGTATCCACCCCGACTATGTGTCGGCTACGGTCACCTGTGCTTGCGGCCATAAGTTTGAGACGATGGCCACGCAGCCGGCTGTTCACACGGACATCTGCTCCGTGTGCCATCCGTTCTATACGGGTAAACAGCGCTTGGTGGACACCGCCGGCCGGGTTGAGCGCTTCAGGAAGAAGTACGACAAAGTCAGTTCTTAGGCCGGGCCAAGGCCCGATTCACGTATGAGTAACCCCGCAGGGGCCGATCCGCAGCTCCTCGAACGTCTCCGCGAGGTGCAGCAGCGCTTCCAGGGCGTGAACGATTCGCTGGCCAGCCCGGACCTCGTCCAGAACCTCGATCGCCTCAAGGTCCTTGGGCAGGAGCGGGCCGAGCTCGAGCCTGTGGTCCGTGCAGCCGACGAGCTTCTCGGCCTCGTGGAGGAGTACGAGGGTGCGGTGGAGCTGTTGCACGACGCCTCCGACCAGGAGCTCCGTGAAATGGCCGGGGAAGAAGTCGTTTCTCTGGAGGCTCGTATCGAGTCGCTGGGCGCCGCGGCCCGCCTCCTCCTCATCCCCAAGGATCCTCTGGACGATCGCGCCGCCGTGGTCGAGATCCGTGCAGGAACAGGGGGAGATGAGGCCGGAATGTTTGCGAAGGATCTCTTCCGAATGTATCAGCGGGTGACCGAGCGAGAGGGCTGGACCATCGAGTTGATGAGCCTCTCCGAGGGGATTCCGGGGTCCATCAAGGAAGTCATCTTTACCATACGGGGCAAAGGCGTCTACGGACGTCTCCGTTACGAGTCGGGGGTTCACCGTGTTCAACGGGTGCCGGAGACGGAGAGCCAGGGCAGAATCCACACCTCGGCGGCGACGGTGGCCGTGTTGCCCGAGGCCGACGAGGTGGACCTCTCAATCGATCCCAAGGATCTGCGTTATGATGTGTTTCGGTCCTCTGGTCCGGGTGGCCAGTCCGTGAACACGACGGACTCCGCGGTGCGCATCACCCATATTCCGAGCGGACTCGTGGTGTCGTGCCAGGATGAGAAGTCTCAGCACAAGAACAAGGCCAAAGCCCTCAAGGTGCTCCGAAGCCGCCTCCTGGATCAGAGGATCGCAGAGCAGGAAGCCGACCGCTCCCGTCAGCGGAGGGCTCAAGTCGGAACGGGTGACCGCTCCGCAAAGATCCGGACCTACAACTTCCCCCAGAGCCGGGTCACCGACCACCGGATCAAGCTCACGGTCCACAATCTCGACGAGGTGTTGGATGGAGCTCTGAACGAACTGATCGAGGCCCTCCGGCTGGCTGATCAGGAAGAACGGCTCCATGGCGACGCGGAGTGAGAGGCGTCGGGAGGCTGGCCGAGTTGGAGAAGAGCGATTCCGAGGCCGCCGCGTCGAGTCCGGGGGATTCGTGGACGATCCTCCGAATGATCCTGTGGAGCGCGGATTACCTCACGGAAAAGGGTGTGGAGGCTGGGCGGCTGGATGCGGAGTGGCTCCTCTCGGCGGCGTTGGGTGTCGACCGCCTCCAGCTCTACCTACAGTATGATCGCCCGCTGAGCCCCGAGGAGGTGGAGGCCTTCAAGCCGCTTCTCCGCCGCCGCGCCGGCCGCGAACCGCTCCAGTACATCATCGGTCGCACGGCGTTTCGGCAACTCGAGCTGAAGACGGACCCCAGGGTACTCATCCCTCGTCCGGAGACGGAAATGCTGGTCCAGGAGGTGTTGGACTGGGCTTCGGCCCAGGGAAGAGGCCTTGGATACGTGTGGGATGTGGGGACCGGGACGGGCGCCGTGGCGCTTTCGCTCGCGGTGGAGGGAGTGTGCACCAGGGTGGTCGCGACAGACTCCTCACCAGACGCCCTTTCCGTGGCGGCGGAAAATGCGGAAAGACACGACGTGAACGGTCTCGTGGAGTTCCGTGCGGGCTCGCTGTTCGAGTCTCTGGAGGAGGGGGAACGGTTTGACGTCATCGTGTCGAATCTTCCGTACATAGCCGAGGGGGAAAAGTGCGAGCTCGAACCCGAGGTTCGCGACTGGGAGCCTTCGGAGGCGTTGTTCGCAGGGGAGGATGGTTTGGACTTTATCCGACAGCTGGTGGCCGGAGCAGCGGACCACCTCGTGGCAGGCGGCTTGCTGGCGCTCGAATGTGGCCTCGGGCAAGCGGAGCGCATCACGACCCTGCTGCACGCGACCGAGGCGTTCGCCGGCGTCCGAATTCGCCCCGACCTGACGGGGCGCCCCCGGTTCGTGATCGCCCAGCGAGGGGCCACCCAAGCAAGTGAGCCAGTCGGTCGGGCGCAACATGATCATCAATAAGCTCCAGGAAGGGCGATGACCCGAATGAACGAAATGGCCAGGGATCTGGGCAAGGCCCTCGCACGGACTGAGGAATACCAGACGCTCAAGCGAACGGTCTCGGGTACCGCGGACGATAGGGAGTTGGCCGAACTGCGTACGGAGCTGGAGGCACTCGAAGGCCAGATAGACGCCGCCCTAAGGGCGGGCAACGAGCCTACCGAAGAGGTGAAGTCCGGCTATGAAGGGGCCCTAGAGCGCCTCCAGGTGAGCGCCGGCTACCAACGCCTCGTGTCGGCACAGGCGAACTTCGACAAGGTTCTGTACAAGGTGAACCAAACGATCCAAGAGGGGATCGCCGAGGGTGGCGAGAGCCGGATCATCTTGCCCTAGGAAGTGATGGATGTTTGACATATGAGTTGGAACCTGAGTGATCTTCAAGGTCGGGTGTATCCGATCATCGACCCCATCACCCGTTGGCTGGTGCGGCGAGGGGTACATCCGAATCTCATTACGACGAGTGGCTTCGCCGTCACCATCCTCGCCGGTTTGATGTACGGAATCGACCACGTACGCACCGCCGGGTTCTTGGTTCTTCTGGGGGGAGCCCACGATATTTTCGACGGTCGAGTGGCTCGGCTCAGTGGTCTTCAGTCCAAGTTTGGCGCTTTCTATGATTCCGTGCTCGACCGGATGAGCGAAGTCACGATTTACATCGGACTCATCTCGCTCTACAACCAGTATGAGATGTCGCTTCTGAACATCGGCATGATCTACATGATTGCCCTGGCCATGGCGGGCTCGCTCATGATCAGCTATTCCCGTGCGAGAGCGGAAACGCTCGGACTGGACTGCTCCGTTGGCCTCATGCAAAGAGCCGAGCGGATCGTCCTCCTCGGGCTGGGTTCGCTGATATTCGGCCTGAGCTGGGACGGCCTCGTGCTCAGCGGAATCATCGTGATTTTCGCCGTCCTCACCAATACGACCGCGATCCATCGAATTATTTGGGTCCATCGACAAGCGGCCGGTGTACCTCTCGACGAGTAAACCGCGCGCGCGCTGAACCATGTGGGGTGATGACTGCCATCGAAGGAACATCGCGGGGTCACGAACCGTACTACAGGGTATGGATGGCCGACGATGACCTTCTGACGCCGCCGTGGGATGATTCGAGCATCAACTAAATGATCGACCAAGGAGCTAAAACTGTGATCGACAGTCCGGAGATTCGCCCGGCGGAGGGACGCCTCGGTGTGCTGTTGCCAGGCATGGGTGCCGTAGCCACCACGACCATTGCGGGGGTCATGCTCGCGCGGAAGGGGTTGGCCACGCCCGTCGGGAGCCTCACGCAGATGAACACGATTCGGCTGGGTCAGCGTACCGAGAACCGCACGCCGCTCATCAAGGACTTCATCCCGTTGGTGGGGCTCGACGACATCGTATTCGGCGGTTGGGATCCGATCCCGGACAACGCCTATGAGAGTGCTGTGAACGCCGGTGTGTTGAGCGCCGAACATCTCGATCCTATCAAAGAAGATCTGTCGGCCATCTCCCCCATGCCCGCCGCGTTCGACACGAAGTACGTGACGCGTCTGGACGGTCCCAACAAGAAAACCGGGGCCAACAAACGGGAAATCGCGGAGGCGCTTCGCGAGGATATCCGAAACTTCAAGGCGCAGAACAACTGCGACCGCCTGGTAATGGTCTGGTGCGGTTCCACGGAAATATTTCTCCGCCCGGGTCCGACCCATGAGACGGTCGAGTCTTTCGAGAAGGCCATGGAGCAGAATGATCCCTCGATCGCTCCGAGCATGCTCTACGCCTATGCCGCGTTGATGGAGGGCCTCCCGTACGCTAACGGAGCCCCAAATCTTTCGGCTGACTTCCCGGCGTTCGAGGACTATGCCAAGGAGCACGGCGTTCCCATCTGCGGGAAGGATTTCAAGACCGGGCAGACATTCATGAAGACCATCCTGGCCCCGGGTTTCAAGGCGCGTATGCTCGGCATCCACGGTTGGTTCAGCACGAACATCCTCGGCAACCGCGACGGCGCCGTGCTGGATGATCCGGCCAGCTTCAAGACCAAGGAGGAGTCGAAGCTGGGGGCGCTCGATCACATTCTACAGCCGGAGCTTTACCCGGAGCTGTATGGGGACCTCTATCACAAGGTCCGCATCAACTACTACCCGCCCCGCGGAGACGATAAAGAGGGTTGGGACAACATCGACATCTTCGGGTGGCTGGGATACAAGATGCAGATAAAGGTCGATTTCTTATGCAAGGACTCGATCCTCGCCGCCCCGCTCGTGCTCGATTTAGCCTTGTTCATGGACCTTGCGGGCCGCGCCGGTCTGGGGGGAATCCAGGAGTGGCTTTCCTTTTACTTCAAGAATCCGCAGTGCGCGCCGGGTCTCCAGCCCGAGCATGATCTCTTCATCCAGAACTGGAAGCTCAAGAACACCCTCCGGTGGCTTGCCGGAGAAGAGCAGATCACGCATCTGGGCCGTGAGTATTACGAGTAAAGGGAAATTGGCGTGACGGAACGACCGGAAGGGGAGTCGACCCGGGGACGGTTCGTGGTACTGGAAGGTGTCGAAGGCGCGGGCAAGAGCACCCAAGCCCGGATGTTGGGGGAGTGGTTGGAAGCCTGCGGAGTCCCGTTCACGCTGACCCGAGAGCCTGGCGGCACCGAGGTGGGAGAGGCGATCCGGAACGTGGTGCAGGACCGGCCTGAACTTTCGATTCGGCCCGAGACCGAGCTCCTCCTTTATTTGGCTGCTCGTACGGCGTTCGTGAAGGAGGTCGCCTTGCCGGTCCTGGAACGGGGCGAGCTTCTGATCGCTGATCGCTTTTCCTTGTCGACCTACGCCTATCAGGGATATGGGCGGGGACTCGACCTCGAAGAGGTTCGTAGGATGGACCGGTTCGCCTCCGGCGGACTGGCGCCCGATATCTATCTGGTGCTCGATTTACCTGTAGAGGAGGGCAGAGCCCGGCAGAAAGCGGCCGGAAAGCGAGACGATCGCCTCGAGGGGTCCGGTGAGGAGTTTCTGGACGCCGTCGGGAGGGGGTATCGCGAACTTGCGGCTACGGACGGGAGCATTCGGTTGATCGATGCCCTGGGAACCCCACTCGATGTCCACACGAGAGTGCGTGAAGTTTTGCGCCTGGAGTTACCGGAAACTTTCGCTAACCTTGGGGATTAGTTCTTTTTGAAAATGGGCTGAAGGTGGCCGCGTTCGATAAAACGGATGGAGCGATGTCCGAAGACAATGACGTGAGGGGTAACCGATCGGCTTGGGGGCCGCCGGTCGTGCTCGTGGTCGCGCTCATCACCGGCGGTTGGTTTCTGCAACGCGGGGTTGAGCAGGAGGCCAACGTTTACCTCCAGGCGAGGCTATTCCAGGAAGTCCTGGATCACGTCACGGAGCAGTACGTCGATCCGATCGACCGGTCGGGACTGGTCGGGGCGGCTATCGAGGGCGTGCTCTCGGAGTTGAACGACCCCCACACGTCTTTTATCGACGCCAAAACGTGGGATGGATTCCGGTTTCGGAGCGGGGCCGACGCGGACTACGGAGGTGTGGGCCTCGAGATCCTGAATCGCGACGGGTGGGTGACCGTGATCACGCCGCTCCCGGGGGGACCCGCGTTGCGGGCCGGGATACGAGCCGGTGACCAGATCATAGAGGTGGAGGGCGCGTCCGCCGAGGATTGGGAGACCGACCAAGCAGCCAGTCTTCTGAGGGGAAGTCCCGGGACCGACGTGAGCTTGCTCATCCATCGGCCGGGTGTGGACGAGTCGATTCCGTTCACGTTGACTCGTGCGGTGATCGAGCTTCTTTCCGTTCCATTCGCAACGATGGTGGACGAGGGTGTGGGGTACATCCCGCTCCGGATTTTCAGTGAGACCTCGGGGGCGGAGGTGCGGGAGGCGATCGAGCGACTCCAGGAACAGGGAATGACCTCCCTGATTTTGGATCTCAGGGACAACCCAGGCGGGCTGCTCGACGAGGGTGTGGGTGTTGCGGACCTCTTCCTCCCCAACGGAGCCGCTATCCTGGAGACCCGTGGGCGAGCTTCCGGGCAGAACCAGAACTTCAGTGGGGTGCACCCGGAGATGGTTCCCCACGTTCCGGTGGTCGTTCTGGTGAACCAGAGCAGCGCGAGTGCTTCCGAGATCGTTGCCGGTGCGCTTCAGGATCACGACCGCGCTCTGGTGTTGGGGACCCGGACGTACGGGAAGGGTTCGGTACAGACGCTGTTTCGGTTGAGCGGTGGGAATATTCTCAGGCTTACGACGGCGCGTTGGTACACGCCCGTGGGGCGCTCCATTCAGATCGCCCACGATGAGGAGGCGGAGAACGGAGCGGGCCAGAGCTCGGCGTTGGGACTGGGGGGGGAGCGGGTCCTCAAGGAGGCTTCGGTAAAAGGCCCGACCGTGGAGTCTTTTGGCGGGCGCACGCTGCACGGCGGCGGAGGCATCACGCCCGATCTCGTGGTGCTGCCCGACACTCTGTCAGCGCGGGAACAGGGCGCGGTCCAGCGCCTCTTCCGCTCCGCAGGCGCGTTCGCCACTGCGTCGTTCGACCACTCCGTCTTGTATGTCCGGGATCACCCCAATCTGGAAACCGGTTTCGCTCTCACTCCTGCGGATCTGGATCGGTTCTATCGGACGCTCATCGATGAGCACGAGATCATGCTCAGCGAAACCGACTTCGTGACCGCCGTACGTTACGTGACGCATCAACTAGAGCGTCAGATCGCTCTTCAAGCGTGGGGTGAAGAGGGGGCTTTTCACCACACCCGCGGCGTCGACAGGCAGCTCAAGAATGCGATCGAGATCTTGAAGCAGGCGGATACACCCGAGGCCCTCTTTAGCTTGGCTGCCGCCGCGAACCCGATCGAGACCGCGACGGGTGTGGGTGCATCCACGCCCGATGTCCTGGGCCTGAACTGACCCAAGGAACCCTTCGGGTGCCCCACACCATCCGGTAGTGTAGGCGAATCCGGTAGTGAACTCTGACGTTCGAGAGGTCCGGCGATGAGCTCTGTGGTCGTCGAGCGAGCGGGGTTGGCGGAGTCGGCCCACCGAGTGCATGTCGCGGTCGTGGACTCGGTGGGGCGCCTTACGGCCAGCGTGGGAGACGCCGAGCGAATTATTTTCCATCGCTCTGCCGCCAAACCGTTTCAGGCCGTCCCCTTGGTCGAAGATGAGGTAGCCGAACGGTTCGCTTTGACTACCGAGGAGTTGGCGCTGTGTTGTGCCTCGCATAACGGTGAGCCGGAGCACGAGGCCTTGGCCCGGTCGATCCTTGCGAAGGCGGGCCTCGATGAAAGTGCGCTGGAATGCGGTCCCCATGATCCGCTGGACCGGGCGGCGGCGAATGCCCTGCTGCGGGCAGGCGGCTCTGCGACATCGATCCACAATAACTGCTCGGGAAAACATGCTGGGATGTTGGCATTGGCGGTGGCCCATGGATGGCCGACCCAGGGGTACGTCCATCGGGACCACCCCGTTCAGCTCCGCATGGTTGCGGAAATGGGTCGGTGGACGAACCTCGAGGAGGGTGAAATTGGGCTAGGAAAGGATGGGTGCGGGGTCGTTTCGTTCGCCACACCGCTCGTTCGGTTGGCGGGGGCTTTCGCCCGGCTCGGCGGGGCGGATGGCCCCCCCAAGCAGATCGTGGCGGCCATGTGCGCGCACCCGTTCCTGGTCGCGGGAACTGGTCGATTCGGGACCGCTCTCGGCCGCGCGGCCGGCGAGCGTCTCTTCGGAAAAACGGGGGCGGAGGGTGTGTTCGCGGTGGGGGCTACCGACGGTAGCTTTGGGATGGCGGTCAAGGTGGAGGACGGTGGAGGGCGGGCGACTCCCGTGGCGGTGCTCAGCGTGCTCGACCAAATGGGAGTGCTCGATGGAATTGAAAGTGAATCGTTGAGCACATTTCGGAGGCCTGACGTCACGAATACTCTTGGCGAGAACGTTGGGATCATCCGAGCTGATTTTCGGCTGGAGAGGCCCGCATGACCGACGGTGACCGTGCTTTGAGGAGGGGCTACGCCGGATGATGTTCGTCGATCGCGTGATCATCAATGTCTATGGCGGGGCGGGGGGCGCTGGCTCCGAAGCTTATCGGAGAGAAAAGGGCGTGCCGCGCGGAGGCCCTGCCGGAGGCGACGGCGGAAACGGCGGGAGCGTAGTCATGGTCGCCGACGCCCAGCTCTCCACCCTTTTGGACCTACGTTACCGGCAGCATCACCGGGCCGAACGTGGGCTTCATGGTTCGGGAAAAAACAAGACGGGCAGGAGCGGCGACGATCTGATCGTTCCCGTCCCACCGGGTACCTTGATCAAGGACGCCGATACGGAGGTGGTTCTCGGAGAATTGCTCGAGCCCGGCGACCGTATCGTGATCGCCCAGGGGGGTCGAGGTGGCCGTGGGAACGTGCACTTCGTGACATCCACCAATCAGACCCCCATCCGGTGGGAGTCCGGGCGGCCCGGCGAGGAGCGGCGCGTGGAGGTGGAGCTCAAGTTGATCGCCGACGTAGGGCTCGTCGGGGAGCCAAACGCAGGAAAATCGACGTTTCTGGCGGCCGTATCGAAGGCGCGGCCGAAGGTGGCGGACTACCCGTTCACGACGCTGGCTCCCAACCTTGGAATCGTGGAGTTGCCCGATTTCCGTAGCTTCGCGATGGCGGACATCCCAGGTATCGTCGAGGGTGCTCATGAGGGAAAGGGACTGGGCCTCCAGTTTCTCCGCCATATAGAGCGGACCCGCACGCTGGCCGTTTTGGTTCCGGTCGACGCACCCGATCCGGCTCGGGTCTATCGGGAGTTACGTGAAGAGCTCTCGTCCTACTCGGAGGAGTTGGAGGCTACACCGCACTGCGTGGTTCTTACGAAGGCCGACCTCCTTGGGCCTGAGGACGATCCTCCGACCTTGGACGCTCCGAAGGCTTGGGGGGTCTTCGTGGTGTCCTCGGTGGCGCGGACAGGGCTCTCGGAGCTCCTGGAGGCGCTGTGGATGAGGCTTAGAGCGGTCATCGACGAAGAAGCCGGTGATACGGGGGACGAAGATTGGGATTCACCCTGACTTTGAGCTCCTCGGAGCGAGTCCGTGAAATCGAGTCGGTCCTACGGCTCAGCAGCGTGCCTGGCGTGGGGACGCGGGGCCTCTGGCGCATCCTCGAGCGATTCGGATCCGGCTGGAGCGCGCTGGATGCCAGCCCGCGGGAGCTCGACGCTGTAGCGCAGAAGGAGTGCGGTGGTGCGCTGGCATCACCCGCTCTCGACCGCCGTGTGCGCGATGCCATGGATCGCTGCCGCACGCACGAGATCGAGGTTCTCCTTTGGACCGATGAGGGATATCCGGAAAAGCTGGGCCATCTGGTCGATCCGCCGCCCATTTTGTTCGCGCGGGGGCGGCTGGAATTGCTGGGGAGGCCCTCGGTGACCATCGTCGGATCCCGCCGGTCCACGGGGTACGGACGCAGAAGTGCGGAGGCTCTGGCGGCGCAGATGGCGCTTCGGGGGATTACCGTCGTGAGCGGCTTGGCGCTCGGCATCGACGGCGCTTCGCACCGCGGTGCCCTGGCGGCGGGTGGCGACACGATCGCGGTGCTCGGCTCTGGCGTCGACTTGATCCAGCCGGCCTCCCATCGTCGCCTCGGCGAGCGCGTCGCCCGTGAGGGGCTTCTCCTTTCGGAGTTCCTGCCCGGAGAACCGGCCCGTGCGCACCACTTTCCTAGAAGGAACAGGATTCTGGCTGCGTTGGGCAGTGCGGTTGTGGTGGTGGAAGCGGCGGAGAAGAGCGGCGCCCTGATTACGGTCGAGCATGCACTCGATCTGGGCCGTGATGTGTACGCGGTACCGGGCGCACTCGACGCTCCACAGAGTCGGGGATGTAACATGTTGATCCGCCAAGGAGCACAGGTGATCACTTCGCCGGAGGAGTTCGGGCGGGACCTCGGCCTGGTGTGCGGGACATCGGCGGATTTCCGGCCGGCGCCAGGGTCCTCCTCCGTGGCTCGGGAAGTGGTGCCGGCTGGCCTCGATGACGAAGAGCGGCGCGTGTGGCTCGCCTTGAGCGAGCGGTCGCTCGGGATCGATGACCTCGCGTCGGGCGCGGATCTGCAGTCGGCCCGTGTCCTCGCGGCGCTCACGATCCTTCAGTTGGGGGGACTCGTGGTTCAGGAGTCGGGAATGCGATTTCGCCGGGCGTCTTGAGGAATCCGTCGGCACCGCACGCGGTCAGGGTCCTCGACCCCCCCGCGAAACCCGGCGCCATCCGATCCGTTTACGTGCATGCCCCCTTCTGTGCACGCCGCTGCTTTTACTGTGACTTCGCCGTCAGCGTCGCGTCGGCGGATTGTGATGTGTGGCTGGGCGCCCTGACCGCGGAGATTCGCTCCCTGGAGAGAGAGGGCATGTTCGTCTTGGACGATACGCTCGATACCCTGTATATCGGTGGTGGGACGCCTTCGCTTCTCGGTGCGCAGGCGATGGAGGGCCTCCTGCCCGTCATCGGGGAGGAGCGCCTCCGGAACTCCGATCTCGAGTGGACCGCGGAGGCGAACCCGGAAAGTTTCACTCAAGAGGTAGCGAACGGTTGGAGGAGCGCTGGCGTCAATCGGATCAGCCTTGGGATTCAGAGCTTTCACGCGCCAACCCTGCAGTGGATGGGGCGGTTGCATGGAGCGGACGGAGCGCGGTCGGCGGTCCGGGTCGCGAGAGAGGAGGGTTTCAGCAACCTCAGTGTCGATCTGATCTTCGGCCTACCGGCTCATCTGGAGCGGGACTGGGCGAGCGACCTGGACGAGGCGCTCGCCCTCGAACCCGATCATGTCAGCCTGTACGGCCTGACCGCCGAGTCGGCCACACCTTTGGGTCGTGCGGTGGCCGAGGGCCGTGAAAACCTCTCCGATGGGGAGCAGTACGAGGAGGAGTACCTCTTGGCGGTGGATCGGCTGGCTGAGGCGGGGTATGAGGCGTATGAGGTGTCCAACTTTGCTCGACCGGGGTTCACCTCGCGGCACAACTCGGTCTACTGGTCGGGAGAACCGTATCTCGGGTTGGGAAACGGTGCGCACAGCTACCGGCATCCAGTCCGCAGATGGAACACTCGAGAATGGGACGCCTACCGGGTTGGCACCGAGGGCCCGGGCCCTCCGCTGGAGGACGAGGAGAAGCTCGACGTGGGCAAGGTCCGGCTCGAGCGGATTTGGCTTGGACTGAGAACGACGCGGGGGATCTCCTTGCAGGATCTGCCCTCCTCAGCCAGAAACCGGGCGGCGCGTTGGGAGAAGAGTTCGTTGGCGGTGGCCGAAGGGAATGTCTTGCGACTCACGCCGAGGGGATGGCTGGTCATGGACCGCCTCACCGTCGAATTAGAGGGAGATCTCGAAGGGTGATCGCCACTGAGGCCGTTTCTCGATATTTTTAAATATGAAGCCCGAAAACCTCCAAACCATTGGTCAGGATCTCTCGAGCCGGGAGCAGCAGGTGCTCGAGGCCGTGCTCCGCTCGTACGTGGATTCCGCAGAGCCGGCTGGCAGTCGAACGCTGGCAAAGAAATTCGATCTCGGTGTTTCGCCAGCCACCGTGCGGAATACGATGAGCGACCTCGAGGCCAAGGGATATCTTTTCCATCGTCATACCTCCGCCGGACGCATCCCGACGGACCAGGCCTACCGTTTTTACGTAGACCGGATCATGCGGCCCCAGCCGCTTACGGAGGTCGAGCGTGAACACCTCGCCCAGGAAATCGAGATCGGCGGATCTTCGGCTGTCGAACGACTCGTCCAGCGTGCGATCCGGGCCCTCAGCCTACTTTCGAGGGAGCTGGGCGTGGCCATCGCTCCGAATCTGGAGGATGCCATTCTCGAGCGACTCGAGCTGATCCAGGTCTCGAGTGCGAAGATCCTGATGGTGATGTCCATCAAAAGCGGGCTGGTCCACACCGTCTACGTGGATCTACCCGGCGAGGTCCAGCCGGAAGTCCTCGCCAGCGTGGCACAGGTTCTCAATGAGCGGCTCTCGGGCCTCACCCTCCATGCAATAAGGGAAACGCTGCCGGACCGACTGAGGGACACCGCGCTCGGCGCTCGAGGAGAGGCCGACGAGCTCCTCAATATCTTTATTCAGTCGAGTTCCGAGCTGTTCGACTGGACGCCACTGGAAGGAAGTGAGGTCCATCTGGGCCAAACGAGCGTCCTGGCTGCTCAGCCGGAATTCAACACCGGAGAACGACTCAAAGGGCTCATCGAACTGACGGAACAGAGGACTCTGCTCGCCGACGTTCTGGGAAACCGGGAGCACAAGGGCGGCCTGAAGATCACCATCGGCAGCGAAAACCCGGAAGAGGCTCTGGCCGATTTCACGCTGGTTACGGCGGAATACCGGGTTGGACGTCTCAAGGGTGTGATCGGCGTGATCGGGCCCACTCGGATGCCGTACGAAAAGGTGATCGCGATCGTCGACTATACGTCGACGCTCGTCAACAGTGTTCTCCGAGACTAGACCCGGATTCTCGCGGAGGTAAATGGCCGACTACTATGAGTTGCTGGGTGTCTCGAAGGGCGCCAGCACGGACGATATCAAGAAGGCGTACCGCAAGCTCGCCCTGAAATACCATCCCGATCGGAACAAAGGATCCAAGAAGACCGAGGAGCAGTTCAAGCAGGTGACCGAGGCCTACCAGATCCTCAGTGATTCCGAGAAGCGCTCGATTTACGACCGGTACGGGGACCAGGGACTGAGTCGGGGTGCCGCTGGCACAGGTGGATTCGGAGGTTTCGACTTCTCTGACGCGCTCGAGGTCTTCATGAGGGACTTCGGAGGGTTCGGGGGGCTCGACGACCTTTTTGGCGGAAGGCAACAGCGAGGCGGACCTCGCTCGGCGCCCCAGGGCCAGACCATCAAGGTCAGGGTGGGCGTTTCGCTTCATGAGGTGGTCACGGGCGTGGTGAAAACGCTGAAGGTGGCGATCCTGGACTCCTGTGAGCGTTGCTCGGGAAGCGGGAGTGCCGACGGAGCCAAACCGACTCTCTGCGCCACGTGTGGAGGGGCGGGGGAAGTGCGTCAGGCGCAGCGAACGGTGTTCGGCCAGTTCATCAGCGTCGTTCCCTGCCGCGCCTGCGGGGGCGAGGGTCGTGTCATCGAAAGGCCCTGCCTCGTTTGCCACGGTGAAGGACGGGCCCGCTCCGAACGGGCCATCAAGGTCGAGATTCCCCCCGGCGTGACGTCCGAGAACTTCATCACGATGCGTGCCGAGGGTAACGTTGGGCCACGGGGTGGTCCACGGGGGGACGTCCTGGTGCTGATCGAGGTCGAGGAGGACGCGCGGTTCGTGCGCGACGGTCCGCACCTGCGGTACGAGCTGCCCATCACCTTCTCGCAGGCGGCACTGGGGGATGAGGCCGAGGTGCCGACCGTGGATGGGACGGTCAGACTGACCATCCCGAAGGGTATCCAGAGCGGGGATATTTTGCGTCTCCGAGGGCAGGGGCTCCCAGAGCTTCATGGGCGCGGTAGAGGCGACCAGCTGGTACGGATTCTGGTTTGGACGCCGGACCGGCTGACGCCCGAACAGGAAGAGGCGATTCGTACGCTTCGTGACCTGGAGGACCCGCCACCCGAGAAAATCCGTGGAGATTCGGGCCGAAGCATCTGGTCCCGGGTCAAAGAGGCGTTCACCCAGGCGTGATCGGCGGCTCCCACACCTCCGACGCCACCCCCGACCGTTGGTTGGCTCTTTCGGTCGATTCCTACGCACCTATGGCGGCGGAACTGCTGGTGGAGCCACTGCTCGACCTCGGTGCAACGGGAGTCCAGGAGTTGGAGGGTCGACTGATCACCTATTTACCCCCTCCCGCCGATCCGAAAGCGTTTGTGAGTCGGGTCCAAGACAGGCTTCGCGAGGCCACGGGACTCGACGACCTCAGGCTGAGTTGGCACTGGCAGGACCAGCGGGAATGGTCCGTCCTATGGAGGCAGGGGCTGGGACCCAGGACGATCAACGACCGTTTGGTCGTGACCCCCAGCTGGTGCGAGGCCGAGGCTCCCGAGGGTGTCGTCGTGGTCACCATCGACCCCGGCATGGCGTTCGGCACCGCCGAACACGAAACGACACGGGGGGCTCTCAGGCTGATGGTCAGGGCCCTATCCCCCGGCGAGCGCCTTCTCGACGCGGGATGCGGTTCGGCCATTCTCGCGATTTCCGCTGTCCGCCTGGGTGCGCGTCATGTCCTGGCCGTGGATATCGACCCGTACGCGTGTGAAGCCTCCCGAGAGAATGCGGCTCTCAATGGCGTCGCCGACTCCATCGAAATCCAGCGCGCATCCGTGACCCCGGCTTGGCTAGAGGGGCTGGCACCCCTCGATGGTATTTTGGCCAACATTCAGGCCGGGGTTCTGGTGCCGCTTCTCGAGGGCTTCGCCGGTGCTCTGACTTCTGGAGGATGGCTGATCTTGAGTGGGATCATGGAGGAGGAGTGGTCTGGAGTGCTCCGGTCTGCGGCCCTCCTGAGTTTCAAGCTCGAGGATGTCGATGCCGAGGGGGATTGGCGTACGGGCTGGTTCACCCGGCCCATCGACTGACCGCAGCTTTTTTCGGCACCACCCTTCGACACCACACTAGGTACACCTCTGGATCAGTAGAAGCCAACGTGCCACGGCCATCGCCGAATTCTCGTCGACCCTCCTTCCCAGGCACCGAAGACTTTCCGAGGTGCGAGCCGAAACTGGCGAACTCGTTCGGGTGTTGGGATCGAGGCCGAGAACCCAAGTTGCGGGGCTCCACGGGGGGGGGCCGCCTGGCTCCGCCTTTGCTGCGCGACGCCAAGGTCCGATCACGGGATCGAGAACGCGAAAAAGGTCGGGGCGCGACCGAATCTCGGTCAGGATCCGTGCGGGACTGGGGAGGTGCCCGGTGGTCTCCTCCTCGATCGCCTCGACGAGGCCAGGGAGTGGAAGCGCGGGAGTGGGCGAACGACTCAGGATCTCCCTCGCAAGATCGGGTATGGTCTTCATGATCTCCTCGGGTGCTGGGAAGGGTGGCAGCGAGCCCTCAAACCTGTCCCGAGAATAGGGCTAGAGCGGTGGCGGCCCCATGGCTGGATGGGACCTTCTTGGATAGCTTCTCAGCCATGGCGGAAGATCTGAAAGCGAGGCTCCGAAGTGACCTCGTCGTGGTCCGCAAGGCGCGAAATCGGTTGGGCACGGTGGTCCTCACCACGCTCCTGTCGGAGGTGCGCAATCGAGAGATCGAGGTCGGGGAAGACCTGGATGACGAGGGGATTCAGGTCATCGTGGTGAAGGCGATCAAGCAGCGGCGTGACGCGGCGGAACAGATGCTGGAGGCAGGGCGTCCGGAGTTGGCCGAGAAGGAAACCGAGGAGGCCACCCTACTCCAGGTGTACCTTCCACCCGCTCTCTCCGAGGGCGAGGTCCAGGCACTGGTCCGGGAAGCGATCGATTCCGGTGCCACCGAAATGGGTGCCGTGATGAGCCGAATCATGCCGGAGATTCGAGGACGGTTCGATGGAAAAGAAGCGAACCGCATCGTGCGGGAAGTTCTCAAGTGAGTTCGGAACAGCTCTCCCACGCCCCCGCGGGATGAGCGAGCACGCCCTCACCGTGCTGGAGTTCCATCGAGTCCTCGGACAGGTGTCGGCGTTCAGGGTCGGCGGGCGTGCCGAGCGTGGGGCCGGCGTAACCGTGGGGAGCTTCGGATGATCCCGGACGATCAGGTCGAGGAGGTTCGCTCCCGCGCCGACATTGTTCAGGTGATCGGAGACATCGTACCGCTCAAGAAGTCGGGGAAGGACTACAAGGCTTGCTGCCCTTTCCACGATGAAAAAACACCGAGTTTTTATGTGGTCCCGGAGAAGGGATTCTACAATTGCTTCGGGTGTGGTGAGTCCGGTGACGTCTTCGCGTTCCTGATGAAGCGGCTCGGCCTCAGCTTCGTGGATGCCGTCAAGCACGTGGCGGGCAGTAGCGGAGTAGAGATCCGAGAGGTGAACCGGGGCCAGACCGGGGAGGATCCCTATCGTCACCTCCACGAAGCCAACGCATTCGCTCGCATGTTTTTCCAGAACTCGCTCTGGGATGAGACGACCGGACGCTCGGCCATGGATTATCTGCAGGAGCGAGGTATCGGCCGAGAGACAGCCGAACGTTTTGGCCTCGGCTACGCACCCGACGCGTGGCGGGGACTTCACGAGGCGGCGTCACACCACGGAATCGGAGAAGAGGTCCTGCTCGAAGCGGGCCTCGTTACCCGCAGTGAAAAGCGAAAGGATCCCTATGACCGTTTCCGTGGCCGGCTCATCTTTCCGATCGAGAGTCTCTCCGGGAAGGTGGTGGGATTTGGTGGCCGGGTGTTGGGGCCCGGAAGGGAGGGATCGCCCAAATACGTCAACTCCCCCGAGTCTCCGGTCTACCACAAAGGGGAAATCCTCTACGGGTTGAGCTGGGCGAAGAACACGATTCGCCGGAGGGAGACGGCGCTCGTGGTTGAGGGGTACATGGATGTCGTGTCCCTTGCGGCTGCCGGATTCGAAAATGTGGTCGCTCCGCTCGGAACTGCTGTAACTCCAGGCCAGGTGGCCCTTCTCCGCCGCTTTACATCGAGGGCTCACCTCCTTTTCGATAGTGACGCGGCCGGTCTCAAGGCGACCTTCCGAGCCGCCGATCTGCTTCTGTCCGGAGGCGTGCACCCGTGCGTTGTTACGCTCCCACCGGGAGAAGATCCCGACAACATCGTTCACTCCGAGGGTGCCGAAGCGCTCCAAGGCCACATCGACGGGGCCGTCGACGTCCTCGACCGAAAGCTCCAGATTCTGGAGGAGCGCGATCAATTCAGGAGCATCGAGCACATACGGGCCGCCATCGACCGGCTGCTTCCGACACTGCGTGCCGTCCAGGATCCCGCCATGCGGGACATCTACATCAAGAAGGTTTCGGATCGTACCGGGGTACGTCGGGACACGTTGGAGGCCGAGTTGGCGCGGGTCGCGCCCCCGCCCACGCCGCAGCGTGCAGTGCGCGGCCGCGAACACCGCCGTCTCTCCCGACCCTCCGTGCCTGAGATGGGCCCCGAGCGCGAGTTGCTGCTTCTCATGATCAAGGACCGTGATTGGATCGAGCGCGTTGGCGAGCGCCTCGGACCTCCAGACTTCGTGGATGTCCGGTATCGCGCCATCTTCGAGTCGCTCTTGGCGGACCATGAGTTGACGCACCCGCCGGAGAAAATGGTTCCTGAGGCCGCCCGCGTACTGGAGGTGCTGCTGGCCGATCCCGCGGAACTCGGCCGATCCCAGCGGGTTTTCGAGGAATCGTTGAGCAAGATCCTCAGTACTTTGTTGCAGGAGAGGCTCGACGCGGTGGACCATCTCCTACAGAATACCTTGGACGAGCAGCAGGAGACCCAACTCCTCGGCGAGAAAGACCGGCTCAGCAAGGAGCGCAGGGGGTTGGGGCAGGATTGGTCACCGACCGTACGCAGAGCACTCAAGAACAATCACCTATAGGGCCGTTATTAGGGCCACGCGAGCAAAGAGCGTTTCATGACACCACAGACACGGACATCCCTGAAGGAGCTGCAGACGCTGGATCAGGAGATCGTCGCCGTTCGGACGGCGACCGAGAGCTTCGAGTCCCTCCTGGAGGAGGTCGACGCGCCGGTGCTCCGGCTGGAGCAGGAGGTACAGGCTCTCGACAAGCGACTCACCGAGATCAGGCTCGAGGAAAACAGGCTCGAGCTGACTATCGAAGAGCGGCAGGTTCGGTTAGCCAAACTCAAAGAACGCATGGAGGCGGTCCGGAACGTGCGGGAGGAGGCGGCGGTGCACGCCGAACTGGAGATGGTCAGGCGGGCTCTCGAGAGTGAGGAACAGGAGGCCCTGAGCCTCCTGGACCAGATCAAGCGGTTGGAGGATCGATACGAAGAGGAGGAAGGGGCCTACCAGGAAGCCGTGACCGAAGTGGGGCCCCGCCGCGAGGAACTGGTACAGGAACAACAGGCCACGAAGGACAAGCTCGAAACGCTTGAGACCGACCGAGAGGCCTTCGCGGCAGGGATCGACCCGGGCGAGAGGCGGGTCTACGACAGTATCATGGCGGGGGCCAGAGATGTGGCGCTCGCTGAGCTCACTCACGACGGTGCTTGCGGCAACTGCTACAACATGGTTCCGCTCCAGATTCAGAACCAGATACGTCACACCGATACGATGTTTCGGTGTGAGGGTTGTGGAGTGATCCTCACACCCGAATCCGCGGAGGGGCTGGCTCGGGCCAAGGAAGAGGGAGAAAGGATCGAGCAAGCACTCAAGCATTCGACCGAGGAGCGAGACCTGGAGCGGGCTATCGTCGCCGAGGCGATAGCTCTTGAAGAGGCAGAAGAGGCTATCGCCCAACTTGAAGAGGCAGAAGGGGCCATCGCCCAAGAGGCCTCGGCCGCCGCGAAGGCCACCGAGGAGGCCCAGTCCGAGGAGGCCCAGATCGAGGAGGCCGCCGCGAGCGAGGTCCCCAGCAAGGAGCTGGTTTTCGCCGATATCGCTTCCGACGATGCACCTGCCGAGGCGTCGGCGGGCGAGGGGGCAGCCCCGGACCATGCTCAGGCCGACGGCTTGGTGTTCGAGGATGTCGCCGCTGAACATGTTCCGGACAAAGCGGCACCCGTCGAGGATGCCATCCCGGACGAAGCGCGTGTGGCGGAACCGACGGCCGAAAATGGCGCCGCTGACGACGTTCCCGCCGGTGAGGTCTCCGTGGAGGTTTCCATCACCGACGATGCATCTTCCGCGGAGCGGCCGGATGAGGAGCCGCCGGATGAGGAGCCGCCGGATGAGGAGCCGCCGGACGAGGAAACCGAGAGCGAGCCGACCGATAGCCGGCCGGCCGATAGCGAGCAGGCCGAAAAGGAGGAGCCCGATCCTGGGGAGGATGCCGACGCCGAAGTCGTTGCCGAGCGGCTCGGTGCCGAGGAGTCGGAGCCGCAAGAACCGAACGCCGACGCATAGGCATTGCCGCTTC
>SMVB01029950.1_pt1 | contig 23984 bp, 18 predicted proteins | sample 2456461 | NCBI WGS metagenome assembly SMVB01 (sample SAMN11095934, study PRJNA526329) | marine sediment metagenome | biome: Marine sediment; feature: Surficial sediment; material: Deep marine sediment; isolation source: Hadal surficial sediment | place: Pacific Ocean | collected 2014-05 | depth...
GCCGACTTGGCCTCAGGCTTCTTGGCGGTAGCCGACTTGGCCTCAGGCTTCTTGGCGGTAGCCGACTTGGCCTCAGGCTTCTTGGCGGTAGCCGACTTGGCCTCAGGCTTCTTGGCGGTAGCCGACTTGGCCTCAGGCTTCTTGGGGGCAGGCTTCTTCGCCACCGGCTTTGCCCCCGGTAGATCGATCTTCTTGATCTGCAGCTGCGTGTACTTCTGGCGGTGTCCGGCGCGGCGACGGTATCCGGTCTTCGCCTTGTACTTGAAGATGTCGACCTTGGGGCCGATCGACTCGCCGAGGATCTCGGCAGTCACGGTCGCCTTGGCCAGCTTGTCTCGGTCCGAGATCACCGTGCCGTCCTTCTCGACGATGAGCAGTGGTACGAATGTGACATCGCCTTCGGTCTTGACGCGCTCGACATCAACGATGTCGCCTTCGCTCACCTTGGCTTGTTTTCCGCCGGCGCGGATGATGGCGTACATGATTCCCGGTAGTCGGTAGGGGTCCGGCGAATGCCGGGCGCCACACAGCTTAGTGGAGTTGCAAATTTCCCAGTCATCAGTCGTCAGTCATCGGCCCGGGCTCAACCTCGAGTGAATCTGATGGCTGGGGACTGAAGCTGAAGACTCTTCAGCCCGTCTCCTCGTTGTCGAGGCCAACCTGGACACCGGTGGCGGCTGCGTCCTCGTGGAGCAGGACGCCGCGGCCGCTGCAGCGCGGGCACACTTCAGAGAAAGACTCAAGGAGCCCGGCCGACACGTTCTTCCTGGTCATTTCGACAAGCCCGAGGTTGGAGACCTCGAACACCTGGGTTCGGGTCTTGTCCTTGGCGAGATGCTCGCGGAGACGGAGCAAAACGGCGTCCTGATTCTTTTGGGTCTCCATGTCGATGAAGTCGATGACGATGATGCCACCGATGTCGCGCAGCCTGAGCTGTCGCGCAATCTCCTCAGCCGCCTCCAGGTTGTTCTCCAGCACCGTGTCCTCCAGATTGGAGGTACCGACGAACCGCCCGGTGTTCACGTCGATCACCGTCAGCGCCTCGGTGCGATCGACCACGATGTGCCCCCCGGAGGGCAGCCACACCTTGCGATCGAGGGCCTTGCGCAGCTGGTCCTCGACGTGGAATCGCTCGAACAACGCCATCTCGTCGCTGTACAGCGACACCTTGTCCAGCAGGTCGGACTCTGTTCCCCTCAGATACTCGAGGACACGATCGTACGTCACCTTTTGGTCGATGAGCAGGCGCTTGAAATCCCGCGTGAAATGCTCACGGATCACCCTTGTGACCAGCGGCGGCTCCTCGTAGAGCAACGCAGGTGCGGAAGCGGTCTCCACCTTGGTCTCGATGCCGTGCCACACGTCCTGGAGCCTGGCGATGTCGGCCTGGATGTCCTCGCCGCTGGCACCCTCGGCGGCAGTTCGCACGATCACACCCATACCCTCGGGGCGGTGCTCGGCGATCAGCTCACGAAGACGGCGCCGCTCGTCGTCTGGCAGACGCTTCGAAATGCCGCGTACGCTGGGGTCGGGGGCCAGCACCAGGTACCGGCCGGCAAGACTCATCTGGTTGGTCAAGCGGGCGCCCTTATGGCCCATGGCGTCCTTGACCACCTGCACCAACACCGAGTCGCCCGGTGCCATAACAGACTCGATGCGTTTGGGCTTTCCCCCGAGCTCGTAACTGGCGAAGTTGACGTCGCCGGCATACAAGACGCCGTTCTTCCCCGCCCCGAAGTCGATGAACGCTGCTTCCATGCCGGGCAGCACATTGCGAACCTTGCCCAGATACACGTTTCCGACGAGGGACTTTTTGTCGGACCGGGCCACGTAGTGCTCGACCAACACCGGCCCTTCCATCACCACGATCTGGGTCTGGTGCGGGAGGGTCCGCACGAGCATCTGCATGCGCGCGGTCTCGGGTGGCGCCACCACTTCGAGGTGTGTCGGACGGCTGCGACGGGCGGGGCGCTGCCGTTGGTTGGACTTAACGCCCTGCTTCTGTTTCTTTCGCGGGGCTTGCTGTCCGGTTGCCTCGGTGAACCGGCGAACCGTGACGGTCTCCCCGCCCACGCTTCGCACCGAACGCTGTTCGACCGAGGAACCCTTGCGCACCACCTGGGCACGCTTCTTCCTGAATAAACCCATACCTGAACTCCTTTGAGGTATCGCCGAAACCATGTCGGCAGCTCGTCCGCCATGCTTGCGTCCTGGGGTCGGTGCCACCGGTCGATCGCGAGTCGATCGCTTTGGGGCTCCATCGGACGGCATGGGGGTAGCTGTAAGCCAATTCCTGGTCCCGGTTCGGAACGGACGACCGCTCATTGCGGTCGAACTGCACTGAGGGTAGCTGGTGCCGTGGGATAGCCCGAGCACTCGAGACAGTTCCCAGTTCCCAGTTCCCAGATCCCAGATCCAAGATCCCGATTGTTGGAATCTTGCTGGGAACTGGAAGCGAGCGCAGCGAGCGAACTGGCCTACTGATCTACTGCTGTCAGCTTCGGCTGCTCTATTTCGGTCGGGTCGTAACATCGCCGGCACCGCGCCTCGTAGGCGTCGGTAGCACCGAGCACGACGAGATCGTCGCCAGCGATCACCCGCTGCGTGAACAGCCCGGGTCCGCCACAGCGGTGGCAGACGGCAAGGGTCTTCATCACGTACTCGGCGCGCAGCATGAGTGCAGGAATCGGTTCGAACGGTCGGCCCATGTAGTCGAGGTCGAGCCCGGCGATGATCAGCTGCTTGCCGGCGCCGGCAAGCAGCTCGACCACTTCGACAAGGCCTTCATCGAAAAACTGCCCCTCATCGATGCCGACGACCACCGTGCGATCCTCCACCGACCGCAGCAGCTCCTCGGAATCGGCAACCGCGGTGGCGGCCGCGGACAGCTTGGAGTGGGAGACGACCTCGGTCGCGGAGTACCTGGTGTCGATTGCCGGCTTGAAGGTTTGGACGGGGATCCTCGCAATCCCATACCGGGTGACCCTGCGGATCAGCTCCTCGCTTTTGCCGGAGAACATCGGGCCGGCGATGACCTCGACCCAACCCTGCTCAGCGCGTCGCTGCATGAAATACGAGCGTAGTAGATGGACACACCCGGATGGTGTTACGGAGCTTGGGCGTGGTCGAAGGCGCGCTCTCCGGGCACCGGCGACCGGCGCAGCCAGATCGAGTGGGCCATCCCGAGAGCGATGCTCATCGCGATGAACGCGGTGCCGCCGGCGGACATGAACGGCAGCGGGAGCCCGGTGATCGGCATGACACCGACGGTCATACCAACATTGACGAATACGTGGAACGTGATCAATGCGGCGGCACCCACTGCGACGAGCTGACCGAAGCGGTCCCTGGCGTGCAGCGAAGCGACCAGGATCCTCCATAGAAGGATGGCAAACAATGAAAGCACGATGACCGCCCCCACGAACCCGAGCTGCTCCCCAACCGCAGTGAAGATGAAGTCGCTCGACTGCTCCGGCACGAACCGCAGGTTGGTTTGGGTCCCGTTGAACAGTCCCTTTCCGAACAGCCCTCCGGTTCCGATAGCGATCTCGCTCTGCTGCAGGTTGTACTGAGCACCCAGCACGTCCGAATTGGCATCGAGGAACGCGGTCAGGCGTTCGACCTGGTATTGGCGGATCGCCCCCACTTGGAACAAGACGACGGCGCCGACCGCAGCTGCGACCATGAGTGCTGCCATTTGCCGCCACGTCGCACCGGCGACGAACAGGATCACCATGGCGATGATGCCGAAGGCGAGCATGGTGCCGAGGTCCGGCTGCTTGAAGATCAGAAATGCCGGAATCGCCACCACCACGACCGCCCGCACGATGCTGTCCCATCGCAGCGCCCGCGGCTTGAGAGCAAGCAGGCCGGCCAACGCCACGATGACCGCCACCTTGGCCAGCTCGGCCGGCTGGAATTGCCCGAGGGGTCCGAGGTCGATCCACCGCTGCGCACCCTGCACGGTCCTCCCCAGCGGGGTAAGCACGACAAGCAGCGTCAGCATGCTGGCCGCGTAGATAACGGGGACCCAGCGGCGCAGATGTCGGACATCGAACGCGGAAACGACGGCAAAGGCAATGAACCCGACGACTACGAACACCCCCTGTCGCTCCAGGTCCTGCGTTGGGTTCAATCCGAGGTCGATCAGGCGTGGTGCCGATGCGGTGTACACCATGAGGAGACCAAGCACCGACAGCGCGATGTAGGAAGCGACCAACGCCAGGTCGGGGCGCATGGGCCGCTCTCGCTGCAGCAGCGTGATCGGCTGGGGGGTGGGCTCGAGCATCGTCAATCTGCGTCGGCTCCTGCCTCGAGGGGCGTGACCGATTCCGACCCGCCGACGAGGTGCTGCAACACCTGGCGGGCGATGGGGGCTGCGACCTTGCCGCCGGAGCCACCGCGTTCGACCACGATGGAGACCACGTACTGCGGGTTGAACACCGGAGCCACCCCGACAAACCAGGCGGTATCGACCTGGTCGACCTCGGCCTCTGCCTTGATGACCTCTGCGGTGCCGGTCTTCCCTCCGACGTCCTCGACCCCGTCGCCGAAGCTCTCGAAGGCCCTCCTTGCCGTTCCGAGCGGTCCGTTCACCACCTGCTGGAGGTCACGCCGGAAGAGGGTCACCGACGCCGCCGACAACTCCACGCTCGCCAGGGCAACCGGGTCTGTCGGATACAGCACCGTTCCGTCCTGGTCGGTGATCCGGTCAACCACCCGCGGCTCCCACAGGGTGCCGCCGTTGACCATGGTGGAAAACCCGTTGGCGAGCTGGAGCGGCGTAACCAGTACGGTTCCCTGGCCAACGACCGCGTTCATCAGGTCACCACCAACCCATGGCCCAGTGGCTCGCACCCGGCCGGTGCCGGCACGCTGCTCCTCGCGAAACCACGCCCGATCGGGGATCAGACCTTGTTTCTCGAACGGGAGATCGACCCCCGTCGCCTCACCGAAGCCGAAGGCACGGGCCCATTCCTGCCACAGGTTCTCGTTGTTGATGCCGTCGTCGTCTGAGCGCTCGTTCCACACCCGCAGCGCGATCTCCCAGAAATACAGGTCGCAGGAGGCCTGCAACGCACCATGGAGATCCAGTGGCCCATGACCGCCGCGCTTCCAGTCGCGATACACCTGGGACGATCCGTCGTTGAAGTTAAAGCGGAGGCTTCCTGTGCAGTTATAAGCGTCGGTGTCGGAGGTGAGCGGTTGTAACTCGTCGACTGCCTGCTCCTCGCCAAAGGCGACGTCCCCTCCCGGCTGCTCGGCGCCGAGCACGCGGTCTGCGATCGGCCGGTCGAGCGGGTAGATCCCCTCTTCGATCGCCAGCATGTAGGCGACCACCTTGAAGGTGGATGCCGGCGAGTACAGGCCCTGGACGGCGAAGTTGGTGAAAGCGTTTGCGGTGCCGAGCAGCTCCCATTCCTCCGACGTCAGGCCGCTGACGAACGCCGTTGGGTCAAAGCTGGGATACGACCCCATGGCGATGATGGATCCGTCCCTCGGGTCCTCAACCACCCCAACCGATCGGACCGGGCACCACTTATCCGAGTGGGTGAGGACGATGCGGTCCTGGTCGATGGTCGTCGTCCGCAGCGTCGTCGCAAACAGGTCTCTTTCTGCGACGACAAAACGCTCGCCGGCGACGACGACCACCGCGCTCTTCGTATCGCGCGATTCGGTGACGCTGATCAGCCGTATCGACCGTTCGACGGTCCCGCTCAGCCTGGAGCGTTGGTCGACGCCGAGGACAACACGCTGCGCCGGCACACAGACGCCGGCTGAATCGACCGGCAGACCGTCGTACAAGGCCTTGAGCACGTCACCTTCGCCAAGCTCGTCGGGATCGGGAAGCGACTCCCGCTCGAGGAGCGCCGCCGCCTCCGCCTCTTCCCGTTCGTCCTCGTCGGTGATCCCAGCCGTCTCGGCGATGCGAGCGACAGCCTCTCTGATCGCGGTGATGGCCTCTTGCCGAGCCAGCGCCATCCTGGCGTCGCTACCCACCGCGGCGAGGGCGTCGACCCGTTCCTCCATCTCCAGGCGTCTCGCCAACTCCAGGCCCTCCCGCAGCGACGCCTGAAGCTGAGCCTGCACCGCCGCATCGAGAGTGAGATGGAGGTTGTTCCCAGGCTGAGGGGCCTTCTCGCCCGTCTTGCTGAGTATGGTGCGGTCGGCGTCGACGCGGTACTTGACGAGTCCTTCCGTTCCCCGGAGCTCGTCGTCATAGAACCGCTCCACACCGGCCTTCCCAACCACATCGTTGCCACGGACGCCCGGTCGCTCCAAGTCTTCGGCTGAAGGGCGGCCGATGTAGCCGAGGACGTGAGCAGCGAGGTCGCCGCCCGGATATTCGCGCACCGGCTGCGGGATCACAGCAACGCCCGGGAAGTCCTCACGACGCTCGAGCAGGAGCAGCGCTCGCTCCTCCGACAGATCCATGGCGAGTATCAGCTGTGCACCGCTGTTGGCGTTGGCGAAGGTCTCCAAGAGTGAGCTCGCCGGCTCATCGAGAAAGGCGGCGAGGTTGCGTGACAGCAGGTCGATGGTCTCGTCGGTGACCAAGGCCATGTCTACGACAACAGCAAGGGAAGGCCGGGTCCCGGCCAGAAGCACACCGTTGCGATCGAACACGTCGCCACGAGGCGCCGGCGTGTTCACCACACGGACCTGGTTGAATTCGGCTCGTGCCTGGTACTCCTCCGCACCGGTGACCTGCACCGCCCACAGCCGCAAACCAAGCAGGGCGAGCATGGCAGCGAGGATCACTCCCACCGTCACAACCCGCCAGGTTCCGCTCACAGCGCCCACCGCCGTTCATCACGTCGCATCGTCAGCGTGGAAACCCAGAAGATCGGGGCGGCCAGCACCACGTTCCACAATGCCGGAAACAGGAGCTGCTTCCACAGGTCGGGGCGACTGATGGTTCCCTGACCGAATAGTGTTCCAACGATTGCGTACAGCAGCTGCCCGGCGAAGGTGAGCCCAAAGATCCCGGCTGCTACGACCAGCACCCCCCCAACCTCGTAGTGGCGAAGCTTGACGGTGGCGAACGCCACCACCGTCATCGTGATCGCCCACAGTCCGAGCGACGACCCCCCGACCAGATCTGAGACGATGCCGGCGGTGAAGCCGACCATGAGCGCCGCCTCGGGTTCCAGGTAGCGAGCGCATGCGATCACGGTCAGCAGGACGAGCGCCGGGGCGATGGCAAAGGGGCGTACCTGGTTGAACAACGTGGTCTGCAGGACGATGGCGATGAGCACGAGCCCAAGCGCGATCAGGGTGTTCTTGTGCCTCCTCATTGCGGGTCCCCCGCCGGATTGACGAAGCTCGGCGGCTCGATCAACGTCGGCTCCAACTCGACCTCCGCATCCAGGGGCGACCACCCGACGATCACCTTGACGTAGTCGATTTTGGAGAACCTCGCAGCGGTCTCCACGCCGGTCTGCAGCACGAAGTTCACCTCAGCATCTGCAGACTCCGTCACGTAGCCGACGACGATCCCAGGCGGGAACCGACTTCCATCGGTGACCACGACCGAACCGCGGGTGACCGGTGTGGTGGCATCGAACATGTCGAGACGCAGCGTTGCGGTCCCAAGGCCGGTGACCACACCGGTTTCGTTGGTCTGCTGAACGCGAACGCCCACAGAGACCACAGGGTCGGTGAGGAGCCTGACGCGTGCGGTTGACGCGGTCACCGCGTCGACCCGCCCTATCAGTCCCCGCTCGTCGATCACCGCCTGTCCTATGGCAATTCCGTCGTCTATCCCCTTCAAGATGTACTTGACGTGGTCGAACGACGACGCCCCGGACGAGTACACCCGCGCCGACACCGAGGCGAGCTCGAGCGGTGGCGCCAGGTCGTTGATCGCCTCTAGTTCCTCGACCTTGCGCTCCAACGCCGAGGTCTCGCGGAGGCGGAGCTCGAGCCCCCGCACTTGTTCCTGCAGCCGCAGGTTCTCATCGGAGAGCCCCGCCAGGTTCGAAATGCCGTCGAAGAAGGAAACAACAGGAGAGATCACGAGGTCGGCACCGCGTTGGATCGGCGCCAGCAAGGTCGCCGCCCCGCCCCGCATCGTGTCGGCAATCCCGGTCTCCGCCGTCCTCACGTCGAAGGTCGCGATCACGAATCCGGCCGCAAGCAGGGACATGAAGAGCGCCGTGACGCGATCAAACCTTCTTCCCGTGGGGAACATCAGCCGATGGGCGTGTTCACGTCACGAGCGGCTGGTGGAGTGGAGCACGCTGCCGAGCACGTCGAACTCCTCCAGCACTGCACCCGAACCAATCACAACGCTCTGCAATGGCCGATCCGCGGTCACGATCGGCATCCCGGTCTCGTGGACCAGTCGATGATCGAGGCCCCGGAGCAACGCTCCGCCGCCTGTCAGGATGATTCCGCGCTCCATGATGTCTGCGGCAAGCTCCGGGGGTGTCTTGTCCAGGGTGTATTTGATGGCATCGATGACGGCCGCTACCGGCTCCTCCATGGCTTCCCTGATGTCCTGGCTGGACACCACGATCGTCTTCGGCAGTCCCGACACCAGGTCTCTGCCCCGCAGTTCCGCCGCCGGTTCGTTCGGATAAGGCCAGGCCGAACCGATGGCCAGCTTCACCTGTTCGGCGGTCCGCTCGCCGAGCATCAGGCTGTACTCTTTCTTGACCCAGTCGATGATCGAGTCGTCCATCTCGTCGCCACCGATCCTGATGCTTCGCGAAACGACGATCCCTCCGAGCGAGATCACCGCAACTTCGGTTGTGCCACCCCCGATATCGACGACCATGGACCCCGTCGGCTCGTGCACCGGTAAGCCCACGCCGATTGCAGCCGCCATCGGCTCCTCGATGGTGTACGTCTTGCGGGCTCCTGCGTGGTATGCGGCCTCTTCGACGGCGCGGCGCTCGACGGCGGTAATGCCCGAGGGCACGCAGATCACGATCCGTGGGCGGGCGGCAAAACGCCCCGTATGAACCTTGTCGATGAAATAGCGAAGCATCTTCTCTGTGATGTCGAAGTCGGCGATCACACCGTCTCGCAGCGGCCGAATCGCCTGAATGTGCGATGGGGTCCGCCCGATCATTCGCTTGGCGGCCATCCCTACTTCGAGCGGGCGGTTGTCGTGGGTGTCGATGGCGACCACCGAAGGCTCGTTGAGGACGATCCCCTGGCCGCGGACAAACACCAGCGTGTTGGCCGTGCCGAGGTCGATCGCCATGTCGCGACCCGCGAGGGCCAGGAGTTTGTTCATCGATTCACCACCCGGGAGCGTCCTGAGAGTGTACCCACAGCTAGGTTTTTGGGCTCTGACTTCATTCGAAAAAGAGTGCGAGCTCGCGTTCGGCGCTCGCCGGCGCATCCGAACCGTGAACGATGTTCTGGGTCAGTTCAAGCCCAAGATCGCCGCGAATCGTCCCAGGCTGCGCCTCAACCGGGTTGGTTTCGCCCATGAGAGTCCGGGCGACGGTCACCGCCGACTCCCCGCTCCAACGCATGACGACGACAGGGCCACTGGTGATGAAATCAACGAGATCGCCGAAGAATGGGCGGTCGACATGCTCGGCGTAGTGCTGCGAGGCGAGCTCGCGATCGATCCTCAACATGCGCATCGCTTCGAGGTGAAGCCCTTTGCGCTCGAGCCGGCCGATCACGTCGCCGACCAACCCGCGCCGGACCCCGTCCGGCTTCACCATCACGAACGTGGATTGGATTGGCATGAGAGTGGACCCTATCAGTTGCCAGTTACCAAGTCGCAAGACGCGGCGGCCGCTGACGGAGCAGACCCCGTGCGTTGTGGAGGTAGCCCTCCTCCCCGCCTTCGGCGGTACTCCCCCGCCGGGTGAACGATCCCACCGGAATGCGACACCTGCATCATCGTGCGGCTTGTTGCCTCCCCCTCAGGGGAAGGTGGCAGCGGCGGAGCCGCTGACGAAGGGGGTCAGAACGTTGTCGCGACCACGGCTTGACCCCCCTCCCCTCCCTTTGGTCGGGACTCCCCCCTGAGGGGGGAGCAAGTTGGCTCGCGACCACGGCTTGACCCCCCTCCCTGCCCTATGGGCGGGACTCCCCCCTGAGGGGGGAGCAAAGACCGCGACGCAGCAGAGGCCCCAACTGTCGCACAATCGCCAAAACACGACACCAAAACGGACTTGCGACTTGCGACTTGCGACTGGAAGCGAGCGCAGCGAGCGACCTACTCGTATCTCAGGTCGACCTGCGATTCGTACCTGACGTGCACCCCTGATGGCACGTACTCGGTGCCGACGACGGCGGCGCGGGCCTCTCCTGCCACATATAGCGAGCCGGTCACCACAACCGCTCCCTTCGATCCCGCGGCCTCGATCGCCGCGGCCAAAGCATCGGGAACCGCAGCGATCACCGTGGCCTCACCGCCGAGCACGGAGACCGCCTCGACGGCGACCGACGCCGGGTCCTGGGCAGCCGGATCATCGGGCGCGCACGCCCACACGTGAGCGATCTGCCCCTGCAACGGGACGAGGATCTCGGCCGCGGAGCGAGAGCCACGGAGCCCCACGACCAGCTGATAGGCCTCCTCGCGAAACTCCGACACCAGGGCCTCGGCGAGCCCCTCAACCCCTTGCTGATTGTGGGCTCCGTCGACGATGACGAGTGGCCTGCGACCGACCACCTCGATGCGGCCGGGCTGGACGGTCGCCGACACTGCCGTTCGCAGCGCCTCCTCGTCGAGGGCGTGGTCGAGGAATACCTCACAGGCCGCGATCGCCGTAGCCAGATTGGTGACCTGGTGAAGGCCATGCAGCGGCAGGTACAGGTCCGCGTATGGGGCATAGACACCCTCGATATCGGCTACCCAGCCTCCGACCGCGACCGTTTCTGCTGAGACAAGGAAGTCGTCCCCTGATCGAAACCACCGCGCCTTGGTCTCAGCAACTCGGGCGGTGACGGCTCCCTCGGCGGCCGGCGGCAACGGGCCGGTGACGACCGTTCCGTCATGGTCGATGATCGCCGCCTTCTCGGCTGCGATCTCGGCGATCGTCTCGCCGAGATACTCGACGTGATCCATCGCGATCCCGGTGACGACCGCCACATCTGAGGCAACGACGTTGGTCGCATCCAGACGTCCCCCGAGCCCGACCTCCAGGACGGCAACGTCGATGGCGGAGGCGGCAAAAGTCGAAAGGGCGAGCGCTGCGATGAGCTCGAAGTAGGTCACGCCGGAACCACGCCGGCGCTCGTATTCCTCTACAAACCAGGCGATGTCGGCCACCGCGGCGGCAAACGCCTCACTGGTCAACGGCTCACCGTCGATGGATATGCGCTCTTCGACTCGATGGAGGTGTGGTGAGGTGAACGTCCCCGTCCGATACCCGTGTGCACCGAGGATCTCCGCAACGAGTCGGGTCACCGTCGTCTTGCCGTTGGTTCCTGCGACGTGGACGATCGAAAACGCCAACTGTGGGTCGCCCATGAGGTCGAGCAGTCCGGTGATGCGTTCCAGGCCCGGTTTGATGCCGTGCCCGATCCTGGCGTCGAGAAAAGCGAGGGCCTCGTCCCGGGTAGCGATCCTAGGAGCGTCGCTCATCAGGTCAACCGAGCTCGGCGAGCTGGGCTTCGAGGTTGTCGAGGCGGGCTCTCGCCTCGTCGGCTTTGGTCTCCTCGGAGCTGACGACGTCTGCCGGGGCGCGCTCACGGAATTTGGGATTGCCCAGCTTCGCCTGCGAGCGATCGAACTCAGCGGCGGTCTCGGTGACTGCTTTGGCCAGACGAGATCGCTCGTGATCGAGATCGACTAGTCCTTCGAGAGGGATGAACGCCTGCACCGGCCCGGCCACCACCCGACTCGTCGCGACTTCAGCGCTTGGCTCACCGTCAACGATCGCGACGCCGGCCAGGCCTGTCAGGTGGTCGAGCCACCAATCTGCGCCTACACCGTCGGGGTCATGCAGGATGACCTCAAATTTCACCTTCGGGGAGATCCGGTGCTCGGAACGGAACCTCCGCAGCCCGGCGATGAGATCCTGGAGGATTCCCATCGTGGGTGGCGCCTCGATGCTGAGGGGCTCCGGCCAGGCGCCTTTGATGAGCAGGCTGCCATCGCCGAGCTCGCTCCAGAGCTCCTCGGTCAGGAAGGGAATTGCGGGATGGAACAGCTTGAGCAGATCGCGCAACACGACGCCGAGTGCCGCTTTGGTCTGCTCGCCACGTTCCTCATCACGGAGCGGTGTCTTGGCAAGCTCCAGATACCAGTCGAAGACTTCGGCCCAGGCGAAGTTGTACAACAGGGAGTAAGCGTCGGAAAGGCGGTACTCGTCGAACAGGCGGTCGATCTCGGTGGTGACCTCTGCCAACCTGCTCAGGATCCAGGCGTCCTCGGGACCCGGATCCGTTGGATAGTTCCCGGTGATCGGCACACCGGTGATCCCTACATGGTCCACGGCAAACCGAAGCGCGTTCCACAACTTGTTGCCAAAGCGCCGAGTCCCATCGACCCACTGCTCATCGAAGGGGATGTCGTGGCCGGGAGCGGCTCCCTTCAGCAACGCCAGGCGAAGCGGATCAACCCCGTACCGGTCGACCAGCTCGAGCGGATCAACTGCGTTTCCGAAGGACTTTGACATTTTCCTGCCATCGCCGGTGCGGATCAGCCCGTGGATGAGGATGTCGGCGAATGGCTCGGTTCCGGTGAAATGAATACCGATCATCAGCATGCGCGACACCCAGAAGGTGATGATGTCGAAACCAGTGACGAGTACGTCCGTCGGGTAATAGGTAGCCAGATCGTCGGTCTCCTCGGGCCACCCCATCGTCGAGAACGGCCATAGCTGAGAAGAGAACCAGGTGTCGAGCACGTCTTCGTCCCTGTGCAGCTCGTGCGAGCCGCATTGGGGACACTCGGTCGGATCCTCCATCGAAACGACGACCTCGCCGCAATCGTCGCAATACCACGCCGGGATCTGGTGTCCCCACCACAGTTGCCTGCTGATGGTCCAGTCGCGGAGGTTTTCCATCCAACGGAGGTAGTTGTTCTCCCATCGCTTCGGCACGAACCTGGTCCGCTCCTCGGTGACGGCCGCCATCGCCGGAATCGCCAGCGGGGTCACCTTCACGAACCATTGCATAGACAGCAGGGGCTCGACCACCGTGCCACAACGTGAGCAATGGCCAACGGAATGGTGATGATCCTCAACCTTCTCCAAATAGCCGCGCGCCTTGAGCTCGTGCCGAACCGCTTCTCGTGCTTCGAACCGGTCCTGGCCCAAAAACGGGCCGCCGACAGCGGTGATCTTGGCTTCGGTATCGATCACCTTCAGCGCCTCCAGGCCGTGACGCTGCCCGATCTCGAAGTCGAGCGCGTCGTGAGCCGGGGTGATCTTGATCACGCCGGTGCCGAAGTCCATGTCGACGGCCTCGTCGGCGACGACCGGGATCTCGCGGTCGAGGAGCGGGAGCAGGATCGTCCTCCCGATCGCGTCGCGATACCGCTCGTCGTCGGGATGGACCGCCACCCCGGTATCGCCGAGCATCGTCTCCGGCCGGGTGGTGGCGACGGTCAGGTAGCCGTCCCCTTCGAGGAAGGGGTATTTGATATAGGTGAGTTCGCCCACCTCGTCCTCATGTTCGACCTCGATGTCCGAGATTGCGGTGTGACACCGCGGACACCAGTTGATGATCCGGTTCCCTCGATAGATCAATCCCTCGTGATACAACTCGACGAAGACCTTGCGCACCGCGTTGGATAGGCCTTCGTCCATCGTGAAGCGCTCGCGAGTCCAGTCTGGCGAGAAGCCCATGGTTCGCATCTGCTCGGTGATGCGGTTCCCTGAAGACCGTTTCCACGCCCAGACCCTTTCGACGAAGGCTTCTCGACCAAGGTCGTCCCTCGTCATGCCCTCATTGGCCAGTTCGCGCTCGACCACGTTCTGAGTCGCGATGCCGGCATGGTCCGTCCCAGGGATCCACAACGCGGCATAACCCTGCATCCTCTTCCGCCGGATGATGGCGTCCTGGATCGTGAGGTCGAGGGCGTGGCCCATGTGCAGGCTGCCGGTGACGTTGGGAGGCGGTATGACGATGGAGAACGGCCGACCGTCCGGGTTGGTCTCAGGCTTGAAGGTGCCGGCGTCCTCCCAAACGGAGTACCAGCGCGTTTCGACCGCTTGCGGCTCGTACGTTGCCCTCATCATGCCTCTCGGTCATCGCGCTCCTCGACAGGCGGCAAGTGTACCGGAGGGTTGGGGTGTCGAGAAGGCAAGGTTGATCGTAGAATCCCATCGATGCGACGGACCAAACGCTGGCGCCCGTTCCGCAGGTCCACAAACCCGCAGGGCGAGACATCGCGCGTATTTCGCCTCGCCAGGAGCCTGGCCACCATCGTGCTGTTCGCGGCCGCCGCGTTGTTCGGATACCAGTTTCTCAACGGGACCGAGACGGTGGTGGTTTCGGTCGTCGGCAACAACATCCCGCTGGAAGGCGCCGTCGTGCTTGCGGGAGGCAGCGAGCACATCACCGGACCGGACGGGACCGTAGAGCTCTCCATCCGGCTGCCTGCTGAGATCGAGGCGACTGCGGTGGGGTTTCACCGCGCCATCATGACGATTGACTCAGCGGCGGGGGATTCGACGCGGGTGGCTCTGAGCCCGATCATCGTCCACGGCCTGGTCACCGACCCAGGGGGAAAGGGGATCCCCGGTGCCCTGGTGCACAGCGGGGAGCGGTCTGCGGTGACCGGCGCCGATGGGGCGTTCGAGCTGGCGTCGGCCCAACCCGGCCTGGTCACGATCTCCAAACCCGGATACAGCACCATCGCGGTCCCTTTGGCCGCCGGCGCCCGGTCGCTCGAGGCGGTGCTCGAGCCGTTCCTCGTGAAGGGCATGCGCATCAGCCCGGCTGCGGCAGGCGACAACGCGCGGTTTGCCTCGCTGCTGGTGATGGCTGAGGACTCGGTCATCAACACCTTCGTCTTCGACACCAAGGACGAAAAGGGCGCGGTTCGCTACGAATCGAACGTCTCCGGGGCGGCGAAGCGGGTCGTGTACAACCCCGCCACCGTGCTGACCCAAGCCAAGGACGCCGGGCTGTACACCATCACCAGAATCGTCACCTTCCAGGATGCGCCTCGGGCCCGGAACAATCCGGACACGGCGATCAAGGATGCCGACGGGGCCATCTGGGTGGACGCGGCGGGCCAAGCGTGGCTCGATCCGACCAACCCGGACTCGTGGGAATATCCGATCGCCCTCGGCGTCGAGGCCTGTCAAATGGGGTTCGACGAGATCCAGTTCGACTACGCCCGGTTCCCCACCGACGGCAACATCGAAGAGATCGTCTACACCCAGCCGGCGGATGAGGAGGTCAGGGTGGCAACGATTTCCGCGTTCATCTCCCGTGCCGCCGAGCTGATCCATGACGAGGGATGCGTTGTCTCCGCCGACATCTTCGGGATTGTGATGTCGACGAGCAATGACCAGGGGGTCGGTCAGCGGGTGACCGACCTTTCCAGTGCCGCCGACGCGATCAGCCCGATGATCTACCCGAGTCACTATGCAAGTGGGTGGCGGAATCTCGATCAGCCGAACGACTATCCCGGGATCGTCGTCGGCGACGCTCTGGCGACGGGTATACCCAAGGCGACGGGTGGAGCACTACTGCGGCCGTGGCTCCAGGCTTTCAGCCAGTCACCGGAACAGGTGCGAGAGAGCATCGCGGCGGCCGAGGCCGCTGGACTCGGCTGGATGTTGTGGAGCCAGGAGAGCGCCTTCATCCCGGCGATGCTGCCAAAGAATTGAGGCTCGCTTCGCTCGCCTCAGTACCGCTCGGTTTCGCCTCGCTTCCGTATTACGTATTACGTACAACGTATCACGAGGAGCGGGCGATGTCGTGATACGTGATACGGCAGCCCGTAGGGCTACCCCAAGCGCAAGGGTCGGAACCCGGTGTGGGTTCCGACCCCGCTCCACCACTCCCCCTGCTGGCGTTGGTCTCCCATCGCACCGACCTTCCCGATTACCCGAGCCGGAGCGATTCCCCCATTCGACCATCAGCCTCACCTAAACCATATGGCCACAGCAGGTGGCCGTCGAGATACAATCCGTGGTAACACAAACGCACTAGCTACTTTCGCGAAGTAACACCAGTTACGTAGACACAAGACGCTGTGTTGCTTGCGACTTGCGACTTGCGACTCAACTAGCGTTGCCGCCCCAGATACCGCGCCGGAGGTGCCGCTCGTGTCGGTTCGAATCAATGCCGACCTGCTCATCCCTGGACGCGGCGACCCGGTCACCGATGGAACGGTGGTCATCGACGGTTCGACGATCACCTACGCCGGGCCTGCCTCCGATGCGCCGGCCACCCCCGACGCAGCAGTCAGCAGCGTGCCAACCGTGCTCCCTGGGTTGTGGGAGTGCCACGGACACTTCATCGGTGAGCACACGCCGGACCCCGAGACGTGGGCAAAAGGCTCCCCGATAACGCAGACAGCACGCGCCGTGGCCGACGTGCGTCGCACCCTCGACGGCGGCATCACCTCGGTGCGCGAAACAGGGGGCCTCGGGCTGATGATGCAGCCGGCGATCAAAGACGGATCGATGACCGGGCCCACCATCTACGGCGCAGGGGATGTGCTTTCGACCACGGGCGGCCACGGAGACACCCACGCTTTCCCCCTCGACTGGGTTCAGTCGGGCTCGGGTTTTGGCGTGATGTGTGACGGCGTCCCGGAGTGTCTCAAGGCGGTGCGTCTGCAACTGCGACGCGGCGCCAGGGTGATAAAGATCTGTGCCTCCGGAGGCGTCCTCTCGGAAGTCGACAATCCGATTCATCAACAATTCTCTGGCGAGGAGTTGCGGGCCATCGTCGAGGAGGCCGGTCGCGCCGAGCGGGTCGTTGCCGCCCACTGCCACGGCAAGGCGGGGATCATGGCCGCACTCGACGCGGGGGTGAAGACCATCGAGCACGGGTCGTATCTGGACGAAGAAGCCGCCCAGCTGATGATCGAGCGTGACGCCATCCTGGTCCCAACCCGGTACATCGTTGCCCAGTTGGTGGAGATGGAGGACATCCTCACCCGCTACGCCTACGAGAAGGGGGTGGCCATCGCCGACCGTCACGCCGAGGGGCTCAAGATTGCCATCGCAGCCGGGGTCACCATCGCCATGGGCACTGATATCTTCATCTCCGGCGATGGCTACGGCCGCAACAGCTTGGAGATCCGGCATCTCCAGGACGCCGGGATGAGCGCGCTGGAGGCGATTGAGGCCGCTACGGCCACCGGGCCGCTCACTCTCGGGCCCCAGGCACCGGCGTCGGGGCAGCTGGTGGCCGGGTACGACGCCGACGTCATCGCCATCGACTTCGATCCGCTGGACGACAACACCGGTTGGGGTGATCGCGAACGAGTCACTCACGTGTGGAAGCAAGGGCAGGCCGTAAAACGGCCAGCCCTTGCATAGTTCGTCTACGTAATACGTAATACGTGAGCGAGGCGAAGCCGAGCGACTCTTAGCGGCTAAGCAGATCGCTCTTCTGGCAAATCCGCGGAGGCGAGATCCGAGATCGGGACCAGCGTTGGGTTCACCCGGTCGCGCACGACCTGCTCATCGATGACGACTCTGGCCACGTCGGAACGCGACGGCAGCTCGTACATGGTGTCGAGGAGGACCTCCTCCATGATCGCCCGCAACCCGCGGGCGCCGGTACCCCGCTTCATCGCCTGCTGGGCGATGGCTACAAGCGCCTCGTCGGTGACGACCAGCTCGACCCCGTCCATCTCGAAGAACTTGGCGTACTGCTTGACCAGGGAGTTCTTTGGCTCGGTAAGCACCAAGACCAGGTCTTCCACGTCGAGATCATCGACGGTGGCCACCACAGGAAGCCGCCCTATGAACTCTGGGATGAGGCCGTAGGCGAGCAGATCCTCCGGAAGCACCTCGGAGAGCACCTCGGACGGGCGCACCTCGTCCGCCGAGCGCACATCGGCACCGAAGCCGACCGTGTTCTTCCCGATTCTGGACACGATGATGTCTTCAAGGCCGGCGAAGGCCCCGCCGCAAAGGAACAACATGTTGGTGGTGTCGAGTTGGAGGAATTCCTGGTGTGGATGCTTGCGCCCGCCTTGGGGCGGCACGGACGCAATCGTCCCTTCGAGGATCTTCAGCAAGGCCTGCTGCACCCCTTCACCGGAGACATCGCGAGTGATGGACGGGTTTTCCGCCTTGCGGGCGATCTTGTCGATCTCGTCGATGTAGATGATCCCCTGTTCCGCGCGCTTGATGTCGAAGTCGGCGGCCTGGATCAGCTTGAGCAATATGTTCTCCACGTCCTCACCGACATAGCCGGCTTCGGTGAGGGCAGTGGCGTCGGCGATGGCGAATGGGACGTTGAGCATCCTGGCCAGCGTCTGTGCCAGGAGGGTCTTGCCGGAACCGGTGGGGCCGACGAGCAGGATATTGGACTTCTGCAGCTCGACGTCTTCTTCGGTCGCCCGCTGTCCTGCGCGTATTCGTTTGTAGTGGTTGTAGACCGCAACCGAGAGGACCTTCTTGGCCAGCTTCTGGCCGACGACGTACTGACTGAGGAAGTCGAAGATCTCGTTGGGCTTGGGGAGCTCGGTAAATGAGATCTCCTCGGTAGCGGAGAGCTCCTCATCGATGATCTCGTTGCACAGATCGACGCATTCATCGCAGATGTAAACCCCGGGTCCCGCAATGAGCTTCTTCACCTGCTTCTGGGACTTGCCACAGAAACTGCATTTCAGCAGCTCGGTTCCCTCATTTTTGGCCACTGAGACTCTCCCTAACCGGCGACCGCTTCCAGTTGTCTCCCTTGCAGGATGGTGTCGATAACACCGTACTCGACCGCTTCCGCGGCGCTCAGCCAAAAGTCACGATCGGTGTCTTCCGCGATCAATTCAAGCGTCTTGCCCGTGTGGAATGCAAGGATCTCGTTGATCTCCTCGCGCGTTTTGAGGATCTCCTTGGCGTGGATCTCTATGTCGGTGGCCTGGCCGCCGACACCAGAGACGTGCGGCTGGTGGACCATGATCCGTGCGTGGGGAAGTGAGAATCGTTTGCCCTTTGCGCCGCCGGCCAGCAGCACCGCAGCCGCAGAGGCGGCGAGGCCCATGCAGTACGTGGCGACGTCGGGCTTGACGAATTGCATCGTGTCGTACACCGCCATGAGGGCGTAGGTGGATCCCCCAGGCGAGTTGATGTACAGCGCGATGTCCTTGTCGGGGTCCTCGCCCTCCAGGTGGAGAAGCTGGGCCATGATGATGTTGGCCACTCCGTCATCGATCGGGTTGCCGAGGAACACGATCCGGTCTTTCAGCAGCCGGCTGTAGATGTCAAATACTCGTTCGCCCCTCGGGGTCTGTTCGACAACGGTGGGGATTAGATAACTCATCTCACTCCTCGACATCGTGGGACACCCCTGCGGGCGTCTCGTCCGTATGATCGGAAGACGCGGCGTTCAACGTTAGGTCTACCGCATTGCCTTCAGAATCGACCGGTTCGGCCGCCGCAGCGATCCGCTCCAGCGCTTTCCTCTGGAGGATATCACTGGTCAGTGCTTCTTTTTTACCACCTGAGGCAAGAACCTGCTCGATCTCATCGACGCTGTTATCGGCCGAACGGGCCAGGGCCTCGACGGCCTCTCGATACTCATCGTCTTCGACCTCGAGCCCGTCGATGGCGATGATGCTTTCGAGCAGGATCCGCGTCGACAACGCCGAGACCGCTTGGGCCTGCATGCCCTCGGTGAACGAGGCCTGATCCTCACCGATGATCCGCAGATAGTCCTCGAACCCAACACCGTCGTTTTGCAGGCTCTCGAACACCCTGCGGATGCGCGATTCGGTCTCCGCCTCGATGAGGCCCTGGGGCAGCTCGAGGTCGAGGTCGGCAACGAACTCCTCGATGGCCCGGCTTTCGAACTCGGCGCGGGCTGTTTGCACCTTCAGATCGTGGATGCTCTCCTCGAGCTGGGTGCGCAGCTCTGCCTCAGAGTCGAAGTCGGTGACCTCAGCGATGAATTGATCCGAGAGCTCGGGAAGCCGTTTGAGCTTGACTGCCTTGACCAACACTCTGAGGGTGACGGTGTCGCCGCCCCGGTCGGTGAAGCCCTCAGGGAGGGTCCCCTCTCCTTCGGCGATGGACCCGACCGCCGCACCGACGAGCACCTCGTCGAGGCCGAGGATGAAGCTGCGCGAGCCGACCTCGTACAGCAGGTCGTTGGCCGCGGCTTCTTCGATCTCGTCATCGCCATCGTGGACACTCACGTTGACCAGCACGAAATCGCCGGCGATGGCAGGACGGTCAACGTCCTCGAGGTCGGCAAACTGGTTGCGCAGCGCATCGATCTGTCGATCGATCTCCTCCGGCTCGACTATCGGAGGCTCCACTTCGACTTTGCGGCCGGAGAAGTCCGGTATGGCATCGAGCGTCGGCCACAACGTGATGATGACATCGATCTCCATGCTCCCGTCGTCGGTGTCCCGAGAGGCGATGATGGTCGGCGGCGTGGCCGGATCGAGCTCCTCCTCTTTGATGGCAGCGGCAACGACTTCGGGGAGCATGAGGTCGATGGCTTCGGACTTGACGCGGTCGGCACCGACGATCCGCTCCACCATCTCCAGCGGCGCCTTACCGGGGCGGAACCCCTTGATCTTCATCTGTTTCGACATTGTCCTGGCGGCCCGTGCCTTGGCGCCTTCGAGCTCGGACGCCTCGAGCCGGACGGTCAGGGTGCGCTCGAATCGGCCCGTTTCCTTGACCTCGGTGTGCAAGAACTGCTCCAGTGATAGAGGTTTGGGGTGACCGACGGGATTCGAACCCGCGACTTCCTGGACCACAACCAGGCGCTCTAACCAGGCTGAGCTACGGCCACCATGTGAACGGAGAACCGTCCCCGTCAGCATCGAGGGTAGCGAGGTCGAAGCCGCACTCGACTCGTGGCCTTCGGTTTCCGGCCTCCGGCTTCCTGTCCCCGGCCTCCTGGCCCCGGTCTCCGGCCTCCTGGCCCCGGTCGGAGATCCAACCCGGCGTGCCCGGTGGCCGTTAGCCGGTGGCCCAGAGGGACTCGTCCGAATCGGGGACTACGAGAGCCTCGTACCCCCGGCAGGATTCGAACCTGCAACCTGCGGATTAGAAGTCCGCTGCTCTATCCAGTTGAGCTACGGGGGCAATACAGTGAAGCCGTCGAGCGGGTGACGGGGATCGAACCCGCATAGCCAGCTTGGAAGGCTGGAACTCTGCCATTGAGTTACACCCGCAAACGGAACGGTAGGTTACCCGGCCGCTGCCTCGAGTCTCAGCGCTTGACGGCGATGGTCAACCCGTCGAAGAGAGGGAGCAGCTGGGTGTCGAGCCGGTCGTCATCCGAGGCCGCTCTGTTGAAGATGCGCACAGCCTCGATGGATTCCGAGGTGTCGCTCGGATCGGCCACCTTGCCCGATCGCAGCGTGTTGTCTGCCACCACGATCCCTCCGCTCTTCATGCGGGGGACGACGAGGGAGAGGTACTCGGGATATCCGGTCTTGTCTGCATCGATAAAGGCGAGATCGAACGTCGGTTCCTCCGGCATGGCGGCCAGGGTCTCGGCGGCGGGGCCGATGCGCAGGTCGATGCGGTCGGAAAGGCCCGCCTTGTCCCAGTAGCGGCGCGCGATGTTCGTCCACTCCTCGCTGGCGTCGAGGGCAACCACGGTTCCCCCTTCCGGCAGCGCAGATGCCATCGCCAGCGCTGAATACCCGGTGAAGGAGCCGATCTCGAGGATCGCGTGTGCCCCGGAGATCCGCACCAGAAAGCGAAGAAACTCAGCCTGCTCAGGGCTGATCTGCATCCCGGCCTCCGCAAGCTCGGCGGTTTCAGCGATGAGGGCCAGCTCGAGCTGATCGGGCGCGTTGGTGTGATCGGCGATGTAGGTGGCCAATTGGTCGTCGAGGAGAAACGAACGTCGTGTCATGAGAGGGCGCGCCGATAGGTGACAGGTCGTCTCGACCGGAGTGGAACCATTTTCCCTCTCTTGCCGCTTCGCGGCGGCCCGTTCGGGGCCACGGCTCCGCAATTGGCCACGCCGACATAGATCGGATCGCGCCCCATTTTGCGGAGCCTCTGGGTCGGGCTGGCCGGATTTGAACCGGCGACCTCGGCGTCCCAAACGCCGCGCGCTGCCAACCTGCGCCACAGCCCGTGCCCGTATTGTCGCAGAATTCTCGTCACACTCGGCTGATACGTTGCACCAATGAGACCGCAGGTTTCTTCTTCCTTGGTCAAACGTGCTGCTGAGTGGGATGAGCTTCACCGGTGGGAGCGGTCCGAGCTTGGCAAAGACCTGCGCCGCCTCGGCCTGACCTACGGAGAGATCCGTGAGCTGATCCCGGTTCCGAAGGGAACGTTGTCCTACTGGTGCCGGGAGATCGATCTGACCCAAGATCAGATCAAGGCAATCAGGGCGAGGACTGGACCTGACTCAAGGATGGGCATCCCAGTTGACACCCAGTGGCGTAGACGCGAGGAGGTCGAGCGGATTCGTGAGGAGGCGCGACGGTTCGCCGAGGCCCATCTTGACGATCCCCTGTTCGTCGGCGGAGTGGTCCTGTATTGGGCCGAGGGATCGAAGACTCGCAACGATCTCGCATTGTCAAACGCCGACCCGGCGGCGTTGCGGGCCTTCGTCACCTGGGTGCGCCGTTACCTATTGCCGGAGGCTCGATTCGTCCTCTCGATACACCTGCATGAAGGTAACGATGAGCAGTCGGCTCGCGCCTACTGGACGGAAGCAACCGGTTTACGTAGCGCGCGATTCACCAAGACATTCATCAAGCCCAAGGGGACCGGGCATAGGAAGAATCATCTCGAGCACGGCATCTGCAGGGTTCGAGCCCTCAACAGCGCGGACCCTTGGAACACGCTCATGTCCTGGATCGAGGTCGTCCGCGATCACCTCGCCGGCGGCTAGAAATCGTGGCTGATATCCTCATAGGCGGGTCGCTAGCTCAACCAGGCAGAGCAACGGATTCTTAATCCGTAGGCTGCGGGTTCGATTCCCGCGCGACCCACGATCCTGTGTTCGAATGGGAACGGAGCCCCCTCGATTGGTGGTTTCGTCGCGTCAGCTACTTTCTGCTTTCGTCCCGAACCAGAACGAACCTCCATCGGCATCGGTCCCAGACTCGCCCTCCAGCGGGTACCCGGCGGCGGCCCAATCCGACAGACCGCCCTCGTAACGGCGAACGTTGCTGTAGCCGGCCTCGACCAGCCACTTGTAGGCGAACTGGCTGGCGACACAGGCGGGGTCGGTGCAGTACACGACGATCTCGTCATCGAGGTCGAGGGCCTCGTTGGCGTCGTCAACCGTGTTGTAGTGGAGGGACCCTGGAATATGGGCGACGCGAAATCCCCATTCGTGCATGGCCATGATCAGCTTGAAGTCGTCGCCGCGGTCCAGCTTGGCCTTGAGGTCCTCGCGTTCGATTGTTTTGATGTCGTAATCCATAGTGTTCACCTTATCGAACCTCCCTCTGCAACAATCGGCGACACGCGGGCGTGGCGGAATTGGGAGACGCGCCAGGTTTAGGACCTGGTGGGTGAAAGCCCGTGGGGGTTCGAGTCCCTCCGCCCGCACCAGGGTCGCGAGCAGCACCGCTACTCAGCAGTGAGTATCGGGGCACCCGGCATAGCGTTGGACATCATGTCCAAACGCGTGATCCTCCTTGCCGCGGTAGCCCTCATCGCCGCCGCCTGCGGTGGTTCTGACACCAACATGATCGCCACCCTCGAGGGCTCCACGTCAACGACCGCGGCGATCGAAAGCCAGGACGCGCTGGCCGGCGACGAAGCCCGCCTCATTGATTTCTCACAGTGCATGCGCGACAACGGCGTCGCTCGATTCCCCGATGCCGTCGTCAGCGAGGACGGCGCCGTCGACTTCGGAGGGTTCGAGCAGTTTGACGAGTTCGATCAGGACGATTTGGAGGCGGCCTTTGAGGCCTGCGTCGACCGACTCGA
>SMVB01276393.1_pt1 | contig 23978 bp, 28 predicted proteins | sample 2456461 | NCBI WGS metagenome assembly SMVB01 (sample SAMN11095934, study PRJNA526329) | marine sediment metagenome | biome: Marine sediment; feature: Surficial sediment; material: Deep marine sediment; isolation source: Hadal surficial sediment | place: Pacific Ocean | collected 2014-05 | depth...
AAATTTAGTTCCTGTCGACAATGTTCTGACTGAACCGACGCCCGGGTTACGAAATAGAGAAACAGTCGAGCCTGTTTGATCGCATGAGCTAGTTCTTCACGCCACTCTGTTCCGGCCTCAATGCCTTCGTCATACCAGATATTGAAGCCGTGATCCTTCAATCTTGTAAGTTCAGAAAATACAGCAGGTGAGTCCTTGTGAGAATAACTCACAAAGATGTAGGGTTCGCCTCCCCTATATGCTGTGAAGGGTTGATCCATTGTAGTTTGAATTTTTTCAGGATATTGGTTGTTCAACGTTGCTGGAAATGTGGTTGCTAATCAAGTCTGGCGATAATAAGGAAATGACCGCAGTTGGCCGATCAGAGCCATCCATTTAACAAGCCGATTCACGCTCGAATGACTGTTCTTTCCTATACCGGACACTTATCGGCGATAGTTTTCTGCTCGTCTTGTGGAAACCAGGATTTTCTCCACAGGAAATACAAATATCCCGATATTTATTAAGTACTGTTTATATATACAGTATCTATTAAATCGGATAAATTACACCCATGGATGCCTGGCCTCGAATCATCGTGCATGCTGACATGGACGCCTTCTATGCGGCTGTTGAACAACACGATGATCCGTCGTTGCGCGGCAAACCTGTTCTCGTTGGACCAAAAAGCACACGCGGCGTCATTTTAACGGCAAGCTACGAAGCCAGAGCCTACGGTGTTGGCAGCGCCATGCCTGTCGCAGAAGCTCGGCGCCGATGTCCTCATGCCGTAATGGTTCCCCCTCGGTTCGACAGATACCAGGAAATCTCCGCTCAAATCATGGACGTGTTCGCTGACTTTTCCCCTTCTGTGGAAGCATTGTCGCTTGATGAAGCTTTTCTTGAAATGACCGGGGCAGAACACTTCTTTGGCGGTCCCGCATCCATGGGACGCAAGATCAAGGCCGCGGTGTTAGAAGCAACCCATCTGAATATATCCGTGGGTGTATCCGCCACCAAGTACGTTGCCAAAGTAGCCAGCGCCCATGACAAACCAAATGGGCTCACTGTAGTACCTCGAGATAAAGCCGTGGCATGGCTTGCACCGTTACCGGTCAACCGACTGTGGGGTGTCGGCAAAGTAACAGCAGCCAAAATGCAAGCGTTGGGGCTACATACCGTTGGTGACATCGCCGCCTTGGACGAACGCACGTTACGCCAGAAACTGGGCGGCAGCGGCGCGCACTTTCACAAACTGGCAAACGCCATTGACCCCCGCCGCGTATCCCGCGGTAGAACCGCAAAAAGTATCGGTTCTGATCGCACCCTCAGCCATAACGTTAGCGCCAAGAAAGACATTGAAGTTCATCTGTTGCGAGCCGCAGACCGTATCGCACGCCGGGTGCGAGCGAAAAATTACGTGGCGCGGGGAATTCGCGTGCGCCTGAAAACGTCTCGACACGAAATGCTGACTCGGCAACGCCAACTGCCAAAGGGCTGCGATACATCTGACGTCTTTTTTGCTGTATGCCGCCAGTTGTTGGACGAGTTTGACCACCCCGGCCCTTTTCGCCTGGTCGGCATGGCAGCATTCGACCTGGACTGGCGGCATCAGTCTCAACAGCTGGACCTGTTTGAAAATAATAGCCAGCGAAACCTGGAAACAACCATTGATGCGCTGATCACCCGCTTCGGTAAAAGCACTGTAATCAGAGCACGAGACTTGAAACACGCGAATACAATCCACAGCAACGGCGTCAATCTCGATTTCCTCGACTATGTCGACGGCGAGCGAGTTTCATCCCCAGGATGATCTCTATTTCCTGCCGAAAAGGTCTAAAACCCAGGCCAGGCCACATTTTCAGCTTTACAACTAACGTAAACTACCAACGAAATTGTGAATCGGGTGCACAATTGTCCAAACTATTATTCATCGGTATCGCCGTAATTCTCGGCATTTGCTATTGGAGCGGGACCAGCGATTCGATCGCGACCGTGCGCGGCAGTGAATATGTCTATCCCGGCTACGACATTACCCCCCTCGAGCCTTTCTCTATTGAGGCACGCGTACTATCGCGCAAAAACTATTCCACGGGTCGCGAATCTGATCTATCGACCACGGATTTTGCTCTGGGTTGGGAAGAAATGTCGCAGCCTGATGTGCTCGCGAAAATAGATATCTCGCAACGTGGTCGTGCATATTACTGGCACACCGACGAACTACCAGTGAGTCGCCGCACCATCGAAACCAAAAGCGCCAACATGCATATGATCGCCGCATCACCGCAGGTGCAGCGCGCATTGGACTCAATAAAACAAGGCGCAATGATTGCGCTGAAAGGCCAGTTGGTGGAGATTCGCGGAGACGATAACTGGCGCTGGCGTAGTTCATTGACGCGCAACGATACCGGCGCCGGTGCCTGTGAAGTTGTGTGGGTAGAATCACTCCGACTCATCTAAGATGCATGGGTCTGGATAGAGACCCAATAAATGAAGACCTTGCTACCCGTTGTTTACGCTTTGCTGTTAATCGCCTGTGGTTCGCCCGACCGAAACACCGAACCCGCAGCCGTTGCACAAACGTCCGACGATCTGCAAACCATCATCGACACCGCACGACGCATTCCTAACACCACCGGCTGGTTTGAAATATTGAAACTGCCGAATGATGTTTACGCTATATGGGAACCCGGACATGCAGAGAAGGTGAATGCCTTCTTCATCCTCGGCGATGATAAAAACGTCCTCTACGACACCGGCATGGGTATCGGCAACATTGGTCTCGCGATAAAAGACCTGATGAAGCATGAGCAACTTGCAGATCGAGAACTGATGGTGATCAACAGTCATAATCATCTCGATCACAACGGCGGCAATCAGTTTTTCGACCATATATGGACCATCAACAACAAATGGGCGCTGGAAAAACTCACCCAAGGCATTGCGGGCGGTGCCGATGGTCCGTTCAAATCTTACTGGGATCAGTTCACCCCACACGACGGCGTGGCCCCGCCGGATAGTTTTGATCTACCGACCTTCTCCATCCCGCCCTACCCCAGAGAAAACGTCAGCTTTCTAACCGAGGGCGACACCGTCGATCTTGGCAACCGGCAGTTTGAGGTCATCCAGGCAAGAGCGCACTCACCGGATGGCCTGACGCTGTACGATAAGAAGAACCAGGTCTTTTTTGGCGGTGACACTTTTCTCGGCAATCGCTATCTGATCACCGATCTCGCTCTGTTGGCCGATGATCTAGACCGAGTCAAATCATTACCGGTCAAGTGGCACTATAGCTCGCATGGACCACAACTCCTTGAAGCCATGCAACATGGTCGTCACCTGTCTGTGGTGCGTCGCATGCAGCAAGGGGAATACAGCGAATCGAGCACTCTATTTGCCGGTATCGAAATGCCTTTGCTCGAACTTGACGGTGTCTACATCAGCCTCGCGGGATCCGCCTTGACCTATTAAGGGCGAGACTCACTCATAGCCCGGACGACTATCCACCATCAACTTGTCGAGTGTTCGTTGCGCCCGCTGGGGATTCGTTAAATCCCGGACCTCTAACATTTCACATTCGTCGTTAATCATCTGCTCGATATTTACCGGATAGTGCCGACAATCGTCGGGGCGATCGTGATAGATCTTGCAGGTGTACTTGGTTTCGTCGGGCGCCTTTTGCAGCCAGGGGCAGGATGCCAATCGTTGTCCGGTGTTCGGGTCCATCCAGATTTCCCCATTGCGAACATATTCGGATATCTGCGGCCGAAAGACCTCCCACCATTCGATTTCGCTGGTTGTCGCTGACAGCCCGCCGTTGCCATAGTGAATGCAGCACTTACCGCATTGATTGCAGTCCTTCACTTTAGGCAGCTGGCGCGCTCTGTTTCTATATAGGGGCGAAGCTCCTGCAGCGTTTCATGCAAGGCGGTCACGGCAAAATCAACTTCGACTTCACTCATCGCGGTGCTCACGCAGTACATCAACCGCGTTGCTGACAGCACCCCGTGACGAATCATGCCCAGGTGCAACAGTCTTGGAATGTGGCCTGCCGCCGCGATGGCGTCTATCGACTCGCGCGCGTCATTAACGGTTGCGTCGGTGAAATGGATGTTGGTCAACGACCCACTGCCAAGCGCCCGAGCCCGGATACCGGATTGTTCAAAAGCGTGATTAAAGCCTTCACGCAATCGCTCGCCCAGCTTGTTGATCCGTTCCGCATCCGCTTGCGTATAGCTGCGCATAGAGGCCAAGCCGGCAGCCATGGTCAGTGCGTTGCCGCTGAAGGTGCTGGCGTGCATGACCGGACGGTCACGTTCCGGGCTGAACAGCTGCATCAGTTCGCGCTTGCCACCGAGGCCACCAACAGGCAGGCCACCACCGATGATCTTACCCATACAAGTCAGATCCGGAATCACGCCATGAGTCGCCTGTGCACCGCCACCACTCAGTCGCAGGGTAATGACCTCATCAAAGATCAGCACAATGCCGTGGGCGGCAGTGGCCTCACGCAAGGTCTGCAGAAATTCGGTATCGGCGGGCAACATGCCCATGGAACCCAGCACCGGCTCAACGATGACCGCGGCGAGATCCGATGCGTATTTGTCGATCAACTGGCGCGCGATATCCGGCTGATTAAACGGGCATATAACGGTATCGCCAAGCACACTATCCGGAAAACTATCATCCACGGCCAGGGACGCTGGCGCTTCGATCGGTCCGCGCCTATCTGGAAATGGCACCAGGCTCACTTCCGCCAGCTCATAACTGCCGTGATAGCCCCCTTCCATTTTCATAATCTTTTGTCGGCCCGTAGCTGCCCGCGCGCAACGAATTGCCATAAGCGTGCCCTCGGTACCAGAGCTTGTGAAGCGCAACTGTTCTATGGAAGGCACCCGCTCCACAATTAATTCTCCGAGTGCAATCTGATCCTCATTGGGCGCCGCATAAGCCGAACCTTTGGCGACCTGAGCCTGCACTGCCGCAACCACATCGGGAAAGGCATGACCATGAATCAATGAGGTAAAATTGTTCATGAAATCTACCACTTCATTACCGTCTACATCGCGCATGCGTGCGCCGGAAGCAGATTCCATGACAAGTGGGTAAGGCCCGTAGTGAGCGCTCGATCTGGTATCACCGCCTGGAAACACCGTTTTAGCACGTGTTGCCAGTCGCTCGGAAGAAGGACTGAACGCCCTGTATTTGGTTATAAGTGGGTGCTCTGTTGTATTCATGTCTCTAATCCAGGTGCTATTTCACTATCAACCGGCTCGCGCAGCGGCATCAGAAACTTGGACCACAAGTCCGGTTCGGTCGGACCGATACCCGCTTCGACGATCGGGCTGTCGACAAAAGTGCCGAAAATCCGGTCCCATAAAATGGCCGAACATCCGTAATTTGTATTGCTCTCTTCCAGCACGATCGAGTGATGTCGAATGTGATAGTTGTTGGTGGTAAACAGCCAGCCGATCCACTTTGAGTTAAGCGTTAGATTTGCGTGTGCAATCGAGGCCTGAGTTGCGGAAAAAACTGCGGCCCCTGCCGCGGCAATGCCCACGCCAAAAATAAGTTCGACAATGGCAGCAGGCAGCACCAGCACAAAGCTCTCCATCGGGTGGTTGGCGCCGAAGTTAATCGCGCCAAGATGCTTGAACGAGTGATGGGCACCGTGCCCCGACATGCGCCATACAACCTGCCACCGATGCTCGGCGCGATGTATCCAGTACCAGATGAATTCACCCAGAAAAAACACCATGAAAATTTGCACCAACAGCGGCCAGTCCGAGGGCCAGATATCAAGGTGGACAGCTTGCCGAAATTTACTTAACGGGCCCGCAACGATATCTGCATAGAGCACCACTATCATCACCGAGACCGCAACACCCACCACCACGATGCAAAGGTTGACCAGCTTTTCACGTGCCGGCTGCATCCAGGGTCTGCGTGCGGGGAACCACTGCTCAAGCACCCCCAATAGCAGTTGCACGCCGACAAGAATAACTGGATAAATCGCCGGAAAATCCGCGTAGAAATACCAGAGGGTGAGCACCCCCACCAAAATTGCAGGTTGCAGGCCATACTTCAGGATCGGGATATCTGTTGAACGCAGATTTCCTTGTTCAGCCATGCAATGCCTCCCATTGCATATCTCTATTGAGCAATCGCGGTTGGGTAAATACCTTCACCAAGTACGAACCGTGAACCGACCGCGCCGACCACGGCCGTTTTCCTGGTCAAATTGAGACCGCTGCGCAATCGCAATAACGGTTCGATACCCGTGCAATGACCAGCCATCAGATGCTGCACACCAATTTTGCGCAAGTGGTCCGCGGTCCAGCCCAGCGTTTGATCATTGGCTGCAAACAGGTGCATGCCACCCATCAGCGCGTGAATTGAATGGTCCTGAATCGTCTGCTGGACCTGTTCCAGTAAATTCACAGCACCGGAGTGACCGCACCCAAGCAGAACGATGGGGCCTTGGGGTGTCACGATGGTGAGGCCCTGGCTTTCCGGGACATAGTCTTCGACCCAGGCACCATCAATGTTCACCCGCATTGCCTGGTTGTAATTTTTCTCATCATGGGTTCGCGTGACCGGGCCGGTAACCCACACGCCAGGAAGAATTTCCTTGGGTCCGGCGTGTTCGATAATCTCTACCCCTTGCTCTTCCAATGCTATGCGCATTTCGATCATTTTGTTGCGTTCGCTGTCTCCGGTTATTTTCAACCGCCTTGGTAGAAAGAACCCCTGGGCGACATGGATTCTACGCATGGCGCCAGAATTTTTTACTCGGAGATCGGCCAGTAGCGGCAACAGTCCAGTGGTGTGATCAGCATGGAAATGTGACAGCACCACATCGGTCACGCAGGACAGATCAACATCTAAAACCGCCGCATTGTGCAACACAGTATCCGGGTAGTTGCCAGCGTCGAACAAAATGCACTTGCCATCCACCTGTACGAACGCGGAAAAACCCCATTCGCCGATGGTCGCACCGTCAGCCAGATTTGAAGAGAGGATGGTAACGGTCACAGACTCAGCGGTAACGGGTGAGTGTGCATCTGCGTTACTCAGCGCTGACGATAAGACGAGACAAATGGAAAACAGAGCTCCCGTCGGCCCCGGAAACCGGGCAATGGTCTTTGGCCAATTCATACTTACTCCGCGCTATTCAGACGAACTATGAGTGCAGTTAACCACGAACTAACGTTGAAGTGATTGATTCATACCAACGATTAGCAGAGTCCTTCTTATCGCTATTCATTCGTAGCACTGGTACGACATAAGCGCTACGGTTAGATTGCGCCCGTCGCTGCAAACCACACGATGTATGGAGCGCCTTAAACTGGCAAAGACCGAGCCATCGCCCGGTGAAGCAGCGCGAGGAACAAAACGCGAGTGATCGCATACGGCTGCACTTATGATCTGTAAGCCGAGTTGCCGAAACCGCTGCTCCTATCTATCCCGTCATCGGAAGTAGAGCGACGGGTGCTCTCTCAATGCGAAGGGACTTCTCAAGGCCAAAGGAACGTTGGCAAGCGGTGGTGAATTACTGCGGCGTTTCTCCAGCGATCGTGGTGCGATACATCTCCCGTCGAAAGCCTTCATAGTCATTAAATGCCCGGTGCAGGCATAGCCGATTGTCCCACAAGGTCAGCGTTTCCGGTTGCCAACGCAGGCGACAAGTGAAAGCAGACTGGCAAATGTGATCCCCGAGAAATCGCAAAATCGTCTCAGCTTCGTCATCATGCATGCCCTCAATCCCTACCGTGTAGGTCTTGTCACAATACAGAGCTTTTTCACCCGAACGAGGATGAGTGCGCACCAGCGGATGGTAGCTGGCGGACATTCTGGCTTCGATGCTGAGCAGCAATGGATCGTCAGGCGGTAGTGATTGTTGCGCGACGGTGAGCACATTCTTCATCGACATGCACACTTTCAGGTCGTCGACGATCGATTGCATTTTGGGACTCAGCAGGGCGTAGGCCAGCGCCGAGTTAGCCCATTGTGTATCCCCGCCGTAAGGCGGTATATCGACTCCATACAGCAGGCTGATTGCCGGAGGTTGCTGCAAAAACGGCGAATCTGTATGCCAGCCGGAACCGAATACTAACGTGGTTCTGTCATCAGCCTGGCGGATGACTTGCTGAACATTTTCATGGCCCTCGATGCCCCGGGTATACGCGTCTTCGGCAAAGGGTCCGAATTGGGCGCTGAACGCCTCATGCTCACTATGCGACAGACTTTGATCGCGGAAAAAGATCATTTTGTGACGAAACAGTGCGTCTTCGATTTCGGCAAAAGTTGCCGCGTCGATAGCGGCCACCTGCACACCTCGGATCTCCGCGCCCATGGCTGCTGCCAGCGGCACGGATTCAATAAACTGGTAGTCCCGGGCGCTGTTGTCGAACTTTCCCGTCGGATGAATAATCATGGCTGCTAAAAGAATACATAGGCACGGACCACGACATTCTTGCGGCACGGGGCATCGTCTGGCGCGGTAGGGTCAATGCAGGCGGTGTGGAAAGACCAGCGTGAGACAGATCCATCGGTGACAGAGTCGTAGCACTTGAGCATGGAGACCTCGGTCGGTTGCTGCTGTGGAATCCAGTACCACTCGTGATCAGGTCGATAAGTGAAGCGCGTAGTCTCGCCGACGCGGTCGTCGTAGACACGGTAGTTGGTGATGTATGGCTGGTCGGCGAAAGACGGCCAGGCACACAGTACGAAAGGATTCTGGCACACCGTCTCCATCGGCTTGGCAAGATTGATCGAGAGGAACCGCCGCGACATCTTCGCATCAGCCTGCTGCGCCGTATAATGTTGCTCGCGCCCGAAATTGCGAAGATTTCTGGTCAGCAATTCGCGGCAACGCACCCGACCGCTATTGTCGTTCAGGTCGTTATGCACAAGATTGGCGTAGTTGGCGTTCACACCCGGATTTTTGTGGTCCTGGTCCTCGCTGCGATCACCTTCGTAGTGCTTATCAAACACGTCGTGGTTGTACACAAGCGCATCTGTTGCGTCCGGGTACAACGCCAAGAGGAGCGCCTCCATCTCCGGGTAGAACACGCGCTCAACCTCCTCAGCGTCATAGAAATTCTCACACTTGGACTCGCAGTGCGCCAGTGCGACGCCGAGCTTGTCCATGCATTCGGAGCTGCTGGGATCAAGCCCCGGGTAGTACTCTTCAATGCGGCGGGCATCTCGCATCACCTGGGGAAAGTAAAGGCATCGCCGGATAGTGTCCCGCTCCTCTTTGCGCAACGCCCTTGCCTCGCCTTCGCGCGCAGGATCCTGCCACAGTGCATTGGACGAGACGATGGAGTAGGAAGGCTGTTTCTCGACGGAGTAACGTAGCGGTAGCGCTAAACCACCTGCGGGAACTTCGAAGCTGTTCGCCCGAATAAATTCCAGGCATTCTGCATAACGGCGAAAACCAACGCCCCACTTGGTCTCAATCGGACCCGGAGGAGCGTTGTCGAGCATCTCGGTCAGCGCTCGCCCCTCCCCTTCGGAAATCTGCATGAGGGCTGCCTCAGTCGCCGCAGCGGTACCTGCATCGCCGTCCTGATCGAAGGACATGTAAGATAAACCACCATTCGCAGCGATTGGCGGTGGCTGCCCTTTGGTAATTTGCAGGGCAGGCACATAGACCGATGAAGCTGTGTCCGCGGCGGATTGATCCGCGATGGTATTAAGGTCTTCCATGATAGCCCTCGATGAAAAAGCACCCAATCGTGGCACAGCGGCTTTTCAGTTGCTAGCGCTTAAGTATCCCATTCGGCGTTGATATTTTGATGCTGACAGGCGAGGTAAAAATCAAAATATCCTCAGGATGGCATTATGACAGTCGCAGCAGTGACTAATGTTGAAGCACTCGGTTTAGATTTATTGCACCTCTCTCCCAGTATAGGAACAGAGGTACATGGCATTAACCTGGCGGACGATCTCGGCGAAGAAATAATTCAATCATTGTCAGATCTATTGGTCGAGCGAAAGGTGATATTTTATCGCGATCAAGAATTAACCATGCAGCAGCAAATAGAATTCGCGCGACGTTTTTTTTGGTGAAGTTGAAGTCTATCCATTCACTAACAATAACGACGCCAACCCCGAAGATCTTCATCTTGACAACAATGCAGACAACCCACCACGGATAAACAAAGGGCACTCTGATGTGACCTGGCGGGAAGAACCGTCACTGGGATCGATCCTCGGTGCGGTTGAGGTGCCCGCAGTGGGCGGCGATACGTTGTTCGCCAATATGGAAGAGGCCTACAACAGTTTGTCCGCTGCTATGAAGCAGAGAATTGACGGTAATAGGTGATCGTCCCGCATGATAGACAGATCCCAGTATATTTCCCGGTGTGTTGTGTTTTCAAAGCAAGGCGAGGCTGTGTCGTTGATAGACCTGCACAACCCAGACGCAGAAATCTACACCTACGAACCCTGGTTGGGTTTAGTGGTTTCGTTGGCTGATGGCCAACACTCCGTCGACGAACTCATGAGCTATGCCTCCCAGCATTATGGCCAGAACGCTCTATCAGACGAGCCAAATGAGTTGCCGTATTATCTGATGCATCCGGTTGAACGACTGGATATTCCCCGAGCCCAGCGCTTGCTCACAGAAGACCGCAACACACAAAATCAGATCGATACAGAGCAGAGCCACCAACCCAAACCCTGAGGCTGATTTAGCACGCCAGCGCCAATTGCAGTTATAATGCGGTCGCGAATTTTAGGCTGCTTGTTAGAAAAAGCCAGTTCTAACAATCCCCGTTTTAAAAAATGTAGTCAGGAAAGAAATGACAGACCGAAAACTGAAGATTGTTTACACCCTCACCGACGAAGCGCCAGCGCTTGCCACCTATTCATTACTACCGTTCATTAAAAAATACACCGAAGCCGCTGATGTCGAAGTGGAACTCAGCGACATATCGCTCGCGGCCCGCATTCTGGCATTGTTTCCGGAAAACCTGACCGAAGACCAGCGCGTTCCCGATGCGCTCGCCGAATTGGGTAAGCTGACCAAGGACGAAGGCGCTAACATCATCAAGCTGCCTAATATCAGTGCTTCGATACCCCAACTCATAGAGGCGATTGCAGAACTGAAATCTCATGGCTACGACCTCCCGGACTATCCGGAGGAACTATCCAACGATGAAAACAAAGCGATCCAAAGCCGTTACGCCCAGGTACTCGGTAGCTCGGTAAATCCCGTATTGCGCGAAGGCAATTCAGACCGCCGCGCACCTGAGTCGGTCAAGCAATTCGCCCGCAAACATCCCCACCCGATGGACAAATGGAGTCAATCCTCGAGCACCCATGTCGCCCACATGCGCCACGGAGATTTTTACCATAGCGAGAAATCCGTAACCGTCGACAAGGGCGGTGATCTCAGGATTGAACTGGTGCAGGACGATGGCTCGGTAACCGTTTTACGCGACGCAGTCCCAATCGCTGCTGGTGAAGTCGTCGACGGCATGTACATGAGCGTCGCGGCCTTGCGTGAATTCCTAGAGGAAGAATTCGAAGGCGCTCTGCGTGCGGACTTGCTCGCATCGCTACACCTCAAAGCCACCATGATGAAGGTCTCCGACCCCATAATTTTCGGCCATGCGGTGGAAGTGTATTACCAACAAGCCTTCGAAAAACATCGCGACACATTCAATGAACTCGGGGTAAATCCCAATCTGGGTCTCGCCAGTGTGCTGGACAAAGTGCGCGAACTAACGTTCTCCCTGCGCAATGAAATCGAAGCCGATCTGCGCCGCTGCCACGAGAGCCGCCCCGGCCTTGCCATGGTCGATTCCGAAAAAGGCATTACCAATCTGCATGTACCCAGCGACATCATCGTCGATGCCTCTATGCCTGCTATGATTCGCGTTGGAGGTAAAATGTGGAGTGCCGACGGCAACCTACGCGACACCAAGGCGATCATCCCTGATTCCTGTTACGCCACGATCTATCTTGAAGTCATCAATTTCTGCAAACATCACGACGCCTTCGATCCGACCAAGATGGGCACTGTGCAAAACGTTGGGCTGATGGCGCAGAAAGCCGAGGAGTACGGTTCACACGACAAGACCTTCGAACTACCCGCCGCCGGTACCGTCCGCATAACCGACGAGGCTGGTAACGTGTTGATCGAGCATGCAGGGCTAGAAAAAGGCGACATCTGGCGCATGTGCCAAACCAAGGACGCGGCGATTCGTGACTGGGTCAAGCTGGCTGTTAATCGCACCCGCGCGTCCGGCATACCGCTGGTTTTCTGGTTGGACAAACATCGCGGAGATCCTGCGCAGCGAGGTCACGATGCGCAGATGATTAACAAGGTCGAAAAATATCTGCAAGACCACGATACCCAGGGGCTTAACATCCAGATTATGTCGCTGGATCTCGCCATGCGGCACTCCCTCGAGAGGACTCGTCATGGCGAAAACACGATTTCGGCCACGGGTAACGTGTTGCGGGATTACCTGACAGATCTTTTCCCGATCATGGAACTGGGCACAAGCGCCAAGTTGTACTCTATTGTGCCGCTCATGGCCGGCGGTGGCCTATACGAAACCGGTGCAGGCGGTTCAGCGCCGAAACACGTCCAGCAGTTTGTCGCAGAGAATCATCTGCGTTGGGATTCTCTCGGTGAGTTCCTTGCCCTGACGGTTTCTCTCGAAGACATCGCTGCCAAAACAAAAAACAAGCGAGCGAAAATTCTGGCCGAGGCCCTCGATGCCGCAACGGGCAAACTACTGGAAAACAACAAGTCGCCTTCGCGCAAGACCCATGAACCTGATAATCGCGCGAGTCACTATTACCTTGGTATGTACTGGGCCGAAGCATTGGCAGCCCAGGACGAGGACACGGTGCTTAAAGAGCAGTTCGCTCCGCTGGCCAAGTCGCTAGCAGAAGCCGAAGAACAGATCCTGCGTGAGCTCGTCGAAATCCAGGGTGAGCCGGTTGATCTCGGCGGCTACTATCATCTTGATGTCGACAAGGCGACTGCGGCCATGTGCCCGAGCAAAACCTTGAATGAGATATTAGCGGGGTAGCGGATTCAGCGTACTACCTGACCTTTGGAGATCACCGACACGATCGAGCGCGTGTTGCGAATATCCAGGGTCGGGTCTGCGCTCAGCAAAACCAGATCAGCAACATGGCCTGTTTGTATCTGGCCATGTGTTGCTTGAATGCCGAAAAACTCCGCCGGTCGAATGGTTGCCGAGCGAATCGCTTCAATAGGGCTTAAACCCGCATCAACCAGGCGTTCCAGCTCTGTGTGCAAACTATAGCCTGGAATGGCCTGACCAATGGGCGTGTCTGTACCGGCACCAATCGGCACGGCAGCACGGTGCATTTCACCAACCAACTGTAAGCTCCAGCTCGCCATTTTGAGACTGTCGGCAGAGGCTTGTCCGAGGAAACTCTCAGCCGTTTGTCGCCACTGCCGGGCCAATGCCGGTGGTAGTTTGGCAAGATTACTTTGCCAGTCAGCGCGCGACACAGGGGAGTATTGCGTGATGGTATTCAATCGCAGCGTAGGCACCTGAATAGTGTTACGAAGCGAGTTGATAACCTGCTTGCAGCGTTCGCTGGTGACATCAATATCGGCAAGCGCACGGGGACGAAACTCTGCGTGCAGCGCACTTCGCAATGCATAACCGCTGAGGTCTCCAGAGTCCAACAGGATACTGGAACGCTCGACTAGCAAGTCATCGGCATTGCTCGCACACGTCAGCTCAACATTGCGCAGATGCTCCATCGAATTCACCCGCGGACCGGCCGTGTCCGCAAGCAGCGCCAGTGGCACATGCGCGGCAATCGGTAATTTATGTTGCCGGGCTTGTGCCACTAACGTCGCGAACACCTGCGGGGATACCAACTCATAGATCTTGATGAAATCGACACCTGCGGTAACAAGCGCTTCCACGTTTGCCACGGCAGCATCAGCCGTGGGGTTTGATATACCTATTTCAGGCCGATCATCACCATCGTAGACAACCTTTGCGCCATCCAATAAAGGTCCACTAAAAAACACTCGAGGTGCCTGCGCACCCGCCGTCCGCCACTTTTCTATCTCCGGCAACAGCTTGGGCAACATGCCACCCGTATCTCGGACGCTGGTAATGCCATAGTCGAGGAAAAGGTCTGGCATGCTGGTGGTAAGCGTCGGCTCATAAGTAATGTGGACATGCATATCCCACAGGCCGGGTATCAAGTAGCGTCCGGCGCCATCAATGACTTGTTGCGCGTTCGGCGCGACCGATGCGCTTGGCTCAACACTGACGATCTCATCACCTTTCAACAGAATGGTCATGTCGCTACGGGTGCCATTTACAGCATCTATCACAGTGACATTGGTGATGGCTATGCTGAAATCCGGCGATGTGGTGGAGGTGGCGGGTTGCTCACAACCGGAGAGACACGCGAGGACTGCCAGCACGCCACAAAGTATGCATGTCTTCGATTTCATATAAAAAGGGTCCTATGACTTATCCGGCAGGTAGTAGAGTGTAAGCTGATTCAGTCTTGAGATTCGATTCCATCTATTGGCGCGGGACAATCACGACCAGACTACCTGGAAAGCATAGGCCTCTGTTCTATATCGCATCTCTCACTAGCAGGGTCGGTTTCCGATGAATATGATAGAATCTGGCTTATTGTACTAGTCGACAGTATTCTTATGAATGACAAATCTATCAAAACGTCAATATCTAGTAAATCTGGGATAAAGAGAAAGCCTGGGAAGGGCCGGTTCATTGGCCGCGCTGTCAAAGCCAGTGTCGACAGCGCCGGACGGATTCTGGTCCCGGCGAAGCTCAGGAAGGCACTTGATATCGAACCCGGCGATACCGTCAATCTGATCGTCAATGGCGACGTCCTCGAAATCCGCTCGTTGGATTATGCCATCAACGAAGCCCAAGCCCTGGTACGGAAGTACGTGTCTCAAAAGAAAAGCCTGGTTGACGAGTTGATCGCCGAGCGTCGCTCTGAAGCAGAACTGGAGTAACTGAATGATCCTTGACGCATCGGCCGTCCTGGCTCTACTAAACAATGAGCCCGGGGCCGAGGAAGTTCGAGCCGTGATCGGCAATGCAGAAATGTCCGCGGTGAATGTCGCAGAAGTAGCGGGCAAGTTGGCCGACGCGGGCATGCCAGATGCTCATATCATGCGCGCTCTGGCAATAGGGTTCGACACCCTGCCCTTCGGCGAGGATGAAATCGCCCTAATGTCTAGCATACGTAAGGCAACCAAAAAACACGGCCTATCGCTCGGAGACCGATGTTGCCTGGTGACCGCGCTCGTACACAAACGACCCGTTCTCACCGCAGATCGCGCGTGGGCGAATGTGAAGGTACGAGGTTTGAGAATTGAGGTACTGAAGGAGCGGGACTGACCGGTCGCCTTAAAACGGATCGTTGTACATTTGCATGCTGAGAGATTGCAGATCTTTCTCGATGATCTCATCCGCATGTTCGATCAGCTCATGCAAATCGTCTAACACATGAATAAATCTACCGGCAAGCTTGTCAGCAACACCTGAGGCCAACGCCACAACAAGTTCACCGCTTTTCTCGATCGGCACCCATTGATCTTCGGGAACGTCCGCGAACTGCGGGATGTCGGTCATATCTGTCGCGACCAGCCCCGGACTGATGATAAAAACCGACACGCCGAATTCTTTGGCCGCCTCGGCTAAACAGGAATTCCATCTGAACAAAGCCGCTTTGCTAACAGAATAAGGTGCTGCGCCAGTATTCGGATTCGCTCCAACCAGGCTGCCAACGTCAACAATCCGGCCAGAACGTTGTTGCGTCATGTGACGCATCACGGCTTGGGTGCAGACGTATACGCCCCTTACGTTAACCTCTTGCACCGCCCACCACTCATCAACAGGAAGGTCCCAAGGGTACTGCGAACCCGCACCAATACCCGCGTTGTTCACCAGCAGATCAATCCGACCGTGGCGATCTACGATGTCGTCGACGACCGATGCCACCATTTTTTCTCGAGTCACATCCAGGCTCACGCAGTCGCAACGCCCGCCGGCACCTTCAATCTGCTCGGCTACATCTGCGAGACTTGCGACATTGCGCGCTGCCAGCACGACGTTGGCACCGGCAGCCGCAAGGTCTATGGAAATCTGTTTACCGATGCCTCTATTCGCTCCGGTAACGAGCGCAATATCGCCTGACAAGCCTTCAGCCACAAACAGTTCCTCCTGAGAACAGAATACCGGTCCAAAATATTACTTACAGGATAACAGTCAACGTTGGCCATGGCTCGGATGCGAACGGTACACAGCAGAGTGTAAACTGGCTGAATCTTCCGCACCGTAGGCACCTCGGTAACCGAGATATCTGCACAATTGACCAGGAGCCAGCCGCTCATGAAAACACATATTGGATCTCTCACCGCAGTCTTGTTACTCCTCGCTGGTTTCGTCAGCGCCGGCGAAGGCCCAGCCGGTGGGCGTTTGGACGCACCCCGGGTGGCACCTCTCGCGCCGGAAGCTGCGCGTGAGGCCATGGACTCGATAGCCGATGTGGCCCCAGATGCGCCAGTGCTCAACATCTTTCGTACGCTACAACACCACCCGCGCCTCATGCAGGCGTGGTCAGGATTCGGCCGCTATATTCTGGCGGAGTCCACGCTACCTCCGCGACACAGAGAGATGACAATGTTGCGTATCGGCTGGCTGTGCCAGTCGGATTACGAGTTTGGTCAGCACGCCCGGATTGCCCAAAGCATCGGCATCACCGAAGACGAGATTCTAGCCATCACTCGAGGTCCAGCCGATCCTTTGTGGAGCCCTTTCGAGCGGGCACTGTTACAGGGTGTGGACGAGTTGCATGCGGAAGCGCTGATCTCTGATGACACGTGGGCAGCTTTAAGCAAACAGTACAGCGTGCAGCAGATGATGGACTACGTGTTCACCGTGGGACAGTACAATCTGGTGTCCATGGCGCTCAATTCCCTCGGTGTGGAACGCGAGGAAGGTGTGGCCGGGTTTCCCAAGGACGCTAGACGGTAGTCACCGCGCCGTATCGAGAATGGATGCCCAGAGCGTCGCCCATTCATCAAGCAGGGTGTCGCGCAGCGGGTCCGCAGTCGAGCCCTGCTGAACCTTGGACAGATAAAAAAACCAACCACCAATCACGTTAATGACCAGGGCTGATACCTGTTTCCTGGACAGCCCCTTCGCAGCCGTCTTCCCGCTTATCCATGCCACAAGACCAACCATCATATCTTTGTCGATCTCGTCCTGCAGGTCAGCGCCGAAATCAAGCAGGCGAATTTCCTCAATAAGCCGCGCAAACGGCTTTTGTCGGATCATGGCCTCTTCATACTTCAGCGCGATCGCGACCAGTTCCGCTCTGGTGTCACCAAAGTCCGACAGCCGGTCGAGGCCAAAATCCTCAGGGGTCTCCGAGACATAGGATTTGGCGATCTCCATAAGCAGCGCCTGCTTACTTTCAAAGTGGCGGTAAAAAGCCCCCGCTCTCGGCACCAGGCCCGCTTCGGTTTCAATGCGCGCAATCGAACTCTTCTGATAGCCCTGTGCAACAAACAACTTAAGGGCTGCCTGCATGATCCGATCTTTGGTGTTGACTCGTGACATATAACGATGTTATTTATATATATATCGTTGTTATTTTAACTATTGAAGGTACACCCACTAATGGGAAATGTCCAATATGAATGATACAACCCTGAAGCCGACAGAAAGTTTTATCGACATCATGATCGTCTTCGCAGTGTCAGGCCTCGTCTTTCTGCTCGAGGATTTTGTCAGTGCCTGAGGGTGGATATCGGTCGGAGTGGAAGCACGCGGCGCAACCGCCGTCCTCGCCGGCGGCCTCACTGCGGTAGGGCTTGTTTTCGTGCGCGGCGGAACCTTCGCAGATCTGGGGTTCAGGCGGCCAAAGCGCTGGGCAACGGTGCCCTTCCAGGTCGCCGGCAACCTCGGCGCTGCCATCTCCATGGCGCTGATCTTACCGCTGACCGCATCAATCCCCGAAGAGATCATCTACCGGGGTTTTCTCATCGGACGGCTTTCAGATATTTTCGGGCGGAACTTTGGGGGTGCCTTCATGGCCGTTCTCGTTCAGGCACTCGTCTTCGGCGCAATCCATTTTCAGTGGGGCATCGGCGGCATGGTCGTGACGGTTATCATGGGAGTTGTCTGGGGCACCGCTTATCTGCTGTGCGACCGAAACCTGTGGGTTGTTATCCTTGCGCATTCGGCATGACATATCCTGTTAGTCATTCAACTCTATCTGGCAGAGTCGATAATCATTTAGCCGTACCTTTCATAGGAGAGGTACCGGTACCTGAAGAATTCAAATACCCGATCTTGTTTGACGTCACCGTGGTCGTGTTGCTTTATTACGGACCGAAAGGACTCAGCGCACTTCGCGCGATAACAACTCGTGTCACGTCTAGAGAATCCCTTGAAGAGGAAAGGATCAAACTCGAGATACTGAATCAGCTTGTCCGTAATACCGGAAACCATGTGGCAGAATTTAATTGCCCGCCGCGTTGCTGCGACCACGACCCGAAGGGTCGTACTGGACCCCCAGGGTAGTGATGACAACAACTACCAACACTTCCCAGCAAACTACAACAACGACCTAGGAATTAGCCTCCAGAGAATGCGGCTTCCAGATGAATGAATTATTGAGAGTTAATGCAACAGGAATTGCAACATGCCTTACCTTGGTCACAAGGCCACTAAACTCGATTTCTCCAATTACCGGGTGCGCCACAGCGACGACCAGAACACCATCCTCTTCGACCGTGTAGAAAACATAGAAAGGGAAACGTCGAAGTGCGCGCCTGCGTAAGTGAGGGCGGACCTCTTATCCGATGTAAGGATTGGCGGCGATGCGCTCAGCTAGCCTTTGAATTTCTCGTACAAGATCTCGGCCAAGACCAGGCTTTGAGCATCGTAGTATTTGGCAGCTGCCTTGAGTTCATCAGCAGCTTCTTCGAGAAATCTGATAGCCGTCAATGATTATTAAGCAACGCGTCGAACACATCCTCAGCTGGAACGGTTTTCAAGTCGCCTCTTTGATAAGAAGAGAGACGACGCTCTGCTTCATCCAGCCATACCTGTTCTGCGTCAACATCATGCCCCTGATCAAGAGTAGCAATTAGTCGTCGCACCAATTCAGCCCGTTCCTTTTTCGAAAGCCGAACGGCCTCTGCCTCTATCTTTAGAACGTGTTGTGTCATAGCACTGAAACTATTCGGATTGCGACCCTTGGTCAATGAGCAATAGCGTGAGCTGCCGTAGGACATCGTAATCTTGATCATCAGGGGCAAGTTCCATCGCTTTTGCAATAATTCTCAACAACCAGGTAACCAGAAATGCTAATGATTGTTGCGATATGGCGGAGAAATTAAATTCAGACTCGTATCTAAGCCGTTGATCTTGTTAGTCGGGACGGCAGGCTGTAAATAGTCTCCCTAACATGTTGTTTTAATTAGACTTCATGCAGACCGAACAGGAAATATACCCCTTATAGATGCCCCGATCGCTTCCTAAACCAACTATTGGAGTGATCCATGAAACGATCAAAACCCCTAAATCCCAGCATGCAATTCGTCGTAATGGACGGCGAAAAACGCATGAGCCCCCTCTTCTACCACGAAGAACTCGGCAAGGCCGCACAGCGAGAAATCGCCAAGACCCATCGAAGGCCCTTCGAGGCCTTTTTTGTGGTCGGCGAATGGCTGCAATACCGCACTTGCAGACGAGCATGCTCCCGAAACTCCGCGCTGCTCATCTTCTTGCTCATATTGAGGTACTGGTGTTCATTCATCTGCGCAACATGTTCGGCGATGGCTGACATCAAAAGTTTGCGAACGTCAGCATTAGCTGATTCTACCTGCCCGAGGAAGAACTCACCTCTCAAGCGACGTCCCGCGGTGGTCAGCCTATCTATTTCACGAGCCACTACGTGAAGAGGCTGCGAGTCTAAGGCTTCGAGCGTCTTGGATTCGGCAAATAGCTGCGCCCGCCTGATGTTCTGCGCAGTTCGATCAGCCTCTGTGTGGTTGACCCACTCCAGAACAACATCTGCGTCTTCAGCTGAAATAGACAGCTGTAGTGTTATCTGCGCTGCCCTCTCTACGGAATCGACGTTCATTCCGCGAACTCGCCGACATCGGTGTTCAACTCCAGCTGCACGATCAATGTCATCCATATCGACTATGGTTTCTCTGTACTTCTCTACGCGATGTTACCGCACCCTCAACCGGCTGAAATGGGCACTGACCTGCCAAATCTTTGGTTGTCGGGCCATGTCGCTTAACAAAACCATTGCAGCCAAACTAACAAATTCGTAAATCGACGCGATCGGCCATGAGCCGTCATTCAGCTACCGATCGCAAACAGTGGCCGACGCTTACACAGGTAAAGCGCGCACGCAAAGCGACGCTGGAAAAGTTCTTCCATGATCACAATATGTATCGCAAACCGCTCATGGAAAAACGGTTCGAAGCGATCAAATCAGCACAGCCGTTAACGAGCGATGATGCAGTGATCTCACCGTTTCGATTACAAACCTTGACGCTTGTCGACCAACTAGTTGTGTCACTGAACGCTTTGAAAATGTACGACGTTGCACCTACCAGGCGGCCGTTCACGCGCTATTAGCTGATTCACGCCGCCTATTGCTCTCTCGTCGCATAGCCCACATCCGAATAACTACTGATGTTAGTCTGCAAGGAAATCGTTTATGGGGTTTGTTGACTATGTACTTCCGCTCTACCTGTGTTTCGCTGTTCGTCTTCGCTCTCTGCATATCCGCAGCAGCAAAAGCTATGGAAGCAGGATTCCAAACAGAACAATTCGAGGACTCGGCACGCAAGCGCTCAGTTCTTATCGACTGGTGGTATCCGGTAGACGGCCAACTGGCAAGTCCATTCAACTACGGACTAGGCCGAGGGCAGGTCGTCGAATCCGGAAATATTGCCAAAGGCACTTTCCCGCTTATCGTACTATCCCACGGCGCGATGGGAGCAGCTCGCAACTATAGTTGGATAGCAGAGGCACTTGCTCGCGCTGGTTACGTTGTCGCTGGAATTTCTCATTTTGGCGAATCCTACGCCCATGGTCCTGACACAGTAGATCCATCCGCTGTACTGCGTTCTTGGGAGCGATCATTGGATGTCAGCGCGGCGCTCTCATACGCTGAGAGCCGCAGCATTTTTTCTGAATCTATTGATATGCATCGAATTGGCTTCATTGGTCACTCTTCTGGCGGAGCGACTGCGATTAATCTGGCCGGTGTGTTGTTCGATGGTCGGCGCATCGCCGAATATTGCATTTCCCCCGAATCAGTTGGTGATAGAGGATGCGATTACGCACGTTCCTCGACTACAGGTGCTACTGACAGCAATTCTCAACCCAGAGGAAAGTCATACAAAGACCGGCGTATTACGGCGTTTGTCGCGCTTGACCCAGCGCTAGGACCAGGTTTTTTCGACTATTCCAGTGTTGACCCAACCGTGAAAATGCTTGTTGTCGGCTCAGTTGAGAATGACTTCTTACCATTTCGTCACCACGCCGAAAGGATCGCCAATGAATTTCCGAATGCCCAATCACATTGGCTTTCTAAAGGAGAAGGTCACTTCATATATCTCAACGAGTGTGACATGGATCTGGAGGCAAACGGCGTGCCTTTATGCATTGATCGCCAAGGCGTTTCTCGCCAAGCCGTCCACGACAACCTCAATATATTGATACGCGGCTTTTTTAATGGAAGCTTTGGGATTAGGGATTGAATTATTCCGCTCAGGGCACTTCCTTGCCAGTCGCATGATGCATTCCGTTTGTCAGCTATGGTGTGGTTAAGAGTCGGCCAGGACCAGGCGTCTAATGAGATCAGTCAGCCAACTGCTGCCATTCTAGAATGCGTTATGCTAGAAATCCAAACAGCCGTTCGGAGCATCTGTGTCCCTCCTCAGTCTTGCCCTTTATATCCCACTCCAGATCGCGTTCATCCCCTTTGCTCTTCTGGGTATTTTAATGGTCGCCTATCGGCAGATGGTGGTCAGCAAGAAACTCGGTGTTTCCCAGACCGCAATCGAAGTCCTCAACGGTCGCTGGACGATGCACGTTTTTGGCGTTCGCGTCGACGAGGCTAGCGCCAAACTCGCAGCTGCACTTCCGAATACGTCCGTGATCGGGCTCTGGCTCGTCTTGATCCCATTGTGGCTGAAATTCAAAATCTCAGGAAAGCTCTTCCTGTATCCGCGAGTACCCGAGGCGGGCGCCGAAAGTCTAGGCGAGCTAGTTGTGGTCCGCACGCTGTATTTTGATCGCGTTATTGAACGAGTTATTGGCGAGGTTGAGCAATTCGTGGTGATGGGCGCGGGTTACGATACGCGAGCGTATGGAGGCTTTCACAAGGAAGGGGTGACATTCTTCGAACTGGACCAGGCCAGTGTGCAGCAGCACAAACGCAATGCACTGACCGAGGCTGGGATACCCTGCGAGCACGTACGTTTCGTGTCTGTCGACTTTAGCAAGGAAAACACGTTCGATAAATTGAGCGAGGCAGGCTACGACCGATCCAGAAAGACCCTCTTCCTCTGGGAGGGTGTCACACTTTACTTATCTGAGTCCGACGTACGCAAGACAATGCAAGACGTGCGCAATCATGCACCGGCCGGCAGCGTTCTACTTGCCGATATTTACGCTGATCGCTTGGTGAACATCGGCAAAAACTATGCAGGTAGGAAAGCGCTCGACTATACAGATGAGGGGTTTGGCTTCAGCCTACCTCTCACCACCAATTACCAGGAGACGCTGGCGGAGTTTGTCGAAAGCGAATCGATGTCCGTGGGTGAGGCATTCTTTATGGGGCATACAAGTGATAAAGGACCGTTCATGGTTGTGGTTGAAATGGAATGTTAGAGAGATTCGCAACATATTAACCAACCGTCCGCTTCGGGCACTGACTTACCTGTTTCCTGTTTGTCAGCGTATGGCGACTAACGACCCCGTTACAGTCAGACTAGCAAATTCGTAAATCGACGCTAACGGCCACAAACAGACAGTTAACCTCCCACCCACACGCTACAATCAGACGCGGAGTAATCGGCTGAGGAGAGCGAATTGAGTTTGTTTGAATTCTTGATGGTTTTGGTTTCCATCATCGTTGGCCTTGGAATCGCCGAAATCCTAACTGGGATAGCTCGACAGATTCGCTCGCGTGATTCTAGCGTTGGTTATTGGGTTCACTCCTGCGGGGTGGCTATAATATTTTTCGCACTTCTCCAGAATTGGTGGGAGCTTTGGGGGCTTCGAGATGTTGATGAATGGGTCTTCTCAGGTCTGGTGTTGATGTTGTTGGCACCTGCTGGATTGTATTTGATTGCCCATCTCATTTTCCCCGATCCAATTCAAGGTGCCGAAATCAAAGCTTATTACTACGGTGCAATGCGTCCGGTTTGGTGGTTGGCTGTTTTGGTAGCAATAGTCTCAACCTTGTTCCGACCAATAGCATTTGGAGCAGATCTAGTCGATCTGGATAATGCCGCAGCTGTACTGATGGTTATAGCATTCACTACTCTTGCCATATCGAAAAGAGTCGTTGTTCATTCGGTCTTGGTGCCAGCTTTACTTTTATTGCTTCTATGGGACGTCTTGTGGTGGAACCCTGCTGTCAGATTGGGTTGACGACTCGGACCCTCAATTCGTGCCACTTGCGCCTTGGGTGGACGAGACAAATCATCGATTGGATAAACGCATTTTGACTGGTCGAATACATAATTGTTTCCACCCTGTACGGAGAGCGAAATGGCAGCTCTGGGCACATTGCGGAAGTAGAGTTGTGCACTGCACGAGGCAGTTCACGGCCGAGGCCGTGTGAAAACTCCCGGCTCGAAAACAAAACGTGCGCGAGAATGCTCTCGTTTGCAGTTCGCAGGTAGCGAGTTCCTAACAAAGTCACTGTAGTGTGCGTTTTTTGACTGG
>SMVB01126610.1_pt1 | contig 23952 bp, 22 predicted proteins | sample 2456461 | NCBI WGS metagenome assembly SMVB01 (sample SAMN11095934, study PRJNA526329) | marine sediment metagenome | biome: Marine sediment; feature: Surficial sediment; material: Deep marine sediment; isolation source: Hadal surficial sediment | place: Pacific Ocean | collected 2014-05 | depth...
ATCTGGCTGTGGTTACATTCCATTTTCTGGTGACAAGCTTGAAGGCACACTGACGAGCGCGCCGGATGACTGGACAGAAATCGCTCGAGTTGACATTGTCCAGCTTGAAACCCACCCGCAAGACCCTTACTCGGTGAAACTCTGGGTGGTCGGCATCGGTCCTAAGCTATACGTCCACGCAGGTGCAAACCGCACAACCTGGGTGGAACACATCGAGGCAGATCCGCAGGTACGCTTGCTGGTCGAGAGCTCGCTCTACAACTTGCGAGCCGTACGCGTAGTTGACTCAGAGGAGTTCAGGACATTCAGTGATGCCTACGAAAACAAATATGGCAGGCGTCCGCAAAACGAAAATGTCGCTGAGGTATATCTATACCAATTGAGTTCTCACGACCAATGAAGCGGCGTCACTCAGCCGTTAAACATGCAGGACTAACAAGTTCTGGTGCAGCGTGTGCAACAGCTTTTCGGAGGTGTTGCCGATAACCATGCCAGATACACCGTGACGACCTGCGGTGCCGACGACGATTGCGGCCGCGCCAATTTCTTCGGCAACATCTGACACCAACCGTGCTGCCTGCCCGGACTCCACGTGGATCTGTATATCGTCCAGATCGAGAGATTTCAGGTGTTCGTCTATCATTTCGGTGACAGCGGTTTTTGCATCACGTTCCAGTTTTATAAAATCAACGCCGAATTCGGCACCAGCCAATAACGGGTTCATTGGTGGCAGTGCATTGACCACATGCAGTTGCCCACCAACTGCCCGGGAAAGTATCGCGCCCGCCTCAAGAATCCTGCGGTTCATCTGCTGATGTTCCTCATCGGATACATTCACCCCGGCGAGTATCACGGGCGAGTCCAGCCAGGCTTCAGGCTTAACCATAAACACCGGACATTTTGCATCCCGCAACAGATTCCAATCGTCGGGATGGCGTGGGAAGTGAGGCGATTCAGGATCTGCAGACTTGATGATCAGGTCTGCGTTGAACGTTTCTGCCACGTTGGCAACAGCTTCGGAGACTCGTTTGTTCCAGATGGCTGCAGTCTCGATGTTTTTGAAACTAGAGCGATACTCTTCGACGAGATTGACGACGAATTCTTCCTACATGACCCTGATCACATGCACCGATGCACGCTGTTCGTTGGATTTGGCAAGGGCCGCCGCTTTTTGCAGGACAAAATCCGCGTCGGCGCTGCGATTCACGACCACGACGATATTGAATGGTTTTTCCATAGTAGATGTCCGCAAATTGTCTGACTGATACCCGCCAGATCATACGGCTTGAGCCGTGGCGGCTTAATAAGGGGATATCCTGAGCGAGGCAGGGGTTAGTCGGGAGGTTGTAGCGAGCCTTTTATAGGCTTAAGACTGGCGACGCGGCAGCGACACCAGCGCCGTCCCCTCAATCGACAACTCGCCATCCTGATTCTCAGCATATTGCTTGATCTCAACCAGCGACTGCTCACCCTTGCGCTCTTTACCCACAACCTCGCTGTGGATAAGCAGTAGGTCCCCGATCGGGTTGTGACGTCTGATCTTCGCCTTCGAGTTCACCAGAAAACCGTCATCGCCCATCCAATTGGTGATGTGATGGGTCAGCCAGGAGAATCTTTCCGGGCCATAGTCGTAGGCTTCAGGTGCACCAATGGTCTGTGCAAAATCCGTTTCCCAATGCACGCGCTCCGGACAATCGGGAATGCCGAATTTGTTCTTGATCCCCAAGCCTGCGTGATTGCGATGCTGTTGCCAGGCGAGCTTGTTGGTGCGTATGTAGAGACCACCCCACCCTTGCGCAAAGGCAATGAAACCCGTGACCGTCATCGGTCCCTTCGCCATTACACCCAAGGTATCGCCGATGCTAACGTCTTCGTAGTAACGCGGAGTGGCGCCGCGGACTTGTTCGTCGGCATAGTGGCGGTACAGATCAACTAGTTCGTCGTCGCTATAAACCTTCTGAGGTTTTGCCTTGAGGTCCTCATACTTGGTGCCGCGTTCCCTGGCGATGTCGCGATCGGTGCGAAAACACCAGCTGTCTGCCTCGCAGATGAGTGCGTCGTGCTGATTGTAAAAATCCACGTGATAGACCTGTTGGATCGCGGTACCGGCGAATTGGGTTTCGTGTGGGATCAGTTCCTTCAGCCAGGCTTTAGTGTGTATCTCGTCATTGCGCCGCAGGACTTTGTGCCAGGTGAAATCCGCACCGGCCCACATGGCATGCAAGCCCGGCAGGCCACCGACATAGCCGGAGATAATGCGATCGCAAGCAAATAGAAAGGATGGTGGTGCAATGATGCCGCCGTGGCAGCTGTCCCCGGCGTATTCAGGGTCACACCACAACGGGTTGTCGTCGCCAATGCCGTGTGCGTAATGACGGATGTTGTCTCGGCTGGCTTCATGGCACCACGGTTGTAGTGAATCTTCGATGGGCACGCCAATGCGCTTTCGCAGGGTCTCAAGCGCCGGCTCGGTGATGCCGTTAAATTGTCGCTTTAAGCCACCCACATCTTCTATCGCCATAGTTATTCCCAACCAGTTGAACAGGGTCAAGCGTGGCAAAAAACCCCATGATAGGTCAACATGGTGGCGCACTTTATTTGGGGGTGGGAATGGGATTACAGGGTAATGCAGCGGTGGTGGGCTTCGCCGAGTTCAAGCACGAGCGTAAATACACCGGCGAGCGCAAATTCACCATTGAGCAATGGGCCGATCTGGCCGCCATGGCGTTGGCGGACGCCGGGCTTGAAGCAAGCGACATCAATGGCCTGGTGTGCAGCGACATACGTGAGGCGGGCATGTTCACGCCGGCCACTGTCGTCGAGTATCTCGGCCAACCGGTCAACTTCGCCGAGCGCATAGATCTAGGCGGCGCTACCGCGGTCGGTATGGTCTGGCGTGCCGCAGCAGCCATCGAGCTGGGTATTTGTGATGTGGTGATCTGTGCCTTGCCGGCGCTGCCCATTCCCAGTAGCCCGGTGCCACCGGCGTTCAATCCAGCGAGATTTTTTGGTGCTTCGAGCAACGAATGGGGGTCGCCTCAGGCGGAGTTCGAAATACCGTTTGGCAACCTGGCGCAAAATTGTGGCTACGCCATGATCGCCCAACGTTATGCCCAGCAATATGGCTACGACCCGGCGGCCATGGCCAAACTCGTTGCAGATCAACGCTTCAATTCCGCGGCCAATCCGAACGCGGTTTTTTATAACAAGCCGGTAACAGTCGAAGAGGTGTTGGCCAGTCGCATGATTGCCGATCCGCTACGCATGCTTGAAATCGTCATGCCGGTGGCAGGCGGTGGCGCACTGGTAGTGGCCAGTCGCGAAGTCGCTGCACGCTGTAACAACAGAGCGGTGTACGTCACCGGGTTTGGCGAGCATCTGACCATCAAGACGCCCACTTACGCAGAGGATTTGTGCGTGACGCCGGTTGGCCCTGCCTCTAAACAAGCCTTCGAGATGGCCGGCATCACACCTTCCCAGGTCGATGCGGCGCAGATCTATGACTGTTACACCATCACCGCCATGTTGACCCTGGAAGATGCCGGGTTTTGCGGCAAGGGGGAGGGTTTGCAGTTCATAAATGAACACAACTTGACCTACGAGGGAGACTTCCCGATGAACACCCACGGTGGCCAGCTTGGCATGGGCCAGGCCGGTGGTGCCGGTGGCATGACCCAGCCATTGGAGGCGGTGCGGCAGATCATGGGCCGTGCGGAAGCACGCCAGCTCAGCAAGTGCGACACGGTGTATGTGTCGGGTACCGGTGGCGTGATGAGTGAACAAGCAGCCCTCGTGCTGCAGGGGGCATAAGCGTGAGTGAAATGAAATTAGAAAAGCCATTGCCGGTGCCGACGCCTGTCTCGCAACCCTACTGGAGTGCACTGAATGAGCAGCGGGTGGTCATCCAACGTTGTGGTGATTGCCAGGCCTGGGTGTTTTATCCGCGTAACCGGTGTTCAAGCTGCCTCTCGGAAAATCTGAGTTGGCATGAGGTTTCTGGTCTGGGAACGTTGTATACCTTCACCCTCACAAGACAGCCAACGTCACCACATTTTGTTGATGACATGCCGCAGAAACTGGCCATTGTTGAGCTGGCGGAAGGTGTGCGCCTGACCACGACGCTGGTGAACGTCGAGGAGGATGCCATCAAAGTCGGCATGGCGGTGAAGCCGGTGTTTGATCAGGTCAGCGAGGAAATCACCATGCTTCGTTACGAGCCTGCTTGAGATTCGTCGCGACGCTCAGGCTTTCTCACCTTCTTGCCCAGGGCTTTTTCAGGCGGCAATATTCCGGCATTACCCGCGATGGCCGGAGCGGGTGCAGAATAGTAGCCCAGCGCATAGTCACCCTGGGTATAACCCAACAGGTCCTGTAATTCCGGACTCAGATCTTTGGCGAATTCCGGCGGGCACGAAAGATATTGATTTTCTTCCTGCCTCAACCAACCCAGACAGTAAGTGATGTTTAAGCCGATGCGTTGCTGGCTGGACTCATTGCGCCCACCGGAGTGCATGACCGAGCCAGTGAAAAGCAGCACCGAGCCCGGAGCCATCACCGCCTGGCATATTTCATCTGGTTGCGCCTGGCGCTGCCAATCCCAACGGTGACTGCCTGGCACTAGCCGTGTCGCGCCATTCGCTGCGCTGAATTCCGTCAACGCCCAGATGGTGCTGAGTTGGGTTTCAATTTCCTGTGGCAGGTTGGTACCCCAGGCAAAGCGGTCCCGATGTAGGTCCTGCGCACCTTCGCCGGGCGATATGTTGATCGCCTGGGTGGTGTTCAACTGTAGCTTCTTCGAATATGGCGCCAGAAATGTTCTGGCCAGCTCCAATATCTCCGCACGCGTGACAACCTCACAAACCGCCGGGCTGCGTGCGACCAGCGCGCCGGTTCGCTGTGTTTTCTTGCCACTGAACTCATCTCGCCCAAATGCCGTATCGGCAAAAAAAGGCGCCAATTCTTCGCTCACCGTTGCACGCACCGCCTCCGACATCGCGTCGGCAACAATGCACGCGCCGTCGCGCTCGAACGCTTCAAGAATTTTGTCTGTGCTGACCGGTGCAGCAAACGTTTCAAGTTCTGGCACTTTACTCTGACCCATTTTTCAGCGTTTGCTAGTCGTCAAACTCCCGAAACTGATTCTCCGCCATGGCCGCAGCACGAAAAATCGCCCGACCTTTGTTCAAACTTTCCGCCCACTCCATGTCCGGCTGAGAATCTGCCACGATGCCACCGCCGGCCTGTATGTAGAGCGTGCCGTCTTTAACTACCGCCGTGCGTATCGCGATCGCCGTATCCATGTTGCCGTTCCAGGCCAGATAGCCGACCGCGCCGCCGTAAATACCGCGCTTGAATGGTTCGAGTTCGTCGATGATCTCCATCGCCCGCACCTTGGGCGCCCCGGACAAGGTGCCTACCGGCAGCGTTGCACGCAGCAGGTCCATGGCGGTTTTGCCCTCTTTGAGTGTGCCTTCCACGTTCGACGAGATATGCATGACATGAGAGTAGCGCTCGATGACGAACTGCTCGGTCACTTCCACGGAGCCTGCTTCGGCCACGCGTCCCACATCGTTGCGGCCGAGATCGATGAGCATCAGATGCTCGGCCAGTTCTTTCGGGTCTGCCAGCAACTCTTTTTCCAGGGCCTGGTCTTCGGCCTCGTCTTGACCACGTGGTCGTGTGCCGGCCAACGGGCGATTGGTGATCTTGCCATTCTCCAGCCGCGCCAGAATCTCCGGTGAGGAACTGACGATCTGAAAATCGCCCAGGTTCATAAAGTACATGTACGGTGAGGGATTGAGGCTGCGTAGCGCGCGATACAGATTGATCGCCGGGGAAGTGAACGGAATCGACATGCGCTGAGACAACACCACCTGCATGACATCCCCGGCACGGGTGTAATCTTTGATCCTGGTGACGCCTTCCTTGAATCGGGTCTCACCCATTTCGGAAACGAAATCAGATTCTTCAATGGGTTGATTGGCCTGGCTGACAGGAATCGGTGGCACCGCTTTCTGCAACGCTCTGGCGCGCTCCTGCAGGCGTTGCGTGGTGCGCTCGATAATCCCGGGTTCGTCCGGGTCGACCAGGCAGACATGCTGCATGCGGCCTTTGACATTGTCGAATATCACCACCTCTTCGCTGACCATGAGCATGATATCCGGGGTGCCCAGGGGGTCTGGCGGGGTGGAATCGCGCAAGCGCTTTTCGACGTAGCGCATGGTGTCGTAACCAAAATAACCAACCAGGCCGCCGTAGAATCGTGGCAGATCTTCGATCTCGGCGACGTGGTAGCGCGCCTGGAAGGCTTCGATAAAACTCAGTGGATCATCGCTCTCCAGTTGCTCGATCACCTCACCTTCGTGGCTCACTTCGATGTTGTCGCCACGCACCGTAATGATGGTCTTGGCAGGCAGTCCGATAATGGAATAACGCCCCCATTTTTCACCACCTTGAGAGGACTCCAATAGATAGGAGTAAGGCCCATCGGCCAGTTTTAAATAGACAGACAGCGGCGTATCCAGGTCGGCGAGGGTCTCGACGACGACGGGTATGCGCTGGTAAATAGGTGGGTTCGAGTCATTCATTTTTGGCGGCGAAGCCTATCATGGCAAATATCGAATGTGGAGCGACACCCTTCTTATATCAAGAGGTTTTATCAAGAGGCGTTGCCTAGGCCAGCAGCTCGCTGAATTCGACGATGACGCCATCCGCGCCTAAGGTGGTGACATCGATGCCATGGTTGTAGCCGTCGCGCATGCACACCACGGCGACGCCTGCAGCTTTGGCGGCGTCCACATCGGTAACTGAGTCACCAACAAATAACGCGGCGTCCGGGGTAACTGAAAACGTCTGCAGGCACAAATCCACCGGTGCCGGATCTGGTTTCGGTGCGCTTGCCGTGTCGCCGCAAACTACCAGGTCAAACAACTCAATCAAGCCAATCTGCTCCAGCAACGGCACGCTGAGTTCGGTCAGCTTGTTGGTCACTACTGCCAGCTTAGCGCCGCGTGCGCGCATGGCCTCCAGAGTTTGCCGCACCCCGGGGTAGATCTGGCTGTGGGCAGAAAGGTTGTTGCGGTAGTAGTCGAGGAACCCCGGTAGCAGTGTGTCTGTCAGGGTTTCGATCGGGGCGCTGGACGCTTCATGGTGTTGCAGCGCTTGCGCAATGAGTGTTCGGGAGCCGTGGCCGACCCAATGCCGGGTTAAACTTTCGTCGACCTCTGCAAGGCCTGCCTGGTTTAAACAGAAGTTCAGTGCCGCATTAATGTCTGGCGCGGTATCGACCAAGGTGCCATCAAGATCAAAAAGATATGCGTCGTATGACGCCCAGGAAGCCATTCGATTACGCGGCTGCGATTTCTGCGCGCATGTTGCGAATGGTCTCGGCATAGTCATCGCTGCCGAAGATGGCGGTTCCGGCGACAAATGTATCTGCACCGGCGGCTGCCACCGAGCCGATGTTAGCGGCCTTTATGCCGCCGTCTACCTGCAAGCGAACTTCGTGGCTGGCAGCGTCGATAATCTCGCGTGCCTGTTCGAGTTTGCCGACGCTTGATGCAATGAAGGCCTGGCCGCCAAAGCCAGGGTTCACGGACATGATCAACACCAGATCGACGTAATCGATCACTTCGTTCAATAACTCGACCGGTGTCGCAGGATTAAACACGATGCCGGCCTTGGCGCCACCGTCGCGAATCATGCCAAGGGTGCGGTGCAGATGCTCCGTGGTCTCAGGGTGGATCGAGATGACATCTGCGCCAGCGGCCAGAAAGTCTTCGATCAGACGATCGACGGGCTTGACCATCAGGTGCACATCCACCGGATCTTTTATGCCGGCATTGCGCAATGAAGCCAGCACCAGCGGGCCGATGCTGAGATTGGGTACGTAGTGATTGTCCATGACATCGAAGTGAATCATGTCTGCACCAGCATCGAGCACGTTGCGTACCTCTTCACCCAGGCGTGAAAAGTCCGCGGCCAGTATTGAGGGTGTAATCCAGGGATTCATGGGGCGCAGAGTTTACGCGGAATTGATTGCGTTGTATTCGTCGAGGGTGCCAATGTCCTGCCATTGCCCCGGGTGCACCTGGCCACTCAGAGCGCCCGCCGCGATCAAGTCGAAATACACATCGCGCAGGGAAAAGTGCCCAGGGGTTAAACCATGGAACAATTCCGGTGCCAGCAGAGCGATGCCGCAGTAGACATAACTCTGACCCCTTGCGGTTACCTGTCCTTCACTGAATTCGAAGTCCCCTGCATCGCGATAAGCCGGAGTTGGGGTGAGCACAATGTGGGCCAGATTGGGCGGGTCGAGTTGGCGCGACAGGGTGGCGAAATCGAAGTCTGTCCAGATGTCGCCGTTCAACAGCCAGAACGGCTCATCGTCAAAAAACGGTAAGGCATTAACGATGCCGCCGCCGGTTTCCAGCAATTGGTCCTCCCAGCTATAAGAGATCGCCAGGCCGAAGGTCGCGCCATCACCCAGATGATCGGCAATTTGAGCGCCGAGGTGGTGCAGGTTGATGATGATCTCCTTGGCGCCGGCGCGGGCCAGTGCTTCGATCTGCCATTGAATCAGCGGTTTGCCGGCCACCGGCAGCATGGGCTTCGGCACAGTATCGGTCAAAGGCACCAGGCGACGACCTCTGCCTGCGGCCAGGATCATAACCTTCATGCGAGCGCGTCCAGATGTTTTATGCAATCTACTAGTTGCATATTGAGTGCCTCAAGCTCAGGGTACAATGCTGTGAGTCGCAACAGGCGCCCCAGGACCGTTGGAATGTGCGCCAGATGGGTCGATTTGTGGTCGCGCAGATGCAATCTGGCGAAAATGCCGATGGCTTTCAATTGGCGTTGAATGGCGATCCAGTCGAACCAGGTTTTGACCTTTTTGGGGGAATAATCGTCCAAAAGAGGTGTTTTGGACACGAAATAGGCCAGCCAACGGTCTATTTCGGCCTCTTTGAACTCAAAATAACAGTCTCTGAGCAATGAAGCGATGTCGTAAAGAATCGGTCCGTGCAGCGCATCCTGGAAATCGACCACACCGAGTTTGCCGTCGACAAACAGCAGGTTTCGACAGTGAAAATCCCGATGAACGCAACCTTCAGGTTGCATGTTGGCACTATGCACCAGCATATCGCAGATCCGCTGATAAACACTCGCATCTAATTTCTGCTTGAGCATGCCCTCAACGAACCATTCGCTGAAGATCTCAAGTTCCATGGACAAGCGCTCGGTGGTGTAAGGCTCTATGGCTGGGTCGGTGATGCCTGCCAGCGTCGGTAGAATGTCGATGGCGGCGCTCAGTGCCTGGTCTTCAGCGGCGGTGCCGTACAGATCCTCCAGATGGATTTCACCGAGATCGGATAACAGGAACAACTCCCGGCATTGATCGATGGCCAGAATCTCAGGCACGCCGATACCGTGGCCGTGGAACAAGCGCGCTAAAGTGACGAATTGCTCGTTACGCTCCAACGCCGGCGGACTCTGCATTAATACAAAGCTTTGTGCTTTGCCTTGCAGACGATAGAAACTGCGGTGGCTGGCTTCCACGCGCAGAGCCTTGGTGTCCACCAGCGTTTCTCCCAAGGCGGATAACTGCTGTTCGCACCATGCGGAGGCTTCGGCAGAGATAAAGATTTCTTTCACCCGCACATTATAACCAGCGATGCATTTCATTATTATGCGCGCATGAAATTTTCCTGGCTGCCCCGGTGGCTCCTTGTTATTGGAGCGGCGTGTTTGTTTTTGCCCGCTGGTCTTGTTTCGGCAGCACCCGCCGATGAAGAGGAATCCTCGGCGGGATACATTTGCGTGCCCAGTTCATCGGGGCAAGGTTGGGATTGTGACGAAGACCGCGGGCAGAAACCCGTGTTGCCGAGCAAACCTGTGCCAGTTATCAAAACGCCCGCTGAAGCGCCAGCCGTTGATGCGCCGGTACGGGTGGAATCTCATCCTCCACAAACAATAGAAACCCCGGCAGAGCCAACCATTGCTCCTGGAATGGACCCTGTCACAGGGCTCAGCCTCGATCCCAACGACTGGTACACGCCAACCACGTCGCGGCCGGTGCTGCCGGATCATCAGCTAATAAAAGATCTAGCGGCGAGTTTGTACGTTACCACCGACGCCGATGGCTACTGCCCTGGTGGATACCAGCAGCGGGAATTCCCCTTTGATGTGTCTGCGGCCAATAAAGACTACCCGATCATCGCCTCGGCGGATCAACTCAGCGCCGAACTGAATGTCAGCGCTGAGTTCAGTGGTAACGTCACCATTGAGCAGGGCAATCTTCTGATACTGACTAACCAGGCCAAGCTGGATTACGCCACCCGGGTGGCGGAATTTCCTGCTGGCGTGCGCATGGATCAACCCGGCATGGTGTTGCAGGGTGGGCAGGCGACGGTGAATCTCGACAGCTCTGAAGTCAATATGCAGGATGTGCAGTTTCTGCTCACCGGGCCGAGTTTGCGTGGCGAGGCGGTCAGCATGAGGCAAGATAGCAATGGCGACCTGAGCCTGATGCAGAATCGTTTTACCCGTTGTGAGCCGGGTAGCAATGGCTGGAGCCTGGCCACCAGGGAGCTGGTGATTGAAAAGGACGAAGTCTTCGGCATCGCCAGACATGCTGTGCTGAGGCTGAAATCCGTGCCTGTTTTCTACACCCCCTATCTCAAGTTTCCGGTGTCCGACGAACGCGTATCGGGTTTCTTGTTTCCCAACCTAGGCTTTTCAGACGAGGACGGTACGGACGTTTCCATACCCTACTATTTCAACCTTGCGCCAAATTACGATGCCACTTTGATCCCCAGATATATGAGTAAGCGGGGTGCCGGAGCGGAGCTGGAGTTGCGCCAGTTGGCGAGTTGGCAAACTACAACGCTAAGCGGCGCGCTGTTACCGGACGACGATATCTACAACGGCCAGATCGACCGCGAGGACTTCGATGAGGCTGGTGGCGAAGCGGTGCTGGGCCCTTTCGAGCCTGCTGACCGCTGGCTCGGCGCCATGCAGCATCGCGGTCGTGTCGGAAACTTCCGCACCATAGTGGATTACACCAGCGTCAGCGACCGCGACTACTTCCGGGATCTCGGCTCAGACCTCGGTGTGTCGAGCCGGCGTGAGCTTGAGCGCAGGGGTGAGATTCGTTACAACCGCGGTGGCCTGTCCATGCGCCTTTGGGCTCAGCGTTTCCAACGTCTGGACGAAGTGTTAATAGACGACTACCAGCGTCTGCCGGAGTTGGACTTGGGTTACACCAGGGCATTGTTGGGGCCATTGCAGATCAGTCTCGGCGCCACCTGGTCTGAATTTGAGCGCGATACAGATGGGCTCAATGGACTGGCTGCGGTCACCGGTCGGCGCATTCATCTTGAGCCGCGCCTGAAACTGCCATTTTCCTGGCCGGCGGGTTTTCTGACTTTCTCCGGTGGGCTGCGTCATACCGAATATGATCTGCAGCAGGAAAGTGGTGCCGGCGGTGCGCCGCTGGCGGACGAGGATCCGGTACGTAACATTGGCATCGGCAGCATCGACGGGGGTTTGTTTTTCGAACGTGAGCTGAATTGGTTTGGTCATGATCTGACCCACACGCTGGAGCCCAGGGTCTATTACTTGTGGCAGGAATTTGCCGAGCAATCGGAGCTGCCTCGCTTCGATACATCGCAGCTCACGTTTGGCTACTCGCAGTTGTTTCGTGAGAATCGATTTTCAGGTCTGGACCGCATCAGCGATGCCAATCAGGTCTCTACCGGCGTCACCACCCGTTTTATCTCCCGCGCGTCTGGCCGGGAATACTTCCGTTTCAGTGTCGGTGAGATTTTCTACTTTGATGACCGTGAAGTGACATTGTCCGGCAGCCCCGGCCCTGACGAGCAGCAGCGCACCTCAGGCATCGCCGCGGAAATGTCTGCCGCCTTGATGGGTAACTGGCGGGTGACCGGCAATATCGTCTGGGACCCTGACGACAATCAAGTGGATGAAGGTGGCGTCGCCATCCAATATCGACGCGACAACCGGCACATATTCAACGTCGGTTTCCGCAATCGCTTTGACGAAGACATTGAACAAACCGATGTATCGCTTTTCTGGCCGCTGACAGATCACCTGTCTGTGCTGGGTCGGTGGAACTATGATCTGGTCAGCGGTCGAACGGTAGAAGGTTTTGGTGGTCTGGAGTACAGCAATTGCTGTTTGCAAGTGCGATTGATAGCGCGCCATTTCCTCGATAGCCCCACTGCGAGAAACTTTGAAAATGTCGAAGCGGATGATGGGGTTTTCTTACAAATTGTATTTAAAGGTCTTGCCGGCTTTGGGACTAAGGTAGAATCCGTGCTTGAACGCGGCATTCGCGGCTACCGTGCACCGCAACAACAGGACTATTAGGGTTTTGCAGCTATGCATAAAGTAAAACGATTTATTTCCATCGTCATCATGGGCGCGTTGACCTTTTCCAGCGCCAGCGCGCTGGCGGTCTATCAGGAACTGGATGCCATTGTCGCGGTCGTTGATGAAGATGTGGTGTTGGCGTCTGAGCTAAAGGGGCGTCTGGAGCAGGTGCTGAAACAGATGAAAGCATCCGGTATGACCATTCCCCCACGGGATTCATTAGTCAGCCAGATCATGGAACGACTTATTCTGGAAAGCATCCAGCGCCAGCAGGCAGAGCGACGTGGTCTGAAAATAGACGATGAAACATTAACCCGTGCGGTTGGCTCATTCGCTCAAGGCAACAACATGACCCTGGAGCAATTTCAACAGGCGTTGGCGGCAGATGGCGTCAGCTATCGCGAGTTTCGCGAAGAAATTCGTACCGAAATGCTCATCAACCGTTTGCAACGCAGTTTGATCAATCGCCGGGTTTCGATTTCCGATCAGGATGTCCAGGGTCTGTTGAACTCTCCGTACTATCAGCAACTATTATCCGACGAGTACCGTGTAGGGCACATATTGTTGTCGTTAGAAGAGCGGGCTTCAGATGAAGTGGTAGCGGCGGCGGAAGCTGCCGCGGCGGAGATTGTTAAAGATCTGCGCGCCGGCGCTGACTTTGCCGAAATGGCGATTGCTAAGTCTTCCAGTAGCCGGGCTTTGGAAGGTGGTGACTTAGGCTGGCGTCGCGCCGGTGCGTTACCCAGCTTGTTTGCGGAAGACGTGTTGAGCATGGCGGTGGGAGAGGTCGCCGCGCCGATCAAGACCTCAGGTGCGATTCATATTATTAAACTGTTAGAACAACGCGGTGCCGGCATGCAAAAAATAGTGCAGACCAAGGTTCGCCATATTCTGGTGGAGCCTTCCGAAATCCGCACTGCAGAGGAAACCGCTGAGCTCATTCGAGATATCAAAGCTCAGTTGGACGACGGCGCCGATTTCAGCGAACTCGCCATAGAGCACTCCCAGGATCCGTCCAGTGCCTTGAACGGTGGCGACTTAGGCTGGGCAACGCCGGATCAATTTACCGGTCAGTTTGGCGAAGTGATGGATGCGCTGGAACTGGGGGGCATCAGTGACCCGTTTGTCACCCAGTTCGGTTGGCATGTGGTGCAGGTGTTAGAACGTCGCGAAGAAGACATGAGTGACGAAACCCGTGAAAACATGGCCGTTGAAATTCTGCACAAACGACGTTTTGAAGAAGAGCAGCAAGAATGGCTGAAGGAAATCCGCGACGAAGCGTTCGTGGAATTACGCCTGTAACCACAAGCTGTCGTTAGCATGATTGTTATCACGCCGGGCGAACCCGCCGGTATCGGCCCCGACTTAGTCGTGTTGCTGGCGCAAAAATTACGCGTCGAACCCTGGGCCGTAATCGCCGATGCAGATATGTTGAGAGCGCGCGCAGGCGCCCTGCATGTGCCGTTGACCCTCAATGAAGATGTTGCTGCGCCGAGCGGCAAGCCCGGCGAATTAACCGTCATACACACGCCGCTGCAAAACGTGGCTGTGCCCGGCAAATTGGATACGGCAAATGTAGAAGGCGTGCTGAACGCGCTGAATCGTGCCATCGACGGATGCCTGCAGGGTCAGTTTTCCGGCATGGTGACTGGCCCAATGCAGAAGTCTGTCGTCAATGAGGCAGGCATTGTCTTCAGTGGTCACACGGAATACCTGGCTGAAGCCAGTGGTGTAGACGATGTGGTCATGTTGCTGGTGGCCGGTGAGTTGCGTGTTGCGCTGGCCACCACCCACCTGGCTCTGAAAGATGTACCAGCGGCAATTACCGAAGCACTGTTGACGCGCAGGTTACGGATTTTTGTCGAGGGCTTGCGTTCGATGTTCGGCATCGCCGAACCCAGATTGCTGGTGGCGGGTTTGAACCCCCATGCGGGTGAAAGTGGGCATCTCGGCCGCGAAGAGATCGACATCATCGCGCCGGCTGTAGCGCGACTGCAAAACGAAGGCATTGCCATCACCGGGCCGCTGGCTGCAGATACGTTGTTTACACCTCAGTATCTCGATCACGCAGATGGGGTGATGGCCATGTACCACGACCAGGGGCTGCCCGTGCTCAAATATGCAGGTTTCGGGCGAGCGGTGAATGTCACCTTGGGGCTGCCGTTTTTACGCACTTCGGTAGATCACGGTACGGCGTTGGACCTGGCCGGCAGCGGCAATATTGATACTGGCAGCATGGTGGCGGCATTAGACCTCGCCAGCGCTATGGACCGAGAATAACGAATGCATGTACGCAAGCGTTTCGGCCAGCATTTCCTCACCGACGAAGGCGTGTTGCATCAAATAGAAACAGCAATCGGCATACGCCCGACGGATCGGGTGATGGAAATCGGTCCGGGCCTGGGCGCGTTAACAGATTTGTTGATCGACCAACCGAGTGTGTACCGCGGCGTGGAGATAGATCGCGATCTGGTGCCTTTGTTGCATGCGCGCCACCCCCGCATGGAACTGATCAACGAAGATATTCTACGCGTGGATCTGGCGGCGGTTCTCGATGCAGGTCAGCCTTGGAGGGTGTTTGGCAATTTGCCCTACAATATTTCATCGCCGCTGCTGGCGGTGCTCACAGACTTTGTGCGCAGCCACCCCGGCCGCATTGCAGATATGCATTTCATGTTGCAACGCGAGATGGTCGAGCGACTGGCCGCGCAACCAGGGAGCAAGGCGTGGGGGCGTTTAAGCGTGATGATGCAGCTGCATTTCTCCATTGAGCATGTCTTCGACGTGCCGCCGGAAAGTTTCAGCCCGCCCCCCAAAGTGGTCTCCAGTATCGTGCGCTTACTACCATTGCCAACCCCTGATATAGGTGTCGACATCAAGGTGCTCGAGCGATTGCTGCGCCTGGCCTTTTCGGGCCGACGTAAACGTCTGTCGAACTCACTCAAGGTGTTGCAGCTCGATTGGACACAAACTACTGTAGATGCCGGCCTGCGGGCAGACAATGTTACCGCTGCACAATATGTGAGCCTTGCTCAATTGGCCCATTTTAAAAAACACTTAGTTGCAAGCCACTAAAAAACAGAGACAGGACCATCGATGACCACAAAATCCAATGTCGAGCAGATCGAGATCGCGGTCGTTGCCACTTACATGGAGGCTCAATCAGAGCCGGAAAGAGACCATTACGTTTTCGCCTACACCATAACCATCTCCAATCACGGCGCGCCGCCGAGTCGGTTGATGCGACGGCATTGGATCATTACCGACGCCAGCGGCGAGGTTGAGGAGGTGCGCGGCGATGGTGTGGTGGGTGAACAGCCGCGCCTGGCCAGTGGCGAGAAGTTTGAGTACACCAGTGGCGCCATACTGAAAACACCGGTGGGTGCCATGCAGGGCAGCTATGAGTTTGAAGATGATGATGGCAATGTATTCGAAGTGCCCATAGCCCCTTTTTCACTGTCGATACCTAATCTGGTGCATTAGCGCGGTGGCAACTTATGCCATTGGAGATCTTCAGGGTTGTGACCGTGAATTCACTGCCTTGTTGGAGAAGCTTGAATTTTCCCATGACGATCATCTATGGCTGGTAGGTGATCTCGTTAATCGTGGCCCTGAATCCCTGCGCTTATTGCGCCGTGTGAATGCGATGCAAGACCAGTGCACCATTGTGCTGGGTAACCATGATCTGCATTTTCTGGCGATCTATTTTGGCGGCCATCGTGCTGGCCGCTCTGATACATTCGATGAACTGTTGGCAGCCCCGGACGCCGCAGACCTTGCGCACTGGTTGCGTTGCCAGAAGTTGATGCACCTCGACCGGCAGGCAGGATATGTGATGGCACATGCCGGCATTCCGCATATCTGGGGTCTGCCCTTCGCCCAGGAGTTGGCCCATGAAGTGGAGCGAGTCATTGCCGGGGGCGATGATGAAACAAGTTACCAAACCTATTTTCAACTCATGTATGGCAACGAACCGGATTGCTGGTCAAATGAACTTACCGGCATGCTGCGTTTACGCGCGATAACAAATTACTTCACGCGTATCCGCTTGATCGATGAAAGCGGCAAGCTGGAGTTCACCCACAAAGGCACGCTGGACGATGCACCAGCAGGCTGGCAGCCTTGGTTTGCATTTTACCCGGTCGACGCACAACGTCCGCAAATCTTGTTCGGGCATTGGGCGGCATTGGATGGCATCACCGGTCGGGACGATATTGTGGCCCTGGATACCGGCTGTGTGTGGGGTAGATCGCTGACCGCAATGTGCCTGGAAACAGGAAAGAAAACCGCCCTGAACCACCAATAGGACCCGGCATTGACGGTTGTCAGATTGTGAACCAGGTCACATTAAATGCGGATGTGTCTGCGTACGGTAAATCTCAATGCAGTACCCGCGTGGATTGTCAGCAGTATCGCAGCCCACGCCCCTAAACGGAAACCTTGGTAGCAAGGTTGAACGGCTTAGCGGGCAAGGATGAAGTATGAAGCCGCTAGGTTCAAACGAAGGAGAGTTTGGCTATGGGCGTCTTCGAACATTTTCAAGAGCGCTATGATGCGGTTCAACAGGAAGAGATCTCTCTCGATGATTTCCTCCATCTGTGTCGAGAAAACCCCAATACTTATGCAACGGCAGCGGAACGCCTGCTCATGGCGATCGGTGAGCCGGAGTTTGTGGATACTTCGAAAGATCCTCGTCTGTCGCGAATCTTTTCCAACAAAATCATTAAGCGCTACCCGGCCTTTGATGAATTCTACGGCATGGAAGATGCGATCGAACAGATCGTGTCTTTCTTCCGGCATGCGGCCCAGGGCTTGGAAGAGCGCAAGCAGATCCTCTATCTGCTCGGCCCGGTTGGTGGCGGCAAATCTTCCCTGGCAGAAAAACTCAAGTCACTGATGCAGCGCGAGCCGTTCTACGCGCTCAAAGGCTCGCCGATAAGTGAAAGCCCTCTCGGTTTGTTTGACCCTGCCGAAGATGGCGACTTGCTTGAGGATGAGTACGGCATACCGAAAAGGTATCTCAATGGCATCATGTCACCCTGGGCAGCCAAGCGCCTGAAGGAATTTGGTGGCGATATCTCGCAGTTTCGCGTGGTCAAGCAGTACCCGTCCATACTGGACCAGATCGCCCTGGCTAAAACCGAACCGGGTGATGAAAACAACCAGGACATCTCTGCCCTGGTAGGCAAGATCGATATTCGCAAGCTTGAGGATTTCGCCCAGAACGACCCGGATGCATACAGTTTCTCTGGCGGTTTGTGTAAAGCGAACCAGGGCTTGCTGGAATTTGTGGAAATGTTCAAGGCGCCGATCAAAGTCCTGCATCCGTTGCTGACAGCGACCCAGGAAAGCAATTACAACGGCACCGAAGCGATTGGCGCGATTCCTTTTGATGGCATAGTACTTGCCCACTCCAACGAATCTGAGTGGCAGAACTTTCGTAACAATCGCAATAACGAGGCGTTCATCGATCGGGTTTATATCGTCAAGGTGCCCTACAGCCTGCGGGTTTCCGAAGAGATGAAAATCTACGAGAAGCTGGTTGCCGAAAGCTCATTGAGCCGTGCGCCTTGCGCGCCGGACACGCTGAAAATGCTGGCGCAGTTTACCGTTCTGTCACGGTTGAGTGAGCCTGAAAATTCGAATGTCTTTTCGAAGATGGGCGTGTACGACGGGCGCAACCTGAAAGATACCGACCCGAAAGCCAAGACCATGCAGGAATACCGTGATCTGGCCGGAGTTGAGGAAGGCATGTCTGGTTTATCTACCCGGTTTGCGTTCAAGATACTGTCGAAGGTGTTCAACTTCGACCCGACCGAAGTGGCGGCCAACCCGGTGCATCTGATGTACGTGTTGGAACAGCAGATCGAGCGGGAAAACTATCCCCAGGAAATTCGCGACCGCTACGTCGGATTCATCAAGGAACATCTGTCCGCCAGGTATGTTGAGTTTATCGGCAAGGAGATTCAGACCGCTTATCTGGAGTCTTACTCGGAGTACGGGCAGAACATCTTTGACCGCTACGTGACCTATGCAGATCTCTGGATACAGGATCAGGAATATCGCGATCCTGAGACCGGCGACATTCTCGACCGCACTTCTCTCAATGAAGAGCTCGAAAAGATAGAAAAGCCAGCCGGTATCAGCAATCCGAAAGATTTCCGCAACGAAATAGTCAACTTTGTGTTACGCGCCCGCGCCAACAACAACGGCGCGAATCCGTCCTGGCAGAGTTACGAGAAGCTGCGCATGGTGATAGAGAAGAAAATGTTTTCTAACACCGAAGATCTGTTGCCGGTGATCTCGTTCAATGCCAAAGGCAGCGGCGATGACAAGAAGAAGCACGACGACTTCGTCGCACGCATGGTGCACCGTGGATACACGGAGAAGCAGGTGCGGTTGCTCTCAGAATGGTACATGCGGGTGCGTAAGTCGCAATAACACGCTGTTCGAAATAGAGGCTAAGGCATGTCATTTTTGATAGATCGACGAGAGAACGCCAAGCATAAGAACATGGTGAACCGCCGGCGTTTTATGGACCGCTATAAAAAGCATATAAAGCGTGCGGTGGAAAAAGCGGTAGATGCGCGCAGCATTACGGATATGGAGCGCGGCGAGGGTGTCGCCATTCCGGTCGGGGATGTTTCCGAGCCTGTCTTTCACCATGGTGATGGCGGTCGCCGCACCATTGTGCATCCGGGCAACAAAGATTATGTCGCGGGTGACCGGGTCGAGCGCCCACCGGGTGGAAAAGGTGGTGGCTCCGGTGACGGCGATGCGTCAAATCAGGGCGAGGGTGAAGATGAGTTCATTTTTCAACTGAGCTCAGATGAGTTCATCGAGGTGCTGTTCGAAGGCTTGGAGTTGCCCAACATGAGCAAGCGACAGCTCAAAGGCGCCAACAGTTTCAAATACGAGCATGCCGGTTTCAGTGCCAACGGCAGCCCGTCCAAACTGTCTGTGGGACGCACCATGCGCGCGTCCAAAATGCGTCACATCGCGTTGAATGCCAGACGCAAGCGTGAACGCGAAGAGATGCGCCAACTGCTGCTGGCCGCACAACACGCCGGCGATGAACTCACGTTGCGTCGTATCGGCATTGCTTTAGCAGCGTTGGAAAAAGGCATAAAGAAAGTCGCCTTTCTAGATGACAGCGATATGCGTTACAACGTGCATCTGGCGAAGCCGGTGCCTACTTCCCAGGCCGTGATGTTCTGTCTGATGGATGTCAGTGGCTCCATGGACCAGGCCATCAAGGACATGGCCAAGCGCTTCTACCTGCTGTTGTACATGTTCTTGAAGCGTCACTATGAGCGTACCGAGATTGTCTTTATTCGCCATCACACGGTGGCGAAAGAAGTGAACGAAGAGGATTTCTTTTACTCCAAGGAAACCGGCGGCACCGTGGTGTCCAGCGCTCTGGAGCTGATGCAGCAGGTCATGGCCGACCGCTATTCGCCGGATGAGTGGAACATTTACGGCGCGCAAGCATCCGATGGTGATAATTGGAATGACGATTCACCCCGCTGCGGCAAACTGCTGAACGAGTCCATTCTGCCGCTCGTGCAATATTTTGCTTATGTGGAAATCACCAAGCGCAACCACCAGTCCCTGTGGGAAGAGTACACCAAGCTTGAAAGCACGCATCCGGATGTGTTCGCGCAACAGCATATCCGCGAAGTTGGAGATATCTATCCGGTGTTCCGGCAACTGTTCCAGAAAAGGGTGGCAGCCTGATGGGTGCCCAAGCGAAAGATAGTCACTCGGATCGACAAGCGCCGTTGTCTACTTCCAGCGAGTGGACCTTTGAGCTGATCGAGACTTATGACCGCGAGATTGGTTTGCTGGCGGAAGAATATAAGCTGGATACTTACGTCAATCAGATCGAGATCATCCGCTCGGAACAGATGCTCGATGCCTACGCTTCGACAGGCATGCCCATTGGCTACAACCACTGGTCGTTCGGCAAGCACTTTGTTGAGGCGGAGAAGAATTACCAGCGCGGACACATGGGTCTGGCTTATGAGATCGTGATTAATTCCGATCCTTGTATTTCCTATCTGATGGAAGAGAACACCATGACCATGCAGGCGCTGGTGATAGCGCACGCTTGCTATGGGCACAACTCCTTCTTCAAAGGCAACTACATGTTCCGCAGTTGGACGGATGCCGGATCGATTGTCGACTATCTGGTGTTTGCCAAGCAGTACATCGCCCACTGCGAAGAACGCTACGGCACCAACGCGGTGGAGGAGTTGCTGGATTCCTGTCATGCACTGATGAACTATGGCGTCGACCGCTACCGTCGCCCCTGTCCGGTCAGCCCGGAGAAAGAAAAACGCCTGCAGCGTGAACGCGAAGAATATGTGCAGCGCAACTTGAATGATCTGTGGCGTACCCTGCCGAAAGCCAAAGCCATCGATGAGGACGCGCCGAAAAAATTTCCTGCCGAACCAGAGGAAAACCTGCTGTATTTCATTGAGAAGAATGCGCCGTTGTTAGAGCCCTGGCAACGCGAAATTGTGCGCATCGTACGCAAGATGGCGCAGTATTTTTACCCGCAACGCCAAACCCAGATGATGAACGAAGGTTGGGCGACCTTCTGGCATTACACCCTGTTGAACACGCTGTATGACCGCAAAATGGTCACCGACGGATTCATGATGGAGTTTCTAACCTCCCACACCTCGGTGTTGACGCAGTTGCCTTACGACCACCCTGGCTATACTGGCATCAACCCCTATGCGCTCGGCTTTGCCATGTACAGCGATCTGCGCCGCATGTGTGAGAACCCCACCGATGAAGATCGACGCTGGTTCCCGGACATCGCCGGAGCGAACTGGCTCGAGGTGTTGCATGGCGCTATGCGCGACTTTAAAGATGAAAGTTTTGTCTTGCAGTTCCTGTCGCCGAAGGTGATGCGCGATCTGAGGCTGTTTGGTGTGGTCGACGATGATCGCGATGAAACTATTCTGGTCAGCGCTATCCATGACGACGCCGGCTACGCCGAAGTGCGAGAACTGCTGGCCAGTCAGTACAACATTGGTGACAAGGAACCGAACATACAGGTGGTTAACGTCGATCTGCGCGGTGACCGCAGTTTGTCTCTGCAACACAACCAGTTTTCACGCCGGCCCATGGGTCAGTCGACCGAACAGGTGTTGAAGCACCTGCATCGGTTGTGGAAGTTTCCGGTCTCGCTGGAATCGCGTTGGCAGGGTGAAGTGGCCCAGAGTTTCAAAATACCAAAAGACAGCCAAGACTCAGCTTAGCCTTTTCTCCATACTCGTCGCCTATGATTGAAGATCTGGATTGTTATCTGGTGGGTGGCGCTGTGCGCGACGAGTTGCTTGGCCGTGCTGTGGTGGATCGCGACTGGGTGGTGGTGGGCAGCACGCCGAAGCAGATGGAAGCGCTCGGCTTCATCCAGGTAGGCCGTGACTTCCCCGTTTACCTGCACCCGGACAGTCATGACGAATACGCTCTGGCCAGAACCGAACGCAAGCGCGGTAGTGGGCACCGAGGGTTTGTTGTCGACGCAGATCCAACCGTGACGCTGATCGAAGACCTCTGCCGCCGCGACCTGACGATCAATGCCATTGCCAAGAGCCCGACCGGCGAGTTGATAGATCCCCACCAAGGGGTCGCCGACCTGCAGACGAAAACTTTACGTCATGTGTCATCGGCATTTGCTGAGGATCCGTTACGTGTTTTCAGAGTGGCGCGTTTTGCCGCGCAGTTACCGGAATTTCAACTTGCGCCGGATACCCGGACAATGATGCGTGACATGTCAGTGGCGGGAGACTTGCAGACGCTGTCTGCGGAACGGGTATGGCAGGAGTTGAACAAAGCGTTAGCCGGCGCGGCACCGGCACGATTCTTTGCAGTGCTGGCAGATTGTGAAGGCCTGGTTGACTGGCTGCCGGAACTTGCCGGCCAGCTTGAGCGCTTGACATTTTCGGCGGTCATGGAGCCGACCGCACATTTTGCTGAGCTACCCCTGGATGAAAATCAGTTCACGGCGTTGGCAAAACGGTTGAAGGCACCCGGCAACTATCTGCAAGGGGCGCTGGACCGTCTCCATTGGGCGGATGTGCTGCTTACCTGGCGATCTGTATCAGCGGCACTGCTGAATGATGCTTTCACGGGCTTGAAGGTCCTGCATGGCGTGGAGCGATTGTCGTGGCTGATCGATCTGTTGACCGGGCGTGATGGTGTTGAAGCCGATCTTTTCAGAGAACTGTTTGCACTGGCACAAGGGTGGCGGGGCGTGGCGGTAACGCATAAGGGCGACGAAGAGGGTCCGGCACCCACCGGCAAGGCCTATGGTGAAGCCCTGCGTGCATCCAGGATCCGTTGGCTGGAGGTCACTCGTAATACTTAACAGGTTTGTTAACGCTCGCGATAGATGCGCACACCCACACCAGCGGCGTTGGCCAAGGCGTTGGGTTTGTTGATGTCCACCAACACCGCACTTGCCATCGGTTGAGCCAGAGCCAGCTCGGCGATTTGCGCCGCTAAAGTCTCCACCAGCAGGCATTCGGCTTTGATGGTCAGATCTTTCACCGCTTCAGCCAGGGCCGCGTAGTCCAGGGTGTCTGCGAGATCCCGCGAGCGCGCGGCCGTTTGCGTATTTACGGTGACTTCAAGGTTAATGCAGACCGGCTGCGGCGTGGTGCGCTCGATTGGCAGAACACCGATGATGGCATCGAACAGCAGATCGCGAATGTAGATGATGTCGCCGCTCGTCATGGCTAGCTATCGGCGCCCTGTGTAGAAACGTGCGCAGCGGCCGTGATCGGCGATAATTCTGTCATTGGCCAGCGCGGTCGGGTGTTGATTGCCAAGGGCGCCCGCTCACCGCTCTGCAATCGCAGGGCGCCAGCAAAGGCGATCATTGCACCGTTATCTGTACACAAAGCATCCGGCGCGTAGTAGACCTGCGCATTGAGATCGTCCTGCAGGCGCTTGCGCAGTGCCAGGTTCGCACTGACACCGCCGGCCATCACCAGGTGTGCGATGCCTGTCTGCTCGACGGCACGCCGACATTTGATAAACAAGGTATCGACCACCGCTTGCTCGAAAGCCAGCGCAATATCCGCAACATCCTGTTGATCCAGCGGCGCGTGTTTGTTGATGGTGTTGAGGGTGGCGGTTTTCAAGCCACTGAAGCTGAAGTCCAGGCCGGGACGGTCGGTCATCGGGCGTGGAAAGCGAAAGCGGTCTGGCTCGCCCTGCAAGGCTGCATGGGCGATCGCAGGACCGCCGGGATAGCCGAGATCCATCATTTTAGCGGTCTTATCAAAGGCCTCGCCCGCCGCGTCGTCTAAAGATTCACCGAGCAGTTCGTATTCACCTAGCTTCTGCACCTGCACCAGTTGCGTATGCCCGCCGGACACTAACAACGCAAGGAACGGCAAAGGTGGCGAATTGGCAGCCAGCAACGGCGCCAACAGGTGCGCCTCCATGTGATGCACCTCGATCGCGTTCACCCCCAGCGCCCAGGCCAGGGTACGCCCGAAGGTCGCGCCAACCAGCAGTGCACCCATCAACCCAGGG
>SMVB01303502.1_pt1 | contig 23937 bp, 19 predicted proteins | sample 2456461 | NCBI WGS metagenome assembly SMVB01 (sample SAMN11095934, study PRJNA526329) | marine sediment metagenome | biome: Marine sediment; feature: Surficial sediment; material: Deep marine sediment; isolation source: Hadal surficial sediment | place: Pacific Ocean | collected 2014-05 | depth...
CACATCGAGAAGGCCTTCATCTTCGGCGGCATGCCGGCCCGCAACGGCGTGACCGCGGCGACCATGGTGGCTTTGGGGTTTTCCGGTATCGCCGACGACATCACCGGCCGGGACGGCTATATGGACGCGTTCTCCGACGACCCCCGCCCGGATAGGCTTGCGGAAGAATTGGGGGAACGGTTCGAAATCAACCGCACCAGCATCAAGAAATGGTCGGTGGGCTCGCCCATACAGGCGGCCCTCGATTCCCTGGAGGTGCTGATGGGCGACCACGGCCTCACGCCAGGGGACGTGGAATCGATCACCGTACGCCTGCCCGACGACCGCGCCTATATCGTCGACAACCGCGAGATGCCCGACATCTGTCTCCAGCACCTGATCGCCGTGACGCTGATCGACGGCGGGCTGAGCTTCAAAGCCTGCCATGACGAAGCGCGCATGGAAGACCCCGAGGTTGTACGGCTCCGGAGCAAGGTCACCCTGGTGCCCGAGGCCTTCCTGACCGAGGCCCGGCCCGAGCGCCAGGCCATGGTCGAGGCGACCCTTGGCGACGGGCGCCAACTCAGCCATCGCACGGTGTCGGTGCGCGGCACGCCGGAAAATCCCATGGAAACCGCCGAGGTGGAGGAAAAGGCCCGCGGCCTCATGGCGCCGGTCCTGGGCGGCGACCGCACCGATGCCCTGATCGCCGCCATCGCCGATATCGAAAGCCTCGCCAACGCCCGGGACCTACGGCCTCTCCTGGTCTGCGACTGAACGTCACCGCCCGGTCGCTGACAAAAAAACGGGCCCGCGCGGGGCCCGTTTGGAATTTGGGTTAGCTCACCGCCGCGGCGCTTAGCTCGCGCCCTTGGTGGAGCACTTCGCGGTCCTTGCGCGCAACGGGAACCCCATATAGGTGATCTCGCAGGTGTGGCCCTTCTTGAGCGCCTCGCGGGCCTTCTTGATGGCTTTCTTACCCTTGATCCGTTTGCCGTCGATCCAGAACTTGGTGGCCCGGCGGTGGATGCGGGTCTTCCACTTCTTGCCAGACTTATCCGTGAACAGGATGTACTTGCCCTTCTTCTTGACGCCGGTCAGCACGACCTTGACCTTGACCGGCTTGATCTCGGTCTTGAAGATGGAACTGTTGGCCTGATAGGCCGCCCAGAACTGCTCGACCTGGCCTTGGATCTTGTCGTGGTCCCAGTCGACGATCAGCTTGGGATGCACGCCGACCTTCTTGGCCAGCTTGATATAGGCGGGATCGTCCTTGGCCGCCTCGAAGGTCGACTTGAGCTTCAGCAGGCGGTCGGGATACTTGGCCCCCAGCTCGCCGGGCGCGATGATGGAGCGGTAGGACGCGACCGAAACGGTCTTGGTCCCGAGCACGCTACTCAAGGTCGGCGCGTTTCCGGTGAGATCCGGCACCGGGTTGGTGGCCATGACCACGGCCAGGAACCGCACCTTATCGCCGCCCTTGCCGATGTTGGAGACCTTGCCGAAACCGACCGGCAGATGCTTGCCCAACACGGCCGTCACCGTATCGCTGCCGCCGCCGATGGGGATCACGCGCATGGGCTTGATGCCGGCCTGCTTGGGCAGGCTGTGGAGCACCATGTTTTCCAGGCTGTCCCAGGACGATAGGCCCATGATCACGGTGCGCTTTTTGGCGTCGGCGATCACGTCCTTCATGGATTTATATTTCGAGCTCTTGAGCACGAAGATGGCGCCGGGATCGATGCCCATGAGGCCCACGAAGCGCACCTTTTCGGTCCACGACCATTTGGGCCGCTGCTTGACGTACATGATGGAAGTGGTGCCGATGTTGCTGGACAACAAGACCGAGCCGTCGCGGGCCTGGGACATGAAGAAGTCGAAGCCGATCCGCCCCGAGGCACCTTTCTTCGGCTTGACGGTCAGCTTGGCGCCGAGATGCTTGGCCCAGATCTTGGCGAAGGCCCGGGTCAGCCGGTCCTGCCCACCGCCCAAAGAATGCGAAAGAACGATGGTGATTTTTTCCGGCTGCCAGGCGGCCTGGGCCGGCGGTGGGGCGCCCAAAGCGACGCCGGCGGCGGCCAAAGTCGCCGCCGCGAACCCCGTCAATTTCAAGTGATGCTTCTCCATGAGAAATCCTTCCCTGTTAGGTGGGCGAAATGCGCCCATGAAGTGTCGTTCGGTTCCAATCCAGTGCCCTTGGGGCCTTTGCCGTATTCCCCGGCAATGAAAATCGCATAGGTCTCGGACATGGTGTCATTTTAGCCGTTTAAGCATCGCCAGGCGACCGTTGAATCCCATTTCAGAATATGCCCCGTTGGTCGCGCGCCGCACGTTCCAGCACAAGCGCGTCGGCAACCGGATTAAGGCCCATGACGCCGCCAGAATCCAGCGATCCCAGCCCCGTCGCCGCTTCCAGGAATCGGGCCGTTTCAAAGTCCGACGCAATGCCGGAAACCAGGGCCCGGAACTTCTCCACGTACTCGGCGCGGCCGAAGGGGACCGCCCCCAAGGGATGCGAATTCGCCACCGCCTGTTCGTCGACCAGCTTGGAGCCGTCGGCAAAGGTGATCTCGACGCGCGCGCCCTGGGCCTTTTTGAGGGGGTCCGGTTCGTCGTCATAGCGCCGGTTCCACTCGGGGTCCTCATGGGTCTTGATCTTGCGCCACAGCGCCACCGTCTCGGGCCGGTGGCGGCGGTCCCAATCGTAGCTCAGTTCATGGTGCCACGCGCCGTCCTCCAGGGCGACGGCGAAGATGTACATCGCCGAATGGTCGAGGGTTTCGCGCGACGCGTCGGGATCGTATTTCTGGGGGTCATTGCTGCCCGATCCCATGACCTCGTGGGTGAACCGCTTGGTGAAAATATCGACGCTCTCGATTTTCGAAAGATCGTCCACCCGGGTGCGCATCTTGAAGGCGAGGTCGATGATCGGCTGGCCGTGGTAGCCGGCCGAATGTTCCTTGGTATAGGTGTCGAGGATGGCGCGCCGCGGCGCGCCCCGGTCGGTGAGGGTGACCCGGTAGCATGCCTCGGGCCCGTCGAGCAAGGTGGCGATGACGCCGTAATCCCCCTCGTAGATGGGGCTGGGGCTGGTTTCGCCGCGCATGGCCCGGTCGATGGCCTCGATGGCGCATTTACCGACATGGGCGGGGGCGACGGCCTTCCAACTGGAAATCGTGCCCTTGCGGCATTGCCGGGTGGCGGTCGACACGTGAAGGGCGTGGCCGATGGCCTGATAGACGATATCGGGCGCCAATCCTAACAGCGCCCCCAGCCCCGCCGTCATGGACGGCGCCAGATGGCCCACGTGGTCGATGCGGTGGGTGTTCAGGGCCATCGCCTGGGCCAGGGACAGCTGCACCTCATAAGCCGTGGCGATGCCGCGGATCAGGTCGCGCCCGGTGCGCCCGCATTGCTGGGCGACGGCAAGAATGGGCGGGATGTTGTCCCCCGGGTGGCCCGGCTCCACGGCCATGAAGCTATCGTGAAAGTCGAGTTCGCGGACCGCCGCGGAATTGGCCCAGGCGGCCCATTCGCATTCGAACATCTGGTCGCCGGGCAGGCCGATGACGGTGGCGCCGCCGGCGCGGGGATGGGCGAGGGCCTGCGACCGCGCATTGGCGACCGGCGCGCGGTTGATGGCGGCCAGGGCGACCGCCGCATTATCGATGATTCGGTTGGCGACCATGTCGTCCACTTCCGCGTCGATGGCGAACGGGGTGGTGGCCATCTCGGCGATCTTCCACGCCAATTGCGCTTCCTTGGGCGGCAAGGCGTCAGGCGGATAGACCCTGACCTCGGTGGTGGATGCCATGGGGCCTCCCGGCGGCGTTGCCTACTCGGCCGCCGACCGCGATTTCAGCTTGCGCCGGATGAAGCGGATCATGGGCGGGCCGACGAAGGTGAAGATGAAGAGCCCCCAGAGAATTTGGGCGATGGCGCTGGAGAAGAACAGCTCGGGCGTATCCAGGCCGATGCGCCAGGCGCGCATGAACTCACGTTCGAACAGGCGGCCCAGGATGACCCCCAACAGCATGGCGACGACCGGGTATTGGTAGCGCTTCATGATGAAGCCGAGGCAGCCGAAGACCACCATCACGGCCATGTCGAACAGAAAATTATTGCGCGCGAATCCACCCATCAGGCAGAACACCGAAATGATCGGCACCATCATCTTGAGATTGAGAAGGGCGACCCGATAGGCGAAGAAAGCCAGCACGGTGCCGATCACCAGGATGAACCCGGCGGCGAAGAACTGGCTGATCAGGACGGCATAGGCGATGTCGCCGCTGAACTGGAACAGCCTCGGCCCCACGTACATGCCGTGATAGGTCATCACCACCAGCAACACCGCCATGGACCCCGAGCCCGGAATGCCCAGGGTCAACAACGGCACCAACGCGCCGCCCACCACCGCGTTGTTGGTCACGTCGGCGGCGATCAGGCCTTCCGGCGCCCCCTTGCCGAACAAGGCCTTGCGCTCGGGCTTGGCGAAGGCCAACGCCTGCTGGTAGGACACGAAGGTGGCGACCGAAGCCCCGGCCCCCGGCATGGCGCCGATGCCGACACCGATGGCGCCGCCGCGCAGCAATTCCATGGGGTATTTGAAGGTTTCCTTCATGCCGCTGATAATTCCGGCGAGGCCGATCTGGTGGGAGGGCAGTTCGGCCCCCGGCTTCAACAGGCGCGAGAGGCCCTTTTCCACATAGATCAGCACCTCGGAAAAGCCCAACAGGCCCACCAGCACGGCGATCACCGGCAACTGGTCGTACAGGTAGACCACGCCGAAGGTGCCGCGTTGGGTGCCGAACGTGGGGTCGGTTCCGGTGGTCGCCAGCAACAGCCCGAAGAGTCCGGCGAACAGGCCCTTGGCGAGCCCGCCAGCGGACAATTGGGCGATCACGGCAAGCCCGAACAGGATGACGATGCAAATCTCGGCCGGCCCGAAGGCCAGCGCCACCACCGCGATTTGCGGCGAAAGACCCAGCGAGGCCATGGCGCCGATCAACGCGCCTATGACCGAGGCCATGATACAGATGCCGAGCGCCCAGGCCGCCTTGCCCTGCTTCATCAGGGGAAAGCCGTCGAAGGCGGTGACCGCGCCTCCGGCGGTGCCGGGAATGTTGAGCATCACCGAAGGGAACGAATTGCCCATCTCGGCGCCGGAGTAAATGCTGACCCCGAGAAGGAGACCGAGTTCCGGCTTGAGGACCAGCAGGACCGGCAACAACATCGCCAGGGTCCCGCTGGAGGTCAGCCCCGGCATGGCGCCCACGAACATGCCGATCAGGACGCCCAGGGGTACGATCCAGAAGTTGGAAAGGAAGAGTTGGAATCCTTCGAAAAAAGCGTCGGGCATGTCAGCGCGCCATGAAGGTGAGGATCCCCACGGGAAGATCCTGGCCGAGAACAAGGACGAAAATAAAATGCACCACCGCCGCCATGATCACGGCGATGATGACGCTCGCCACCCAATTCTTCAGTTGCACCGCCCACATGACGGCCAGGACGAAGAGAAAAAACCCGATCAAATAGCCGACCCAGGAAAGCACGGAGATCAGGACCAGGGAACACAGGACGACCAGCGCGACCCGCCGGCCGCCGCCCTTGACGCTGCCCTCCCCATCATCGCCGCTTGCCGCTGTTTCCTGGGATACCCTGGCTTTCGCCGGATTCCTGAGGTCGCCGGCGACCGCGATGGCACCCAGGATCAGCATGGGAACGCCAATCACATAGGTGTAGATGATGGTCGCGTTTTGAAACGGTCCGGTGGTCAATTCCCACAAGGCGTGGGCCCCATAGGCCAGGGCCAGCATCGGCACCAGCAAAATTCCCGAGTAGGTCTTCAAAAACTGCACCTGGGCCCCCTGTGGTCCAATCTATTGGGTTCCTTGAGCCTTCCCCCGTTTGCCCCCGGGCACCGCGCTTGACCGCGCGGACATTATCATGGGCATCTTCACGACCAAAGGCGGCGGTCGCGAAAACCGCCGCCGAGGCGGAATCTCATAGCGCCAGAGAAGAGGCTACCAAGTCTCCGATACCGGATTTTCCTTGGCTTCTTCCAGGCTGGCCGCCCTACGAAACAGCTCCTTGGGCCGCAGGCTGCCAGAATCGTCGATCTGATCCATGGTGCAATAAATCTCGAATTCGTAGCCATCGGGATCCTTGAAATTGAGCGCGGTATTGCAACCGGCGCCCTTGCGTCCCTCGAAGACGATAGGGATGTTGTTTTCGCGGAGGAAATCGCGCGCCTTGAAAAGAACATCGATGTTGTCCACCTCCAACGCCAGATGTTCCATCTGCATTCCGTCGCCATCGCCGGGGCGGCGCTTTTTCTTGCCGGGTTTCAGGCCGATGGCGTGGTGATCGGCGCCGCAGCGGAAAAACACCATGCCGATGTCATTGCGGTCGGTTTCCTCGAAGCCCATGACCTCGGTCCAGAACTTCACACTACGCTCGATGTCGCTGACCTCGTAGACCATGTGGCCCAGCTTGTTGACCTTGATGTGGGACTTCCCCTTGTAGGACTTGGGATGAATTTCCGCGGGGGCATCTTGTCCGCTGCCGGCGGCGGTCTGGTCATCCATGGCATCCTCCTTAGAAATTTTCGCGGGTCACTTCCTCGGCCGCAGTTTAACCCAAGCCGGTGGTGACGGAAAGGCCCCCAGCCGATCAGGCGCCGGCATCCAGGGCGGCGCGAAAGGCCTCGCGCCGGGCGGGGGCATACATATCACTGTAGTCGCGGTGCGAAAGCGGCCCCTGGGCGACCACAAGATCGCAGAATATCGGGCCTTTCGCCTTCAAAAGACCCCCGATCTCCGCCGCGAAGCGGTCGATTTCCGTGAACGTGTGGCAGGACTTGATGCCCGCCGCCCGCGCCACGCCGGCGAAATCCACGTCATTGTTAGGCAGGGGGGCACCGCCATTGGCCTCGTAGCTGCCGTTATGGCCGACCAAATGGATGAAGTTCTCGGGCGCCACGGCGCCGATGGTCACTAAGGTGCCCAGGTTCATCAGCAGGGAACCGTCGCCGTCCAGCACGATGACCCGCTTGTCGGGGCGGGCCAGCGCCAGGCCGAGGCCGTGGGAGGAGGCCAGGCCCATGGCGCCGAACGCGAAATAGTTGAGCGGCCGGTCAAAGATGGCGAGCCAATCGGTACCCGACGAATAGGTGGCGACGACGATTTCATCGGTGACGTGGTCCGCCAGCACCCGGAGGCATTCCATCCGGTTCATCATGGGGCCGCGGGCCTCCGGCCGATCAACAGCGCGGTGGGGTGCCCGTTTTCGTAGGCGTCGATGATGGCGGGCGCGATCCTGGGCACGTCGGCATCGGTCTCGATCAGTTGATGGGGGATGTCCATGATGTCGAGGATCGGTTCCACGGCACGCACGCCGACCCGTTTGGCGTCCCGCGGCGGCACGGGCCAGTTCTTCTGCGGTGGCACGGCCGATATTCCGGGCGCTGCCCGTGACAATGTCAACCTTGCCTTCAAGCTCGTTGACAAGATCAACCATAATTCATTCCCTGCTTTCCTGCGTGTTGCAAATGTCACATCTAGGTCAGGATCAAAACCTTAATCCCCGGTGGTTTGCGCTTCCTTCGCCTTCTCAGCCTCACTGACATTGTCACGTTAAGTGCTCTGACCTCATTCGGATCTTCAGTGTAGCCTTTCGGGATGGACAACGTCTCCTTCAAACGTCATCGCTTTAACTGCCGCGACCCTGCTGCCCTCGCCTCCGCCTCAGTGCAGAACCAGCGCTCCCCCCTGGAGGGAGAAAACTTCGTGCGGTTATAATTTTGCCTGCCTGGCACGTAGTAGATGCGTTTCCCGTAGCAGCCAATGTTTCCTTTGATCACGCAGCGCCGCCGCGGCGGCGGCCGAGAATACGCCGGTGGTCGCGCCCGAATGCCAGCCCTGGCCGATGTATTCCTGTCCCATGCAGATGCCGACCCGGGGGCCGATCTCATAGGCGACGGTGGCGATATAGTGGGCAAGCCCACTTGTATAGGGATGTCGAGGTTCGCGGATCCACTCATGTGATTGGTTTTCCCTGACTTGATGTTGCGCGTGCCGCCTCTCAACCGGTCCGCGGCGGGGATTATAATCCCTCCGCACGATTACAGGCTATACTCGCTGGCCATAACTTGGATTGTTGACAGGGGGCTGGCCATGGGCGTGGCACGTGAGCTCGGGGAAAAAGTCGTGGGCCTGGATTGGGCGACGGTCGACGACGAAGCGCTCCATTGGGCCAAGGTCGGTATCTTGGACATCATCGGCGTCACCCTGGCCGGTGCGCCCGAGGATTGCGTGCGCATCGCCGCCAACGCCATGGCCACCGGGCGCCCCACAAGCGGTGACGACGGACCGGCGATGGTGTTCGGGTTCGGGCGCCGGACCGGCGTCCTCGATGCCGCCTTCATCAATGGGGTGGCTGCCCATGCCCTTGACTTCGACGATGTCTCCAACACCCTCGGCGGCCATCCCTCGGCGCCCCTGGTGCCGGCGCTGATCGCGCTGGGCGAAGAGATGGGAACGGTGGCGCCGGTCAGCGGCCGGGACCTGATCGTCGCTTATCTCGCCGGCTTCGAGACCGAATGCGCCATCGCCCGCGGCGTCAATTTTCATCACTACGAAAAGGGCTGGCATCCAACGGCGACCCTAGGGACGCTGGGTGCGGCGGCGGCTTGCGCCAAACTGCTGGGGCTGGACGCCGACGGCATCGCGCTCGCGCTCGGGCTCGCGGTTTCGTTTTCGTCGGGCCTCAAGGCCAATTTCGGGACCATGACCAAGCCCTTGCATATCGGGCAGACCAACCGCAACGGATTATTGGCAGCACTGTTGGCGCGAGACGGTTTCACCGCCAATCGCGACTCCTTCGAGCACCCCCAGGGCTTTTTCGAGGTGTTCGACGGCGCGGGCAACTACGATGCCGAGCGCGTCGTTCCGGGATTTGCCGATCCCTTCAACATCGTCGAGCCGGGCCTTGCCATCAAGCGTCATCCGTGCTGCGGCAGCACCCATTCGGCCATCGATGCGTTGTTGGAGTTACGCCACCGTCATGGGCTCGGTCCCAAGAACGTGGATCACATCTTGTCCTGGACCCATGCGCGGGGGTTGACCCATACCTTCCGGCCCGATCCCAAAAGCGCGCTGGACGCCAAGTTCTCCGTCCAATACGTCCTCGCCCGGGCCCTCATGCACGGCCAGGTTAAGATCGAACATTTCAACGCCGGCGCCTATAACGATGCCGATGCACGTGCCGTGATGGCGCGGATTACCGCCGAGCCCCATCCCGCGCCCGAGGATATCTCCGAGGGGCTTTTTATCGGCGAGGTCAAGGTCACCACGGCATCGGGCACGGTTTATTCCCTCGCCCTGGAGAATCCTGTCGGATACAGTTCCGCGAATCCCCTGCCCGCCGGCGCCGTGCGCGACAAGTTCAACGACTGCGCCGGCAGGCTGTTGACCGCGGACAAGGTGGCGGCGTTGGGCGATGCGGTCGAAGCCTTGGAAACGCTCGAAGATATTCGTGCGCTCACAGAGATCGTCGCCGATGCCGGACTGTTGGAGGAAACCGGAGCTTTGGCATCGCTTTCCACCGCCGCGGGGTAGAACAAGTAACGGACGGTCCGTGCCGGGGACGGAATACGGCGCCGGTCACCCAGAGTGGATTGCCGCTGCTGGAAGGGACATGGGACAAAACCTCAATATCGTCTTGAAGGAACGGGTGGCCCGCAGGGACGGGCTTCTGGTGCCCGGCGCGGCCAACGCCTTGGCCGCGAAAATCATCGAGGATGCCGGGTTCGAGGCGGTCTACGTGACCGGCGCCGGCGTCACCAACATGCATCTGGGGGCGCCCGATATCGGCCTGATCACGCTCTCGGAGCTTGCCGATCACGTGGGCGCCATGCGCGATGCGATTGGCCTGCCGCTAATGGTGGATGCCGATACCGGGTTTGGCAATGCGCTCAACACCCGGCGCACCATTCAGGTGCTGGAGCGCGCCGGTGCCAACGCAATCCAGTTGGAGGACCAGGTCTTCCCCAAGCGCTGCGGGCATTTTGCGGGCAAGGCGGTGATCCCTGCGGGCGAAATGGTGCAGAAGCTCAAGGCGGCGGTGGATGCGCGCGTGGACGACGATCTGATGATCGTCGCCCGCACCGACGCCCGGGCCTGCAACGGCTTCGAGGACGCGATGGAACGCGCCCGACGCTATATCGAGGCGGGTGCGGACATGACCTTTGTCGAGGCGCCGCTGAACGAAGAAGAGCTCGCCGCCATCGCTCGCGACCTCCCGGTGCCACAACTCGTCAACATGGTGGCGGGGGGATTGACGCCCTTGGTGGGCCGCGCGGCGCTGGCGGAGATGGGCTTCGCCTTCGTCCTTTATGCCAATGCGGCGTTGCAGGCCGCGATCCACGGCATGGGGAAGGTCCTGAGGTCGTTGAAGGAAAACGGTTCGCTTGAGGAGGTCATGGACCAGATCGCCAGTTTCGAGGAACGCCAGCGGGCCGTGGCCAAGCCGCTTTTCGACGCGCTGGAACAGAAATACGCCACCGATTCCGATCACGGAAAAGACTGATATCGGTTCGAGGAATAAGGGGAAAATCCGACACATGCCGGATTTTGATAAGGTGCTGGTCGATATAGCAGATTACGTGAAGGATTACGAGATCGACAGCGATGAGGCCTACCAGACGGCCGGTCATTGCCTGCTTGATTCGTTGGGTTGTGGCATTCTGGCGCTACAATATCCGGCTTGTGCACAAATGCTCGGCCCGGCGGTTGAAGGCCTGAGTGTTCCTTATGGTGTTCGTGTTCCCGGTACGAATTACGAGCTTGATCCGGTAAAGGGTGCGTTTGACATCGGCTGCATGGTGCGCTGGCTGGATTATAACGATACCTGGCTGGCGGCGGAGTGGGGCCATCCTTCCGATAATCTTGGCGCTATTCTGGCTGTAGCCGATTATCTTGGTCGCAAGAATGAAGCCAAAAAACGTAAACCTCCCACCATGCATGATGTCCTGACTGCGATGATCAAGGCATATGAGATCCAGGGCGTGCTGGCGCTGGAAAACTCCTTTAACAAAGTCGGTCTTGATCATGTTGTGCTGGTCAAGGTGGCTTCAACTGCGGTCGTCACTAAAATGCTCGGAGGTACGCGTGAGCAAGTGATCGATGCGCTGTCTCACGCATGGGCAGACGGCCAGAGTCTCCGTACCTATCGTCATGCGCCCAATGCCGGACCGCGCAAAAGCTGGGCCGCCGGCGATGCTACCAGCCGCGCCGTGCGCTTGGCGCAGATTGTTATGTCCGGCGAAAGGGGGATTCCAAACGTCTTGAGCGCGCCGACATGGGGCTTTTACGATGTGCTGTTCGGCGGCAATGAATTTAAATTACAGCGCCCATACGGTTCTTATGTGATGGAGCAGATTCTGTTCAAAATATCTTACCCGGCGGAATTTCACGCTCAAACCGCGGTCGAGGCCGCAATAAAACTCCATCAGCAAGTCAAAGACCGTCTCAATGAGATTGACCGTATTGTCCTGACCACCCATGAAGCAGCGATACTGATCATCAGCAAGATCGGTAAGCTGCATAACCCTGCCGACCGCGATCATTGTCTGCAATATATGGTGGCCGTGGGGCTGCTGAAAGGCAATCTGACCGCTGATGATTACGAGGACGAGGCGGCCGCCGATCCGGACATTGATTTTCTGCGCGACAAAATGGGCATCGTCGAGGAAGCGAGATATTCAAAGGACTACCACGATCCGGACAAGCGCAGTGTAGCCAACGCAGTACAGGTGTTCTTTAAGGATGGAACCGCTACCGATCAGGTCGAGATCGAATACCCGCTTGGCCATCGCCGGCGCCGGGATGAAGGCCTTCCGCTATTGATCGAAAAAGCGCGCCATAACCTCGGCACTCATTACAAGGATGCCAGAACCGAGCAGATTATTGCCACCTGTCAGGACATCGAAGTCCTGAAATCCATGCCCGTGACTTCGTTCATGGAGTCGTTGGCTTAGGAACCTTCAAACACAAAAGGTTACTGGTTTACAGGGGCTGTAGTTCTTGTTCTCTTGAGTCTTCCTCGGAACTATCCGTTTGCGGTTCCGATTCATTTGGGTTTCCCTCCGAGCCTTCCGGCGCCAGCTCGGATCGCCTGATTTCCGTGCGATTTCGAGCGTCGGCGCCGAAGTAAACCTTGCCAAATTGTTGAGCGACGAATAAATTTGAATTTCATCGAATTGTATCTATGAGTAATCTTAGCGCCTCTTCACTTGGGCGCTTTTTTATTCCGAGCTATTCTGATTTTTAATGTCCGCTATGGGTCAGAAGGAGACCTTTAGTTAACGTCTGCTAAAGGCCAAAATAGGACTTTCCGTTTTGGTTTATTAGAGATGTTACCTACGGCGGCGTTCTTGAAGAGCGCCTTGCCTTCCTTGCCGCCCAATTTCGGGAGGAATCGCGGTGCATCTAGATGACAGGAGCGCCAGCACTAGGCTTATGACAATCCTTGCAAGGATGGATATGCACTCCCTTCAGGCAACCACACCCGGATTAGACATGCCGCCATTGCGATGACCTTGCCTCTACTCGCACGTTATGCCCGACATGCAATTGGATGCGACAATGAAGGTGGACAGGGTTCTGAAATCTGCGTTAGGTATCATAGATCACCGCGCCCGGTACCAGGCGCTAATTGCACCGGCGGCCACGGCGAACGGGCCAGACGGCAAAGGAGAGGGAGAGAAATTTGGCGGATTATGATGTCATCGTTATCGGCGCTGGCAATGCGGCGCTTGCCGCCAGCGTTTCGGCCCGCGAGGCCGGTGCCGGGCGCGTCGTGGTGCTGGAGAAGGCGACGCGCCAAATGCGCGGCGGCAACACTTATTTCAGCGGCGGGCTTTTGCGCTTCGCCTTTTCGGATGTCGAGGAACTGCTGGAAATCGTGCCCGAGGCCAGGGATGTCCCCGGCTTCGTCGACGGTGTCGAGCCCTACCCGAAAGAAGCGTTCCTCGCCGACCTCATGCGCATGACCGACGGGCGCGCCGACCCGGAGCTTGCCGATATCCTGATCTCCAACTCCCTCGACGTGGTCCGCTGGCTGGCCAACCACGGCATCAAGATGGAAATTGCGATGTCGCTGGGCGGCGTCAAGGTCGGCAACGTCATCAAGTGGCCGAAGGGCGCCATCGTGCGCGCCGAGCACGAAGGCATCGGATTGTCGACTGGCTGGTTCAGGATCGCCGAGGAGCACGGGGTCGAAATCCGCTACGAGGCGGGGGCCATCGGCCTCCTGCGGAACGGCGACGGGCGCATCAATGGGGTCGCCGTCAAGACGGCGGAAGGCTTGAGTGAAATCACCGGCGGCGCCGTGGTCTTGGGGTGCGGCGGATTCGAGGGCAATGCGGCGTGGCGCGCCCAGTATCTCGGCAAGCCCTGGGATCACGCCAAGGTCAGGGGAACCATGCATAATCAGGGCGACGGTCTGCGCATGGCGCTCGAGATCGGGGCGCTGCCTTACGGGCAGTGGAGCGGTTGTCACGCGACGCCGATCAACGCCGAGGCACCCTCATACGGCGAGCGCAAGCTGACGGATAAGACCAACCGGCTTTCCTATCCCTACGGGGTGATGATCAACAAATTGGGCCTTCGCTTCGTCGATGAGGGCGAGGACCAGCAGTTCTATACCTACGCCAAGTTCGGCGGCATCATCCTCCACCAGCCCGACAGCATCGCCTATCAAATCTTCGATTCCAAGGTCACCCATCTGCTCGAGCCGCGCTACTCGACCACCGATCCGGTCAAGGCGGATAGCTTGGAGGATCTGGTGGCGAAACTCGATGTCGCGCAAGGGACGGCGAATGAGACCTTGGCGGCCTACAACGCCGCCGCCGGGAATGGCGAGTTCGATCCCGGCGAGCTCGACGGCCTGTGCACCAAAGGGCTCGCGCTTGCCAAATCGAACTGGGCGCAGCCGCTCGATACCCCGCCTTATGTTGCCTACGGTGTAACCGGCGGCATCACTTTCAGCTTCGGCGGCGTCAAGGTCACCGAACGTGCCGAAATCGTCGGCACCGACTGGAAGCCGATCGCGGGCCTTTACGCCTGCGGCGAGATGGTCGGCGGGCTGTTCCACTACAATTACCCCGGCGGCACGGGCCTGGTGTCGGGCGCCGTGTTCGGACGCATCGCCGGGACCAGCGCCGCTGGCTAAACGGCGAGAGCGCAACAGAGGAGCGGATGAGATGAAACAATTGAGGCTGCGCGCCGTTTTCATGCGCGGGGGCACGTCCAACGCCATCATGTTGCGCACCGGCGACCTGCCCGAGGACCGTGCGCTTTGGCCCGCCCTTTTCCTCGCCGCCATGGGCAGCCCCGATCCCAACGGGCGTCAGCTCGACGGCATGGGCGGCGGCATATCGTCGCTTTCGAAGGTCTGCGTCATCGGCCCGCCGAGCCGCCCCGACGCCGATATCGATTACACCTTCATCCAGATCATGGTGACCGACGCAGCCGTTGATACCAGCGGCAATTGCGGCAACATGTCCTCGGCCGTCGGCCCCTTCGCCGTCGATGAGGGGATCATCCCCCGTCCCGAAGGAAAAGACGCCGTCGTTCGCATCCACAACACCAATACCGGCAAGATCATCGTCTCGCGTTTCACCATGGACGGCGAGCTGGCGGCGGTGGACGGCGATTTTGCCCTGCCCGGCGTCGCCGGCACCGGCGCGCCGGTGCGCCTCGAATTTCTCGATCCCGGCGGGTCCGGCAGCGCTGGCCTTTTGCCCACCGGCAAGGTGGTGGATGAGCTGGAGGCTCCGGGGATCGAGCCGATTCTGGTTTCAATGGTCGATGCCGCCCTGCCCGCCGTGTTCCTTGATGCGGCGGCTCTTGGGGCCGAGGGCACCGAACTTCCCAGCGAAATGGATGGCGATCGGGGATTGATGGACAAGCTCGAGACTATCCGTCTGGCCGCCAGCGTGCGGATGGGCATCGCGGCCACGCCGGCAGCGGCGGCGAAGATCCCTCACATACCCAAGGTCGCCCTGATCACCGGGCCGAAGGACGCGAAGACGCTGGCGGGTGAGACCATCATTGGTGATGACATGGACGTCACCGTGCGCATGATCTCGATCGGCAACACCCATCGTGCCGTGCCGGTGACGGGCTCTCTGTGCCTGGCCGTGGCGGCTCGGATCGAAGGCAGCGTGGTCAACGCGCTTGCCCGGCCCCTGGCGACCGGCACCGATATCAGGATCGCCAATCCGTCGGGCGTGATCACGGTGGCAGCCGAGCTGCGCAAGGATGGCGAGGACTGGGTCGCCGAACACGCCGTGCTTTACCGCACCCAGCGCCGGCTGATGGAAGGGACGCTTTTGGTCTCGGCTGCGAAGGTCGAGGCTGCGGAAAAGCGCGCGGCTCCGGTGATCACCGCCGCCTAGTATTGATCTACCATGGGATAGAACAATTAATATATTTGCTCAATTTTGGAAGTTGAGACGAAAGACTAGATTTTGCGTCCGTGAATGGCTGTACTCATAATGGCGACTTCCGAAGCGTTGCGCACCGCTGAAAATGTTGGTCCAGAAACTGCGAAAACCTTAATCCTCAGTAGTGTCGGCTTCTTTCGCTTCTTTCCCTTCCTTCGCCTCTTCCGCCTTAACCGCTCCCATCTCGCTAATCCGCTCACCGATTTGGAGCTTGATGGCGAAGAAGGTCAACACGATGACCGAGACGAAGAGGCCGATCGCCAGCGGGCTGTGGAAGAGCGCCCCCAACCAGTCGCCCTGGTTGATCAGCAGGGCGCGGCGGATGCTGCCCTCCGCCATCGGGGTGATCAGGAAGGTGATCACCATCGGCGCCTCGGGGATGCCGAAAATGCGCATGCCGAAGCCGATCAGCCCGAAGGCGAGCATGATCACCACGTCATAGGGGTTCTGTTGGAAGCCGTAGCTGCCGATTACCGCCATCAGCATGATCAACGGGATCAGCAGCGGGCGGGGCAGCTCGCCTAGCCTGGCGTAGATGAAGGCGAAAAAGCGGCCGATGCCGAGATTGAACACATTGCCGACCAACAGGATGATGAACAGCGAATAGATCACCTCTGGAAACAGCTCGAACATCCTCGGCCCCGGCGTCACGCCCTGGAGCATTAGGGCGCCGCCGATCAGCGCCGCGGTGGAACTGCCGGGGATGCCGAAAGCCAGCAGCGGCACCAGGGTCGGACCAACGGTGGCGTTGTTCCCCGCCTCGGCGGCGGCGACACCCTCGATGACGCCGGTGCCGATCTTCTTCTCGGGCGAGACCTGCTTGGCGACGCTATAAGACAGGAAGGCGCCGACGGTAGAGCCGAGGCCCGGCAGCATACCGACGAATGAACCGATGCCAAGCCCGATCAACATCTCCTTCCAGGTGCTCATATACTCGCGGAGACTCAAGCCCTCGGTGGTCTTCGAAAGCAGTCCCGAGACCGCCGCGCCAACCATCCTGGTGGTGCCGCTTTCACGCATGAGCTTGGCCACCTCCTCGATCATCCGGCCCATGGCGAACACCCCGATCACCAGCGGGATCAGGTGGATGCCATCTTGCAGCCACCAAAGCCCGAAGGTGTTGCGCGATACCGCGCCGACGGGGTCGGTGCCGATGGTGCCGATGAAGAGCCCCAGCGCCGCGCTCAGCATGCCCTTGGCCAAATGGTTGCCGCTCAAGGCGCCGAGCAGGGTGACGGCCAGCAGCATCAGCCAGAAACGCTCCGACGGCCCGAAGCTGAGCGCGACGATAGCCAGCATGGGGGCGACGAGGATGGTGATCACATCGGAAAGGAAATCGGCGGTGACGGAAGCGTAAAGCGCCATCAGCAGCGCCTTTCGCCCCTTGCCCGCGCGCATCAATTTGTAGCCATCATAGACGGTAGCGGCGGCCTCGGGCGTGCCTGGCGTGGCAAAACTGATGGCGGAGATCGAACCGCCGTAGACCGCCCCTTTGTAGACGCCGATCAACAGGCCCAGCGCCGATGGCGTATCCATGACGAAGGTCAGCGGCAGCATAAGCGCCACGCCCGTGGCCGCGGTCAACCCCGGCATGGCCCCGACGCCGACGCCGACGGTGACGCCGATGGCGAGCCACATCATCGTCTTGAAGGTGAAGACGAGGGTGAGTGCCTCAACAAATGCATCGGGGTTGAACAAGTCTCACCTTTCCGGAATTAGAAGGGCAGGATGCCCTGGGTCATGGCGATGCCGAGCATGCGAAACAGCCCGTAGACGATGACCGTCACGATGGCGCCGGACGCGGCCGCCGTGGTCCACGGGCGCACGCCGAGGACATACATCAATGGGAACAGGAATACCGGGGTGACCAGGAGGAAGCCTATCAGCTGCGACAGCTCGAAATAGAAATACCAGCCGATGAGGGCGGCGAAACAGTAGAGCCAGCTTTTCCATTCGATGTCCCGGAGGTCGTCGGTGATTTGGCGTCGACGGGAATCGAACATCAGCGCGATGGTGCAGAGCATCATGACGATGACGCCGATGACGGGAAAGAAGCCGAGCTTGAAGCCGTCGCGCAAATCCCGGTGGACCCATTCGGTCAGCAACAAATGAATGAGGAAAGCGCCGAGGATGACCGTCAGCAGGGCGCCGACGCCCTGGTTGGTTACGACCCAGCGCCGGAATCCGTGGTCGCTACCCGGCATTTTCGTATCCCTTCAGCCAAACGCTCTACAAGCCCGGACCGGCAGTTGCCCGCCCGTCCGGGCCCGATAGCAGGAAGCTTGTCAAGCCTATTTCAGGAGCTTGACCGCCGATTCCATGTCCTTGACCATCTGGTTGTATTTGGCCTGCGCCTTCTTCCGCGGAACGTAGATGACCTCCTCGCCCATCTTCTTAAGCATCTTCTTGACCGACTTGGCCTTCAGCAGCTTGCCCAACTTGACCGAGATGGCGTCGGCGATGGCATCCGGCGTATCGGGGTGAACGCCGACCCAGCGCGGGAAGCTGATGCCGTTGTAGCCAAGATCGGCCGCGGTCGGCGGTTTTCCGAGCTTCTTCGCAATCTTCTTTGACAACGGCAGGTCGCTGGTATTGACGACGACGGTCCCCTTTTCGGGCACCAGGCCCTTGATCGTGGACGCCGTGGCGGACAACAAATTGATGTGGCCGCCGAGGAAGTCGGCCACGGCCTTGCCGGTGCTCGGATAGGGCACGTAGGTGATCTTGAGACCCGCCTGCTTCATCAGGTAGGCGACGCCGGTGAGGAGGGAATTGGAGCCGCCGACGGTCAGCTTGCCGGGGTTGGCTTTGGCATAAGCCGCAAGCCCCTTCCAATCGGACCATTTCTTGCCGTTCTTGGCGGTGAGGATCGCCCGGAACGACGACAAGTAGGCGACGATCTTGATCTGGCTGGGTTTGATCGGCGGCTTTTTCTCGAGCAGCAGGGAAAGGATTGGGGTCGGGCTTCCCTGGATGAGGGTGTAGCCGTCGGCTGGCCGCGCTAGCATCTTCTTCCAACCCACTACGGCCGAGGCGCCGGGCATGTTGCGCACGTGAAAGGCTTGGCCAAAATGGTCGATGGCGCTGCCGGCAAGGACCCGCGCCCACCTGTCGGTGCCGCCGCCGGCGCCGAAGGGCACGACATAGGTGATGGTCTTGTTGGGATACTCGGCGGCGGGAAGGTTGGAAGACGCGCCCGGCAGGATGAATCCCGCCACTACCAACGCGCCGATAATCTTGGAGAAAAGCTTCATGATATGTCCCCCTGATTTTCTAACGAACGACCAAAAGCGGGGCTTGACGCCCCTTCCACATATACTAATTTGTTATGTAGTTGTTTTTTTATGGGACTATTTCCTGGTATGTGAGTCAACTTAATTCCCGCACCCAGAGCCTGGGGAGTGAAAAGGCCCGATCCGGCCTAGGCTATTGGAGGGCTCCAGCCGGATCAGGCCTTCCCCTAAATCCATTTTGGACTAACATAGCAAACCGGCGCGTTCAGCCGCTCTGCCATCCCTCCGCTATTGATTTCATTGGGTTTTTTGAAACTGGCTGAACGCAATCCCCATGAGTTGGTCACAATTAGGTCACATCATGCCGAGGTTCATGCCTCGGCGCGCTTACCTAGCGCAGTTCTCAAGGCCCTGTCGACCTTCATTGCGGCGTCCTCCTGCATCCCCGGCATGACGTGGGAATAGAGGTCTAGCGTCACCGCGATGGTGGCATGCCCGAGCCGCGGGTGGACCCCAGCCTTGAGCAGCTGGGTTGCGTGCGTATGCCGAAGATCATGGAAACGGACCCTTGGAATATTTAGGGTCCGGATCAGTCTTGTGAAGCTGCTGGTGAGGCTAGGAGGATTAATAGGCCCTCCCCCACCCTTCATGCACACCAGACCATCCTCATTCCACCCGGCACCAAGGCTCAGCATCAGTTCCGCCTGCTCCACGCGGTGCAGTCTGAGTGCATCGACAGTGATCCCCGGAAGTGAAATCGTCCTCCGGCTCTTCTGGGTCTTTGGCTGCTTGAACTTGAGGCCGCCGTAGCGGGACTTCTCCAGCGTGCGGGTAACGGAAAGTACCCCGCCATCAAGGTCAATATCAGACCAACGGAGCGCCAGGACCGGCATTATCACGTTAATCGGTGGCGGCCGCAAAGGTCTGCATCGACGCCCTTTCAGGCTGCCGCGCTTGCGCTTCCCCATTCATTGAATGCGTCCGCTCGACACCGCTTGAACGTGGGTCTGCTAAGTAAATGACGCTGGACGTAAAAGGTGTTGTAAACTGAGGATTGAATATTCGAGGCAAGCGCTGTCCAGAGCCCGGTGATTTAAACCGTTGCTGTTTCCGCTCTCTCCGTCGCACTGGTTGATGCGAGTTCTCCGCGCGATTGTTCGCACGCTTATTATCGATGTGCTCAGCCGTCAGGCCGAGGGTCCGAAAGGCAACATGATAGGACCTGAGTTTATCGGTTGTGATCCGGGTTGGCGCCCAGCCTTGTTTCTTCAGAAGTCTCCGCATCAACTTCGACGCCGCCCTGGCGTTCCGCTTCGATTGCACGAGGAAATCCAGGACCTCGCCTTCATTATCGACTGCGCGCCACAACCAATGACGCTGCCCTCGGATAACGATGACCATTTCATCAAAATGCCAATAATCTCTGGGTGTCGGTCGCATACGGCGCAGGTTTCGAGCAATCGGCGCACCAAATTTGAGGAACCAGCGCCGCACGCTCTCGTAGGAAATATCCAGGCCCCGCTCCGCAAGAAGATCCTCCACATCTCGATAGCTCAAAGTGAACCGAGCATAGAGCCAAACGGCGTGACGAATGATGTCAGGAGGAAATCGGTGACAGCGATAGGAGATCGGTTTCATCTGATCACGCTACCGCCTGGTAACCTTCTCGCCAAGCCGATTAACGTGATAATGCCTCACCGCATATGAGGACACGATCATTCTGTGTCATATTCAAGTCTTCTTCGTTCCGTTATTTCTGCGGCCTCTCTACGTTTCCGTTTGAACTTTGAGGTCGAAATATCCCTTAATTCGAATATCCCGAGAACGAGAATTACAGTCGGCTCAAGCGCCTCGTCCCTGCGGACAAGAAAATTAATTGCTGAACAAAATGGCTCATTAACGAGCTGGTGCGCTGTTGCCCACGATTCGGAATAAATCATCACGCCGTCCGCCGGTTTATTAGAAAATCACGCCCCAGAAACAATGCCACGAGACCAAGGCCAGCAAGATCGATCCAACCCTCGCCGATATATTTCCCCGGGAACAACAAGGCCAATCCAGCAACAACCAACATGCCCCGCGATAGCATATCCAATCGCCGCATCAAGTAACCCGCCAATCCAGCCGATGTGATCCATACCCCGACGGTCGCGGCGATCACCGCCCAGACAATGGCCAGGGCCTCGCCTTTCAAGAGCAGTTCCGGGGAAAACACGAACACGAAAGGAAGGGCAAAGGCCGGCCAGGCAAATTTGACGGCCAGCGCCGCCGTCTCCATGGGGCGTGCGCCGGCCAGATTGGCCGCGGTGAACGCGGCGACGGCTACGGGCGGTGTGATCAGGGACAGGAGGCCATAATAGAGTACGAATAGATGTGCCGCGAACGGGTCCACGCCCAGCTTGATCAGCGGTGGCGCGGCGAGGATCGCGACAAGGAAATAAATTGCCGTCGTCGGCATTCCCATACCCAATATAATAGACACGAAAGCGGTGAGGACGAGGAGCAGGATCAGGCTGTTCTCGCCGATTTGTACCAATGTGAATGTCAGTCCAAAACCGAGGCCGGTGAATTCCACCACACCGATAATCAGCCCGGCCATGGCGCCGATAACAATGATTCCCGTCGACGTCTGCCCGGCATTTTTAAGGGAGTCGATCACCACCGGGAAACTGAGCCTGTGCCCTTTGTACCCCTTCATGCTAACAACCAGAAGCATGGTCGATGCCCAGGCGGCCGCTTCGGAGGGTGTGCGATTGAACATAAAAATGGCGCCGATTAGGACCGCGAATGGCAGGACAAAAATCCATCCCTTGGCAACAACTTTGCCCAACGGTTCGAGTTCATCCTTACTGATCGGAGGGATATCCCTGCGGGCTGCCTCAAGATCCGCCTGAACGAAAACCGATACGTAATACAAAAACGCGGGGATCAGCGCGGCCAAAATAACTTCGGCGTATTCCACCTCTAGCAGTTCAGCCATGAGGAAGGCCGCGGCGCCCATTATCGGCGGCATAATCTGGCCCCCAGTCGAGGCGACGGCTTCGTAAGCCGCGGCGGACACGGGTTTGTACCCCGTCCGTTTCATCAGTGGTATGGTCACCACGCCAGTGGAGGCGACATTGGCCACGGCACTGCCTGAGACGGATCCGAACAGTGCCGACGCCAGGATTGCAACCTTCGCCGGGCCACCGCGCCGATGCCCCATAACCGACATCGCTAAATCGGTGAACCATTGCGAACCACCGGACCGCAACAGCAATTCTCCAAATACGACAAACATTACGACAATAGTGACCAAAATCGTCAGCGGCAGTCCCAACAGGCCAACGTTATCGCCGACGAGGTAGGCAAACGTTCTATAGAAACCCATGGTTTGGGCTTGCAGATTTCCGGGAATAATATCGCCGAACAATCCATAAAGCATAAAACAGCTGAGGATGGCCAACAGGGCCCACCCGGCGGTCCGCCTTAACGCCTCGAAGACAAGCGGAATGGTAATCAAAGACAAGGCAAACGCTTCGTCCCGATAATCAAATGTGGAACCGGAAATAATGGGAAAGCGAATGGCCAACCAAAACCCAATCACGAGGGAGAGGAAAGCCGCGATGATGTCGTAGAATGGGACGTGGGTTTGAGAACCGCCGGAAGCCCGGCGTTTCAGAAACACCACCGCCAGCCCAAAGCCGAGAACCAGGGCGATGCCCTGCTCGGTCAGGACAGGCCATTCCAGCAAGGCCGGAATCTCGAAGGCAAATCCGAGCACAACGACAACGAGACTGAAGCCCAGCCATTGCGCCAGTTGTACCGAGATAGCACTTCTGGCTTGACTCACATTTTCCGCAGATTCCGTAGGCGACACCCAACGCTCCTATTTGGTGAGCAATTCGGCGATCGCCTCAGGCGCCTTACATCCCCTTCCAGATTCCGACTTCTTTGTAGAATTTGACGGCAGCTGGATGATACGGCATCTCTTTACCGAATTGGGTCGCCATTGCCGCGGATTTGTGACTTCTCCACAACGGACTCAGCCCGTGAATCTGCTCTTCGTTGTCGTACAGGGCTTTCACGACGGCGTAGATCACTTTGTCGGACACATCTTTGTTGGCCCAGAGAAGGTATTTGAAGTGAATCACATCGATCGGAGCCAGCACACCGACAAACGGTTTCGCCGGGTTCACTGTTCGAATCGATGCTTTAGGGGCAAATTTGTTCATCCGCTTCACCGCCGCCTCATCGGTTGACAAATCCAGGAAAACAATTCCTCCGACAGCAGCATTTATTTTTTTTACGATCCCCGAACCGATAGCAGCAAGACCAACGTCGAGTTTACCTTTGGTGAAAGCATCCCAATGCTGACGAAGTCCTGCTTGCGGAATCATTGTGACGTCATTCCATCCCAATTCGGCGTTGGCGAGGTTGGCCTCGAACAGATATTTGAACAGCGGTGCGCCGGAAAACTCGCCCGGCACGCGTTTGCCTTTGAGGTCGGCGATGGTCCGGATGCCAGAATCGGCTTTGGCGAATAAGCCACTCTTGAATGTCATCAAGGACGCAACGAGTCGCAGGTTCGGACTTTTCTTGCCTTGCGACATGCCGGTGCCGGTGAAGTCCATATAGGCCTGCATGGCATTGGAAACGCCGAATTCCAGCTCACCGGCGTTCACCACCGGGACATACTGTGCGGTTCCGCCCATTGGACGGGGCCGCATTTGCATCCCGGCATGGGAGGAAACGATTATAGAAATGCCTGCTGAAACCTGAGCGGTGGCCCCACCCTTGGTGGTTCCGATACCGACGGTCTCAGCCTGCGCTTGGGCCGTTCCCAACAGAACCGTGGCAAAGATAAGAGATACAATCCGGTTTGCTTTCATCATCCAACTCCCTATTTTGATTAGCTATATTGTCTGGCGAGCGATGATTTTTTCGTTCCTTGGATCTACCGACATCATTGTTGTAGACAGATGCCCCCAACCATCGCCGATCTTCTCGCAGGCGAAGTCGCCGAGATACTCGCACGAGAATGCCCCAAGGTGTAGCTTCAATTCGTGGCGGGATTTTCCGATTATATCTTGGATTGGCATTATCACGTTAATCGGCTTGGCGAGAAGGTTACCAGGCGGTAGCGTGATCAGATGAAACCGATCTCCTATCGCTGTCACCGCTTTCCTCCTGACATCATTCGTCACGCCGTTTGGCTCTATGCTCGGTTCACTTTGA
>SMVB01005415.1_pt1 | contig 23933 bp, 28 predicted proteins | sample 2456461 | NCBI WGS metagenome assembly SMVB01 (sample SAMN11095934, study PRJNA526329) | marine sediment metagenome | biome: Marine sediment; feature: Surficial sediment; material: Deep marine sediment; isolation source: Hadal surficial sediment | place: Pacific Ocean | collected 2014-05 | depth...
AATCAACTTTTCAACCTTTCAAGATTAGCTCCGCAAATTGTACAAAAACGCTGGGCTAAATTAAATTCATTTGAACAAACCTCCTTCCTGAATGCACTCCGCGAATCTATTAAAAATAAGCTCAAGCAAGAACTCCGGTCTTCCAACGCAAATACTGAAAAATTTGAATTTAAAAAAAAGGAGATCAAAGAAAACTTTGCAACACTTCGCTATGATATGAACAAAAAGAATAAAGCGATTGAACTGGTCTTGTATTTGTTAAAGGATGAAGAAGGAAACTGGAAGATCACTAATATGAAGTTTGGTAAAAATAGTTTGCTTCGTTATTATTATGGTTATTGCGATAACTTACTTAAGAAATATTCGATGCCATATTTGATTGGAGAGCTAGGTGACTATGGATATATTGAATTGGAAAATTTCGAAGCAAGTGATGTGGACAAATTGCCAAAACGATGGACATGGAAAGCTAAAGACAATAAAAAAAATAAACCGTATTATGTAAAAGAAGAAGATGGCAATAAATATTTGGCAGCAAAAGATCATGGGGAGTCGGTCATTATTGGTAAAAATATCAAATGGAATTTAAAAAAATATCCCTATGTTTCTTTTCGTTGGCGGGTACACAAAATTCCTGAGGGTGCAGATGAGCGATTTAATAAGAAGATTGATAGTGCCGCCGGTATTTATTTTGTTTTTAAAAAGAAGCTCGGATTTATCCCTGAATCAGTTAAATATGTCTGGAGCTCGACCTTGCCGGTCGGCTCTGCCATGTTGAGAAGCGGAATTGGTAAACCCTGGATGGTGGTTGCTGATTCCGGAAAAGAGCACCTCGGTGAATGGCGAACATACGTATTCAATGCCTACGAGGCCTACAGAAAGACCTTCGGTGGCAAGCCCCCAGATACCCCGGTCGGAGTCGGAATTCTATCTGATGCAAATTCGATGCGGAAAGTCAATAAAGATGCGGTTGCGTACGCCGATTACGATGATATCAGAGCCCTAAAGCATGCAGATGCTGATTCAGGAGTTAAAGAGCGTTTAAAGGCGGAGTAACGAAAGGGGCCGAATGGGTATCAAGTGCACCGTATTATGTTTGCTAATTCTGTTTTGCTCTTTGAAAATTGTAATTGGCCAGGAAAGTAAGAAGCTGGTGTTAAATCTGAAAGCATGCGAAGAGCTGGCTTTTAAAAATAATCCGAAAATTAAAGACGCTCAACTGAGTTTAAAAATCTCTGAAGCCAAACAAATTCAAGCTTCCCATGCAAAGATTCTTCCTAAGTTTCAGGTACGAAATGTTTGGGGACCGAGCCCTAGAGCTGAAGGCGAACTGGACCCCACGGGTGGTTACGTAATTTCTGAGGATGTTACTACGACTATTCCGGAAGATCTGCGATATTTTACTCAAGTTGATCTGGATCTCATTCAACCGATTTATACGTTTGGCAAATTAAGCAGTCTGGCTACCGCAGCTGAGTTTGGAGTTGAAGCAGGGCAAGCGGGTTTAGAAAAGAGTGAAGAAAATGTACGGCTTGAAGTTAGAAAACTTTATTGGGCCCTCGTGTTAGGTAAAGAGTTGCTCGCCGTAATTGGCGACACCAAAAAGGAAATGACAAAAGCCGAGAGCAAGATTGAAGAGTTGCTTGATGAGGGAGCTGAAGAGGTTAGCCAAAAAGATTTATTCAAACTTCAAATTGCTCAATATGAAGTGAATAAAAGAAATCGTGAAACCATCGACAAGATTGAATTAACCAAATCCGTATTAAGAATAACGCTTGGTCTTTCTGAAAATACCGACTACGATATTGAAACCGAGTATCTTGATCCCCTAGAGACAAACCTTGACAGCCTTTTGATTTATACCGCAACCGCTATACAGAATAGGCCCGAACTTGCCCAATTGAGGGCTGGCATCGGCGCACGAAGGGCCTTGATTGGGGTGTCAAAAAGTGATTATTATCCTCAATTTTTCTTGGCAGGACAAATCAAGTACAATTTTGCTAAGGATCGATTTGATCCTAAAGGGCAGTTTATTTACAACCCAACAAATTTTTTTCGCCCGGGAATTGTTGTAGGGTTTAGCTGGAATTTAAATTTTGTTCAAACGCGAGATAAACTAAGACTCGCACAGGCTGAATATACTAAATTATCTCAAAATGAGGAGCTATTGGTCAGTGGTATCAAACTGGAAGTAAAGAAAGCGTACCTGGAAGTGACTCAGGCCGGAACCAATCTGCGAGGAAGTCGTAAAGCATTAAGAGCAAGTGATAATTGGCTTCGCTCTGAATCTATGGCCTGGGATATTGGCGTGGGTGAAGTGAAGGAGTTGATTGATGCATTTAAAGCAAGCGGGACTATGCAAGCGGCGCATTTGGAAAACATTTTTAAATATAATGTAGCCTTAGCAGAACTGAGCAAAGCAACGGGACACGATTTTTACGAAAATTAGCAATAGTGAAAAATGAAGGAATCAAAAATACAATTTAAGGATAAAACTTTACCCCTGATAACTTTAATCTTGATTCTTATTCAAAGTTTTCAAGTAAGTGCTATAGTGGCATTGGAAGAGTCTCCGCTAGACATAATTAAGAACCGCAACAAAACCGTTGAAGAAATCATTGGTGACAAAGATGAGATCAAAGGGGAAACTAAGGAAAGATTAAAAGATGTAATAAACTCTTTTATGGATTTTAACGAGTTTTCGAGACTTGCGTTAGGTAAATACTGGAAGGAAAGAACAGAGCAGGAGAAGAAAGATTTTGCAAATGTTTTTCAGAAACTTATCAGAAACTCGTCGGTGAAAAAATTGGAGATTTATCAGGCAGATAGTTTGGTTTATGAAGAGCCCGAAATAAACGGCTCAAAAGCCAAAGTAACAACTATTGCCTATAAAAAACGAAAAGAATTCGAGATTACATACAAAATGCATAAGGTAGACAATGAGTGGAAAACATATGACATGGAAATTGACGGGGTAAGTACAGCAAGAAATTATCGTGATTCTTTCTACAAGCAAATTGCTAAGACCTCCTATAAAGAGATGTATGATAAATTGGTTAAGAGATTGGAAAGTGATAAATAGACCTTTATTAAAAATTATCGTTAAAAGCCATCATAGATTTATCTTGATGGTTTTTTTTTGTCCCCATGGCATTACTAAATTCAGCCTCATACAATATTGACATTCATATTGGTATTGGTTAGATTAATTGAAATCGAACACTCAAGGTTCTAGTTGAAAAACCCTTTCCAAAAAATAATAGGTGCTGATGAGCGAAAAAGAATTCGAAAAATGTTGCAATACGAAAGCAAGCTTTGGAACAAGGGTAAAAAATATGTTGCCGGATTGGATGAAGCCGGACGCGGCCCGTTAGCAGGACCAGTAGTTGCCGCCGCAGTTGTTTTTTATAAGAATCCGCAAATATCGATGATCAATGATTCTAAAAAATTGACAGAAGAGGTTCGTGAGTACTTATTTGATCTGATTCTAAATGAAGCCCTTTGTGGAATCGGCGCTGCGGAAGTGGGGGAGATCGATCGCATTAATATTTATTGGGCGTCATTTCTGGCGATGGATCGCGCTTTGGAAAACTTGAATGCCCAGCCGGAGCATTTGCTTGTTGATGGCAGGGCGTTTCCAAGAAATGATATACCTTTTACGACGATTATAAAGGGAGACAGTCTCAGCTATTCTGTCGCTGCTGCTTCCATATTGGCCAAAGTAACTCGTGATAGAATGATGCGTGAATACGATCAGGAATTTCCTCAATATGGGTTTGCGAATCACAAAGGGTATGCGACCCGTGAGCATTTAGACGCAATTGAGGAATTCGGTTATTGTCCGATTCACCGGCGCTCTTTTCATCCGAAAAGATTTCAGTTAGGACTCGATTTTAGTAATTGAAAATGACTCGCTGGCGCAAAAATGTCGGTAAGCTTGGTGAGGATATCGCCGCGAAATTTCTTCAAGAAAAAGCCTATGATATTGTCCAACGTAATTATCGATGGGCACGAGGAGAAATAGATATTATTGCCAGGCAGGATAACGTTTTGGTTTTTGTAGAGGTTAAAACCGCGCGGGGAAATTCATTCGGTCCACCTGAGAACTGGGTCGATCAGCGCAAACAAGAGCAGGTTGGCATGGTTGCGGAAAAATATTTGCAAGATAATGAAATAAACGGAATGGATTGCAGGTTCGATGTCATCGCGGTTGAACTGCAAGGTACGAAACATCAAATCCGGCATATTGAAAATGCGTTTTGGCTTTAAGACTTAACAGGCAGGTTATAAAAAAATGGAGATTAAGAACAAAGTTGCGGTGGTTACCGGTGCCGGAAAGGGCATTGGCCGGGCAACTGCTTTAGCTCTGGCAAAAGAGGGCGCTAATGTTACAATTGCCTCACGCACCATGTCGGATTTACAAAGTCTGGCCAGGGAAATCGGTAATGTAGGGAGAAAAGCGTTGCCGGTTGAAGCAGACCTAACCCGGGAAAGTCATGTTAAGACAATCATACAAAAAACTGTTGATAATTTCGGTGGTCTGGATATACTGGTAAACAATGCTGGTATTGGCCTGTTTGGTCGTGTGGAAGAATTTTCCACTCAAGACTGGGATCAAATGTTCGAAGTAAATTTACGTGGTTTGTTTCTTTGCACGCGAGCAGCACTGCCCTATTTAAAAAAGAAAAACGAAAGTTTTATAATAAATGTAGCATCTCTGGCAGCAAAGAATTCATTTGTAGGTGGCGCTGGCTATGCGGCTTCAAAATGGGGTGTGCTTGGATTTTCTAAATGTTTAATGTTAGAAGAAAGAGATGCTGGTGTTCGGGTGTTAACTATTTGTCCCGGTTCAGTGGACACGCACTTTTCCCGACACTCCCAAACGAAAAAAGACACGATTTTAAAAGCAGATGATGTCTCTCACACCATTGTCGAAGCGATTAAGATGCCCCAGCGGGCGATGATAAGTGAAATTGATATCAGACCCACTAATCCATAAACTTGATGATAATAGATAAGCTCAAAAGGCCGGTTCGGGATTTGCGCATTTCGGTAACTGATAAATGTAATTTTCGATGTCATTATTGCATGCCGGAGGAAATATTCGGGCACAAGTACGAGTTCTTGTCCAAAGATAAAATTCTAACATTTGAAGAAACAATTCGTCTGGTCAAATTATTTGTGCAGTTGGGCGTTCATAAAATAAGAATAACCGGTGGAGAGCCGCTTTTACGTCAGGAGTTAGATGTGCTGGTGAAAATGCTTTCGAGCGTTTCCGGCATTGCCGATATTGCTTTGACCACCAATGGTTACTTTTTGAAAGAAAAGGCCGAGACTTTAAGGAACGCCGGGCTGAAAAGGCTAACGATAAGTTTGGATACTTTAGATCCCCAATTATTCAAGAAAACGGTTGGAAGACAATTGGAATTGCATCGCGTTCTTGCTGGCATTGAGCAAGCCGTGGAATTGGGGTTTTCCCCCATAAAAATTAATACCGTCCTGCAGAGAGATGTTAACGACAAAGAAATTTTGAAGTTGGCTGATTTTGCTAAAAATAATGGTCACATTATCCGATTTATTGAATACATGGATGTCGGTAATCTCAATGGTTGGAGAATGGACCATGTTGTCCCGGCACAGGAAATCATCGAAGTCATTTCTTCTAAATGGTCTATTGAGCCGATTGACAAAAATTACAAAGGCGAAGTAGCAAATCGTTATAGATATGTTGACGGAAGCGGTGAGTTTGGAATAATAGCATCAGTCACGCAACCCTTTTGTGGGGATTGCACGCGTGCACGACTTTCAGCCGACGGTAAAATTTATACATGCCTTTTTGCCAGCACGGGGTTTGATATCATGACCCCGATGAGAGAGGGGGCTTCGGAGAACAAGTTGTTTGAGATACTGCAATCTCTTTGGTTGGAACGAAGCGATCGTTATTCTGAAGAGAGGCTTTCTTTTCCAGACACCTCATCAGAAAGAAAAGTCGAAATGTATCAAATTGGCGGATAAGTTTTAAAGTATAGATCAAATTATGCTTGCTTTTTGAAAGATAAAAATGTATTATGTCGCGTAGATTTTTTTTTAAGAAGAGGATATTATGATAACAATTACCGATAATGCAAAGGAAAAATTCCTTTCGATATTAGAAACTGAAAATCGACCGGGCTACGGAATGCGAGTCACTGCGCAAAGAGGGATGTCTCCCCTTGCAGTTGATTACGGAATTGCTTTTGTAGAGCCCGGGCATGAGAAAGCTGAAGACGAGGTCATCGATACTGGAGAATTCAAAGTTTACATTGATTCACAGAGCGCTCCTTTGGCTGAAGGCGCGACAGTTGACTATGTTTCCGGATTAAACGAAAGTGGTTTTAAAATTACCAATCCAAAAGCAGCAGCAGCAGCTCCCAATCCAACAGGACCAGTCGCGGAGAAAGTCCAGCAAATAATTGACTCAAAAGTCAATCCGGGTGTGGCCAGCCACGGCGGTCATGTTTCACTCGTTGACGTGAAAGAGAATATCGCCTATCTAAAGTTTGGCGGCGGCTGCCAGGGTTGCGGAATGGTCGATGTGACTCTAAAACAGGGCGTTGAAGTGATGCTCAAGGAAGCTATTCCGGAGCTTAAAGGTGTGATGGATGTAACTGACCACGCGGGTGGTCAAAATCCGTATTATCAGCCGGAGAAGTAACGTTATTCGATCACAAATTCCAATCGTTCGTGAGCCTCTTTCAGTGTCTCTTCAACTACTTCCGGTTTTTCACGCCGCGAAAAAATAAATCCCAAATATTTATTCCCTTCAGGTAGCGGCACAACCTTCTGACTAATGGGGATAGTTATTTTTATCTCTTCGATTCCACTTATAGACTGTGCCTGCTTCAAACCAAGGATCTCTTTTAATATGCCGAGTTTCGGAATCGGAATCATCATCACGCCCGCCGCTTGTTTTTCTCTGTTGAACTCTTCTATTTTTTCACCAATTGCATGACGGATAATAAGCTCTTCCAAACTCATATCTAGGTCGAATCTCAGTACCTTTGAGCACATGCCTCCGATTGACCGCGCGGCGATTTCAATCAACCAAACGCCATCTTGATTAATTCGCAGCTCTGCGTGAACCGCACCATGTTTTATTCCCATTCCCTGCGAGGCTTGCACGACAGTACTTTCTAATTGTTGCAGTATTTCTTCCGGATGTCTTGAAGGCGTTACATAAATAGTTTCTTCAAAATAGGGTCCGTTTAGCGGATCGGGTTTATCGAAAATAGCAAGGACTTTTAACTTACCTTCAGTAAAAATACCTTCAACAGCGACTTCATCTCCGGGGACGAATGTCTCGACCAAAATTTGTCGACTTAATTTTGGGTCAGATTTGATGATTTCCGGGTCAGATAAAATGGTTTTAATTCTTTTAAATGCAGAGATAAACTCGGCAGGTTCGTTTGCTCGAATGACGCCGCGGCTGCTCGAAAGGAAAAGCGGCTTAAGTACACAGGGGTATTTTATTTTTTGAGCCAGTTCTTTGGGCTCCTCCTTAGTTGAAAAAACCGTAGAATCCGGGGAAGGAAGATCTGCTTTGTTAAGGATTGCACGCATTCTCTGTTTCTCCCTGGCTGCGATTGCGGATTCGGGAGAATTGCGGGGAAGATCCAAAGCTTCAGAGGCCAAGGAACCAATGACTGCTGTATTTTCATCGACCGGTATGATTGCATTCACGGGGTGTTTTTTTGCAAATTCGATAATCGTTTGTGTCGCCTTTCCCGGATTGGAAAAATCAAGGGTCAAAGTTCTGTCCGGCGTGAATACTTCTAATGCTTGTTTTCGCTCCGAACCTACTACCGCATCAATATTGAGTTTTACTGCAGCAGCTAAAAAAGCGCTGGCCCGGTAAGTTTTGGTGGGCATGAGAAAAAGAACGCGAGGCATATCTGATGTTTTTAAAATGAAGTCAAAAAATGCCCAGCATATCAAAAAATTTCACCGGGCCCCCCAGACTTGCTGAAAAAAAATCTATACAGTTAATTCTTCACCAACTGCTAAAACTTGAGCTTTCATTCTGCTGGCTTCGACTTTCCGCACGAACTCCTCTGGGTCCACATCAATAACATCAAAAGTCTTATAATGTATAGGAATCGTCAGTTTCGGCTTCAAAAACTCTACTGCTTTAACAGCGTCATCAATTCCCATGGTGAAGTTGTCGCCGATAGGTAGTAGCGCAACATCAATTGAATTCATTTCTCCGATTAGTTTCATGTCGTAAAAGAGCCCGGTGTCGCCAGCGTGGTAAATCGTTTTCCCTTCAACCGTGATAAGTGCCCCGGCAGGATTCCCCATGTAAATCATTTGACCATTCGACTCATACCCTGAACCATGATGTGCAATGGTTAGCTTAATCCGCCCAAATGGAAAATAATGGGCACCGCCGATGTGCATCGAATGCGTATTCAATCCTTGCCCATCACACCAACTTGCGATTTCATAATTGGATATCACAGTTGCATTGTTCTTTTTGGCAATTGCTACTGTGTCACCAACATGATCGTTGTGGCCGTGAGTCAACAAAATATAATCACATTTGGCTTCTTCGGGGTTTAAAGTGGCTAAGGGATTCCCGTTTAGAAATGGATCCATTAAGATGCGTGTGCCATCGGTTTCAAGAAGAAAAGCGGCGTGACTTAAAAACGTTAACTTGACCATAATTCTCTCCTCTTCATAGTTCAGTTTGTAGTTCAGGCTTCAGGCTGGTTTTCAAGCCGAAGCTTGCCTGCGAACTATTATGCGTACCTCTGCGTCTTAATCAGGTGCATGAATTCAGCTCGTGTGCCTTGATTTTCTCGGAAGACGCCCAACATGGCGCTCGTATTCACCACGGTGCTTTGTTTTTCAACGCCTCTCATCATCATACACAAATGCCGGGCTTCGACAACCACACCGACACCTTGCGGTTCGAGACACTCCATTAAAATGTTCGCGATTTGGTAAGTCAGTCTTTCCTGTACCTGCAGCCGCTTTGCGAAAGCATCGACGACTCTCGGAATCTTGCTCAGCCCGACAACTTTTCCGTTCGGCATATAACCGACATGGCATTTCCCATAAAAAGGCAGCATGTGATGTTCGCATAAACTATAAAGTTCAATATCTTTCACGATAACCATCTCATCATACCTTTCATGAAAAAGCGCATCATTTATGATTTTACAGACGTCCTGCTTATAACCACTGGTCAGGAATTGGTATGACTTTTCAACCCGAAGCGGGGTCATCTTCAGCCCTTCGCGATCGGGATCCTCGCCGATTTCTTTTAATATATTTCTAATCAAATCTTGCATTTACTTTATGACTCCTTAATTTCCTGAGGAAAATATTGAAATGAGTGAAAGCGCAATCAAGACTCCCACTACTGCAATAGTTAAAAGAAACAAATGTTTTTTTGCCTTGCTTTTTTTTTGCTCATCCATTTTTATTTGACCTAGGCCGGCTCAAGAACCGGTTGCTGAAAAAGTTTGCCCTGGTAAGTATTACGGCGTTTCAGTTCCTGCTGGACCGCATAAATAATCTTTGCGCTATCTCTGCACCACAGCGGCTCTATAAGCAGTTTTTTTAGGTGCGTCGCCAGATACTCGTTCGATGATAAATTCCGGATTGAGACGTTCTAAGAATCGGCAGACCATGTCCACCCATTCTTTGAATGTGAAAATATGGAAGGGTTTTTTTGAATACTCCTTAGCCAATTCTGTATAATGAACGATATGAAGATTATGAATCTTGATGAAATTCAGCGGCAGGGTTGAGATTTCTTCTGCTGTTTGCAACATCTGTTCTTTAGTCTCATATGGAAATCCCAAAACCACATGAGCGCAAACGTTGATTCCTCCCCCGGCCGTTTTTTGAATTCCTGCTTTGGTGCAATTATAATCGTGGCCACGATTAATTAGACGCAGCATTTCGTCATGTACGGATTCGATGCCATATTCGATCGTGACGAAAGTGTCTTGGCTGAGCTCCTCAAAATATGCCAGCTTTTCGTCGTCGATGCAATCGGGACGGGTGCCGACAGAAATTCCGACAACTTCCGGGTGTTCTAATGCTTCTTGGTAGAGTTGTTTCAGATGTTCTAATGGAGCGTATGTATTTGAGTAGGGTTGAAAATAAATCATAAAAGCTTTGATGTCATACCGGGTTTTCCCATAGTCAATTCTTGACCGCACTTGTTCTTTGATAGGGATTCTGGCGCGGGCAGCTTCGGGCGTGAAGCTATCGATGTTGCAGTACGTGCAGCCGCCATATGCCACTGTGCCGTCACGATTCGGACAAGTGAAGCCGGCATGCACGGCAATTTTTTGAACGCGCTGGCCGAATGTTTCTTTCAAAAATGTACTGTATGGATTGTAAGGAATGTCAGAGAATTTCATGATTTATGAAAAGGAGTGCATGCTTTAGAATTGCGCTATCCAAAAGAGAAAAGAAGATGACAACGTTCTGAGTTTCTCGACAGCAAGACTCCGTGTTGCCTTATTTAATCGCTTGAGTCAAAGCCTGCGCAAACTCTTTGGCCGCATTGGCTCCGGTGCTTGTAATAATATTGCCATCAATCTCAATTTTTTTTCCGGTATATTTCGCTCCCTGAACGATAAGTTTTTCATAAACCGTAACGTGTCCGGTTGCACGTCTGCCTTTCAACAAGCCGGCAACGGCCAGAGTCACAGTCGCGTGTGAACTTGCGCCAATGACTTTACCGCTCTTGTTTGCAGAATTGGCAATTTCGTGCGCTTTAATATCGTGCCAGTATTGGCTTGAACCGGTGCCGCCGATAAATACCACAGCATCGTAGTCATCCGGGTTAACATCATCGATGAGCAAATCCGGATTTAATTTTAATCCCTGAGTCCCTTTCGCACCGGTCCTAAGAGTAGATGCGATGGTGATTTTCGCGCCATTAGTTTCTAACGCATCGCGTGCGGCGGTATATTCTTCATCCCGAAAGTTATTGTGAGCGAGTACCATCAAAACAGATTTTGCCATGCCTCCTCCAATCAAGATATATTTTAGGTTTCATCTTGCCAATTGTAAATCAATCTGCTCACCGGATTGCCTTGTAATATATGTGTTTCTACAATTTCCAAAACATCGTCTGCAGTGATTTTTTTGTACCAGGTTCCTTCAGGATAAACTACCATAATCGCACCTTCTTCACAAGGTCCTAAGCATTCGCATCCCGTGACTTTGACCTCATTCAATAAGCCTCGTTTTTCAATTTCCTCTTGCAGTAGAATCAAGATTTGGTTGGAGTTCTTAGACCCACACGAAGGTTTTGCAAAGGGCGGCCTCGCATTCGTACAGACAAAGAAGTGTTGTCTAAATTTGCTCATCTCAAGTCTATTTCTTGAATTCCATCTCGGCTTTTTCTTCTACTGCCCGAATTTTGTCATCAAAAGAAATATCGTCGTTTTTCAGGTCATCAATTTTTATTTGTGTCGTCACCCGGTCAAAGTCTTCACGCACAGCTTCATGGCATTTTTTGGCCACATTCATGACTTCTTGCCACTCACCTTTGATAAGGGTGCCCATGGGTGTTAGCTTATACTCTAAACCACTTTCATGGATAATTTTCACCGCTTTGGCAATGGGTTTGCTTAAATGTTTATCTTCGCTAATTGGCATGATACTGAGTTGTACCATCATTTTTAAACTTCCCTCCTCATTGCGTTATCCCGGAGTCGGGCACTGTGCCTTCTACCCAGGCTTCTCCATCTACAAACTGTTCTTTTTTCCAAATCGGGACAGTTTCTTTCAAGGTATCTATTGCAAATTGGCACGCTTGAAAAGCCTCTTTCCGGTGCGGGCAGGCAACAGCGATGGCGACGCTGACTTCCCCAAGCTCCAGCTCGCCTGTTCGGTGCATCATTGCGATCTTTTGAACGGGCCAACGTTTTTTCACTTCATCTTCAATCTCTTGCATTTTTTTGTGCGCCATCTCGGCATAGGCTTCATAAGCCATTCGGGTGACCTGACGCCCATTGGCGTGGTCCCGCACTCGTCCTAAAAACAAAACCACCGCACCTGTGGAATGATCCTCGAGGTTGTTTAAGATTTTGTCGACGCTAATTTTTTCACTGATTAACTCAATCATTTTAGCCACCGCTAATCGGGGGGAGTAGACTCACTTCATTTCCTTCATTCAAGACTGTCTCTTTTGATGCGTAATCATTGTCAATTGAAAAGCTCACAACTTTCAAGTGTTGCCGCATATTCGGAAACCGTTCACCCACCAGCCAAACTAGATCGCCGATTTTAGTTCCTTCTTTTATTTCAATCTCTGCTTCATCACACTCAGCGAGTTCACGAAGCTGGCCGAAGAGTCTGAGTGTTACTTTCATTTAATCTCGGTGTGGATTATTCATAAATTTTCACCGCAGAGGCGCTAAGCGTATATAAGATAGAGAAAACCTTGTTTTCAAAACAGAGTTTTACAGAAATAGAAAAAAATAGCTAATTTGATTAATTTATTATTTGCTCAATACTTCGCGTCTCTATGTCCTTGCGGTTGCTGAATTATTAGGTTAGTAATTCATGCAGTTAAAACTTGTTTTTCTTTCTCTTCTTTTTCAACTAAAGACAGGGCAAGGTTGTGATCAAATCCGCGATGTGTCGGGTCTTCTTCGAATTCGCGATAAACCGCCCTGCAGTGATAGCAAATGGTCACTGTTTTAAGCACCTGGTACAAAATAAAATCAATGAGCGTTGCGACAAATAAGCTAACGAAATAAGTATGGTAGCTGAAGAGTACACCAATAGCAAAAATTATGATACCTAAACGCGGGTTAAAATCTTTCTGCACATAAAATCGAATTTTGTCGCAAAGAACGCAACGGTCGAGCTTGCCGCCGGCCTGCATACTTTTAGTCAATGTTTTTTTGGTTTCATGGTCGCAGTGACTACATTTTATCACAATCGTCTCTGCTAAAAGATTCGTTAGATTGTCTTTCTCGCATTGCTCACAAACAAACTCAACTGTCATGGTTTTAATTCCAGCTTGGGTCATCAGGGATGTATTTTATGTTTTTGGAAATTTTCAAAACTTTAAGCTGCTCTTGCAGAAGTTCTTTTAAGCGATTATAACGCTGCTCTAATGTGTCGATTTGTAGAAGTTCTTGCTTTTGTTGGATTGAAAAATCAAGAACGCTCGTGACTTGGTTCATGATGGATTCTAAAGAATGGTTATGTACTTTAATAATCTCCTCGAGATTTCCAACACCCATTTCCCGAAGGTAACTTTGCGCGAGATTCAAAAAACTCTCAGCTTCATAATTTTCATTAAACCCATCGTGGTCAAAAGCAATATCTTTGAGGTACTTTACCTGGGCCATTCTATAGGGTTTTCCTTGAAATAATTTCAAGATTTTAACTCGGCTTAATCCGTAAAGCAAAATGTTATATCTGCCGTCCCCCAGCTTTTCAACATTCTGAATTTTACCGACACAGGCGATTTCGTGGACGTTGGGATGGTCATGGTATTGTCCCTCCCAACCCTTTTTGAGAAGCGCCATCACGATCAGGTTATCGTTTAATATCGAGTCCTCTACCATTTGTCTATAACGCGGTTCAAATATATGAAGTGGTAAGAATGTTCTTGGAAAAAACACAACATTCGGTAAAGGGAAAACCGGGATTTGCGTTGTGATTGTTTCTTTATTCTGCAATTTTGTTACCATAAAAAAATTAAGTACTCAGAGATTCTTCCCTTTGAGTGTTGGCAAGAAGATTATTTTCCTCTACACCGTGAATTTTCTCAACCGCCCACTTTGCGTGCCCGCTAACTAAAGGCTCTTCGTGTTCAGATAATTCTTCTAAAACGGATAGAAATTTGGAATTACCAGAATTCCCCATTGCCACTGCAACGTTCCTTAAAAACCCGGCGTACTTGGCCCTTTTAACTGGGCTCTGTCTGAATTTTTCTCTGAATTCTTCAATGCTTAATTTGGCTATCTCCTCCAGATCCGGATTGAGTAAACCTTCCCGCGGCTGAAACGCCGGCTTGTCAGTTGCGGCCGCCCTATGGTTCCATGGGCAAACATCCTGACAGATGTCACAGCCGAAAATGTGATTTCCCATGGGTTCACGCAGCTCAACGGGAATTTCATCTCGGAGTTCGATGGTCAAATAAGAAATACATAGGCGTGAATCTAAAACATACGGCTCCAAAATTGCGTCAGTCGGACAGGCCTCGATACAGCGGTTGCAAGTTCCGCACCGGTCGGGTACGGTGGAGTCATAGTCGAGTTCGAGGTTGGTGATAATCTCGCCGAGGAAGAACCAAGAGCCTTTCTGCTGATTAATGATACAGGTATTTTTGCCAAACCAACCGATGCCGGCATATTTAGCGAAGACTCGATCAACCACCGGACCCGTGTCCACATATAGTCGGCTGATGACTTCGTCAGGGCTTTCCGCTTTTATGAAATCGATTAATTCGTAGAGCTTTTCTTGAATGACATTGTGGTAATCATCTCCCCAGGCGTACCGCGAAATCCAACCCCGGCCGGGATCGTTTTGTTCGGTCGAAAGAGGGTGCCGAGTATGATAAATCAGTGCGCAGACAACTACAGATTTTGCTTCAGCAACGACTTCTCTGACGTCTGTTCTTTTGTCGGGGTTGCGAGCTAAGTATTCCATTTTTCCCGCATAACCAGCTTCTATCCACTCTTTATAAAAGGAAAGCTCAGGCACTGGTTCCACCGGTGCGACTCCAACCAACTCGAAGCCCAACAGATGTGCTTTGTGTTTAATTTTTTTGGTGAGCGTCATACTTAAATTTTAAGTTGAATTTCTTGCCTTGCGACTTGCACTTGGAAACATTTTACTTTTGTATTCGGATCGACGATATTTTCACCGGTAGTGACGTCAAACTGCCAGAAATGCCACGGACAGGTGATGATTTTGCCATCTAAGTCGCCATCGCCGAGTGGGCCATCCTGGTGCAGACAAGTGTTGTCGGTGGCGTAAAATGTACCTTCTACATTATATAGAGCAATGGTCATTCCATCTGCCTCGACAACTTTGCATTCGCCGGGCTTGAGTTCGTCTTGATTAGCTATGGTTATAAATTCAGCCATTACAGCTCATTATAAAATGAAAATTTCAGGGTTAAATATAGCTAAAAGAAACGTGAAGTTCAAGGTATAAATACGGTCAGTGAAGTGCCTATTTTTGACTTGCCTTTCGTAAAAGTGCTTTCTGCCGCATTCGAAACTCGCGGCGAATTTCGGCGCCTTGCCAACGGCGTTTCTCATCTTCGGTTTCCGGAACGACTGGATTAACCTGCATAGGCAGTTTATTTTCATCAAGCGCAACAAAAGTCAAATAGGCAGAGCTGGTATGCTTTCGTTCGCCGGTTCCCAAGTTCTCTGAAAAAACTTTTGCACCGCATTCCATCGAGGTTTTAAAAACGCGGTTCACGGAGGCTTTTATTATGATCAGTTCACCGACTTTGATGGGATGCCGGAAGTCCAGAGAATCCATGGCGGCGGTTACTACTGGCCGGCGGCAATGACGATGAGCTGCAATTGCACAGGCGATATCGGTCAGGTGCATGACTTTACCACCTAAGACGTTACCTAAAATATTAGCGTCATTTGGAAGGACGATCTCTGTCATTTCAACTTGGGTTTCAGACACGCGTTTGTCTGTTTGTTCCTTTTTTACCATAATGTTTTTCCAGTTTAAAACTAAAAAATGAAGTTTGTTTGTGATGGCTTCTTGATGAAGGAGTATGGCGTGTCATCCATTCGAGAATCTAGCAAATATACACAGACAATATTCGGGTGATTTTCAATCAAAGTGGCATTAAAATCTAAACTCGACGCCCTCAGTCCCGATCATAGTATTTGGAAACAGCTCTTTGGCTTTTGCTTCCATTTCCGCGAGTTTCTCATCGCCATGAGATGGAGCATGGTGAAAAAGAGCCAGTCTTTTGGCGCCAGCCTCTTCTGCAACGTTTGCAGCCATTGCATAGGTACTATGACCAAACCCCTGTTTGGAGAAGTTTTTGTCCAAATATTCTTCGGGGTCATATTGCGCATCGTGGATGAGCAGCTCGGTATTTTTCGCAAATTCAATTAACCGTGTGTCGTTGCCAACGTACCCTTCAGTGTCGGTCGCATAAACCACGCTTTTTCCGTTTACTTCAACTCTAAAAATGAAAACTCCGATTTTCGGGTGGGCATAGCTGCGCATGATTTTAACCACGGCGTCTGTAGAGTCGTTAAGTTCATTTTGCCAGACCAAAGTCGGTTTATCCGAATTTTCTTTGAAAACAAGCGCATTATTTTCATGCAGGTTGTGAAAGTTCATTTTCGCCTTAAGTTCATTCAGTTCAATCGGACTGTACTGCGGCTCCATTGATTGGGCTAAAATTTCCTCTAAACTTTGCGAAAATACTTTGGGACCATAAAAATTAAGCGTACATCTGGGTTGGTATGCAGGCAAAAAAAACGGAATGCCCTGCAAATGATCAAAATGGGTATGGGAAAATAATATGGTGAGATTTAAAGTATCTGTAGAATTCTGGAGCTCTTTTAAAAGTTGATGGCCAAGGTTTACAATGCCGGTTCCGGCGTCTAAGATTATGATATGATTTTTTACTCTAACTTCTACACACGATGTGTTACCTCCATATCGAAGTGTTGATTTTCCGGGTACCGGGTGACTGCCCCGAACCCCCCAAAAGCGTACGAATAACTCATTTTCAGCCATAAAAACCCTTTCTGAGATGTGTTCTCCGAATCAAAGGTGTGAAAGACCGACATTTCTATAATACTCACAGAAATTCCATTATACTAATTTAAGTTAATGAATAATTTTAAAAAAATCAAACACAAAATTTTTCAAGTTGGGACCTCCTAAAAAGTGCACGCAAAGACGCTGAGCCGCAAAGAAAAATTAAAAAAACTTTGCGGAATCTTAGCGTCCCTAAAACAGACCCAGGACAGGCTTAGTGCTTTGCGTGATTTTATTGCTTAAATGTGATTGCGAAAAACTAAATTATCCCCACCAGTTCCTATAGGGTGTGCCAATTTTTCAAACGGTCTTCCTGGGCAGCTAACAAGACCTCAGATGGTTTGCCCTCTTCAGCATGTGTATAACCAGAGACTCATGGAATCCAGCGCACAATTGTGCTATCCAGAGCACTCTGCGTTGTTATGGTTACACGGTTCGTGGTTTCCAAGTACCTCCCGTAGTCCCACAACACAGAACGGCCTTCGGACTCCCGTTACCGGGCTTACTCGCAGATGTCACTACTGGCCTATTGGCTCGACTTTAGCCAGATGGGACTTCACCCAATTAAATTCACCTCAGGTGCTGACTCAACTGTTTACCGGCGCTTTTGCACTACGGCCAGTCATTGCTCCAGCATCAACACGGGGGACGCCGCTAATTTGTCGATCTTAATCACATCACCCGTCTTCCGGTTAATCTGACCGAACTGAAGAACACCGGTCGGACAGGACTGCACACAGGCGCTGCAGCGTACACATTCTGGATCCTCCATTGGGAGACCTTTATTGGCGAAGTTCATGACATCGATCCCTTGGTGGCAAACCGAGGTACACACATTGCAGGATATGCACTTTTTTTTATCCGCTAGGATGCGGAACCGGCTAAAGCGCGCGTAGATATGCATTAGAGCTGCCAGGGGACAGGCAAAACGGCACCAGACGCGACCGCTGAACCAGAAGTATGCACCATATCCAACGATCCCAGCTAAAAACAAATCGACCATATATTTATAGTTGAGCTGTATGCCGAAAATCTGCCAGCCATACAGGAGCCCTCCATAGAAGCCATTCACCGTTCGGCCAAAGTTGCTGTCGGGTGAAATCCAACTGATCAGGCGAGTAATTAACAGTAGGAATGCCAACGCCAGAATGACCTGCCCAACCATGTTCATCCGGTTCCAGAAAGCACCGTGTGGCATCTTTTGGCGATGCGTGTCACCCAAAGTCTCAGCAAGCGCGCCGCATGAACAAATCCAGCCGCAGTATGCTCCTTTGCCCCAAAAGTAGATAATGAACGGTATGAACACGAAGGTTTGAACGAGACTAATACCAAGCCACCACCACAGGGGCTGCCAGGTAAATATGTTCCAAATGAAAAGCGGCCAAGCCAGAATGAATCCAATCGAGCGCCAATATTCACGTCCATGTCCGTAGTTTGCTTCAGGAAAGAGGGCATCAGCTATGTTTTTGCCAATGCCGGCATCGAACCAGCCATTATGTCCTATGTAGGGTAAGATTAAATAAGGCAGCAGAAAGAGGGGGATGACCTGGATCGCTGTTAAAGTTAAGGTTTGCACCTTCACGTATGGGGTTTTCCTACGTCTGATCCGCCGGACCCCGAAAATGACTATCAGAAGGCTGTAAGCCAGGCTGTAATAGAATCCCGGTTCAGCCAAAGTTATATTCAATGTTCCTAAGTATGTGGAGGGCTCGGCAGCCATTGAAGAGAATGATGCGCCCAAGCTTGTCAGCAAGTCGGGTATGTTGAAAGGAAACCAGCGCTGTTCTTCAAACAGCTTCATTAGCTGGCCGCCAGCTTTCCAGTTGTAGATAAAGGCACAAAAGGCAAGAAAAAGAGCGAATGCCGTCCAACCCCGCGACCCCATCTCGCCGGTGATCTTAACGCCGCTGCGACGGAAGAACTCCAGCGGCGCCTCACGACCAGTCATCGTGAAGACAACATCGTTCGGCAGGCTGACCTCCTTGCCGTCAGCATTAACAAGGATTACGTCCGATTCACCTATGCTCTTGACTTTGCTGCCCATCATCAGTTTGATGCTTCCGGGTTGCCTGTGTTCGGCCAGAAAGCCGCCGCAGCTCGTGGTAACGTACACCGAGACAGGTGTTTCTACCGCTACTTCGGCCATGGGATCGACGGTAAGTTTGTTCAAACATTCAATGTTTTCTGGTTTGGGTCGTGAGAATTCACCCTTGCGGTAGGAAAGGGTCACATTCCCACCACACAGGGCGATGGCAATGGCCGTCTCCAGAGCACTGTCTCCCCCGCCGACCACCAGAACATCATCGGTACAGAAATCTTTGGGGTCGAGGAGACGGTTATAGACTTTGTCGCGATCTTCTCCAGGAACACCTAACTTTCTGAAGTTGCCCGAGCGGCCGATCCCCACGATGACCCGTCTGGCAAGCAGGTTCTCTTCATTGACAATGACCACCTCAAGGTGCTTTTCCTTATGCAGCACTTTTTCGACTTTGGCCATTCGCGGGTTAATTCCACGTTCAAGTGATTGTGCTTTAAGTTCGTCAACCAAAGGCTCCTTAACAGTAGCGGTGAATTGCAGGTCACCGGTGGGAATCATATCCGTTGGGTATGTGTAGATGGGCTTGCCTTTGGGAAAGTTCACGATAGTGGAGAAAGGTTCGGTAGATTCGAGGATTTCGAATGAAATACCGCTCTTTCTGGCCTCAAGCGCTGCTGCCATGCCCGATACCCCGGCGCCAATGATGACCAGGTCAAGTATTTCTGGATTGCTATCCTGTGAGCGAAGCTTTTGGAAATCGTTATCCGCGAGAATGTTTTGAACGGCTTTGGCTCCGCTGTCTGATGAAAACTTCAGCAGCGGTATGCCTGTCAGATCTCCTACGATGTAGAGACCGGCGATATTAGTTGAATAATCTTGATTTATTTGAGGTAATTTTTCCACAACACCGGCCGGCCACTGAGTATGAAGCCATTTGGTGTATGTACTAATAAAGCTAAACATATGGACACCCACAATTTAAAGAATCAAATTATTCTGGCTGACAAATATCACAAGGGCACATGCTTCTTAAGCTTTCCCATTGATAAATACCTGTATTGTGACCATCACCCCAATAAATTTGTACGGCGTAATTCCCCATTTCTTCAAGGTTGGTAATGGTCCAGGTTTGAGTAGGAGGTTTCTTGAAGATATCAGGGTCAATAGGTTTACCCATATTCTCGTGTCCTCCGGCGCACACTGCACAAGGGCAGGATTTTCGTAAGCCTTCCAAAGGAAAAACCGTTTGGTGGCCGTCACCCCAGATAATGGTCAGGGTTTGTTCCGCAGTATTAACGGATACTTCTTTCGCAAATGTTTTTTTATTCACACCCATTAAATTTATTTAGTAGTACGAATGATTTTGTTTCTCTTTCCTGTCTTAAGACCACCTAAACTTCAATTTCTATGTCGTCTCCGGTGAGCCGGACGTTGTATTTGGTCACGTCTGTAGGGGCCGGCGGGTTGGTGACTGTTCCCGATTTGATGTTGAAGTGGGCGCCATGCCAGGGGCATTCAACTTCCTCGCCCTCAATGGTGCCTTCACTGAGCGGGCCACCCCGGTGGGTACAGGTATCATCGATGGCGTAGAATTCTCCACCGAGGTTGAACAGAGCGATGCGCTTATCTTCGACTTCGATACATTTGGCCGATTGCTCGGCGATCTCGGATTTTTTGGCTACCTTAATGAACTTTGCCATGTCAAGTCCTCCTTTCAATTTTATAGTATTACGGATTAATATTATCTTTAATTTTTTTTATAATATAGTTAAATTAAATGTTATTTGTGATTTTTATAATTTACAATTATGAATTCAAATATTCAATTCTACGGACCATTTAAGATTTAATCAACCCGGCCATACAATTGAAGGCGTTGGTGATCAACTCATCTTACTGGCGTTAAAGTCTTATTTATCCGAATCATTGTACTGGACGCCCCCTTCATCATCCCATCTCTGTCTATTAAAGCAGTCCTCGCATAATGCTGTCTTGCTGTCACTTTCGGTATAAGTACCGCTTGTTGGTTGGCCACAACCTGGACATTCATGCTCTTCTTGCAAATTATCATTGTCAAATAAAGAGTGCATTTCTTTCCTCCATGTCTGAATTCTTAATACAATTGATCCGATTTTGCTGCCATGATGAAATCGTTGCGATGCAATCCTCTGATTTTGTGCGTCCACCAGGTAACCGTCACTTTTCCCCACTCGGTCAAGAGGGCTGGGTGATGACCTTCCGCCTCTGCTAATTCGCCCACTTTGTTAGTAAATGATAGGGCATGGGCGAAATTGTTGAAACTGTAGATACGCTCCAACCGTTTGATGTCTTCACGCTCCACTATTTTCCATTCCGGTATTTTCGGATGGAATTCCGCAATCTCTTCTTTTGTGACTGTAGGCGCACCCTTACGGCAGGCCACACATTTCATTTGCACTAATTCTGCCATTTTCTACCTCCAATAGCCGTTTTTTTTAGAAAAGAGATTTTTCGGGATCCTCTCTTTACTTTTTTTGCTTGTTCCAGCTTCCAAGAAACTGAGACGCTGGAAGGTTCGATATGACCCAAAGCTAAATACATTATCAAGTTTCTTCCATTAAGAATGCGATAGCAGTGGCATGCTAACTATACTTAACTGCGGCTCACTATGAGCGCGCCAAATCCATACTTAAAGGAGAATCAACTGGGCGATTTAAAGATTGTCAAATATGATAGCGGGCTCTGCGTGCTCTATGATGATGAAATTTTACTTCAGGAACGCGGCACAAGCACAAGCTTACCAACAAGTTCACCCTGTTCCAGCGCTTTCAAGCCGTCCTCGTATTGATCCAGCGGAAGTGTCCGGTCGACGACGGTGCGCACGATGCCACGTTTTACCAAATCGATTGCTTCGTAGAGATCATCCAGCGTTGCCCCGACAGATTCCGAGCACCATTTGTTCGAACACTACGAGCTGAATAGGATGCACGGTGAAGCTGTCTTCTGAGTATCCGATGAAAACGAGTCGCCCGCGCCATCCGTGATCTCCCGAATGCGCTCCCCAACAGAGATTCTTGAAGCATCGATAGTGAATTCAGCACCGAGTTCGGCCGCTTTCTTTAGCTTCGCCTCGGTTCGACTGACCGCGATCACCTTCGCACCTTTCGCTCGGGCCAATTGAACCAGCCCAAACCCAACCCCTCCTATGCCGGACACCACAGCCCATCGGAATATAGAATGCGATCAAGATCTGCTTGCAAAACTCCGTCAGCAGGCAAAGGATCGAGGGAACAATCGATGGCACGTAACCCTGTGACCCTCCCGACGCAGCCAGGCAGCAGGTGAGGCCAATCCGAAAGCTTGGCGGCTTAGTTCATAGGTAGAGATTAATAAGATATTCAAGGATTCACTCATTTAACTTATTTTGAAAACTCGTTTCAACAAGCCCTGGTCTGTTTCTTTGGCCTTTAAAATGTCGATTTGTTTCATTACTGAGTTAGCCAGATTTTTGAAAGCCACTGAAACCGATGCCTCAGGTTCTGAAATAACAATTGGCGTTCCCTGGTCTCCCCCTATTCGCACTTTTGTTTCCAAAGGAATCTCTCCAAGAAATGGCACCTTGAATTTTTTACTGGCCTTTTTCCCGCCACCATGATCAAATATTTCGTGCCGCTTGTTGCAGTGGGGACAAATAAAATAACTCATATTTTCCACAAGCCCTAATATAGGCACCTCAACTTTTCTAAACATGTTGATACCCTTTTTCGCATCGGCGAGGGCCACATCCTGAGGAGTGGTCACGATGATGGCGCCAGTCAAAGGAACGGTCTGAGTAAGGGTGAGTTGCGCGTCGCCCGTTCCAGGCGGCATGTCAATGACCAGATAGTCTAACGCACCCCAATCCACCTCCCCGAGGAATTGCTGAATCATTTTCCCAACCATTGGACCGCGCCAGATAATGGCCGTATCGCCTTCTGAGATGAATCCTACCGAAACCATATGAACACCGTATCGTTCTAATGGGGCGATTTTGTTATTGCGCGTTCCTAATTTTTGATTCACGCCCATCATGATTGGAACATTGGGCCCATAAATATCTGAGTCTAGCAAGCCAACGGCAGCCCCGCTTTGCGCTAAAGAAACTGCTAAATTGACAGATACCGTCGTCTTACCAACACCGCCTTTGCCGCTGGCGACTGCAATAGTATTTTTGGCTGAAGGAATCAGATTTTGTTTTTGCGGCTGCACAGGTTGCTGAGGCCGCATGGCCGGCTGTGGGGCTGACATGGTTTGTGCCGGTTGGGAAGAAATGACCTTAAGTGGATCGTTGATTTTGGAATTCACCGTTACGATTCCTACACCCGAAATGGTCATCACGGCTGCCTTGGCATTTGCCAGAACTTTTTCTTTGAAGGGGTAAGAGGCACTCTTGAATTCCACAGTAAAACTGACGCGTGGCCCATCAATCTCAACATTTTTAACCATGTTCAGTGAAACTAAATCTTTCCCCGACTGCGGTTCTTGAACCTGGGTCAAGGCTGCCAAAACGTCTTTTTCAGTTATAGAGCTCATAGATGATCTATCTCCTATTATTTTAATACTGCCGTCAATCCATCAGTATTTAGTGGGGAAGGGCTTAAATTACCTTGCCAAAACGCTGTAGGATTTTAGCTGTTAGGGATAATGGCAAATGGAACAATTCACACTCATCCAAAATCTGAAATGCGTGACAGGGTGAGGGATATAGAACTAGGAAAACAGAATCTAAGGTTCCTTTTCGGGCTCTGTATACAGCCATGGGTTCCCCGACAAATTCAATAAGAACAACGGGTAATAGTCCTGTTCTTTATTTCTGAGAACAGGGATCCTGAAAATTGATTCTTGGTTGTTCAACTACATGGTTACCGCAAGTAACTGATCAAATAGTTCTTTCTTTATTCCAAGGGATTGGTCAACCAAAGGACCCTTCAGCAGGACCGGCTCGGTATCTTCATAAGTAGGTTTTTCTATCCTATAAATTAAGCCAATGGGAATCCGCGAGTCGAATTCCATAGCTTTGGTCATCGCCGCAGAGAAATCAGTGAGGTCACGATCTGGCTCTTCGTCTTCCAGTTTGTAGACACGCTCCTTAAACCAG
>SMVB01351004.1_pt1 | contig 23928 bp, 14 predicted proteins | sample 2456461 | NCBI WGS metagenome assembly SMVB01 (sample SAMN11095934, study PRJNA526329) | marine sediment metagenome | biome: Marine sediment; feature: Surficial sediment; material: Deep marine sediment; isolation source: Hadal surficial sediment | place: Pacific Ocean | collected 2014-05 | depth...
GACACCCGGGCATCACCACCACTGGCCGCCAATTTTTTCCGGATGCCAATAACGCGCTTGTCCAGGTCCTTCTTGGCCGCACCGATGGTGCCGTGCCAGTAAATATCCCGGGTAAGCTTGTCGCCCAGGTAGGTATAGGCGGTAGTTTTGGCACCATCGGCCAACACCCCGGCGGCAGCCAGTGCGTCTATCCACATTTGCCAGTCTTCACCACCCATGACGGCAATAGTGTTGGCAATATCTTCCTCCGAGGCAGGCTCCAGCGAAAACTCGGTGATTACGGCTTTATCGGTGTTAATGCCTTTCTGGGTGAGCGGGTTGCCAATGGGCTTGAGGGTCGACATAAACACCTCGCCGGTTTGCGGGTGCTGACGACGCGGCGAGGCCAGCGAATACACCACCAGGTCTACCTGTCCCAGGTCGGCCTTGATGGTGTCTATGGTCTTTTGTTTAATTTCATCGCTGAAGGCGTCACCATTAATGCTCTTGGCATACAGACCTTCCGCTGCGGCGTATCTGTGAAACGCCGCCGAGTTATACCAACCGGCGGTGCCGGGTTTTTTCTCGGTGCCTTCCTTCTCAAAAAATAGTCCCAGGGTCGAGGCTCCGCAACCAAAAGCTGCAGTGATGCGCGATGCCAGCCCATAGCCGGTAGAGGAACCAATTACCAGCACCCGCTTGGGACCATCGGCAATCTCGCCGCTGGCTTTGACATAATCGATCTGCTTTTTGACGTTGGCATCACACCCGGTGGGGTGGGTGGTTATGCACATAAAACCGCGGACTCTCGGCTTAATAATCATGGTAATTGGATTCCTTTACTAGGTACAAAAGCTGCGAGATTGTAACATAGCCGCCATGGTCAATCCGCTTCTCTACCAGACGTCCGATGACTGGACAAAGACCGTAATGGCGGACTTTGACAGTTTTCTTCAGGACCACGCCGCCGCCGAGAAAAAAGCCTCGGGCATGGCGATCTCCATGCTGTCTCACTACCCGGACCGGGTAGAACTGGTGGCGGCCATGGCAGACCTCGCCATTGAAGAGCTCACCCACTACCGGGAGGTCGTAAAATGGCTGCACCGACGCGGTCAGTTAACTACCGCCGACGGCAAAGACCCCTACGTTATCGAATTTCGCAAGGCCATACGCGGTCAGAGCGAAGCCTATCTGCTGGACCGCTTACTAACAGCCAGCATCATAGAGGCCCGCGGTGCCGAGCGCTTTGGCCTGGTGGCCGAAGCTCTTGAGCCCGGTGGACTGAAAAAGTTCTACCAGTCGATTACCCGCTCGGAACATCGCCACTACGAGTTATTCCTGGACCTGGCCAGGATCTATATCGATCCAGCTGTAGTGGCAGCACGCTGGCAGGAGCTACTGGAAATTGAAGCCGGCATAGTGGCCGCCCTGCCACATCGGGCTGCACTACACTGATGCCAGGAAAATACCTGTCGCGCTACGCCGAGCCAGAGGCGCGACAGTTGCTGGATTCACCGCCGGACTACAACTATCAACACTGCCTGGTTATTCCGGCCTATCGGGAAGACTCGTCATTGCTGCATGGGCTCAAGTCTCTGGCCAGCGCTCAGCCAGGTCTGTTGATTGTACTGGTGCTCAACCAACCCGATTCTGATACCAGCAGCGATGCCAATAGCGAACTCAGAAACGCCATCACCGCACTGCCGAAGCTGCCAGAGCCGTCAAAACAGCCAAAACAGTCGACGCTGACCGTCGGCAGCCTGCGAACCCTGCAGAACAGCAGCCACCTGTTGCTGATTGAACGCCAACAACCTCTGCCCGCCAAAGAGGGCGTGGGGCTGGCCCGCAAGATCGGTTGCGATATCGCACTGGCTCTACAGGCAAGCGGCAAGTTGCAGTCACGCTGGCTGCACAACACCGATGCCGATGCTGTTTTAGATGGCAGCTATTTCGAGGCCGCCGAACAACAGCATCATTGCGTCGCAATCACCCACCCCTTTGTGCACGTACTGCCAGCGGACCCACAAATCGCACAGGCAACTCACTTGTATGAATTGCGCCTGCACTACTACGTGCTGGGCTTGCGCTATGCCGGTTCGCCCTACGATTATTACTCGTTGGGCAGCTGTATTTCAGTCGATGGACCCAGCTACGCGGCGGTGCGCGGCTTTCCCAAACGAGCCGCCGGCGAAGACTTTTACCTGCTCAACAAAATCGCCAAACTGGGGACGATAGCGCAGCCCACTACCCCGATCATTGAGATACGCGGGCGTATATCTGACCGGGTGCCCTTTGGCACTGGGCCCGCCGTGGCTGAACTCGCCAAGGCCGATGATCCACTACAAAGCACCTTGTTCTATCACCCGGACAGTTTTCACGCCCTGCGGCAATTACTGGCTAACCTGGAGCTGCTGTACGGGGGCACTGAGCTGGCAGCGCTGCCCGGATTACCAGCATCAGCAGTTACGGTATTGCAGGAACTAGGCATAAACCGGGCGCTGCAACATTGCCATAAACACAGCCGCAACCTGGCGGGTTGGAGCAGGCACTTTCATCAGTGGTTTGACGGCTTTCGCACCCTCAAGTTTATACACGGCATGCGTGCGCAGGGCCTGGCCGATTTGAATTTACAGCAGAGCCGCGACCACCCGCGCAGCGTGTGGCCAGCGGAATGGTGGTGCCGGATTGGTTTGGCCGAATGAATTCGGCCCTACGCGCAAAATTTACAATAACAAGCGGCGGATATCTGCCAGCAGGCTACCCAGCTGTGTCATAAAGCGGCCACTGTCAGCACCGTTAACCGCCCGGTGGTCGTAGGACAATGCCAATGGCAACATCTTGCGGGGCTCAAATTCGCTGCCGTTCCAGACTGGCTTCACGGCCAGTTTCGACACACCCAGGATAGCCACCTCGGGCGCATTGACGATAGGCGTAAAGCCGGTGCCACCGATGCCGCCCAGGCTGGAGATGGTAAAACAACCACCCTGCATATCACTGGGCATGAGTTTGCGGTTCTTGGCACGTTCTGCCAGGTCAGCAGTTTCCGCTGCCAACTCCCACAGGGATTTCTGATCAACATCACGCAGTACTGGCACCAACAATCCAGCCGGCGTAGCAACCGCCATACCGATATGGATGTATTGCTTGTAGACCATGCTCTCGCCATCCGCACCCATCGATGCATTCAACCTGGGATTGTCGCGCAGTGCCACCGCGCAGGCCTTCAGCAGGAATGGCAGGGGCGTCAACCGGGTACCCCGGCGCTCACTCTCGGGTTTCATGTCGGCACGAAAGGCCTCCAGCTCGGTAATATCAACATCGTCAAACTGAGTTACATGGGGGACATTCAACCAACTGCGCTGCAGATTGGCGGCGGTGAGCTTGGCCAGCTTGGACAAGGGCTGAATATCAATGTCGCCGAAGGCAGAAAAATCCACTTCAGGAATAGGCGGGATGCCAGCCCCAGAGCTGGCGGCCCCACCAGCACCACCTCGCAGGGATGTTTTGACGAAGCCCTGTACATCTTCCTTAAGAATTCGCCCTTTAGGCCCACTACCACCGACCGCGCCCAGGTCGACGCCGAATTCGCGCGCCAGTTTGCGCACGGCGGGTCCGGCATAGACATCAGCGCTGCCAGCCACGGCTTCCTGAGCGCGCGGCGGTACAGGAGTAGAGGGCTGCGCTGGCGCCGGTGCTGCTTTCGGTTCTGGAGAGGGTTCTTTGTTTTGTTCGGGCACACTGCCAGCAGCGGCGCGCATACTGTAAATCACCGCGCCCTGGCTTACCTGGTCACCTTCTCCTACCGCCAGGGAAATAATTTCCCCAGCAAAGGGTGCGGGGATTTCCATGGAGGCCTTGTCTGATTCCAGCACCAGTACAGAGTCACCCTCGGCCACGGTATCGCCTACCGCCACCATAATTTCAATAACTTCCACGGCATCGTCCGTGCCTATATCAGGCACTACCACTTGCTCGGGTGCGCCAGTGGAGGCCACGGCTGGTTCATCCACAGGCGCCGGTTCTGGCTCTTGCTCTTTAACTGGCTCAGGCTGCGATTCCGGCTGAGGCTCAGATTCCGGTTCTGCGGCAACCGTCTCCCCGTCCGTATCCAACACTACAATGGCAGCACCTTCAACCAGACTGTCACCTTCCTTGACCAACACTTCGACGACAGTGCCGGCCAGGGTGGCAGGAATTTCCATTGACGCCTTGTCAGACTCCAGCACGATCAGGCTTTGTTCCAGCTCAACGCGATCGCCAACGGCGACAGACACCTCTATAACCTCGGTGTCTTCTGCGCCGCCAATATCGGGAACTGTCAAAGTTTCTCTTGCCACTATCGTTTCCTGTTAAAGTGCTTCCACTAAAGTGTAGCTGGATCTGCTTTGCTGGCCCGCACGCCCAGCGCCTTCATCGCCTTGCTCACCTGCGCAGTAGTCACTGCACCCTCATCGGCCAGCGCCTTGAGTGCAGCAATCACCACGTACTCACGACTGACTTCAAAAAACTGCCGCAGTTTCTGACGCGTATCACTGCGACCAAAACCGTCAGTACCCAATACCACGTAGCGCTGGGGAACAAATTCACGAATCTGGTCACTGTAGGCCTTGATATAGTCGGTGGCAGCAATAACCGGCCCCCTGGCGTCCTGCAGGCACTGAGTCACATAGGGCACCCGCTGTTCAGCCTCCGGATTGAGCATGTTCCAGCGCTCAACGGACTTGCCTTCGCGCTGCAATTCATTGGCGCTGGTCATACTCCAGACATTGGCGCTGACTTTGTAATCCTTCTCCAGAATGTCAGCCGCCGCCTCTACCTCGCGCAATATGGTGCCAGCGCCAATCAGGTCGACCTGTAGCTTGCTGCGTTTTTTGCTCTTACGCACCCGGTACAGCCCCTTTATGATTCCCTGTTCAACGCCCTCAGGCATTTCCGGCTGTACATAGTTCTCATTCATAACCGTGACGTAGTAGAACTTGTTTTCCTTGTCGGCAAACATGCGCCGCAGACCATCCTGAATAATTACCGTGAGTTCGTAGGCGTAGGCCGGGTCATAGGCAATACAATTGGGAATCGTGCTGGCCAGCAACAGGCTGTGGCCATCCTGGTGCTGCAGGCCTTCACCATTGAGGGTAGTACGTCCGGCCGTGCCACCAATCAAAAAGCCACGCGCCTGGCTGTCGCCGGCCGCCCAGGCCAGGTCACCGATACGCTGAAACCCAAACATCGAATAAAAGATGTAGAAGGGAACCATGGGAAAGCCGCTGGTGGAATAGGAGGTGGCATTGGCCAGCCACGCTGAGAAGGCGCCGGCTTCATTGATGCCCTCCTCCATTATCTGGCCCTGTATGTCCTCCTTGTAGAACATGATCTGTCCGGCATCCTGGGGCGTGTAGCGCTGCCCCACCGAGGAGTAAATACCCAGCTGGCGAAACATACCCTCCATGCCAAAAGTACGCGCCTCATCGGGAACAATAGGCACCACCCGCGCACCAATGTTCTTGTCCTTGACCAGGCTTGAGAGTGTGCGCACAAAGGACATGGTGGTGGAAATCTCGCGCTTGCCGCTGCCCTTGAGCTGGCCGCCGAGATCTTTCAGGCTGGGAACCTCCAGCGCCTCAAAATCATTGCGCCGGGCCGGAATCTGCCCGCCCAGCTCTTTCCGACGGGCGTGCAAGTAGCGAATTTCAGGGCTGTCAGGTGGTGGGCGGTAATAGGGCACATCTTTCAATTCTTCGTCGCTGATGGGAATGGCAAAGCGATCGCGGAAGGCCTGCAAACTCTCCATATCCAGTTTCTTCAACGAGTGCGTTTCGTTGTTCGCTTCGCCCGCTTCACCCATGCCATAACCCTTCACGGTCATGGCCAGGATAACCGTTGGCCGACCCTGGGTAGCAACGGCCGCCGCATAAGCGGCATACACCTTGTAAGGATCGTGGCCACCCCGGTTCAGGTACATGATGTCGTTGTCCGACAAATCCTTGACCAGCTCCAGGGACTCCGGGTATTTGCCGAAGAAATGCTCGCGGGTGTAGGCACCACCATTGTATTTATAGTTCTGCAATTCACCATCGCAGACCTCGTCCATGCGCTGCTGCAACAGGCCGCTGTGATCATTTTCCAGCAGTGGGTCCCAGTGCCGACCCCAGATAACCTTGAATACTTTCCAGCCAGCGCCACGAAATATACCTTCCAGCTCCTGGATAATTTTGCCATTGCCCCGCACCGGCCCATCCAGGCGCTGCAGGTTGCAGTTGATTACAAAGGTCAGGTTATCCAGCTTTTCCCGCCCCGCCAGTGCAATTGCGCCCAATGATTCTGGCTCATCACTTTCACCATCACCCATAAAGCACCAGACGCGACGATCACCGTGCTCAATCAGCCCGCGATTCTGCTGGTACCTCATGACATGTGCCTGGTAAATCGCCTGGATCGGCCCCAGGCCCATGGAGACGGTGGGAAACTGCCAATAATCGGGCATTAGCCAGGGATGTGGGTAGGACGACAGGCCGTGGCCATCCACTTCCCGTCGAAAATTGTCTAGCTGCTCTTCATTGAAACGACCTTCCAGGTAGGAACGGGCATACATACCCGGCGCACTATGCCCCTGGTAAAACACCATATCGCCCAGTGATTCGCCGTCGTTGCCACGAAAGAAATAGTTGTAGCCAACATCGTACAGCGTGGCACTGGAGGAAAAGCTGGAGATGTGGCCACCCAGCGCATCCTCATTGTCATTGGCACGCATTACCATCGCCAGCGCATTCCAGCGCACCAGTGAGCGAATGCGCCGTTCCATAAACAGGTCGCCCGGCATGTGTTTTTCGTCGGCGGGAGAAATGGTATTGCTAAACGGCGTGGTAATAGCCATCGGCAACCGAGTTTTACTGCGAATTGCGTGTTCAGCGAGTTTGCCCAGCAGGTAAGAAGCGCGCTCCGGCCCTTCATTTTTGACCACAGCATCCAGGGCATCCAGCCATTCCTGGGTTTCTGTCGGGTCTTTGTCTTCGATCATTGGGCTCTCCGGCTCTGCTGCTGCCTATGTTGCGGGGGCATTTTAACTAATATTCATAGTATTTATTATCATTATTCACAGCAAAATTGTAGGGTCGAATTCATTCGGCCAATACCCTGCCGGGGTTACCGTCTGGATATTCGGGGGCGCCCAGTCCCTACTGCTGTATGTATTGCGAACGGCTTGTCTTGAAGGCCGCAGGGTCAGCGATCAACTGGCCTTCGGGCAACTCCCCCCAGCGACCGGTTGCCACCATCACCACTGCGGCGCGATCGTGTAGTGCTACCTTTGCGAACCAGGCCTGCCACTGGGCAAGGTCGATGTCCTGCAGTGCCGCGGCCAGGCGCTCACGGGAATCGAAATCCAGCTCACGACGGGCAATCTCCCGCCAAAAATATTCACTCTGCTCAGTAATGTTCTTGTGCGGCTGCAGAATCTCGCGCAGCAGCGCCGCCTTGTGCCGTTCAAACTGCTGCTGGGTTACCGCATCTTCGGTGGCCATTTGGGTCAGGAACGATTGCGTAGCTGCCTGCAATGCAGGGGCACTAACCTTGGGTGACTGCACCAAAAACCCCAGTCCGGGTACGTCAAACAACGGCCAATTAAAGGCAGATACCACGTAGCCCAGCTGCTGCTGGGTGCGCAGCTCTTCAAAGTAGTCTGCCCCGATAATCTGCCCGGTCAATGCGGTCAACGCCCTGCTTGCCATAGATTCGTCCGGTGCCTGCATGTACCAGAACATCACGGCGTCTTCGTGCTCCACATCAGCTTCGTACACCGACGCTTCGCCATCGTTTAACCTGACCACTGTGATTATGGGCCTCGACACGGCCAAATCGTGGCGCAGCAACGGCCGCAGGGCCTCTTCAACCTCGGCTACCACTGCGGGTGCATAGTTGCCACTCACCAATATATCGACGTTAGTGCTGGCCCAAAACTGCTGTGCAAAGGCGTCTACAGATTTTGGATCCAGGGCTTTTAGCTCGGCAATTATCTGTTCTTCTTGCCAGCCACCGGAGACCAGCAGGCGCCGTGCCTGGCGGGTCACCTGGCTATAGGCGCGTGTGGATTTCAGGTTTTCCAGGCTGCGAATCAAATCGGCGCGAATGTTTTCAAAGCGATGATTGTCCAGCTCGGCATGGACTATAGAGCTGACAATTCTCTGTAACAGGATCAGCTGTTTGTCGTTATAGCCACTGACCTTGAGACTCACCCCCCGCGCATGGGCAAAAATACTGAAGTTGAGACCGGCCAGGTAGGCGGGATAGGTGTATTCGTTAATTGCGTCCTGTAGCAGGCTCAGATAGAGCTGGGTGGCGGCAGCATCGGCGGCAGTATCGTTAACCCTGCCACTGCGAAAGTTGGCATAGATAGCTCCCTTGGGAACCCTGAACTCATCGTCCTGCCGATACCAGACGCTCAGGCGCGGCCGTTCTTCAACCAGTTGCGGCGTGGCCGGATTGTCGACTGGCTCCGGAATCAGCTCTACATTTTCGGCAATGAATTCGTTAGGGGCGGGAAGATGCAGGCGCTTGTCCAAGGGCGTCCCGGACAGCTTACGCCAACTACCTTCGCCTGGCGCGAGGGTGCGCACAGAATAGGGTGTGGAATAAAACTCACTTTCGCGATCAACCGGTACATTCTTGCCAATCAGCGTGATAACGACATTCTCGGGCGTTATGTACTGCTTGAGAATCTCACTGATCAAGGCCGGCTCATAGTCTTCCATTAAATAAGGCCCGCGCAACACATCCACCGGCGCATACAGTTGCATGCCGTTGGACAAACTGCTGGCAACGCGAATGGGTTGAGCTTCTGGCCGAAAACGAAACTGCAGGCTGCTGAGCTGCCCCTGCTCTCGGTACAGCTCCTGCTGGGGGCCGGCTATTTCCAGCATGCGAATGTACTGGAATACCTCCTCTAACACCTGCGGATACTGCGCCATACCCGTTTCGGTGAGGCTAATGCTGATATCAAATGCAGAGCCACCGCGGTAGACGATGCCGGTGCCCGCACCCAGCCCTTCCGCCCAGCCTGCCGATTTGAGGGTCGACAGCAGACTGCCCTCGCCCTCGTGACCAATCAGGTTGCTGATATAGGCCAACGGTTTGCTGCGATAACGGGCACTGTAATCCGGCATGGGAAAGGACAGCTGCAAGCGTCGCTGGCTGGCCTCCGGGCGGATGTTCAACAGCATGGGCAAGCTGTCTTTGAGGTAGAGCGGTGCTTCGATGTCGGCCACCGTGGTGTGATGATTTGGCACCGCGGAAAAGATGGATTCCACCAGCGCCTGCAAGGTATCGAGATCCTCGCTGCCCAGGACGGTCAAGGCCATCAAATTGGCAGAGTAGTAGCGACGATAGAAGGCCAGCAAGTCCTCACGCACCGCCTGCCCGGGCCGGCTGGCCAGCGTCTCACTGGTACCCACACCGAGTATGCTATAGGGGTGAGCGGGATTAACCACTTCCCGAATTACATCCAGGGTGCGGCGGCCGTCCGTATTCAGGCCCATCTGGTACTCGGCATTAACGGCGTTCACTTCGCGCTCTACATACTCCGCATCAAAGCGGGGGGCCACAAAAAACTGTCCAAACCGGTCCAGTGCTGCGGGTAGTTTCGTCTCATCAATATCAAAAAAGTAATTGGTGTGCTCAAAAGCGGTGTAGGCATTGCGCGAGCCGCCGTTCTCACTGATAAAGCGCGCGTATTCGCCGGAGTCGGGGTATTTGTCCGTGCCCAGGAACAACATATGCTCCAGGAAGTGCGCCAGGCCGCCTCTGTCAACAGGATTACTGGCACTGCCCACATACACGTCCAGGGACGCGGCAGCCTTTTCCGTATCGGGGTCGGATATCAACAGCGCTCGCAGACCGTTGTCCAACTGAATGTAGCGATACTCCTTGCTGTCGTTGGGGCTCTGCACGGGAGCCAGTGACGCCTCGGGCTGACTGCAGCCCTGCACCAACAAAGCAGACACAACAAACAAAGCCAACAGCAATATGCTGCCCCACTGCCAAATCCGTGGGCTGCGAGATCGAAACATGGGGTTCTCCAATATCAGTTATCAGGCCGCGGCCAGGCATCTATGATGGCTTTGACCAGGGTTGCCAGCGGGATGGCAAAAAATACCCCCCACATGCCCCAGGTACCGCCAAAAAACAGTACCGCGAGGATAATGGCGACAGGGTGTAAGTTTACTGCTTCAGAAAACAGCAGCGGTACCAGTACATTGCCATCGAGGGCCTGGATAATCATGTAGACAGCGATGACCGTATAAAATTCAGAGCCCAGGCCCCATTGAAACAAGGCAATTACCGCCACCGGTGCGGTGACCACCATGGCGCCAATGTAGGGAATAATGACCGAAAGACCTACCAGTAAGCCCAGCAAAGCCGCGTAATTGAGCCCAAACCAGGCAAAGGCGACATAGCTGGTGGCCCCGACAATGATTATTTCAATAAGCTTGCCACGTGCGTAATTCGACACCTGGTCATTCATTTCCATCCAGATGCGATTCAACAAGGGCCTTTCGCTGGGCAGAAACGCCCCCAACCAGCTGAGAATTTGATCGCGGTCCTTGAGAAAGAAAAATACCAGCAGCGGCACCAGGATGGCATAAATCATGAACACCGCCATACCCGGTATGGAGGCGACCGATAAAGACACAATAGTTTGTCCGATCTGACCCAGCTCACTCTGCGCCAGACTCAGCACCTCTCCAACCTGCCGTTCGCTAATCAGGTCCGGATAGCGCTCGGGCAAGACCGCCAGCCAACCACGTCCCTGCTCGAACATACGCGGAAGCTCTGCAGAGAGGCTCACCAATTGCCGCCACACCAGTGGCAGCAGCAAAAACAGAAAGCCAAAAAACAGGCCGACAAATACCAGGAAGGAAAAACTCACGCCCACCCACTGCGGCAGGCCTTTAGCGGTCAGGTAGTTGCTGATGCCCTGCATCAGGTAAGCCAGCACTATCGCTGCTACTACTGGCGCGATGATATCGCCGACGGTGAGCAGCAAAACCAGCGCTACTGCCAGCAACACCAACAGCAGGATGGACTCTTCCTCAAAGAAATAGCGCTCGTACCACTTCTGGAAAATTTCGAGCATGTCTAAGCCTCTGGCCCCACTTTTTCGAGCACGTGCGTATACACACCCTCGCACTCATCGCTGTATATCAATCGGTGGCCGGACTGCTCCGCAAACACCTGGAAATCCCTGACTGAACCCTGGTCTGTGGCCAACACCCGCAATCGCTCACCAACGGCCATGCTATTGAGGGCGCGTTTCGCTTTCAACAAAGGCATCGGGCACAGCAAACCCTGGGCATCAACTTCATGTTCTACTTGCTCGTGCACTGGCTCTACTCTATCTCTGTTTGTCCTTGGGTCGACAAGTATAGCCACTCCACTGCAAGTGTGGAACTTAGCCCGCGCTTGCGACTCATACTTCACTCCCCTAAAGTAACGGCTGAATCCGCAACTCGAGTGTTCTCATCTCAATCCTAAGCAAAATCATCGCGCAAGCACTGCTGGCTGGTGTGCTTTTCGTGGCCAGCGCCAGCGCTGACGAACTGAAGTTACCAAAGCTGGGCGAGAGCAGTAACAGCCTGTTCTCTCCCGAGCAGGAATATCAGTTGGGGCGCGCCTGGCTGCGCATGTTTCGCAGCCGCGCACCTACCCTGGACGACCCCCTGCTGCAGGACTACCTGGAAGACCTGATCTACCGGTTGGTGACTCACAGTGAACTGCAGGATCGCCGTATTGAAGTGGTCATTATCGACAACCCGATAATCAACGCATTCGCGGTTCCCGGTGGAGTCATTGGTATTCATACCGGCCTGCTGCTCTACGCCCAAACTGAGGATGAACTGGCCACCGTACTGGCTCATGAAATTGCCCACCTTAGCCAGCGGCATTTTTCCCGCGGTGTTGAGGAACAGAAAAAGAATATGCCGCTAATGTTGGCGGGTATGTTGGCAGGAGCCATCCTGATGGCCACCACCGGCAGTGACGCCGGGCTCGCTGCAATTTCGACTACGCAAGCGGTGGCCCTGGATGCGCGCTTGAGCTTCAGTCGCAGCAATGAGCAGGAGGCCGACCGAATAGGCATGCAAACCATGGTCAACGCCGGCATGGATCCACACGCCGCACCAGCCATGTTTGAACGCATGCTACAGAGTAGCCGCTATTCTGGTAGCAAGCACATGCCGGAATTTATGCGCACCCACCCATTGTCTGAAAACCGCATTGCCGATACCCGCAACCGGGCCCGGCGCTACCCGGTGGTAAAGAAAGAACCCAGCCTGCCCTTTCACTTGATGCGCGCCCGCATGCAGGTTCATCACGCCCAGACGCCGCAGATCGCCGCCGCCAGGTTTAGAGATAGCCTGGAGGGGGAACCGCGCTCACGCGAAGCTGATCGCTATGGCCTGGTATTGGCACTAACCGATGCCGGTCAGCCCGGCGCAGCCATTGCCGAACTGGACGGCCTGCAGCGAGAGCGACCCGAGCAGCTGGAATACATCGTTGCCCAGGCTGAAGTGGACATGAGTATCGGCGAAGCTCAATCGGCAATTCGGTCACTTAATCGTGAACTTCAGCTCTATCCGGGTAATCACGCGCTTACCATGACCTACGCCCGCGCCATGGTTCTCAACGATGAAGCACATATCGCCGAGCAGGTATTGTTGGAACAAAGTCGAATCAAGCCCAACGACCCGGGCCTGTGGTATTTATTGGCGGAAGTGCAGGGGCTTTCCGGTGACATTATCGGCCTGCATCAATCCCGCGCCGAGTACTTCATACTCAGCGGCGTGTTCGATGAGGCAGAGCGGCAACTGAAGTACGCTATGGATTTATCCAAGGGCGACTATCACACCACAGCCAAGATCAACCAACGGCTGAAAGACCTTTCTCAAATGCGCAACCGTATGAAGTTTTAATGCAATTGGCGGGCAAAATCCAGCATGCGCTGCAGCGGCACCATGGCCTGTTTGCCGATAGCAGGATCGACTAATACCTCATTATCTGTGCGTTCGAAAACAGCGGCCAGGGATTCCAGTTTATTCATTGCCATCCACGGGCAATTGGCGCAGCTGAGACAGGTTGCACCGTGACCGGCGGTGGGGGCAATGATCAATTCTTTATCGGGGACCTGCTGTTGCATCTTGTAGAAAATGCCCTGGTCGGTGGCCACGATAAACTGTTGTTGGGGCATCTCCACGGCCGCATTAATAATCTGTGTGGTTGACCCGACCCGGTCTGCCAGTGCTATCACGGACGCGGGAGATTCCGGGTGTACCAACACCGCCGCATCCGGATACACCTTTTTCAGGTCTTGAAGTCCGCGCGCCTTGAATTCCTCGTGGACAATGCAGGCACCATCCCACATAAGAATATCGGCGCCGGTTTGTCGCTGTACATAGTCTCCCAGATAACGATCTGGAGCCCAGATAATTTTCTCGCCCTGGTCGTGCAGGTACTCGGTCACATCCAGGGCGATGCTTGATGTCACTACCCAGTCAGCGCGCGCCTTCACCGCCGCCGACGTATTGGCATACACCACAACTTTTCGATCTGGATGCTGATCGCAGAAGACCGAGAACTCCTCGATAGGGCAGCCAATATCCAGCGAACAAGTGGCTTCCAGGGTGGGCATCAAAACCCGTTTCTCTGGGGTGAGGATCTTGGCGGTCTCACCCATAAACTTCACGCCAGCCACAATCAGGGTAGTGGCTTTGTGCTCATGGCCGAAGCGGGCCATTTCAAGGGAGTCACTGACACAACCACCGGTTTCATCCGCCAGGGCCTGGATTTCCGGCGCGGTGTAGTAGTGTGCCACCAGCACCGCGTCCTCGCGCTGCAGCTGTGTTTTGATGCGATCTATGAGGGAACGCTTCTGCTCGTCTGAAAGTTGTTCTTGCTCCGCGTGGTCCAGGTGCTGTTCTACCTGTTTGCGGATAATTTCCAGACGGTTGCTGGCAATACTCATGGTGCTGGTTACATCGTCAAATGGCCACCAAGTTTAGCACAGATGGCCGCTGCAGGTGACACTGAGAGCAAGGCAGTTATGGGGTCAGAGCCTGAATTTCTCCCAGCAATACTCCCAGTAAATCAGGGCTGGGCGAATAAATGACCGGGCTGACCCGCTCAACCTTGTTGGCAAAGCGATCGACAATCTGCCGGGCGACATCTGCCGGCTCACCGACTACCGCAAAGGTTCGCAGCATTTCATCATCGACCAGGGCAGCCATCTCCATCCATTTACCCTCTTTGGAGAGGCGATTGGCCTCCGGTTGCAGGCCCTCCCAACCGTGCTGCTGCAAAACCGGCAGGTACGCCGGCGTGGAGCCGTAGAAGGCAATTTGACTGCGAGCAGAAAACTCTGCCGCCTGCATCTCTTCCTCGTTCAAGCCGGTGGCAGTTATAAGCTGCGCGGCAATAGTGAAGTCAGCGCGGGTTTTGCCGGCCAGCTGCAAGCCCTTTTCTACCGCGGGCATGGTCAAATGCTGCAGCGAGTGGGGCGAATGAAAAGGATGCACAAACAAGCCTTCACCCACCTCGGCGGCCACCTGTGTCATCAACGGACCCACCCCGGCGACAAAAATATCCGGCGCGCCAAAGGGGTTGGCCCCGGGTGAAAAGGTCGGCACCATCAGGCTGTTCTGGTAGAACTCGCCCTCAAAGTTGAGCTTGTCACCGGTCTCCCAGCAGCTCCAGATCGTCTTGACCGCCAGTACCAGCTCTCGCATGCGCGCGGCCGGTTTCGACCAGGGCATGTTAAAACGGCGTTCAATATGTGCCTTTACCTGCGTACCCAGGCCGAGAATAAAACGACCCTCGGAAAGCAACTGTAAATCATTGGCCTGGTAGGCCAGGCTCATAGGATTGCGGGCAAACGCCACGGCAATAGAGGTCATCAACTCCAGGCGCTCGGTTTTTACCGCCGCCGAGGCCAGGGAGATAAAAGGATCGTGCTGACCTTCAAAGGTGTAGGCACCGTCAAAACCCACTGCTTCCATCTGCGCAGCCATGGTCCCAACCTTGACCGGGTCAAACATCAACGAGCTATCAATTTTCAAGTTACTCATTTGAATTCCTTATTCATTTCAACCATTGGGGCCAATCTGCACTGATCGTGGATTGCCACTGGGGTGCGCGGCGCTCAAAGTAGGCCACGCCACCCTCTACGGCATCGGGCTTGCCCATACTGTGATGCAGAGCCTTTGTCTCCAGTTCGATAAGTTCACCGACCTGCATATCCAGCGCCCGCCACAACAGCCGCTTGTGCATACCCATAACCAGTGGCGAGCAATTGACAGCCATGTCCCGGGCAATTTCCAGCGCCGTTTCAAGCACGTCGGCAGCGGGCACTGCCCTGCCCGCCAGCCCCCACTCTGCGGCCTCCTTGCCCGTTAAGCGCGGTGCGCGTACCAGCAACTCAAAAGCGCGCTCGAATCCGACCAGGCGTGGCAGCAAATATTCGCAGGCGAAGTCGGCCACAACACCGCGTCGATTTTGCAGGAAGCCATATTTGCCCTGCTCGGCAAATACCCGCATATCAGCCTGCAGGGCAATGCCCAGGCCAACTCCAATGGCGTGACCGTTGCAGGCCGCAATGACCGGCTTGCGCAGGTCCCAGGCCTGGAAGCTGAGTGGGCAGGAACTGAAATCAAGTTCTTTGCCATCGGCGTCAAAGGTTTCCCCCCCGCCACTCATATCGGCGCCCGCGCAAAAAGCATCGCCGGCACCGGTCACCACCACCACGCGCACGTCGTCGTCCTCATCACAACGTCGATAAAGTTCACCCAGCCCGTCCATCATCGCGCCACTCAAGGTATTCATAGCGTCGGGGCGATTAAAGGTAATCAGCCCAATGCCGCCGTCTTGCAGTTCAAATAAAATCTCGTCTGTCATCGTCTACGCGTCCATCAGGTAATCAGCAAAGCATAGCGGCGAACCACAGCGGCGCAATGACAGCAGGGGCCAACAATCTCCGGCACTTGCACTACAAAGACATAAGTGCAGATTGACCCCATCTCCAACTATTATGAAAATAAAGCTACTTTTTACTAGAAATCTTCTGAATAACTGCGTATAACTAACTGTAATATATAGAATAAAAATATATTAAACAGACTTTGAAACTTGCTTAGGGGGGGAGTTTCAAAGCCTGCTGAAAGGACATAACGACCATTAGAGGCGCCTGTGGGCCTGAAGAACATACTGATAATTTCTGAAGACAAGGCTGACCACCTTGTCCTGTCAGCCTCGCTAGAGCGCGCCATTCCAGCGCGCTTCAACATCACCACGGCGACGACACTGGAACGCCCTCTCGATGCGTTGATGGACGAAAGCAACGATGCAGTCATCCTCGCGCATGCCCCGGAAACTGACTACATGCTGCGCCTGGCGCAAAAAAATGATGTTACCGTACCCATCATTGTCATCCTCAACGAAGCCAGCGAGACCACGATTGCACGGCTGCGCAACTTTGGCGCCCGCGACTACCTGATACGCGGCAACATCCAGGATGACCTGTTGCACAGAATTCTGGACTACAGTATTGAGCTGGGCCAGGCGCACCGAAAAATCCAGAGTCTGACGAATCGCGATGCGCTTACCGGCGCCCTCAATTGCACAGGATTCAGGGCACACGTTGAGCGTGCCATAGAGCGCTCCGACCGCTACCAGTTCAAGACAGCGTTACTGTGCATCAATATTGACCATTTTTCGCAAATAAATGACCAGTACGGCGAAGGCGCTGGCGACCAGGCCATACAGATCATGTATAAACGCCTCGCCAACAAAAAGCGCAATACCGACAGTGTTGCTCGCCTGGGGGGCGATGAATTCGCCATTGTGCTGGAAGATGTCAGCGACGAATCCAACGTGAAGATGATTGCCGAGAAAATGATGGCCGCCATGGCTGAACCTATACGGCTCAATGATCAACAGGTGTCGATAGAAGTTTCTATTGGCGCTTCCCTGTACCCTGACGACGGCACGCGCTTTGAAGACCTGGTTGAAGCGGCGCGAACCGCCATGATGCAAGCCAAGAGCGTCCCCGGAAACAAGTATTTTGGCTACACCGACCAAATCAGTTTTGGCAGCTCCAGTAGTAGCTTCAACCTGGCGGCAGATCTGCGCCTGGCCGTTCGTCACGATCAATTTGAATTACACTACCAGCCGCGTATAGATCTCAGCACTGGAAACGTGGTCGGGCTGGAAGCGCTGCTGCGCTGGAGTCATCCGCAACGGGGCTACATCAAGCCCGATGATTTTTTACCCCAGTGCGAAAGCATGGGCCTGATGAAAAACCTGGGTCAGCGTGTAATCGAAAAAGCCTGTGCTGCAATCAACTGGCTGGACGAGCAAAAGCTGGCCGATATCGACGTGGCCGTGAACGTCTCATTCTCCCAGTTCCAGGACGAGCGATTTGGTGACATGGTTCAGGATACGGTGCGACGATCGGGCATTGACCCCAGGCGCCTGGAGTTTGAACTCACCGAAAGCTCTGTGCTGAAAAGTCCACTAGAAGCCAAACAACGAATGGAGGAGCTTAAATCACACGGGCACTCCTTCTCTCTGGATGACTTTGGCACCGGCTTCTCGCAACTGTCGCATATGACCGAACTACCCATATCTGCGCTCAAGATTGATCGCAGCTTTGTCGAAGATGTACCCGCCAATAAACATCAACAGGCCGTGTGCATGATGATCATCGACATGGCGCAGAGATTGGGCCTGGTGGTAATTGCCGAGGGTGCCGAAAGTCAGGAGCAGGTAGATTTTTTGGCCGGTGCGCGCTGCCACCAGGTGCAGGGCTTCTTCTACAGCCCAGCCATACCGCTAAGCCAGGTTCCCCGCTTTATTGAGGAGCAGCGTTTTAAGAAGCCCGCACTGAGCAGCTGCTAAAAACAGAGCTTGTTCCGACCCGCCTGTTTCGCCCTGTACAATTGCTCGTCTGCCGCCTTGAGCACAGCTGCAGGGTTGGAATAGTCAAGATCACGCTCGGCAAGCCCGAGGCTGATAGTCACACTCACGGTGTTACCGCCAATTTTTGTCGCCATGCGGCCACGTTTTCTGGCGCCGTCTTTTCCCGTTGCGGGTCTCAGCCCTTTGTCACGAATGGTCATGGTGTATGACGCAATAGAGGTTCGTACTTTCTCCAAGGGGGCCTCACACTGTTCTTTTGAACAGCGCGGAAAGACAATACAGAACTCTTCGCCGCCATATCGAAAAGCCGTGCCCCCACCGCCCACGCGAGCAATACGGGTCGCTACCAGTCGCAACACCTCGTCGCCGACATCATGGCCGTAGGTATCATTAAATTTCTTGAAATGATCAATATCCAGCATCGCCAGGCAATATCGCCAACCGAGCCCGGCCAGGCGTTCGTTCAACGCCCTTCGCCCCAAAAGCCCCGTGAGATCATCACGGTAGGCCATGGCATGCGAGCTTCGCAAAATACTGATCAACTGGATAGCAGCTGCCGCCACAAAAAATGTCAATGATGCCTGCGGCAGTTGAAACCAGGCCAACGCCAGGAAAATGGCTCCCAGAGTAGCCAGTAGCGCCGCCTCTGCTTCTGTATCGCGCCAAAACAGAACCAATAAACCCACTATCGACACGCCGCCATAAAGTACCGCCAACCCCATCGGCATAACAAAATTCTCGGCAGGCCATATTTGCAACCACTGTGGGTGCGCCGCAAAGATACGCGCGAGCAACTCAACCAGCCAGGGGGACACAGTGGCCAGCCCGCCTGCAACCAGCAGATATAGCGCCCCATATCGATTCAGCACTCCTCGCTCCGGCACCAACATCAGAAATGCCAGTACTAACAGCACCCCAAGGCCCAATGCAGCGTAAAGTTGGCGGGGCTGCGATTCCAGTAGTGATACCTGCAAGCGAGTTTGAATCAACCAATATGCACTGGCGGTAAGCAGTGCCAACAACAACAGTCGGCTGCGATTAAACTGCTGCGCCAGGACAATACTGATGAGCGCAAGCAGGTAGGGAGCGTTTTCTGCCAGCCGCATATTTTCAGAGTCTAGCGCCTCCAAATAGCGGCGACCCCAGATCGCCACAGACAGCAAAATACAGGGTACAATCAGGCGCAACAGTGCTTTGGGGCTCAGACTCATGATCTTTCCATTACCTCGGATGTTATAGGTTTTTGAGTAAAGTTACCGAGGATGGTAAATTGTTAGCCTATAACAAAAACTCAGGCCCCGAAATGCCAGCTCAAGGTGATATTCACACCCGCCCGAAAGTGCTCGTATGCGACGATGACGCCAGCGTTCGCATGCTCACACGACAGTGCCTGGAAGCCGATGACATCATCGTTATAGAGGCGTCCTCTGGCGCAGAGGCACTGGAGCTGTTCACCTCGGAACGACCCGATTTGTTGTTTTTGGATGTGGCAATGCCAGGCATGGACGGCCTCGAAGTTTGTCGTCGCATTCGCGATATGCCTCAGGGTGAAGTCATACCCATCATGATCGTAACCGGCTCGGACGATAGAGCTTCTATTGATGAGGGTTTTCGGGCCGGCGCCACCCAGTACAAGACCAAGCCCGTCAATTGGTCGCTGCTGAGCCGCGATGTACAGTACATGCTGCGAGCCAGCAATGCCTTCAACTCGTTAAAGCGGCAGGAAGACCGCCTGCGCTACCTCGCCTATTTTGACCCACTCACCAACCTGCCCAACCGGCGCAGTTTTAGCGAGCAGCTAAACCGCATCCTCAAGCGAAGCCAGCGGCGCAATGTAAATGCCGCCCTGCTGTTTATCGATCTTGACAATTTCAAGCGTATTAACGACTCCATCGGCCACGGTCGGGGCGACAAACTGCTGGTCGAGATCGCCAAACGACTCACCCTGGAAGTGCGCGAAGATGACGCAATAAATTATATGGCACCGGATGAAAAGGACGAACATGACGGCTCCACTGAAATAGCCCGGCTGGGCGGTGACGAGTTTACCGTTGTGCTGTCAGACATTGACGATCTTTCCAGCGTGGAAGTAGTCGCCAAGCGCATATTGCATCGACTCTCTCAACCCATTGCGCTGCATTCCTATAACCCGGTTGTTACGCCCAGCATCGGCATTGCCATTTTTCCCGACGACGGTGCAGACCCCGACACACTGGTTCGCAATGCCGATACCGCCATGTACGCTGCCAAGGCTAGAGGTCGCGCTTGCTACCAGTTTTACAATGAGAAGATGAACGCCAAGGCCGTGGAGCACCTGAGACTGGAAGAAGAATTGCGCGAAGCCATTGTCAGTGATCAACTGGAGTTATATTACCAACCGCAAGTAGACGCCAGCAGTGGCCTGGTCGTCAGCTTGGAAGCACTGGTGCGCTGGAATCATCCAGTGCGCGGCCTCATTTCTCCTGGCGAGTTTATCCCCGTGGCTGAGCGTACCGGCCTTATTATAGAGTTGGGCGACTGGGTTTTACGGGAGGCAGCACGCAATTGTGCCGCCTGGGATGCGGACGGGTATAACAACTTCCGCGTTTGCGTCAACCTCTCTCCGCTGCAATTTAACCAGCCGAATCTTGCCGACAGCGTGCAAGCATTTTTGGAAGAATCTGGTCTTGCTCCAGAGAGAGTCGAACTGGAGCTGACAGAATCAGCCATCATGACCGATGCAGAAACCAATATCGAAAAGCTGGGCCAGCTGAAGAAACTGGGTATTGCCCTGGCGGTCGACGATTTTGGGACCGGCTATTCCTCCCTGAGTTACCTGAAACGCTTTCCTATCGACACCCTAAAGATCGACCAGAGCTTTGTAGCTGATTTAGGCAGTCAGGATGGCTGCGCACTGGTGGATGCCATCATTGCGCTGGCAAGCACCCTGAACCTGCAGGTAGTTGCGGAAGGGGTAGAGACCCTGGAACAAGTGCAATACCTCGTGGATCGCAATTGCCACCTGCTACAAGGCTATTATTTCAGCAGGCCTATGCCCGTCAGTAAAATTGCTGAACTACTGGATACCGATTTTAGCAGTACATTCCAGCAGTATCGCTCCGCCTAATCTACGGTTTCCTGCCTGGGCTCAATCAGCGGCTCCAATGCGCGTACGGCGTCGAGATAATGCCCGTGCATGACTTCGATTTCCCGAGGGGCATCATCGATCAGTTGGTTCTTCCAATCCGCTTCGCGCTTTCGGCAATACTCACTCAGAGCCTTGGTACCCATATTCAGACTCATGGACTTAATAGCATGTGCGCCGGCGGACAGCATTGCCGGGTCAGTCACGTTGGCTCGCAGTTCATCCAGCTTTAAATGAACATCACTCTTGAAGTTTTCAAACACCCTGGCCAGCAAATCGTTGCCGGTGTTCAAATCAACGCTGCGAATATTATCCAGTGCTTTCAGATCAAGAATATCACCACTGGTAGGCACCGCGAGAGTTGGCGCCTTCAAAGTTTCGACCTCACCAATAGCATCAAAGTATTGCGACAGTACATGGTTAAGTTCCACCGTTGAATAAGGCTTGAACAATATTCGGTCCATTCCGGAAGCATAGCAACGCTCTTTCTCTACTTCTGTTTTACCTGCGGTGAGCGCAACAATCGGAATTCGTACATTGGCTGACTGCTGAGATTCATATTGCCGAATGTGCCTGGTTGCCTCAAAGCCGTCCATCACCGGCATCTGACAATCCATCAGGATAAAGTTGTACTCTTCCTGCTGGTACATCTCCAGAGCAACAGCACCGTTCTTTGCGATGTCTACACTACAACCAAATGATTCCAGCATAGCGCGCGCAATCTCTTGATTGGCCGCCATATCTTCTACCAGTAAGACGCGCTGGGAAAAGCGCAGTACAACTGGCGCACTACCCGGAACCTGACTGCGAGTTCCCTCCTCAGACATGGCTTCCAGGATGTCGTTAATTAAACCGACCAGACGGGCTGGCTTGGTGGTTAGAGAAACATGCTGCAACGCATCGGGAACACCCTGCATGGACAAAGGTGTGACCAGCAACAACACCGTATGCTCATCTTCCGACAAATTTTGTACTTGCGCTATGGTGGCATTGTCATAGAGGCAACCAACGTCGATTAGAACCACACGCTTATGGTCAGCATGTATGCCCAATTCCTCAACAGTGGCGCATTCGCGTGTCTTCAGCGACAGCGCTTCTAGCTGGCTACGCAACATGGCACGCGTTTCCGGTGCAGGCGCCACGACCTCGGCGTAGAAGCCCTCCAGCGCAGGGGTAGACAACTTATCCGTATAAATAGGCGATTCGGCCAACACCAGCTGCACCGACATTGCTGTGCCCAAACCCGGCTTTGAACTAACCGCCAGGTCGCCATCCATCAATTCAACCAATTGCTTGGCAATGGACAGGCCAAGACCGGTGCCACCGTATTGTCGGGTCGTCGAGGAATCTGCCTGGGAGAATGCTTCGAAGATACGCTGTAGCGCATCCTCCGACATGCCGATACCCGTATCTTCCACGCTGATGCGCAGGCGCAGATTCTTACCCTCCCTGGCTAACTCATCGATAACCACCGTTACCGAACCGCGCTTGGTAAACTTGATGGCGTTACTAAGAAGATTCTGCAAAACCTGGCGCAGGCGCACCGGGTCACCATATAGCTGACGACGCAAGTCCGCATTAAACACCAGGTTAAGTTCAATATTTTTAGTCTGCGCCAACTCGCCGTAGAGGTAACACAGATTTTCTACCATCTCCCTGAGATTAAACGTCGTTTCTTCCAATACAAGCTTGCCAGCTTCTATCTTTGAAAAATCGAGGATATTGTCGATCAGTCCCAATAACTCTGTGGCCGATTCATGGGCCGTTTCTGCAAAGCCCTCCTGGCGATCGTTCAAACCAGAGTGGAGCAACAAATCTGTCATGCCGAGAACCCCGTGCATAGGGGTGCGAATTTCATGACTCAACGCTGCGAGAAATTCACTCTTGGCCTGGTTGGCCTCAACCGCCTCGCCACGGGCCAGGTCAATCTCGTCAACAGCTGATTGTAGTTTGTCGTTGGCCCGGCGCAGGTCGCGGGTTCTGGAACGCACGTCTGATTCCAATTGCGACTGATATTGCAGCTGCATAAATTCTTTTTCGCGCTGTTTGGTAATGACATAAAGCACCACCATCAAAAAGGTAGAAAGATAGACGGCAAATGCCCACCAGGTCAGGTAAAAAGGTGGATGAATAACAATATTGAAAGAAATACCTTTCTGGTTCCAGACCCCGTCGGCGTTACTGCCCTGCACGCGGAATACATAACTACCCGTTGGCAGGTTTGTAAAATCAACATTATTCCTGTTGCCAAGATCAACCCAGTTTTTGTTCAAGCCAACCATCTGGTAACGATACTGGTTTTTGAGGGGCGCACTAAAATCCAGGGCTACAAACGAAAAACCCAGCATTCGGTCCTCGGGGCCAAGATCAAGATCCTCGATTTCGCTATAGGGCGTGTCGAACCATTTTTGCTCGTTCCGTATAGATATGCGGGTAATTGCCAGCAAGGGCTCAACCTTGTTATCTCTAATTCTATCCGGGTAGAAAGCGTTCAGGCCACTCGCCGCGCCAAAATATATTCGGCCCTCAGAGTCTCGGAATGAAGCTCCAAGATTGAAGTCATTGGCAACCAAACCATCCTTGACGGTAAAGTGCTTATACTTCCCAGTGTCTATATTAAAGCGGGTAATACCCCCAGTAGTAGACATCCACAGATTGCCTACCTCATCGCCCTGCATCGCATAAACTGTACTACTGGGTAACTCAATGTTGGATTGAAAGTACTGGAACTTGCCTATCGAGCTCTTCCTGTCAATTGGCTCCCACATATTAAGACCACCACCCTGGGTACCGATCCACAGGCGTGCCTTGGTATCTTCGTAAATTGAATAGATGGTGTGGCTGGAAAGACTGCCCGGCCTGTCTCGATC
>SMVB01012463.1_pt1 | contig 23916 bp, 20 predicted proteins | sample 2456461 | NCBI WGS metagenome assembly SMVB01 (sample SAMN11095934, study PRJNA526329) | marine sediment metagenome | biome: Marine sediment; feature: Surficial sediment; material: Deep marine sediment; isolation source: Hadal surficial sediment | place: Pacific Ocean | collected 2014-05 | depth...
AGCCGCCAGCGGCGTTCTCGCCCTTTTGCCGTGCTCACGTACTGTGAGTACGCTCCGCTCGTCAAAATGGCTGCGGCCTTGCTGGATAGACCCTTCGGAAAGACTCAGGGCATGCTTTTTTGAACATTCCCTCCCACTGACGATGCGTGGCTCATTTGGAGCCTTTATTGGCTGTTGGAGTACAATATTCAACAGGCGATGAATTGGAGGCGATCACCAAGTCTATCATGCGCTGCATTAAAGCGTTGAGTGAGGCGGAATATTCGTCAGGGGGGCAGGACCGGGGTAATCAGAATGGGCCTATTGAATAATAGGCAAATCTAAAAAACTCCATTCCCATGTGACTCATCTTTTGAAAGGTCGAGAGGTAACAGGGGATGTTCAAAAAGGTGCGCTCAGCAAGGCCGCAGGCGCTTTGGCGCGCGGAGCGTACTCATAGTACGTGAGCACGACAAAGCGCCGAGAACGCCGCTGACGCCCTTTTTCAACATCCCTAGAACAAATCCATTTGAACCGGTTTGGCCGTAGACGGCGAAGGCTGGCTGTCTTCTTTGGACATGTCATCCAGAATCTGTTTGAGCTTTTGAAAGTCTTCGCGGAGCGGGGTCATGAGATTTCCCTGGTGCAGGGCGGCGGCTGGATGCAATAAAGGGAAGAGAATAAAGTCGGCCAACCGAAATACTTGGCCGCGAACTTTGGTAATTCCAATTTTTCTTTCCAGCAATGTCTGCATGGCAAAGTTTCCGAGCGAGCACACCAGCTTGGGTTTGATGATCTGAATCTGCTGAAGCAAAAATGGTTTGCAGGTCTCGATTTCATCCGCTTGGGGATTGCGGTTATTGGGAGGCCGGCATTTGATGACATTGGCAATGTAAATTTCGGCGCGGGACAGTCCGACGGATTCGAGCAGTTCCGTCAATAACTTCCCCGCCGCCCCCACAAACGGAACTCCCTGTTTGTCTTCATAAAATCCCGGGGCTTCGCCCACAAACATTATAGACGCGTGCGGATTGCCCGTTCCAAAGACAACCTGTGTGCGCCCTGATGCAAGCCGACAAGCCTGGCAATCGCGTAATGATTGATCTAATTCATCGAGATTCATAGAGTGGCATCATAGGAAGCGGAGTTTCGGGTTGTCAATGACGCGTGTACAACTGGTTGATCATGGTTTGTGCGCACATATTCCCACTGGCGATGGCGCTTTCCATTTCGGTCGAGGCTCCCGTGTCCGTCCAACTTCCCGCGAAGAGAAAATTGCGGATCGGGGTTTGATTGGAAGGTCGGGACGATTCGGTTCCCGGCATGTCGGGCACAAAACCCAATGGTTGCCGGATGATGTGATAGCGGTAGAGAAGCTCTGGGTTTAAAAACGTTTGATCTGGAAAGACGTTTTGGAGAGTTTCAACCGCACAGGCTTTGATCCGTTCGTCTGTCTCTGAGAGGAAATCGGTGTCCCCAGTTGATACGCAGGAAAGTAGCGTGGCACGGCCCTTCGATGTGTGGGTCGGACGGCACAGCGTCCAGGAAAATCGACCGTCATGAAGGATGAGTCGAGGTGTGTTGATCGTGTGGTCCGAGATCGCATTGAAGGTCATCCTAGGAGTAACGGTGGTTTGACTTATCTGATGAAAGGATGAATATCGGGCGAGTAAACGTTCGGGGAGAAACGAGGACAACGTCGTCGGGTGGACCGCCGCGATATACGAGTCAGCCGTGTAGAGGGTCCCGTTGGATGCACAGACGCCTGTGATCTGTTCTGGCCCAGCTTGGAGGAGTTCAATGGCTGGAATGCGATGAATGGTCGTACCTTGTTGTTCGAGTTGTTTGAGTAGGGATTTCACGAGCAAGGTTGAAAGTTGCGGTAATGAAGTTATCCGCGGGCTGTGATGTCGGGATTGGAAAAAGACACGGGTCAACATGGTCGTGAAATTGCCAGCACGAGTGTGCGAAAGGCTTGTTCCTATGAGAAATCGGCATAACGGATCCCAGATCATTTTTTGAACAGGATGGGTTTGCCCGATACTGGTCAGCCAGGATTCAGCAGATTGCAGATCCAGGGAGCTAGGCAGGACGGTTGCTCCCTCCCACACTTTCTCCAGGTAATTGAGAAGGCGCCAACGCTGGCGATACGGAAGAGCCGAAAAAGTTGAGATGCCCCACAGGGTATGCCACGGGGCTGGGAGGGGAGGGGTTGGAAATCGAGCGAGCGTTGAGGACGCGGTTTTACATTCAACAGATATCCGTTTCCAGTTTGATTCTTGTTTCGATATTCCCAAGTCTCGCAATAACGAATCAGTATGGGTGTGAGGACCATACAAGACCAAAGGGTCTGAAGTTTCATTCGGAGGGGTGGGGGAAACGGGTGTTTCGTGAAGGTTGTTGTTCGTCTTGAGAATGGTGACTGTGAAATCAGCAGCACAAAGCTGCCAGGCTGTGACTAATCCCGCCAGCGTATCGCCGAGGATCAGAGCATGGGGTTTCATTGTCTAATGCTACATCGATTCGTGAGTGAGGTGCGAAGCCAACTGCTGATGGCGATGAGAATGCGTAGGGGCGTGGATAAACTGATTCGGGATTCAAACACGGCGTAGTTGGAGTGTTGGATGCGAGTGAGAATTCGGAAATACACGCCGCGCATGATTTCTGCTGCCAGCAGGGATTGCCGATCGCTTCGGGACAGGGTGTCATAGACCGCTTGGGCTTTGTCGTAAAATGCATGGGCTCGGGTGGCTTCGAACTGCATGAGCTCAAGAAATTCTGATGAGTTCGTTTTCGCGAGCAGTTGCTGCTCGGTGTACTTGAATCTCGCCAGATCTTCTTGTGGCAAATAAATACGCTGACGGTCGGCGTCGGCTCCAACATCTCGTAAAATATTCGTGAGTTGAAAGGCGACTCCAAGGTTGATGGCATACTCCTGAGCCCGTGGGTCTTGGGTGCCAAATACCTTGAGACAGATCAATCCTACGATCGACGCGACACGATAACAGTAGGGATAGAGTTCATCGAAGGTGGCGTATCGTGTGTGCGTTAAATCCATTTCCATGCCGGTCACCAGTTCTTGCAGGTACTCTTCGGGGATCCCAAGCTGTTTGACATGGGCGGCTAAGCTTATGGTCACCGGGTATTGAGGGGTGCCCTGATAGACGGCCTTGATCTCCTGTCGCCACTGAGAGAGTTGCTCCTGGGCATTCGTGCCCGGGGGCGGATCATCAACTGCATTATCGACTTCGTGGCAGAAGGTATACACGGTATACATGGCCTCCCGGCGGAATCGAGGGAGGAAGAAAAATGAATAATAGAAATTGCTTCCACTCGCTTTGGTCTTCGCGGTGCAATATGCGTGTGCTTCTTCAGCAGTCATGTGTGCCATAGTCTAAATTCGTTGATTTTTGATCGGGGGGTTATTGCCCATACTCGGTTCGAGGATTGTAACGAAAGTTGTGGAGGGAGAAAAGACTTCTGGGAAGTAATTCTTGCAGGGATAGGCTGAAGGCTATCCCTCATATATGCCTGACGTTTTGTAAGATCACGCAGGCTTGCCTCCTATCAAAGCCTTCAGCCTTTATTCAGCCTTCAGCCTTCAGTCACGACTGGGCTTTGAGTTGATGCTGACCGATCCATCCTGATGCACCCGACTTGGTATGGACCAGGTAGATCCATGCATTATTGACGAGGGCACCATCTAAAATCGTGAGGAGCTCTCCGGTTTTGACGGAGGGGCCAGGTTGCTTCCCTTGAGCATCACCAGTCAGTTTTAATGATGATGGTCCTGAAGGTTTGGCCATCACCATCACAAGCTGACCTTCTTGAAACGAGGGCACTGGAGGTTGGGATGTTACAGCTGTGTTGGTTCCGTCAGTGCCGGGAATGTTCGAGCCCGCATCGGAGTCCGGGGCTTTGGAACCCGGGGCTGTGATCATGCTGGTGAGGGACGAGAATGCTCCTGGATCCATCATGAAATACCCTACGCTTGCAACCACGAGAAGCAGGAGAATCAAAACCAGCGGGCGCCGACTCGGCGGCTTGGGATCCAGATCATCCATGTCATCCAAACCATCGTCAAAATCAAGGTCCTGGTCTGCGTCCTTGGCAAAAAACAGGGGCCAAGGGCTGAAGGAACCTGGATTTAATGACATGGTGAACGTTGGATTCATGGGGAAACCCTCCGTATGGGTTTGAGGGTGAGGCGTTGTCTATTGAAGTGGTTTCGTGTGTCGAAAAAACGTCTCTCATTGTCGATGACAATACGCGTAGGCAATACCACCCATTCATATCATTCATCATGGGGCATGTCAATCAATGGGTGAGATCTGCGAGGCATCGTGTGTGATCCGCTTTCTGCAAAGAGTGATGTGTGTTGAGTCGAAGGTCAGGATGAAATTGTTCAAGTTATTTTCTCTCAGGTCCTAAAGGGAGATGGGAAAAATTGGAACCCTCTTGTCCTCACAGATCACGCATGACGGGTTGCGCTTCACGACTGCTTTTCCCTTTCCCGTTCCTTCACTGATGACGACTCAAATTGCTTGCATAACGGTCTGCCCTTATGCAAAATGCATATCACACACGGTGATCGTCGTGCCATCTATGAAGTCGTATCGAGAAGAACTGTGGGTTGAAACGAAAAGCCGTCGTGCCTACATGAATATTACTCCTCAGGTTGAAGCCGCCGTCAGGAAGAGTCGTATCAAAGATGGTCCGAAGATGGGATGCGAGGTGTCCATGGTATTTTTTAACAGGCCCTAAACGCTTGTGATTCCTCAGCCACATACCGAAGAATACTGAGATGTTGAGTGCTGAATCCGTTCATTTGAAACAGACACTGTGATTGCGAGGAAGATAGCATGTCGAGTTGGTATCGCCCCGATCCGTTAACACGGGATTTGATTCATTTAATCAACGCCCGGCGTCATGATCATGGGGATTCTGAACTAGCCATTGAAGTGTTACAGGCTCTACTTGAACAGGAACGGGAACATGAGGTGTTGACCGTGCTGGCCGCGCTGGATGAAGAAATGGCGGAATGGCTGTTTGATCTCCTCGCCGAAGCCTCGTGTTCCGTGATGATCGAAGGCGATCCAGATGATAAACCGGCCTATGCTGTGCTCGGTGCCATTGAGTTGCCGCTTCAGGCGAATTTGCCGAGTCCGCTTCAGTTGAAATTACAGCCCGAACGCACGGCTGATTTATTGAGGGAATGTCTCCACATTCCACCAGGGACGGTGGTGACGGTGGAACGTCGTTTGTTGACGGACACGACGCTGGACTTTTTAAGTCTTCAAAAAATTTACGATCATGTATCCGCGATTGCCAGTTCGCATCGTCGCCAACCGGTGGCAGCTCGCCTGCATCCTCCCGTCGAGTCCACGGCATTTTTATTTTTCGAACTCACCGGCGCTGGAGATTCCTCGCTGCCGGAAACATTAGAAGAAAAAGACCGAGAGGCGCTGATCCAAGACTTAGTGGCTCAATGCTCGGAAATTGCGTTGGCGCCCAATTCCCTCGAAGCGCCGGTGTATGCCGCCTATGCGATGTTTGATGCGCAAAATGCCGTGCGACTGCATCGGTTAGCAGATGAAACTGCAGCTGTGTGGCATGATCTCGACCCACCTGTTCGTAGCCGAACGATTGTGCATCTTCATACCCAATGCGGAAATGGCGTGTACATGCCAGTGTGGACCGACTTATTCGATCCTGAACTTCCTGAAGATTATGGCCCAATCTGGACCTCGCCCGATGTCTGGGTCTTTACCGCCGACCTGCCTATTGAATGGCCGGGAGAAATGTTAACGAATCGACTCCTCGCCGAAGGCTGCACCCGATTCGAAAACCACATTGTCGAAACTCAAGATAATTAATCGATGTAATTCTCCAAAATTGGGGTCATCAAATTTGGGGTCAGACTCGATTAAGTTCCACTATCGATCGTTCAGGCTAATGACGGGCTGCCTTTCTGAGTGGTTCCAGTAACTTGTCCGTGACTTTCAAGTCACCTCTCCCTCTTCCAACTTGGATATCTGGTTTGGCAGCGCCGTGAAAGTCACTGCCGCCGGTCATCAGGAGATCGAGCTTTCTGGCCAGCTCCAGGTACTCCGACGTTTGGCGCTTTGTATGAGTCCCGTAAAACACTTCGATGCCCATGAGCCCGGCTTCCTTCAATGTGCTGCACATCACTTCTAACTCCTGCCCTTTTCGTCTGGTCCAATGTGGATGGGCCAACACCGGCACACCGCCTGCTTCACGAATCCAGGCAATGGCTTCGCGCGAATCCGGTAGCTCGCGTAATACATACGCAGGGCCGCCTTCGGCAAGGTAGCGGTCGAAGGCTTCTTTCGTTGAGTTGACGTACCCTTTGTCCACTAACACGCCGGCGATGTGTGGGCGGCCAACCGAGCCCCCTCCTGCCTTGGCTGTGACATCTTCATAGGAAAGTTCCAAACCAAGGTGATTGAGTTTTTCTACGATGCGAGGATTGCGTTCATGACGGCTTGCTTGTTGGTGAGTAAGCCGGGTGTGTAATGTTGTATCCTGCCAATCGAAAAAATATCCCAGGATGTGCGTTTCCCGACCGTCAAACCGTGAACTCAATTCGATTCCTGGAATGATTTCAATGCCAACGGTTGCTCCGGCTTCCATGGCTTCGGGGATGCCCTTGACAATGTCATGGTCCGTAATGGCCAGGGCCGTCACGCCAGCTTCATGAGCGAATTGAATGACTTCAGCGGGGAAATGACTGCCATCCGAATAGGTCGTGTGGAGGTGTAAGTCAATGCGTGGCATGATACTGTCCCTATCCCTAAATCGTTACTACTCAGGTATTGAGGCTGAAGACTGAAGGCTATCGCTCATAATGCCAGAAGTTTTGTCTGCTCACGCATGATTGGTACCTAACAGTCTTCGGCCTTCAGTCTATACACCTGAGCAGTTACCCTCAACCTTTTGGGCAACTAATCGTGCCGTAAAGGCCGGCTGTTGTCCTCCTGTGTGGTCTTGGTGTTGGCCTTCTTCGTAATAGAGTACGCGTAAGCCGTGAGTTAATTGAAGAAGTTCATTGTGCTCTAAACAAAATTCTTTCCGGCGTGGATGCTGAAATCGGTGATGATTATCGATGAGAAATGTTTCGTAGATTAACATACCGCCTGGCTTAAGAGCTTTGATGATGTTCGGAAAGATCGGGCGATATAAATAGTGGAAGACGAGCACCCCAGTAAATTCATTTTTTCCAAGTGGAGGTGGATTGGTCGAGTCAAGCTCAAGATCGAGTTCCCGGATCGTGAGGTTAGGGAGACCCTCATCCTGCGCCGCTTTTGACAGGGTAGCCAGGGCTTCGGTGTTGCGATCAAGCCCGGCGACCTCATATCCGCTCTTTGCTAAATGCAGAGCATGCCTCCCGGATCCACAAGCAAGGTCCAACACTCGGCCTTGAGGGATCTGTTGGCCATACTTCATTAAAAAGGGCGAAGGACCAGTTGAAGACGTTTCCCCAACCCTGGCTGCCGTTGATCGATGATAGGTGAGGCGCACTCCGACGGATCCGAGGACATAATCGAGGGGCGGCTTGGCTTTCCGCACCCAAATGCGAAGCGTTTCGATGGGAAACTCGGCTAAGAGAACACGACAAATCCGATCCGCCAGCGTTTCGATCAGCGCACATTTTTCGGAACGTCCGATGTCAACGACCCGGCTAGCCACTAGAGCATAATCAATGGTTTTGGAGATTGTATCAGATTGAATCGCGTCTTTTGCTGAACAGGCGAATTCGAGGTCGACCAACAGAGGCTGGGGTTTGGATCGTTCCTCCAGAGGAACCCCACAGTGGCCCTGAAAACTGATTCCTTCAATAATCAATCCTTCGTCCATGGAGGTATTGTCGAAAAGCCAACTGGGTGTGTCAAGCCGGTGGCATGACACCTCGCCTTGCTTGACCTGCTTTTAGTGCGACTCCTATAATGTCATTCGGGTGAGAAGTCCCTGGAAATTGAAGCGAATCCTTATGGCTGATTTTACACATTTTAATGAGTCAGGTCGGGCAAGGATGGTCGATGTGTCGACCAAAGCCAATACTGAACGCGTGGCGGTGGCTCAAGCCCGTGTGTTCATGCAACCCGAGACCTTACGTCGTATCCAAGAGGGAAAAATTGCCAAGGGCGATGTCCTGGCTGTCGCTCAGGTGGCTGGGGTTATGGGGGCCAAGCGGACGCCCGATCTTATCCCGATGTGCCATCCCTTATTGGTAACCAGCGTGAACATTGATTTTCAGGAAAACCCCGAGTCTAACAGTTCCGGGCAATGTTCGCTGACGATTCAAGCTGCAGCAAAAACAACAGGACAAACTGGGGTAGAGATGGAGGCGATGACAGCGGTCTCGGTGGCTGCCCTCACGGTCTATGATATGTGTAAAGCGGTGGATAAAGGCATGAGTTTTGGTGAGATATTTTTAGTCTCCAAAGAAGGGGGACAATCTGGCACCTATGTGCGTCCGGGGTCGGAAGTGTTTTCTCCAACCAATGGAGTGCAATCATGATCCTGACGGCTAAGCTCTTTGGCATGCTCAAGACGTTATTGAAGCAGGAATCAGACTTGACCGTAGAGCTTCAAGATGGTGGCCAGGTGAATGATCTTATCGCCGAAGTGCAGAAAATCAATCCGGAGCTGGGTGACTTACTCCTCAAGAAAAAAGTGTTGGTGTCGGTCAACCATGAGATTGCCCATGGGGAAATCCTGTTGACAGCAACCGATGAAATTGCGCTGCTGCCGCCGTTTGCCGGTGGAGCTGATAGTAGGGAGAGCGAGCCCATGTCAATCGTTGAGGCCGAAGAAGCCATGCTGGTGCGTGTGCAACGCGAGAATTTCTCCATTGATGAGGAAATCAATCGAGTCAAAAATCGGTCCAAGCGGATTGGAGGCATTGCCACGTTTTTGGGAGCCGCCCGCGATCGTTCGCAAGGTCGAGACGTCAGCAGCATCACGTTTGAGCATTATGACGGCATGGCGCAAAAAACGTTGCGGGACATTCGTGAACGGGCGCTTCAAGACTTTGACATCATCGAAGTGCTGATTCTTCATCGATTTGGTGAGATTGAAATTGGCGAAAATATCGTGTTGGTTATCGTCGGCGCCGAGCATCGAGCCGAGGCTTTCAAAGCCTGCAAGTGGTGTATTGATGAACTCAAACAAATTACCCCCATTTGGAAGCTTGAGAAGACGCTGGACGGGGAGGTATGGGTAGAACAACATCCATGAGGGGGGCTGATCAAAAAAACCACCAGCGGCGTTCTCGGTCCGTTGTTGTGCTCACGTACTGGTGTACGCTCCGCGCACCAACGGCCCTGCGGCCTTGCTGGAGGCTTTTTTGACCAGCCCCCGATTCACCTTTATTTATGTTGGGGAGTTGTCCTCAATTTTGAAAATTTTGTATTATCCCAAAGAGTCATGAGTGTGATCTCTGGACAGCCAATGAATTCAGATTTGGTGGATACGTTTGATCGACCCTTGCGAAGTTTGCGGTTGTCGGTGACGGATCGGTGTAATCTCCGTTGCCAATATTGCATGCCGGAAGAAGAATATGCCTGGTTGCCGCGCAATACGCTCCTGACCTATGAAGAGATGAATGTCCTCGTGAGCATCTTTACCGAATTTGGAATTGATCGGGTTCGGTTAACCGGTGGAGAACCGTTACTCCGTCGTGACCTTTCAATCTTGATTCGGATGATTCGCCAGCATGCCGGTATTCAGGACATTGCTCTAACCACGAATGGTATTCTTTTGGAGGAACAGGCGCAGGAGTTGTTCGATGCCGGATTGCATCGGGTGACGGTGAGTCTCGATACCCTGAAGCCCGACCGGTTTAAAGCCTTAACACGACGTGAGACGTTTGACCGTGTGCTTGCGGGAATTCAAAGTGTCGAAAAGGTCGGGTTCACTGGTCTCAAGATTGACACGGTGGCGATTAAAGGCTTTAACGACGATGAGCTCGCCGATCTTATCGAATATGGAAAATCCGTCAATGCTGAGGTGCGCTTTATTGAATATATGGATGTGGGCGGAGCCAATGATTGGGCGATGGAGAAAGTGTTTTCCCGTGCTGAAATCCTCTTGTCGCTGAGAAAAACCTATGGGCCAATTGAGCCCGTAAAGAGGAATAGCTCTGCGCCGGCTCAACAATTTCTTTTGCCGGATGGGACGACCTTTGGCATTATCCCTTCGACCACGACACCGTTTTGTGCCACCTGTGATCGAAGTCGTCTTACCGCGGATGGTTTCTGGTATCTGTGTCTGTATGCCAAACAGGGAATTGATTTACGCGAGCCGCTTCGAATGAAAGACCTCGCCGAAGTCCGCAATCGGATTCGGTCGGGTTGGCAAGCTCGAACGGATCGTGGAGCTGAAGAACGAAAGCTTCTTGAACAGTCTAGTATGCGTGGCCGTTTTATCGAAATTGAAAAGCTCCGCCAAGATCCCCACCTCGAAATGCATGCCCGTGGTGGATGATTTTTCCAACCACGTCTTCTCCTCTAGCCAAGACTCGCATTGTCTTTTCAGCATTCCTCGCCTTTAAACCTGCTTTTTCAGGAGTCGTGATTCTCCCGACACCGGGGCTATCGATCGCTCACGGTTTTCTTGATGGAAGGTAGATGCTGTGTTACATTTTCCCTCTTGTGTGATTAGTTTTTTTGCTTAGGGCTCGTGCAAGAATAACTTCCCATGTTTGGGCGTCGATCCATCCAGTCTGGCGGCGTTGCTCGTCCGAGGAGTATGCGCAGCCCTCGCCGCTTTGCCAGACAAGGTCTCTGCACCCAAACATGGGAAGTTATTCTTGTGCGAGCCCTTAGTGTGGACTTCAAAAAGGTAAGACCAAATGGGATGGTTTAAAAAGGCTCCGGCGAAAGATTCCGAAAAAGGGAAGTTGAATATTACCGAAGGCATGTGGGTGAAATGTCCATTTTGTCGGGGCGTTGTGTATCGAAAGGAAGTGGATAGGAATCTGAAGCTGTGCCCAAAGTGCGAATATCATTTCCCCCTGTCGGTGACCGAACGGATTGAGATGCTTCTGGATCCAGAAAGTTTTCAAGAATGGGAGACCGATTTATCCCCGGCCGATCCACTGACTTTTGTGGATACGCAACCCTATGTTGACCGATTGATGGTGAATCAAGAGAAGACTGGCAGGAAGGATGGGATGGTCATTGGAGGAGGGTTGGTGCAGGGGAAACCTCTCGTGATTGCCATATTTGATTTTCGGTTCATGGGTGGGAGCATGGGGTCGGTGGTGGGTGAGAAAATTTGTCGAGCCGTTGATCGGGCCTTGAAACTGAAGCACCCTTTTGTTCTGGTGGCCACTTCCGGGGGCGCTCGGATGCAAGAAGGCACGCTTTCCCTCATGCAAATGGCTAAGACCGCCGGGGCCGTAGCTCGTCTTCATGAGGCCAGGCTTCCTTTCCTGTCGCTGCTGGCCGATCCCACCTTTGGTGGTGTCACCGCGAGTATTGCCATGCTGGGGGATATCATCCTCGCTGAGCCAAAGGCCCTGATTGGTTTTGCTGGCCCTCGGGTGATTGAGCAGACGATCAAGCAACGATTACCAGAGGGATTCCAGCGTGCCGAATTCTTGTTGGAGCATGGTATGATCGATTCGATTGTCCCGCGGCCACGCCTTCGTGAGACCATTTATACTATTTTGACGCATCTGGTGGGCACACATTAGTTTTCCGCAAGTTGAAGAAGAGCCTGTCCGAAAATAGCGATCGTCAGATCCCTTCTGTCATTTCGACCCTTGGGAGAAATCTCTCTGTTAGGGTTGGAATGCCTTGGCAGGTGTGGCAGGAACGGGGAGATTTCTCTCAAAGGTCGAAATGACAAAAGGAGGGGACCTCAAGGTTGCAGGAGCCTGTCCGAGATTAGCGGTCGTCATCTGGGGCTGGTTACTACAGGGCACCTCTACAAACCAGGCATTTTGGTGAGGGCAAGGAAGCCGCGCGCGGAAATCCGGAGTGTATGGGCGAATACATGAGGATTTGAGCACGCGGCTGACGCCGCCATCATGGAAAAGGACGGTTTGTAGAGGTGCCCTAAAGCCAAAAGGCCAAACATGTCAGGGTCGTACGAAGCGTGCCTCACCTACCTCTACGGGCTTCAGAAACACGGCATCAAGCTTGGTCTGGATACGATTCGAATATTGTTGGCTCAATGCCAGCATCCCGAGCGGCAATTCACGGCTTTGCATATAGGCGGGACGAATGGAAAGGGATCCGCTGCGGCCATGACCGCCGCCATTCTCAAAGCTGGGAATGTTCGGGTGGGGCTCTATACCTCTCCGCATTTGATCGATTTTCGGGAACGCATTCAAGTCCAAGGTGAACGGATTCCAGAGTCTCGAGTTGTGGACCTTGTCGAACGCTTTCGGAAGTGTTCTGACGTGGCCGGCCCTCCAACGTTTTTTGAAACCGCGACGGCCATGGCCTTCCAATACTTTGCCGAAGAGCAGGTGGAGGTGGCGGTCATTGAGGTGGGGATGGGGGGGCGATTTGATGCTACCAATGTGTGCCATCCCAGTGGTGTCTTGGTGACCAATGTCTCGTTGGATCATGAGTACTATTTAGGCCATACCCTTGAGTTAATCGCCTTTGAAAAAGCTGGAATCATCAAGCCTGGTGTTCCTGTGGTGATAGGGCCAATGCCAGCAGAAGCCCATACCGTGATTCGGCAAGGAGCCCATGAGTGTGGTGCTCCTCTCTGTCAATATGGATCGGAATTCACAATCGATGTTCACGAGGACGGTATGTTTGATTACCGAGGACCCACTCACAATTTTTCAGACCTTCCCTGCGCCTTGAATGGTGCTCACCAACGTGTGAATGCGGCATGTGCATTGGCTCTTCTTGAGCAAAGCGTGATGCCTCGTCGAGCGATTTCAAAGGAGGCTATTGTTCAGGGGTTGAGTTCTGTTTCTTGGGAAGGCCGATTGGAGACCCTCATGAGCCATCCGCTCATGGTCTGCGATGGAGCGCATAATCCTGCTGCGGCAACCTGTTTGGCTCAACACTTGCGGATTATGATAAATGCTGTACCGGATCGGAAGTTGATTCTTATTGTTGCCCAGATGCGTGACAAAAATATCGAAGCCTTTCTGGCCGAACTCCTTCCGTTAGCCGATGTCTTAATTTGTACGCAGATTGATCACTCACGATCAGCGACGGTTCAAGAGTTACAAGACCAACTACCGACCGGTGCTCCAACGGTTCATGGTGTTCCCATCCCGTCTGATGCTCTCGCTTTAGCGACTCGACTCGCCGGTTCGCGTGATCTGATTTGCGTGACGGGATCGTTGTTTCTTGTTGGAGCCGTCAAGAGTGTGTTGGCTGGATCAATCTATGCTCCTATTGTTGGATAATCAACAGAGGAAACCTCTTTGTTTTTTTTCACCTTAGGACCTGAGCGAAAATAACTTGGACAATATCGCGCCAAGATTTGGGTCAGATTTGGACGGAACGATTGAGAAAAACACGAGGCATAACACAGCTATGTTGAGGGTTTTTCGATTGAGGCCCGTTCAAAGATGGCCCGAAAATTGGATGCGAGATGGTCCAAGTTATTTTCGCTCAGGTCCTTACTGCTGGCCCGGAAGGATTTTCCTTCTTTTGAGTATGATAGTGGGGGGAGGTTTCCCTTTTCAGGTATATGCCCAGTCTTCTTTTCCTGTCGCCGAACGTTCAGAAACAGCCTCCCGCCCCCCCTTAGAGGTGACAGCAGAGCAAGTCCAATTTGATCAGGTGACGGAAGTCTTTCAGGCCATCGGATCAGTTGTCGTCACCCAAGGCCCTTTTCGATTGACCGCCGACGAAGCTACCATTCACAAACTCTCCGGAGCCCTGATAGCTAAGGGAAAGGTGCATCTGAATGATCAAAGCACCGAGGTGTGGGCCGAGGAGTTGGAGATTAATGTCTATACCGAAGCCGGTATTATGACGAATGGAAAAATATTTCTAAAGGAAACCAATACCTGGATTCGTGGACGGTTATTGCAACGGTTTTCAGAAACACATTATCGAGTGAAAGATGGCATGTTTACCAATTGCGATGCTGCTGATGGACAAATTCCCGATTGGAGTTTTACGTTTGCGGATGTGGATTTAGAGCAGGGTGATAGTATTTATGCCAGGAATGTGTGGTTTCAAGTCAGGAATCAACGCCTGTTACCCTTGCCGGTCCTTCGATATCCCATGCCTGGGGCACGCAAAACAGGGTTTCTCCTTCCAACGGTCGGATTTGATAACGTCTTAGGGTTCCAATATCGACAGGGTTTTTTCTGGGCCCTTTCTCCAAGTCAAGATATGTTGGTGACACCTCAGATACTCTCCAAACGGGGCTATGGGGGAGATGTGGCCTATCGGTACATTCTCAACCGTCGCTCCAAGGGTAATTGGTTGTTGAACTCGCTCTATGATACGGAAGTGGATCGAGCCCGGGCGCAAATCACGGGTGCGCATGTCCAACAGGTGAACGAAGATTTATGGTTTCAAGCAAAGGTGAATTACGCCACTGACCGGTCGCTGTTGCAAGACCTGTCCAGCTCCGGAATATTTCGCGCCCTTCCAAGTCAGGAATCGGTTTTTAATGTGACTCAGCGCTTGCCAGGCGGAAGTGTCTATTTGAAGGCTCAATATTTACAACCCTTGAACTCAGGCGGGCGTGGAACATTTCAACGCTTGCCGGAAATTGGTCATCGGTATACAAGCCCGGCTTTGGCCAGCGGGACTTTCATCGTGGACGTGAATTCCAATTTTGTCCACTTTTGGCGTGAACAGGGTTTTCAGGTCAGCCGCCTTGATTTGATGCCTGGTATTTCCACGCAAGGGCTGCATCTTGGACATATCGTGGGCCTTCGTCCGCAGATGAAATTACGCGAAGTTATCTATTCGCATGGCCGAACGTCTATTCAGAATGACACTCGTGATCGAGGCACGTTCTGGTTGGGATTTGAGGCGATGACCAGCCTGTCTCGTCGTATTTCCCTGGGCCAGGGTCGTCGGCTTCGTCATACCATCGAACCTCGTCTCTTTTACGAATTTGTGCCCAATACGACACAATCCGATTTAGTGCAAATTGACGCTGTGGACAATCTGCCCGAGAAAAATTTGGTAACTTATTCCTTGAGCACCCGTTTGAAAGGTGAGCGTTCGGGAGGCAAGTCCACCACCTTATTAGATCTCTTTTTTGCCCAAAGTTATCACTTGGGCAAGACACCGGGGGAAGCCAGTATCTTTTCAGATGTGTGGGGACGTGCTATCGTGGGCCTGCCAACGGATCAATTACCACCATTATTGAGTAAAGCCTCGGTCTCATTCGACGGGTATTTTGATCCGGGAGAGTCTGAATTCAGTCAATTCAACACCGATATCTTGTTGCAGGCCAGTCAAACAGCGTATATACAAGTCGGATATCGACATACCCGTGCCGGGACGGTGCCACGGCGAGGAGATATTTGGAATCCGCTTTCGTTTAACGAGGTCTTGGCTCCCCAATCGGAAATTGATTTTCTGACTATGGGAGGGGCGATTCGTACACCATTTGGATGGACCATCGGTACAAAGGTGTATCATGACTTTGCCAAAGGGCAAACTCCGGAATGGGATGTGGTGGGATTGTACCAGAATCCTTGCCGGTGTTGGTCCTTAGGATTGTATTACGTTCACTTAGGTGGAGGAGATGGACTGCCGGAACGAAACCAGTTTAATTTTGTCTTGACCCTTCGAGGCCTCGGATCAACCCAAGGGAATGGCACGACCCTTCTCCAATCGATTTTGGGTCCCTTGCTTGAGAATGAGTCGGGGGTGCCGTGGTCTTTGAATTAATACCAGACAAGATATGGATAAGGGATCGAGGGATAAATCGATCGGGTACCTGTGGGAATGTGGAAACGGAAATTGGCTGAAAAATGATAAGGGAGGCTAATTGGACGATAGGGTATTTTGTGCTTGCGATGTGCCGGTGAGTCCAGGGTAGTCCAACCCAATAGGAATGGCCGAGCAATGGGAGCTCCACCATTCAAGCATATCATTTAAAAATGGATCATCTGGGCCAGAAGCCATCAAGTGGCCGTACAAATAGCCTGTTTTACTATCAAACAGAATAAACAGAGGCAATGATGGTTTTTCAGGAGGCATGGAGACTCTCCTTGCATGTCGTCCGGGATAAGAGAGAAATGCTCATAGTGATGATGATGAACAAGCGAACCGTCTATACTGTATATTGTTCGGTGATCCTTATGAATACTTGAGGGTGTAACCGCGAATATGTGAATCAAACGGAAACAAGATTCAGCGAACGTGATGATGGTGAGCCCAACCGGGACTGTTAAGAATGGGACAATTGAATAATTGAAAAATTTCTCATGCGCTTCATCGTGTGACTCATCTTATGAACCGCCAAGAGCAATAGGGGATGTTGAAAATGGTGCGCTCAGCAAGGCCGCAGGCGCTTTGGCGCGCGGAGCGTACTCCTGTACGTGAGCACGACAAAGGGCCGAGAACGCCGCTGACGCCCATTTTCAACATCCCCTAAGCAAGGAGCGACTGATGGCTTCCAGGGAAGGAAGGGAACCTGACATGGTCAATTCACCTGCGCATATTCTGATTGTGGAAGACGAAAGTGATGTGCGAGAGGCTCTGCTCGCGCAACTTCAGGTCGAAGGGCATCAAATCGTTGAAGCCCGTTCGGGAAGTGACGCACTTGAATTGGTATCCCAGCAGTCCTTTGATGTGGTGTTGACCGATGTCCAAATGCCCGGGCTGAATGGGATTGAGCTGCTCAAACGGATTGCACCAATGCCTTCTGCACCAGCGACTATCGTGATGACGGGATATGGGTCTATATCCATGGGCATTGAGGCTATGAAAGCTGGGGCCCATGACTTTTTGGAAAAACCGTTTAGTGGCGAAATCTTACTGGCTACCGTTGCCAGTGCTCTTCGCATGAAGCGGTTGCGAGATGAAAACGTAGAATTGCGTCGGACCGTACAAGGCCAATTTGGCTTAGGAAAATTGGTGAGTCAGAGCGAGGTCATGAAAGAAGTCTTTCGACTGATCGAATGTGTGGCTGATTCTGAGGGAACCGTTCTGCTTCTCGGAGAAAGCGGAACCGGGAAAGAACTGCTTGCGCAAACGATTCATTACAACAGTTCTCGGCGGAAAGGACCATTGGTTCCGGTGAATTGTGGTGCGATCCCTGAATCGTTGCTCGAAAGCGAATTGTTTGGTCATGAAAAGGGCGCTTTTACCGGCGCAATAGCGACAAAACTTGGGCGGTTCGAATTGGCGGAAGGGGGCACCATTTTTTTAGACGAAATTGGTGACCTCAGTCCGCCGCTTCAGGTGAAAATACTACGTGTTCTTCAGGAACGAACCTATGAACGGGTCGGTGGCGTGCGAACGTTAAAAACGGATGCCCGAGTCGTGGCGGCGACGAATCAGGACCTGGAAGAACTCGTGAGTACCAAGCGATTTCGTGAAGACCTTTTTTATCGTCTCAATGTTGTTCCGATTGTGGTGCCTCCGCTTCGGCAGCGGAGCGGGGATATTCCGTTGTTAGTCTATCACTTCATTGAGCAACTCAATGTACGGCGCAATGCCTCTTTGTCCGGTTGTTCAGAAGACGCCTTCAGGTTAATGTCAGATTATCAATGGCCAGGGAATGTTCGGGAGCTTGCGAATTTAATAGAACGGATTGCCATTTTGAAGCGAAAAGGTCAAATTGAGGTCTCCGATCTTCCGGAAAAATTTCGGAGACCCAGTGTGGTTCCTTCGCTCGCAGCTTCTCCCTCTATTCCTGGCGCGGGTATCGATCTGGGCCGAGTTGTTGAAGAATTCGAGAATCGGTTGATTCTGGAAGCGCTCGAGCGGACGAATTGGGTCAAAAGCCGAGCCGCACAGTTACTTCAGATCAATCGCACCACGCTCATTGAAAAACTTAAAAAACGATCGTTAGCTACCGCCGCCGCTCAACGTCAAGGCCCAGCTTCTCCATCCTCCTAACCCCCGCTCTCTGGTTGACAGTGAGACTGTTGAAAATCCTGCCCTCCCAGCCCCCCACCCTAGTAGTGTTGTTAGAGACGTGAAGTGTGGAAGAAACCCACGTGGATCTTTATCTCCCCTATCCTTCACGAATCTGGTTTTCCTTGGTCCCACACCGGGAATGTTGAAAAAAGCCGCCAGCGGCGTTCTCGCCCTTTTGCCGTGCTCACGTACTGAGAGTACGCTCCGCGCGTCAAAAGGGCTGCGGTCTTGCTGGATAGACCCTTCGGAAAGACTCAGGGCATGCTTTTTTGAACATTCCCTCCCACTGGTGCGAGCAGGCTTACCTGAAGCATCTATGGGCCTTGAACCTGAAATATTCTACAGAACCACACCGCAAGGGACTGTTAAATAATTGAAATATTTTCATTATCCCGTCCGCATGTGATCCATTTCGTAAACTTCAAGAGCAAGAGGGGATGTTGAAAAAGGTGCGCTCAGCAAGGCCGCAGGCGCTTTGGCGCGCGGAGTGTACTCATAGTACGTGAGCACGACAAAGGGCCGAGAACGCCGCTGACGCCCTTTTCCAACATCCCCTGCTAGGAATTTTGACCCTCGCGTCAATGCACTGACGGATTTCCCCTACCGTTCACTCTGGCATTCGTTGATATTCTTCTTAGATTCCCTGTGTTCATCAGATTAAATAGTGTCCAGTGAGTCCAGGAAAAAATGGCCCAAAAATTGCTCAAGGTTTGTATGGGCAAAAAAGGATGTGGTGGTGTGGTGCGTCTTCTGACGATCTATGGATTGGTCCTAATGCTGACATTTGCCTTTTCACAATCTGGTGAGGCTTCGTCTTGCCACACGTTTCCCTGGGAAGATACTGGGACAACCGAGACCCTTCCCCAGGCATTGTTGCAAGGGCGGCAGGCCATGGAGGATGGGTTTGCCAAAGAGGCTGTTCAGCAGTTTCAGACTTTTATTCGTGAACATCCTCAGGATAAGAAAAGCATTGGGGCCCGGTTCGCCTTAGCGACCCAGCTGGCCTCGCGAAAAGACCAGGATGACACGTTTTTGGAAACCATTGGATATCTGCAGTCCGTGCGTGGGCGATATCCTGATAGCGAGTATAGTGCGTGGGCGTTGTGTCAGATCGGGAATTTATACCTTCAAGCGGGGTGGGCCCCTGAGGCCAAGGGTTCGTTTGAACAATTTTTGGGATCCTACCCTGATCATCCGTTAACCCCTGGTGTACTCATTGGGGCAGCCACAAATTTTCTGAACAACCAACAAAGCCTTGAAGCCGCACTCATCTTTCGTCGCGTCTTGAACAAGCCTGCGTGGAATGAGTTTTATCTTGAAGCCGCGCTGGGGTTGGCGGATGGTGCGGCGATGTCTAAGGCCTGGAAACAAGCGCAGTATTGGTATGAAACAGTGGTGTCGGAAGCGCCCGAATTGTTACGGGCCTCAGCCCCCTCTTTGTATCGGCGGGGACTGACCCAATTGGCTGTGGGTCAAACCGAAAAAGCGATTCAACAATTTCTCAGCGTATTCAATTTACATCCCTTTCACCACGATGCAGGACGGGCACTCAATCGTCTGGCGGAATTGCTGGGGGAGCAGGGGAAGGATGTTCCCTCACTCTGGTTTGCGTACTTGGCCGTGAAACGATTTCCCGGAGAGGCACAAGCCTATGCGGGGGAGGCGGCGATTCTTCGATGGGCGCAAGCCGATCTGAAGAAAGGGCCGGATGCGGTGTTTAATGGCGAGGTGCGTCCACGATTGGCTGAATTAGGAGTCCCTCTTCCCATCACATGGAACGAATTTCGGCGGCAGGCTGCTCGATTAGTCATGGTGGCAGGAGCCGACGTGAGGGATGAGGCCTCATTCTGGATTGCGGAAAGTTATGAGGTTGAAGGCAATCGTGAGGAAGCCATGAGGCGATATATTCATTTAATGGGTTCGCGAAGTGGAACGAAATGGGGAATGCAATCCAGGGAATCCGTCAAGAAACTTCTCTTGATGTTTGCCGATCAAGAGGATTGGGTTCGGCTTGCTTCGTTTTTCGACGTGTATCCGAATCTTTTTGCGGTGCTTTCTCCAGGCCCACGGTTGATGTACGTGATGGGTGAAGCCTACCGACACTTACAACTTCCTGAGCAAGCTCTGGAATGGTACGACCGGGTGTTAACCAAACATCCATCTGCCTCGATTCGGGAGGACGCCTTAGCCCGGAAAGTCTTGGTCGCTACCACAATCCATGATGAGGCTGCGACACAAGAAGCAGGGCAATTATACGAAAACGAATTTCCCGAGGGCCGATGGATTATCGATGTGGCCTCTCAATTAGGGGCTCTGGCCTTGCGGCAACACGCGTTTCAAGACGCTCACATGCACTATGCGATTGTCCTGGCCCATGCCACGGATGAAAAAACCCGTGTAGAGATACGGCGACGCGTGCTTCGTATTCACTATCAGGCAGGCGACATCGACAAAGCCATTCAAGGGTATCAAGGGCTTATTCGCGACAAGGTCGCGACGAATAATGATCGGTTGGTGTATGCCGATTTCTTGTTTGACGCGGGACGAACTCAGGATGCGAGCCGTGAGTATACCCAATTAGTCGAGACGCTCGAATCCTCCGATCGGCGAGTGTGGGCCCAATACCGTTTGGCCATGAGTTACCGGGCGCAGGGACAGGTCGAACAATCGAAGCAATTGTTCGCACAAATGGCCACGTCTCAAGAACTCACCGGAGCATTTGGTTCAACCATTCGAGCAGCTGCGGCTGCACAGAATATGGCGTTAGACCTTGTCGCCACAAAGGAGACCCGTGAGAAAAACAAAAAGTAGGTTTGCGTCACTCGTGGTTCCCCCGTTGGGCCAGGAAATTGGTGCGACGAACATCGGCGTTCGGGAACCGAGTCATGTGCGACCGCAAGACCTGGAGTTAGAGCTTCGGGCGAGCGCGCTTGCCTTGGAATCAAAACTTCAAGAAAACGCCCGCTTGAAACAACAAGGTGAGGTGTTAATTGGAAATCTTGAAGTAGGAGTGATCGTCACGACTGCCACCGGCTGCGTGACAGTTGCGAACAAAATGGCGGCGGATCTGCTGGGAACCACGCGAGAGAAACTGTTGGGTGTCCCGCTTGATCACATATGGGCCAGCAGTGGTTTGCCTGCGGTGCCGTGTTCCTCGATTCGGCATCGTGACCGTTTTCTCACGTGTTATAACCAAGTCATCCCTACGTCAAGGCCTCGGGGAACAGGGGTGATCCGAATCATCAAAGACGTGACTATGGTGGCGACGCTTCAGAATCAACTCGCCAATCAACAACGTCTAGCGGTTATGGGAGAAATGATTGGCACGATTGCCCATGAAATACGCAACCCCTTGGGGAGTATCGAATTATTTGCATCGTTGTTGGGTACGTCAATTCAAGATGATACCGAACGGCAAACATTGGCCAAGCAAATTACCACCGTGGTGCGAAGCCTTGACCAGGTGTTGTCCAATCTCTTGGTCATGACGAAGAACCCGGCTCCCAATATTCGAGGCGTGAGTCTCGATTCGATGGTTCATGATGTCATCATGATGGGCATGCACGTGATTCGGGAACGGTCGATTTCGGTGCGCGAGGACCTTCAAACGTCGCCGCGAATGGTCTGTGTGGATGAACCCCTCTTGAAACAGGCCTTGCTGAATCTGCTTCTCAACGCGATCCAAGCTTCACCGGAAAACGGGGTGGTTGAGATTTCGAGTCGATGGGCGCCTATCGACTCCTCTCCTCAGGGTTTGCCCGGGAAGAAGGCTGACATGCTGGGTCGGGAAGCGGTGGTCCTGAGTGTGCGAGACTTCGGGTGTGGAATACGAGAAGAAGATCAGGAACGCATGTTTGAGCCATTTTTCTCGAAGCGAAGAGGGGGGACGGGTTTAGGATTAGCCATTGTGCGTCAGATTATGGATGTCCATCAGGGATGGGTGGAATGGACCAGTACACCGGGAGAAGGAACGACCATGACATTATGGGTTCCTCAAGGGCTCGCGCAAAAATAGCTTCCCCTGTTTGGGCGTCGATCCATTCCGTCTGGCGGCGTTGCTCCTCCTTTCCATACGAGGAGTATGTGCAGTCCTCGCGCCTTGCCAGACAGGTGTCTCAGCACCCAAACAGGGAAAGTTATTCTTGCGCGAACCCCAAGGAAGGGAGAGGTCATGAAGGAATTGAGTGAGTATGATGAATCGGCCATTCTCGTGGTCGAAGATGATTCGAACATGCGGTTGGCCCTATCCAAGTCTCTCGGGGGACAGGGCTATCCCGTGGTGCTCGCCCATGATGGCTACGAGGCCTTGGAGTGTTTGGAAAAACAGCCAGCGTGGTTGGTGATTGCCGATGTCAACATGCCGGGAAAAGGCGGAATCGAAATGTTGCGTGAGATTCGGGCAGGAGGGAATCCGGTCCCGGTGGTCCTGATGACGGCCTACAGTACGGTTGAGACGGCGGTGGAGGCGTTGAAACTTGGTGCTGCGGATTACCTTCAGAAACCGTTTCCATTTCAGAAATTGGAAAGCATGATTTCTCGAATACGTCATGAAACATGTGAATCTGACAAAACGGCGCCACCTCATGAGAAGAAGGATCCAACCGTCAGGTTTCTCACTTGTAATGAGCGAGTCCGCCAAATCTTGAAAATGCTCGAGGCTGTGGCACCCAGTAATGCCACCGTGTTGATTCAGGGAGAAAGTGGAACAGGCAAAGAAGTCTTGGCTCGATATGTTCATAGCATCAGCCCCAGAGCCAACCGGCCATTTGTGGCTGTGAATTGCGCGGCCTTACCCGAGGGATTGTTGGAAAGTGAGCTGTTCGGCTTTGAAAAAGGCGCTTTTACCGGGGCACTGGCCCGTCGGTGCGGAAAATTCGAATTGGCGCATCAGGGGACGCTGCTCTTGGATGAAATCGGAGACATGAGTATGGGCTTGCAAGCAAAACTACTTCGGGTTCTCCAGGAACGCGAAGTGGATCGGCTTGGCTCGCGCCAGCCAATTTCCATTGATATCCGTGTGTTGGTCACCACTAATCGACATTTACATCAAGAGGTCCAAGCCGGGAACTTTCGCGAAGACTTGTACTATCGATTGAGTGTCCTGCCTGTGACCCTTCCTCCGCTCCGTGAACGCCCGGAGGACATTATTTTGCTTGCTGAATATCTGGCGGAGCAATCGTTCAAAAGAAATCAGCGACCTGGCAGTGGGATTACCCCGGAAGCCCTTGCCTGTTTGAAATCCCGTCCTTGGCGCGGCAACGTCCGCGAGTTGGAGAATGCCATTGAACGAGCGGTGTTGTTAGCAGACCGGGGACCCTTACGAATTGAGCATTTTGCTTTTGATGCAGACGCTTCGCAGGTCACGCTGTCTGTGGAACCAACGGGTTCTATCTGGGAGATGGAGCGGGATTTGATTTTGCGAACATTGGAACGTCACGAGGGAAACCGTACGCATTCGGCAAAAGAGTTGGGCATTAGTATTCGGACCATGCGAAATAAGTTGCGGGAGTATCGTCAATTAGGGATCCATGTCTAGCCGGGTGTTGAAAAAGGCCGCCAGCGGCGTTCTCGGGCCTTTGCCGTGCTCACGTACTGCTGTACGCTCCGCGCGCCAAATCCCCTGCGGCCTTGCTGGACGGATCTTTTTGAACACTCGGCGGGTGTCGGATTTGAACGCAAGAAGGACGTGAACCGTTATAGGTAAGGATTGCTTGTCGGCAAAAATGGACTGGTTGTTTGTTCCTGGTTTAGCAGGGGAGACGATGAAAAACTCAGAACAAGCTAAGAAAGAGCGTCTGGCACTGAGGTTGCTATCTTTCTGGTAGGGGACCGTTGAATAATGGAAACTTTTTCATAATGCCGTTCACAG
>SMVB01166330.1_pt1 | contig 23901 bp, 23 predicted proteins | sample 2456461 | NCBI WGS metagenome assembly SMVB01 (sample SAMN11095934, study PRJNA526329) | marine sediment metagenome | biome: Marine sediment; feature: Surficial sediment; material: Deep marine sediment; isolation source: Hadal surficial sediment | place: Pacific Ocean | collected 2014-05 | depth...
CCGGTTGCTGGTTGCGATTGCCGATGTGGCGCACTACGTCGAAATAGGAACACCGCTCGACCAGCAGGCGATCCGGCGTGGCACATCTGTTTACTTTCCGGATCGAGTGGTGCCGATGTTGCCGGAGGTCCTGTCCAACGGACTTTGTTCACTGAAGCCCAGGGTCGACAGGCTCTGCCTGGTGTGCGAGATGCATGTCGGTGCGGAAGGCAAGGTATCGCGGTCAAAATTCTATGAAGCCATCATGCGTTCATCTGCGCGGCTGACCTATGGCCAGGTCAACGACTTTTTGACCGGGCAATCGCAAAAGCAGATCCCAAAGTCACTGCGTGAGGACATGCAACACCTGCACGATGCGTTCAAACTTTTCGCAAAAAACCGCCGCAAGCGCGGCGCCATCGAACTCGATATTCCGCAGATGAGAATCAATGTGGATGAACATGGTGCAGTGACCGGCATCAGTGCCGTGCCGCGAAATGATGCGCATCGCCTGATCGAGGAGTGCATGATCGCAGCCAATGTGCAGGCGGCGAAGTTTTTGCGCAAGCACCGTGTAGCAGGCTTGTACCGTGTGCATGCGAAGCCGGATCCCGATCGCTTCGATGAGTTGCGCCAGTACTTGTTGGGGCTCGGTCTCAAAGTGCCACACTCCGATCACGTGCAGCCACGGCAATTGACTAAACTCATGGATCAGGTGAAGGACAGGCCTGACAGCGTTGCAATTTCGATGGCCTTACTGCGTTCGATGTCACACGCGGAATATACGCCAAAAAACATCGGGCACTTCGGACTTGCGCTGGACGCTTATGCGCATTTCACATCGCCGATTCGCCGTTATCCGGACCTGCTGGTGCATCGGGCGATTCGTCACATCCTGCACCGCGGAAAGGCCGGAAACTATGCGTATGATTACCGTGCGATGGAGCAGCTCGGCGGTGTCTGTTCGGAGCACGAACGGCGCGCGGAAGACGCAACACGAGAAGTCGACGCCTGGCTCAAATGTCAGTTCATGGAGGACAAGGTCGGCGAGCAGTACGAGGGCGTTATCACGGGTGTCACAAACTTCGGCGTGTTCGTCCAATTAGCCGAATTGCAGATCGATGGTCTCGTACATGTGACCAGTTTGCGCAACGATTACTATCGATTTGATGCCGGCAGCCAGTCGCTGATCGGAGATCGCAGTGGCACGCAATATCGGTTGGGCGATCAGCTGAGCGTGGTTGTCTCGCGCGTCGATCTCGAGTCGAAGCGCATTGATTTTCAACTGGTGACCAGGGTAACAGGCAAGAAGTGGAAACGATGAGCAAGGCGAAATATGTCACAGGCCTGCGTGCGGTTGAGCAACTCCTGTCACGCCCGGCGGCCGGGATCGTCAAACTTTTTGCCGAGTATCGGACGGCAAACCCGCGGGTCGAGTCGATCATTGCGCAGGCGACGACGCGCGGCATCGAGATTCAGCCGGCCAATCGGGCGCGATTGCAGCAAATCAGCGGTGAGACGCGCCACCAGGGTGTCGTCGTTGAGCTGAAACGCGACTCAATCCTCGATGAGGCCGGATTGCGGACGCTGGTCGAAAACAAGTTGACTGGCGAGGAGAGCGGTCCGGTTTTGCTGCTGATCCTTGATGGCATCCAGGACCCGCGCAATCTTGGCGCCTGCCTGCGCTCCGCGGATGCCGCCGGCGTCGATGCGGTCATTGTGCGCAGGCATGGTGCGGCGGGACTCGGACCAACGGTCAGCAAGGTTGCTGCCGGTGCGGCGGAGAGCCTGCCTTTTGCCTCGATCAACAATATCGGCAAAGTGCTGGGCTGGTTCGGTGATTACGGCATCACAGTCGTGGGTACCAGCGATTCTGCGGAGAAGACTGTCTACGACGTCGATTTCACCGGGTCCGTGGCCCTGGTGATGGGCGAGGAACATGGTGGCATTGGCAAGAACCTGGCTGATCGCTGTGATGATCTGGTCAGCCTGCCGATGCAGGGCACGGTCGCCAGCCTCAACGTATCGGTCGCCACGGGGATCTGCCTGTATGAGATTGTCAGACAGCGTGGTGGGTTTGTTCGCGGCTAAAGCCGCTCCTGCATGCTCGTATTAGCAAAACCGGGGTCGAACCGAGGTTTTCTAACCAAAACCTCGGTTCGACCCCGGTTTTGCTTGCTTCGGCGGACTTGCTTGGTTAGCATGCGCCTCCCCGTGCAACTGGCGGGGAAACCTCTTGCTTCACCGGCTGTACCGGGAAGCTTTAATCCGCAAGGGCATTCTGTAGTCATATTCAGGGTACCCGATCGGATTTCATCCAAAAGGGAAGACAATGAGACATTATGAAATCGTGTTTCTGGTTCATCCGGACCAGAGCGAGCAGGTCCCTGCCATGGTAGAACGCTACCAGGGCATGGTCACCGGATCCGGCGGTGTCGTTCACCGCACTGAGGACTGGGGCCGGCGGCAGCTGGCTCACCCGATCAACAAAGCTCATAAGGCGCACTATGTTCTAATGAACATAGAGTGCGGTCATGAGGTGGTCAAAGAGATCACGAGCGCTTTCCAGTTTAATGACGCGGTGCTTCGCCATCTCGTTATCGGCCGCAAAGAGGCTATCACGGCAGCTTCGCCGATGGCGCTGGCGGTCGAAGAGGAGAAGGTTAAGGAACGCGAGTCGCAGCGTCGTCGCGATGCCAAGGCTGCTGCAGAGACTGCGATGCTGGCCAGGGCCGATAGCGACGCAGCAAAAAAAGACGCAGCTCCGCAAGAATCAGATGCCAAGCCGGCAGAAAAAGTACCGGCAGAAGCAGCCGAAGAGAAGCCCGCTGCCGGAGCTGAAGAGACTCCGGTAGCTGATGCAGAAGCCGTTGCCGAAAAGACATCCACGGCAGATGCCGGGGAATCAGCGGCAGAAAGCAGCGAAGATAAACCTGAAGCAGAGGAAGCCGGGGAACCGGCGGCCAAAGCAAAAAGCGCCGGACGGAGAAATTAATCATGAGTCGATATTCACGCAGACGTAAATACTGCCGCTTCACCGCTGAGGGAATCGAAGAGATCGATTACAAGGATCTGGGGCTATTGAAGGCGTACGTTACGGAGACTGGCAAGATCGTGCCGAGCAGAATCACCGGGACCAAGTCGCACTATCAGCGGCAGTTGTCCACGGCGGTCAAGCGAGCACGTTTCCTGGCATTGCTGCCGTACACCGACCGGCACTGATCAAAAGGCTGCCGGGATGTCAGTTGTGCAGCCGATATCCGCGTGGCTGGTAAGGCATCCGCAGAACGCAATCCTGGGGCTGGTGGCTACCTACATCCTGTTTCTGCCGCTCGCGGGAATTTTCAGTGGCGCAGTGATGGTGCTCCTGGTGCTGCACCACGGTGAACGCCGGGCGCTGACGCAGGCGCTGCTGGCGGCGGCCGTATTGGCTTTGATGGCGTTGCTGTCAGGCGGTTCGGCGCCACAGATGGCATTGGCTGTGTTGATGACCTGGATGCCGGCCTTTGTGTTGGCAGCGCTGCTCGGTAACTGGCGTTCACTGACATTGGCGCTACAGGCATCGGTCATCGTGGCGCTGGTCGGGCTGTTAGGTTTTTACGTGGTTCTTACGGACCCGGCAGTATTTTGGAGTAGCTGGCTTGCCGATGAAGCTGCCACGCTGTTCAGGGAAATGGGCCTGCATGAGCAGGCCGCAACGCTGCTTGAAAATCGGGCAGCGATTGCACAACAGATGACCGTATTGTTCGTATTCACGATATGGTCGCTGTACGCATTTGGATTATTGCTTGGCTACGCTCTTTACCAGGCGTCGCTCGGGGAAAAGGCGGTTTTTGGCCGGTTTTGCGATTTGAATTTCGGTCGCGTGCTGGCATTAATAGTGGCAGTTGCTTCGGTTGCTGCCATGATCAGCGGAGCTATCTGGCTACGGAATTTCGCGTTCCTGGTGTTCGTGATTTTCTGGATTCAAGGTCTGGCGATCCTGCACTGGTTACATGCTGAAAGGCAGTTTCCTGCGATATTGTTGGTTATCGCCTATGCCCTGATTCCGCTGTTGAGCGCATTGCCGGTGATTTCGTTTGCCGTAGTTGGATATACAGATGCGTGGTTTGGTTATCGGACCCGCAACACCGGCCGATGAGCCGGTGTGGTCGGGACAAGTCAATAGAAAGGTCTGAATTATGAACGTCATTCTTCTGGATAATGTTGAAAACCTTGGCGGTGTCGGCGACCTGGTGTCGGTCAAAGCCGGATACGGGCGCAACTACTTGTTGCCACAAGGAAAAGCGGCGCTGGCGACCAAGCAAAACATCGCTGAGTTCGAAGCGAGGCGCGCCGATCTCGAAACAGCCGCTGCCGAGGATCTGACTGCCGCCAGAGCACGCGAAGAACTCATACGGGGTATGGAACTGGTCATCACTGCGAATGTCGGTTCAGAGGGCAAGTTATTCGGCTCGGTCGGTCCGATAGATATCGCAGACGCCTTTTCGACGGTCGGTGTGGAAGCATTACGCAGCGAAATCCGCATGCCCGACGGACCCATTCATGAAGTCGGCGAGTATAAGATTGGCGTGCATTTGCACACGGAGATCAATGTTGAGGTCACCGTCAAGGTTGTCGCCGAAGAATAAGTTTTCTGTGGTACGGTAAGGGAGTACGACTAAACAGGGGCCAGACCCCATTTTGGATCGAATGGGGGGTCTGCCCGTAATTTTGCCGCAGGCGAGGCGCGTCCAAGGGACACATTTATGGTTCGAGCGCTGGATGACGGGGTAGGAATCGAATCAGTCGAACACCGGCTGAAAGTACCGCCGCACTCCATAGAGGCTGAACAATCATTGATTGGCGGTCTGATGCTCGATAACTCGGCCTGGGACAAGGTTGCGGACCTGATTGTTGCCGACGACTTCTACCGCAAAGACCACCGCCTGATATTTTCCGCAATCAGCGAACTCGCAGAGAAAGGCAATCCTTGCGATGTCGTGACGATTTCCGAATTTCTGGAAAATCGCAATGAGCTGGAGGCTGGTGGCGGGCTCGAATACCTGGCAACGCTCGCCAATGAGACCCCCGGCGCGGCCAATGTCAGGGCCTATGCAACTATCCTTCGCGAGCGCTCGACCCTTCGCTCATTAATCAGCGCCGGCAACGAGATCAGCGGCAGCGCCTACACCACCGAAGGGCGTCCCGCATCTGACCTGGTGGATCAGGCAGAGCGCCTGGTGTTCAACATTGCCGAGAAAGGATCTCGTGGCAAGGCTGGATTCAGACCGTTGAAGCAGATTCTTCCGGACGCTGTCGATCGCATCGATTTGCTGCATCAGTCCGGTGGCGATATCACAGGCATTCCGACCGGCTTCAACGAGTTCGACAAACTAACGGCTGGTCTACAGCCAGGCGACCTGATTGTGGTCGCGGGACGCCCGTCGATGGGCAAGACGACGTTCGCGGTGAATATTGCAGAAAACGCTGCCATTGGCGCCAAGATTCCGACTGCCATTTTCTCGATGGAAATGCCGGCTCAGCAACTGGCGTTTCGCATGATTTCGTCTCTCGGTCGCGTGGACCAGACGCACCTGCGGACCGGCAATTTTCCGGACGAGGACTGGTCACGCATTAATACCGCAGTGCAGCTGATGTCCGACGCGCCGATCTTCATCGATGATTCGCCAGGTCTTTCACCGACCGAGATTCGTGCCAGGGCGCGACGCCTCAAGCGCGAGAAGGGTCTCGGGCTAATCGTGATCGACTACCTGCAATTGATGGAGGTCCACGGAAATACGGAAAATCGTGCTACCGAGATTTCCGAGATATCACGCTCGCTAAAAGCGCTGGCGAGGGAACTCGAGTTGCCGATCATCGCATTGTCGCAACTCAATCGTAGTGTCGAACAACGAACGGACAAGCGGCCGGTGATGTCTGACTTGCGGGAATCCGGCGCGATCGAGCAGGATGCCGATTTGATCATCTTCATCTATCGGGAAGAGGTCTACAATCAGGACACGCCGAGAAAGGGCATCGCCGATATCAACATTGCGAAACAACGCAATGGTCCGATCGGTAATTTTACGCTGACCTTCGTCGGCCGTTACACAAGATTTGAAAACTGGGTGCCGGAAGCCTACGCGGATGAGGCCTATCAGTGAGTTTCGGAGCTCGGGCGCTCATCCGGCTCGGCGCAATCAGGGATAACTTCCAAACCATTAAAGAAAGATCGCGCGGCGCGCGGATGATGGCCGTGATCAAGGCGAATGCCTATGGCCATGGATTGCTGCCGGTCGCCAGGTGCCTGGCTGGCGCCGATTGCTTTGCCGTTGCACGGCTCGGGGAGGCTGCCGATCTGAGAGAAGCCGGGATCGACACACCGATCGCGTTGCCAGACGGCGTTTTTTCCGGGACAGATCTTGGCAAGGCCATTGATCTGGATATCCAACTGGGGGTGCACACCGAATCGCAAATCGAATGGCTCGAGCGATTCGGCCAGGCAGATGCCACGATCTGGCTGAAAATTGATACCGGGATGAACCGCCTTGGGTTTCCGCCGCATGATGCGCCAACTCTGATTGACCGCTTACAAAATTGCTCGGCAGTTGGCGATTTGCGGGTCATGACGCATCTCGCCAACGCAGACAATGTGCAAGACGACACCACGGCGTTGCAAATCGATCAATTCAGGAAAATTGTCGATGCGTTCGATGGCCACATCAGTATTGCCAACTCAGCCGGAATCTTCGGTTGGGAAAAGGACCTGGACGTATTTGCCGAACAACGCAGTAGCGGCAGATTGTGGGTGCGGCCCGGCCTGGCCCTGTATGGTATTTCACCGTTGGCTGATCAGTGTGGTGCTGATCTGGGATTAAGACCTGCGATGCGATTCGAATCGCGGCTCATTGCCATCAAGGCGTTGGGCAAAGGCGAAACAGTTGGCTATGGGGGCACGTGGCGGTCAGGGCGAGACACTGTGCTGGGCATTGTCGCCGCCGGGTACGGCGATGGTTACTCGCGGTTCATTGCTGCCGGATCACCAGTCCTGGTTAACGATCGGCGTGTAAAGATCGCCGGGCTTGTGTCAATGGACCTCACTGCGGTTGATCTGGGTCCCGCGGCGACTGAGCAGATCGGAGACCCGGTGCTGTTGTGGGGTGACGAGTTACCGGTCGAGGAGGTCGCAAAACACGCAGGTACGATTCCCTACCAGCTGGTATGCGGTATCTCTAACCGGGAAAGTTGTGTTTTCGAGGACTAGCGGTCACCCCCGGAAGAAATTCATCGTGACGGCCAATTCGCCTGCAATTTGTTTTTGGACTTGCTGAACGGTGCGGATTGATCTTTGGCGCTACGGTCAGTCCGCAGCAAACATCTGGATATAATTACTAATGAGGACGGACTGCCCCGGAGGGCGAATCGGTGAACTTGATTGAAGTGTATCTTGCAGCGTAGTAACTAGCTGGCGAAAAACCCCATTTTCACACCGGCCAACTGCAAAACATCGTTGTCAATCAGCTTACGGGCCTGTGCCCCGATCGGCTGGCCGTTCACCAGCGGGTAATCGCCTTCCTCGCTACTTTCTACGTGCACGACATAATACCCTTCGGCCCGACGCGTAATTGCGGCAACCTGGACACCAGGACGGCCAAGCGTCGTTAACGCTTTGGTCAGTTCCAGCTCACGTCCTGCAAATGCGCCGCTTAGGACCTGCAGTTTTGCGAGCGGCAGCGCGGTTGGTGCGTTGCTTGAATCGATGCCGGCGGAGGTTGCGACATGAGCCGCTGGTTCGGGTTTGGATTCAGCGACCGTTTCAACCATGGGGCCTGGTTTCGGCGCCTCTTTCTGTGCCGGCAATTCGACGCGCACATTGATCCTGGACTCAGCGGCTGCAGCAGCAGGCTCCGCAGCTTTGGCGGTCGCAGCATCGGCGGCCGCAGCCACGGCTGCTGCCTCTTCGGCTTTCGCAAGCAGGGCGGCATCCTGCTGTCCGGCAGGAATGACCATGGTCTTTTCGAACTCATCTTGCTCGGCTGCACCGGTGTGCTGATCGGCGAAACGAAGCTGATGATGACCAATCGTGATGACATCGCCATGCTGCAAAGCGTGCTTCTTGATCAGCTTGCCGTTGACGTAGGTGCCGTTGGTGCTGTTCAGATCCTCGAGAAAAGAATCGTTCAGAATATTGATGATCAGGGAATGGTGCCCACTGACAGCGGGATTATCGATGCGCACATCGTTGTCAGGAAGGCGTCCAATCGTGTAACGTTCTTTGGACATGTTGTACTCAGCCAGGACCTGGCTGTCCAAACTCAGTATTAAACGTGCCATTTCAGTATTGCCGCTCTCAGTGCTTCAAAATAAGTCGCAAAATATATGCCCTGATCCATGGTCATGCCTATGACCGGAACAGGCTTGCCAGCTTTGCCAGCAGGCTCTTCTTCGCTGCGAACGATTCCAGAACCTGGGTCAGCATCACCGACACGTTGTCCCGCCCTCCATGGTCATTGGCGAGTTTCACAAGCTGTTGACCGACCACATCAAGGCTAGCATTAAACGTCCTGATAGTTAAGTGAATATCCTCATCTTCCACCATGTCAGGCAGGCCGTCGGAACAGAGCAGATAGATGTCGTCCGGCAGCACATCGAATTCCTGTACTTCGACCTCGACCATGGGTTCCACGCCTAATGCGCGGGTCACGTAATTTCGGTTCGTTGATCGCTGCGCTTCTTCCTCGGAATAGAAGCCGCGGTCGACCAGTTCCTGCAGTAATGAATGATCCAGCGTCAGCTGCTCGAACTGGTCGTTGCGCAGCCGGTAGGCCCGGGAATCGCCGACATGAGCGATCGATACCGTATTGTCGTAAAACATCGCGGCCACGAGGGTGGTGCCCATGCCCTCGCAATGAGTCTGACTTTGGGCTGTCTGGAAGATGATCTTGTTGGCCCTCGATATGGCATCCCGCAGCACAATCGTCTGGCGCATCAGGCCGGTCGTCGGGTCGCGATCATTTCTGTCCTCGCGGGACGCACCTTCGGCCGCCAGCTCCGTGATCGTCTGCACGGCGATTTCGCTGGCTACCTCACCTGCGTTGTAGCCGCCCATACCGTCAGCAAGCACCATGAGCCCCATATCCTCATCTGAGCCAATGGCATCCTCATTGTGCTCCCGAACCATCCCGGTATCGGTGATCTCAGCGAATTTTATTTTTCCACGCAGGCTCATACGATCGCTCTGGTCTCTGCCTCAGGACGCATATTTAGCACAATTGCGCAGCGCAATGGCCATTTCGCCACCATTGGCGAACCGTTTTTCCGGGCGCTTTGCAAGAGCCTTGAAAAGCACCGCGTCCACGCTTGGTGGGATGCCTGGCCGCCGATTTGACACCGGAGCCGGGTCTTCCGTGGTAATCCTGGTCATCAAGACAGCGATATTGTTGGCCTTGAACGGAACCTCCCCAACCAACAGCTCATATAGCGTAACACCAAGCGAGAATAAGTCCGAGTGGCCCGTCAAATCTTCTGCATTGAGTTGCTCTGGCGACATATACATAGGAGTGCCGAGGACAATCCCGGTCTTGGTGCGGTTGTTGTCGGTAAGTCTTGCGACACCGAAATCACTGATCTTCAGCAGGTCACTCCTGAGGCTGTAAAGGATGTTTGCCGGCTTGATGTCCCGATGAATGACACCCTGGTTGTGTGCGTAGTCGAGCCCCTCGGCAGTTCTTGCGCAAAGCTCCAGCGCCTTCTTCGGTGCCAGCAGTTTCTTGGGATCGGTAAATGTTGTCAGGGAAATTCCCTGCAGATATTCCATGGCAATGTACGCGAGATGCTTGTCTTCGCCACAGTCGTAGACGGTGATGATATTCGGGTGCGTCAATCTGCCGGCGGATTCCGCCTCACGGAAAAAACGCAGTCGCGCTTCTTCAAGCTCTTCGTCTTCGAATTCCTTCTCAATCGGAATAACTTTTAACGCAACAGGACGATTGATTCGTGGATCGCGTGCCAGGTACACGGCGCCCATTGCGCCTTTGCCGATTCTTTTCTCGATGACGTAGCGCCCCAATCGTTGCGGGATTCCGTTTTTTGGCCGCAACGTAAATTTGCTCAGCGAGCCTGTACGGCTGTGTGTTCTCTTCATCCACTGGAGCACGGCTTCAGCGCGTTCCGGCTTGGCCTGCTGTTCAAATTCGAGGGAGAGTTTGTACATGACGGTGGCCAGTGGTTCATTCAGTTCGCAGCGGCGAAATTCCGCGAAGGCCGGTTCCAGTCTGCCAGCGGTCAGGAAGTCGCTGCCACGCTTGAACGCATTAACAGCCGCCTTCTTCACACCGCCAGCCAGCCACCAGCCAAGAATGCCGATGCCCAGGAAAATAATTACAGGTCGTCCGAGATCCAGCCGCACGCGGCCAATTAGCAGGAACATTGCCTCGATGACCATCAACGCCACGACCACGATGGTCACGACCAGCGCGATGTCGCGGCGCTTGCGGCCTGGCAGGAACAGAAGAGCGACAATTGCCAGCAATGCGGGCACCAGCCAGTCAAGGGCGCGCACCCAGGTCGGTGCAATCACAGTCTGTTCCTGTTCGATGTTGGCGAGCAGGGTGGCTGTGATTTCCGAGTGTGTGACGAACTGCCGTGATGGCAGCATTGCGGCCGCACCAACCAGCGGCGGTTCCGCATCGAGGAATACCGTCTTGCCGGCGAGTTGACTGCCCTCAAAGCCTGGCGCGAGGATGTCCTCTGCGCTTATCCTGTCAACCGGATTGTAGTTTGTCAGGTAGATCGCGACATCGGCGGCCGAGATCCGCGGGTCAGTCGCGTAGTCCTGATCGTGCAGCGCTACCGACAATGGCAATGATGGCGACATGATGCCGCCTTGCAGATGCCACAGGCGGGACCGTCGAAGTACATGGTCGGAGTCAGGCTGCAGATCGAGAATGCCCGTGGTGGTGGCCACATCGGCCAGTCGATGATCTGAGGGCACGAATACCGGCACACCAGAGGACAATGCGGCGGCCCAACCCGGAAGCTCTGCCGTGCTGTCCATGTCGGGGGCCTGCGAAATGATGATTCGCGCGACGTTATGCTCCTTGAAGACCTGCAAGACCCGTCCGTACTCGGCTTTCACCTCGTCCGCTGATTTGTTTGACGGGTTGATGCTGACGATCAGGCCGTTCTCCAGCGGCGCATTTCTCACGTGGGTTGCGAACTGGTCGAACAGGAATCGGTCGGCTCCAATGAACCATGGCGCGCCGGGCCCATAGATCAGGATCAGCAATACGCTGACGAAACTAAGGGTGACCAGGCGGTCGCGATGCTCTTTTCGTTGTTTGTCCAAGGTCGGGGTTCTCTACATAACGCGGGAAGTATAGAAAATAGCAAGCGCTATTAGTGAGATACGGTTTGCAGTTTTGATGCCCTGAAGGCCTTGACGGCGGTGCTATGATTGGAATTCTGTTGCCGAATAAGTCGGAAATTCGCCGCTTATGTCTTGAATTGACAGATCGGTAAACAACTTTACGTCCAAATAGGGGGTTTTCGGGTGCCGCGGGCCAAAACAGCGTACGTCTGCACCGAATGCGGCGCCCACAGCGTGAAATGGCAGGGCCAGTGCCCGGATTGCGGCGACTGGAATACCCTGAGCCGGACAACACTCGCCAGCGGGGCCGTGAAGCGGCCTGCGGGCCCGGAGCCGCTGGCCCTCGGGGCCCTGACTGAGGACCTGGGGGTTCGCTACCCAACGGGCTTCGACGAGTTCGACCGGGTGCTCGGTGGCGGGTTGGTACCTGGATCCGTGGTATTGCTCGGCGGTGACCCGGGCGTCGGCAAGTCCACGCTGCTGCAACAGGTGGCGGCACAGCTGCCCGCCAGCCTGCAGACCTGTTACGCAACCGGTGAGGAGTCACTGCGGCAGATCGCACAGCGGTCGCAGCGGCTCGGCCTCGACAATCCGGCACTGAAACTGCTGGCGGATACTTCACTCGACAACATTCTCGAGCAGGTTGCAGCGGGACAGACCCGGGTACTCGTTATCGATTCCATCCAGACATTGTCGACGTCTGATCTGCCCTCGGCACCCGGCTCTGTCGCGCAACTTCGGGAATGCGTCGCACGCATCGTCCAGTTTGCCAAGCAGAAGGAAATCGCGGTATTCCTGATTGGCCATGTGACCAAGGAAGGTGCAATCGCCGGACCGCGCGTCGTCGAGCACATGGTGGATACTGTCTTGTATTTCGAGTCCGATCCGGCCAGTCGTTACACAATCGTGCGCGCTGTGAAAAACCGCTTCGGCGCCAGCAGCGAAATGGGTGTTTTCGCGATGACCGAAGCCGGGTTTCGCGAAGTGAAGAATCCGTCGGCCATCTTTCTGTCGAGAGGCGACGAGACGGCATCGGGCAGTATTGTTTCAGTTGCGTGGGAGGGCAGCCGGCCGCTGCTCGCCGAAATTCAGGCGTTGGTTGCCGATGCCAACAGCAATTATCCGAGGCGCCTGGCGCAGGGCATTGACCAGAACAGGCTCGCGTTGCTGGTCGCAGTATTGCAGCGGCACGGTGGCATTACGCTTTCCGGTGAAGACATTTTCGTCAATGTTGTCGGTGGATTGCGCATCGGAGAGACGGCTGCCGATTTGCCGGTGGTACTCGCTATCGTTTCCAGTTTTCGCGACCGGCCCTGCCGGCAGAAACTGTTGAGCTTCGGCGAATTAGGGCTTGCCGGCGAAGTGCGGCCGGTGAAATTCGGGACTGAGAGAATCTCGGAGGCAGCCAAGCAGGGATTCACGCGCGCAATCGTTCCGGCCGAAAACGTGCCGCGAAAGAAGATTAAGGGCATCGGGATTGTCGGCGTGCGCAAGCTTGCCGAGGCTTTGGCCGAGGCGTTTAATTAAATCGCCCGCTGGGGCGGGCTCCTGCGAGACGATTCTATAATTCTTGACGTAGGAGTTCGCCCCAGCGGGCGATAAGCACCGTCAACTGGTGGTTTCCGTAGTGTCGTTGAGATAAATCCGTGCCAGTTGTACTCGATTTTCCCGTGTCTCGACGATCTCGATCGGATAGCCCTCGACTTCCAGTTCAGTTCCCGACTCGGGAATCGTTTCCAGGTATTCGAGAATCAAACCGTTCAACGTCTTTGCGCCATTCGTCGGCAGATTCCAGTTCATCACCCGGTTCATCTCGCGAATGTTTGCAGTGCCGTTAACGAGGAACGTCCCTTCACTTTCCCTGACGATATCTTCATCGCTGGCTGCCGGATCGGTGGTAAATTCACCGACGATTTCTTCCAGAATGTCTTCGAGAGTCACGATACCCTGAATGTCTCCGTACTCGTCAACGATCAGGGCAATCCTTTGTTTTGCCTTCTGGAACTGCACGAGTTGCGTGCTAAGCGGGGTGCCTTCAGGAACAAAATAGGGCTCGACCAGTAATCCCTCCAGGTCATCTTTGGTGAATCCCGAGCGACTTGTGAGGTTCGCCAAACGGCGGAGATGTAGCAATCCTATTACGTTGTCGATGTTGTCGCGGTACACTGGCAACCGCGTGTGCTCGCAATGTTGAATCAGCCTGGCGATATCCTCGATATCGTCATCAAGGTCGATGCCGACAATTTCATTGTGCGGCACCATGACGTCATCGACAGTTACTTTCTCGAGATCGAGAATGTTGGTCAGCATTTGACGGTATTTCTGTGAGATGTGAGCACCGGCTTCACTAACGACGGTACGAAGCTCTTCGTGACTTAACGCGTTGCCCTCAGCGTCACCCTTGCGCAGGCCCAACAGAAACAGGACGCCATTGGCCATGAGGTTGGTCATCCACACGAGCGGATACAGGATCTTGAGTAACGGGACGTAAATGTAGGCTGCAGGGAATGCCACGCGTTCCGGATGCAATGCGGCCAGAGTTTTCGGTGCGGTTTCGGCGAAAATGAGAATCAGCAGCGTCAGGCCCGCAGTCCCGATCGCAAATCCCAGTTCGCCGCCAAGTCGGACTGACACGACACCGACGAGGGCCGAAGCTGAAATATTGGCGGCGTTGTTGCCGAGCAGGATCAGGCCGAGCAGCCGATCGGGTCGCTGTAAAAGTTTATCCGCGAGTTTCGCGCCACGGTGACCGGCACGCACCTTGTGGCGCAGTTTGTACCGATTCAGGCTCATCAAGGCGGTTTCCGAGCCGGAAAAGAACGCGGAAAGGAGAAGAAGGACAACAAGCAAGCCGATAAAGGCAGCTAGCGGTATGTCATCGCCCAAAGGATGGGCACCTCCTTAATGGAATGGACACCCCTGAGTTCATCAGGACCTGCGGGATCTGTCAAGGATCTTAATGCCAACTGCGGTCAAGGATTACCTCGAGAATGTAGCGGCTGCCGAAGTAGGCCAGGCAGAGGATGGCAAATCCCCAGAGATACAGATAGACGGCGCGCTTGCCGCGCCAGCCGGCGAATTGGCGGCCGGCAAGCAAAATGCCGAAAAGAGCCAGCGCCAGCAGCGATAACGCCGTTTTGTGTACGAGGTGCTGTGAGAAAATGTTTTCGAACAAGGCAAAGCCGGACGACACCGCAACCAGCAGCACCAGGAAACCTGCCGTAGTGATCCCGAACAACATTGTCTCCGTGGTTTCCAACGGCGAGAAAAGCTGGTTGATCGACGATAGCTGCCCGGCCTGCAATCGCTTTTCCTGCATCAGGGCAAACAGGGCAACGATGGCCCCGACCGTCAACAGGCCGTAAGCGAATAGCGAAATCAGGACGTGCGCCTGAACCTGCCAGCCCAGGACCGCCGCCTCCGTTCCTTGCGCAGGCGAGCCGGTCAGGCTCGCAGCCCCGGCAGCCAGCAGGAGGAGCCCTCCCGCGAGACCGCGAAAAGTCGGCTGCAGTCCTCCGAGCAATGCAACAAGCGCGAGCTGCAGCCCGATAAGCGACGCCGTATTGCCGATTGACAGTGACAGTCCGTCGCGCACCAGGATCAGGTTCCAGAGCGTCTCGCTGTGCCAGGCAAGTCCGGCAACGCCCGTCAGGAACGCGAGGCTGAGCAGTATCCTGGAACGTGAGGCGAATTTGGGCAGACGGCTCAGGGCGAAAGAGACTCCAGCAATTATGTAGAAAAAAAGAATTGTGATTTGAAACACAGAATCTCGACCGCCGATACCCTAGTTTTTGCAGGAACAATCATCCCATATGGCGCTGTGCATTAGAACCCTGGTTCCCGCCTGGCGCCTTGAGGCCGTAACGGTATGCGTATACGAATATTGGGCTGCAGCGGTGGCATCGGTGCCGGATCCCGCACCTCCGCAATGCTCATCGACAATGATGTCCTGCTCGATGCCGGTACTGGTGTTGGCGATCTTGCGCTTGAGGATCTGCATTCGGTTCGGCACGTGTTCCTGACCCACGCCCACCTCGACCATATTGCCGGGTTACCGATGCTGATTGACGCAAATTTCGAAGAGGACTTTGAAGTCCCGGTTTCCGTTTATGCGCGACAGGAAACGCTGGATGCATTGAAGGCACATCTGTTTAACGATGTAATCTGGCCCGATTTTGCCAGGATACCGAATCCGGAGAATCCGATGCTGCGTTATGTCGTCTGTAATCCGGGCGACACGGTGTCCATCGGCCAACGTGACTTTCACGCGGTGGATGTTTTACACAGTGTGCCGTCGCTGGGATACACGGTGCGAAATTCCGGCGGCGTATTCGCAGTGAGCGGCGATACAAGGACCAACCAGACTTTGTGGCCGGTTCTCAACGCTTGTGACAATCTCAAAGTGCTGGTGATCGAGGTTTCATTTTCTGATGAACACGAAGAACTTGCGACGACGGCGGGCCACTACTGTCCGAGCACCATGTGCAGGGATCTCGAGTTGCTGAATCACGATCCTGATATCTGGCTAACGGGCATGAAGCCAGGCCAGGAGGAAATAATTCTCAAGCAGGTTATTGCCGCTGTGCCCGACAAAAAAGTCCGCATGTTGTCGAGAGGCACGATTATTATCGTCTGAAAGGAATCCCGGCAAAAGGAATCGCGCTACAATCTGCCGGGTCATCCATCCATAAATTAAAGCATGTTCGACAATCTTTCCGATCGACTTTCACAGGCGGCACGCAATCTTTCCGGCAAAGGCCGTCTCAGCGAATCCAACATCAAGGATACGCTTCGGCAGGTCCGTCTTGCCTTGCTGGAAGCAGACGTTGCGCTGCCTGTGGTCAAGTCATTTATCGAAAAAATTCGCGAGCGTGCCCTCGGCGAGGAAGTCGGTAAAAGCCTGACCCCCGGGCAGGCGCTGGTTAAAATCATTCATAGCGAGCTCGTTGCAATTCTCGGCAGCGACACCGTACCGCTGGATCTCAAGGCGCAGCCGCCGGTTGTCATTTTTCTTGCAGGCTTGCAAGGCTCCGGCAAAACGACGACGGCCGCAAAACTTGCGCGAAGACTCATTGAGAAAGAAAAGAAGCGCGTGATGATGGTCAGTGTCGACGTGTACCGGCCGGCTGCGATCCTGCAGCTGGCAACACTCGCCGGCGAGGTCGGCGCTGAGTATTGTGACAGCGCGGCACAAGAACAGCCGGTTGATATTGTCCGCCGCGCCCTGGATGAAAGTCGTCGCTCTCACATGGATGTGCTGATTATCGACACGGCAGGCCGCTTGCACATCGATGACGACATGATGGCGGAAGCCGTCGCCATTCATAGTGAAGCGTCCCCGCACGAGACTCTTTTCGTCGTAGACAGCATGGCGGGCCAGGATGCCGTCAATTCGGCTCGCGTGTTCGGCGATGCATTACCTCTGACAGGCATCATCCTGACCAAGGCGGACGGCGACGCCAAAGGTGGTGCTGCGTTGTCAGTACGTGAGGTAACCGGCAAGCCAATCCGTTTTGTCGGGACCGGCGAAAAAACCGACGCGCTCGAGGTATTTCATCCGGATCGCATGGCATCGCGAATTCTTGGCATGGGCGATGTACTGTCACTGGTCGAGGAAATCGAAAGTAAGGTTAATCGTGACCAGGCAGACAAACTTGCGAAGAAGCTTAAAAAGGGCAAAGGGTTTGATTTGTCGGATCTGCGGGATCAACTGGAGCAGATGCTGAATATGGGGGGTATGGCGGCAATGCTCGAGAAGCTGCCGATTCCCGGCAATGTGAACGCGGCCGCGCTTAAGGAATCAGCCAATGAGCAGCAATGCACACGCCAGATAGCAATCATCAACTCCATGACCGCGGGCGAGCGGTGCTTTCCGAAGTCCATCAACGGCTCGCGGAAGAGACGCATTGCGAAGGGGGCGGGGCAGGAGATCCAGGACGTCAACCGGCTCCTGAAACAGCACCTGCAGATGCAAAAAATGATGAAAAAATTGTCCAGGGGAGGCATGAAAAATATGCTGCGAGGGATGCCGGGAGGTGGTCTCTAAGGGTGCCGGCACCGTTCAATAAGCTATAAAGCTACCATCGGCACCGTAGCACCGTTAGCCCCCGGTTTTTCTTCACTTTTGCCACAGAATCAGTACAATGCGCCGTCTACTCGGGCCGGGGTCCGAGTGCAGTCATGCCTGCCTGTCATCAATTCAGCGGAAAAGAAATGGTTAGTATTCGACTTTCGCGCGCTGGCGCGAAAAAACGTCCTTTTTACCATCTGGTGGTCACCGACAGTCGCAATCGTCGGGACGGCCGGTATATCGAACGTCTTGGTTTCTTCAATCCTGTCGGCACCGATAAAGAGGAGAATCTGCGGATCGATCTCGAGCGGGTCGACTACTGGCTGGGCCAGGGTGCTCAGCCCTCGGATCGCGTGCTGTCGCTGATAAAGTTACAGCGAAAGGCCGTCGCCGACGCCTGAGGGACGCCTGCTCGCTAAGCGATTTTAATGCGGCAAATATTGCGCGTGCTTACAGAGAGTAAACTGGTGATTCTCGGCCGGGTGACCGGTCTGTACGGTGTCAAGGGGTGGATCAAGGTGCATTCCTACACCGAACCGCGAGAAGCAATACTGAATTACAAAGACTGGCTGCTGATTCGGGACGGCGATCGGCAATCGGTCAGACTCGCCGAGGGAAAGCGGCACGGCAAGGCGGTAATCGCGAGGATCGATGGTGTCGATGACCGGGACGATGCAGCCGGCTACGTGGGTGACGACATTGCTGTTCCTCGGGAGCGGATGCCGGATACCGGGCGAGGCGAATTTTACTGGGCAGACCTCGAAGGTTTGCAAGTCGTCCACAGTGACGGCAGGATTTTAGGCAGGGTTGCCTACCTGCTTGCGACAGGTGCCAACGATGTACTTGTCGTGCATGGGGATGAGGAAATTCTGATCCCGTTTGTGCAGGAAGAAGTGATTAAGGACGTTGATCTCGCCGCTGGTGTCATTAACGTTGATTGGGAATGGGACTGACGCGATGCAAATGCAGGTCGTCACGATCTTTCCCGAAATGGTGCGCACAATCGCAGCGTTCGGTGTCGTGGGCAGGGCGGTTGAACGGGAACTCATAAGCCTGGATTGCCAGAACCCGCGCGACTTTACGCTCGATGCGCATCGAACGATTGATGATCGGCCGTATGGCGGCGGGCCAGGCATGGTGATGAAGTATGAGCCGGCCGCTGCTGCTATTGCTGCGGCGAAGGCGAAGCTGCCTGCAGGCTCACCGGTGGTGTGCATGTCACCGCAGGGTGCGGTGTTCGATCAGCCAATGGCGCAGAGATTCGCAGGACTGCCTGGCATCGTTTTACTGGCCGGCAGGTATGAGGGAATCGACGAACGGCTGATCGAGTCGCAAGTCGATGAAGAGCTGTCGCTGGGTGACTTTGTGATCAGCGGTGGTGAGATTGCGGCTATGGCCGTAATCGATGCGGTAGCACGCCTGTTGCCTGGCGTACTCGGAGACGAAGCGTCGGCATCGCAGGACTCCTTTGTGGATGGACTGCTGGATCACCCGCATTACACAAGGCCGGAAGAAATAGATGGCCGCCGTGTACCGGCGGTGCTGTTGTCAGGAGACCATGCGCGAATTGCAAAGTGGCGCTACCAGCAGGCATTGGGCCGGAGCTTTGAGCGGCGGCCGGACCTGGTGGAAAAACTTGATTTAAACGATGAGCAGCAAAGGTTGCTTGACGAATATTTGGAAGAACAGAGATGAGCAAAATTATCGACGCGCTCGAAAAAGAGCAGATCAACAAGGAAATTCCCGATTTTTCAGCGGGCGACACGGTCATCGTGCAGGTCAAGGTGAAAGAAGGTAGCCGGGAACGGTTGCAGGCTTTCGAGGGCATTGTGATCGCAAAGCGCAACCGCGGTCTGAACTCCTCTTTCACGGTACGCAAGATTTCTCACGGCGAGGGCGTCGAGCGCGTCTTCCAGACCCACAGCCCCGCTGTCAGCCAGATCCAGGTGAAGAGACGGGGCGATGTTCGCCGTGCCAAGCTATACTACCTGCGTGGCCGTACCGGCAAGGCTGCCCGGATCAAGGAAAAGATCTAAGCTGCCAGGGATATTTCCTGCGTACAGGCCCCTGTTCCGATAAATAGTGAAATACGCCACAACGGCCTGAACCAATACCCTGTACAAGGGGTCTGTCGAGGCATGAGCACATTGCAAGGATTCGGCGCGCGGGTCAGCCGCCTTTTAGTGACTGGCATCCTGTTGATGAACACTGGATGTGCGTCCCTGATGGCATCCGCTGTCAGTGGTTTTGCCGATAATCTGTCAGCTGCGGTCCTGAATCAAAATGATCCCGAAACAGTGCGCGATGGTGCGCCGGCCTATCTGTTGCTGCTGGATAGTTTTCTTGAAGGCAGTCCGGAGAATCCGGCCCTATTGTCTGCGGCTGCCAATTTGTATGCAACCTATGGCTCTGTGTTTGCGGATGATCCGGAACGTGCTGCGCGTCTGACCGAAAGGGCACGCGGTTACAGCACGAAGGCGATTTGCATTAGTTTCCGCAAGGCTTGTAGTTGGGATGGCATGCCATTCGAGGATTACGAGGCGACCCTCGACGATTTAACAAAACGGCATGCAGACGTGGTGTTCAGCCACGGTTTAGCATCACTCGCGTATATTCGTACGCACAGCAGTAATTACACGGCGATCGCCATGTTGCCATACAGCCAGGCGCTACTCGAACGCTATCTGGAGATAAATGATGGATCCGATGATGGAGCCATTCATACCTATCTCGGGATACTGAATACCCTGCTGCCGGCATCACTGGGTGGTGATCCGGAGACAGGTCGGGCACATTTTGAACGTGCCATCGAATTATCGGGAGGTCGCAACCTCGGTGCTAAAGTCGAGTTTGCGGAGGGCTATGCACGGTTGCTGTACGAACGCGAACTGCACGACTCGCTGCTTAACGAGGTGATGGTGGCCGACCCGCTTGAGCCCGGCAATACATTGCTCAACGTGCTTGCCCAACGGCGGGCGGAGGAATTGCTGGAGAGTGCTGATGATTACTTTTGAACGGCGACCCCGGTACGCAGTCTCATCGGAGTATGAAGATGCAGATGATTAAACTCTTATTCGTTTTAATGTCCGGCGCGTTGTTTATCGGCATGCCACCGGCATACGCAACCGACATCAAGATCGCCACGATTGCACCCAGCCAGTCGACATGGATGGTTGAGATGCGTGAAGCGGGAACGATTATCAGGGAACGAACGGATGGCAGAGTCAACCTGAAATTCTACGGCGGTGGCGTGCAAGGCGCATCGTCGAAAGTCATGCAAAAAATCAAAATTGGTCAATTGCATGGGGGTATGTTCGCACCCTCCGATTTCACGAAACAATACAGCGATATGAACTTGTACGGTTTGCCATTTGTCTTCGAGTCCTGGGAAGAGATGCGCTACGTGCGGGAGCAGATGGATGCGGATCTGGCGGCGGGCTTTGACCAGCACAACTTCGTGACATTCGGATTCGTCGGATCGTTTTCGCTGATGCTTTCCAATGAACCCGTACGAAACCAGTCCGACATGCGGGGCAAAAAAATCTGGTTACCGGAAGGCGATCTGATCACTTTCCAGGCACTGAAAGCGCTGAATTTATCGCCGGTGTCGCTGCCGGTGACGGATGTGCTGACCGGACTGCAGACAGGCCTCCTGGACATGGCCGCAATTCCGCCGGAAATCGCGGTCGCCTTGCAATGGCACACGCGCGTCAGGTACTTCACTGATATGCCGGTCTTGTATGCGATGTCGTTCCTCGCGATTGACAAACGGACGATCAACAAGCTGTCCGCGGACGATCAGGCCGTTCTGACAGAAGTGCTGGTTGAAACCTTTGCCAGGATGGACGCCAGGGCGCCGACCGAATCACAGAATGCCACCGAGGCACTGGTCAATGTCGGTATCAAAAAAATTATTCCTGACGAAGGCGAACTTGATAAACTGCTTGTGACCATGAGCGAAACCAATCTCGGCTTGGCAAAGAATGGATTACTTCCGCTCGCCCTGTTCGAAACGATGCAAGGGCATATCAGTGATTTCCGTAATGGTGGCCCGCAAACGGAATTCGGCGCGCTAAGCGGGAACTGATCTTGTCCGAAACAACGGGGCTCGCGGACCGCCTGGAGCGTTGGGGCAGCGCTGCCGAAAATGCGGCGCTGGTCATCCTTCTTGGGGCACTGATGCTCCTGGCCGTTGGCCAGATCGTGATGCGAGTGTTTTTCAGTTTCGGTTTTATCTGGGCCGACGAGCTGGTTAAGCTGCTGGTGCTGTGGATAGCCCTGGTTGCGTCCATCGCCGCAAGTCGCAGTAACCGGCATTTGCGCATCGACGTGCTGTCGAATTTCGTGGCCGCAAAGTATGCGCGTTTTCCAAGACTTATCGTCGATGCGTTCGCCGCATCGATGTGTGGCGTGCTGGCCTGGCAATCCTGGCGCTATGTGCAGCTGACCATTGAGTATGAGGATACCGTCCTCGTAGACCTGCCGGCATGGATCGCCTACGGCATTTTGCCGCTGTCGTTCGGATTGATGTGCTATCGCTTCCTGCTGACATCAGGCGGCGAACTGATGCGGATTTTCCAGCCTGAAGCTGATGCGGAGCAGGAAGAGTGATCCTCCTGAGCATCGGCTTGATCCTGCTGGCGATATTTGGCGCGCCGCTTTTTACAGTCATCGCCGCCAGTGCCATGCTCGGCTATCACCACGAAGGCATTGATCTGATGGCCATCGCCATCGAGGTGCTGGGCATCGCCAGCATGCCGATGCTATCGGCGATTCCGCTGTTTACTTTCGCGGGTTACCTGCTGAGTGAAAGTAACGCCCCGCAGCGCCTGGTGCGCCTTACTGACGCATTGCTTGGCTGGATGCCCGGCGGCCTGGCGATGGTTGCGCTTGCTGCGTGTGCGTTCTTTACCGCATTCACGGGCGCGTCCGGGGTCACGATTATTGCGCTCGGTGCGATCCTCTATCCGGCATTGAAACAGGACGGTTATCCGGACAATTTCAGTCTCGGACTGGTCACGACCTCAGGCAGTCTCGGCTTGCTCTTTGCGCCGTCACTGCCACTTATCCTGTACGCCGTAATTGCCGAGGTTTCCATCGACAACCTGTTCCGCGCCGGGATATTACCAGGCCTGCTCATGCTGGTTCTGTTGTCAGGCTATAGCGTGTGGGTCGCTCGCAACAGCAGCAAAGAGCTCAAGCCATTTTCCTGGAGGAAACTCGCCTCGGCGCTCAATGCCGCCAAATGGGAGCTGCCGTTGCCGATCGTTGTACTCGGCGGAATTTACTCGGGTTACTTTGCAGTATCTGAAGCAGCGGCAGTCACCGCGCTTTATGTGCTACTGGTCGAGGTCGCTGTTCTTCGGGAAATCAAGTTGACCGAATTGCCCAAAGTCATGCGAGAATCGATGTTGCTGGTTGGCGGTATTCTGATTATCCTCGGTATGTCGCTGGCATCTACCAATTACATGATTGATGCAGGTATCCCGCAGCAGCTGCTGGCGTACATCACCGAATATGTTTCGAGTCAGGGCAGCTTCCTCAGCCTGCTGTTCGTTTTCCTGCTGCTGCTGGGCGCGATACTCGACATCTTTTCGGCGATTGTGCTCGTCGTGCCCCTGATTTTGCCGATCGCGATGCTCTATGGCGTCAACGAGTATCATCTCGGCATCGTATTCCTGGCCGCGATGCAACTTGGCTACCTGACGCCGCCGGTCGGCCTCAACCTGTTTATCGCCAGCTTCCGTTTCGAACGGCCGATAATGCATGTTTACGCGGCGACTTTCCCGTTCCTGATCATTCTGGCAGTGTCGGTGCTGATTATTATGTACCTGCCGGCTCTGTCGCTGCTGCTGGTGCCGGATTGACGGCAAGAGCTCGCCACGTTTTAAGTTTTAACAAGGATTGAATGTGGGCTACGCTAAAACAACATTGCTCATGTTTATCGGGCTGGTCATCAGTCTCGATGTGTCGGCACAGGCAGAGTTGGCTCTGTCGGACATTCAGCTTCCGCCCGGATTCTCGATCGAGATCTGGTCTGATGAGGTACCGAATGCACGCTCGCTGGCGCTTGGTGAAAACGGCACAGTATTTGTGGCAACGCGGCGGGATGGCCGTGTCTATGCGTTAATCCCGCACGCTGATGCGAGCCCGAGCGTCATTACGCTCGCCGAGAACCTGATCATGCCGAATGGTGTCGCCTTCCAGGGAGGTGATCTTTATGTTGCCGAGAACCACAGGATCACGCGATATCCCGATATCGAGGCAAGTCTGCCGCAAGTACCTGAAGCAGAAGTTGTCATCGACACGCTGCCGACGGAGCGCTATCACGGCTGGCGGTACATTGATTTCGGACCGGACGGCAAGCTCTATATTGCCATCGGCGCACCATGCAACATCTGCGACAAGGAAGGTTTTGCGAACATCAGCCGCATGAATGCGGATGGCACGGAGCAGGAAATTGTTGCCGCCGGAATACGCAATTCCCTCGGGTTTACCTGGC